>Ga0207038_10058_pt1 | contig 31581 bp, 33 predicted proteins | sample Alteio_BWMinCont_76_FD_153285 | JGI IMG/M metagenome (GOLD analysis project Ga0207038, IMG submission 153285) | Enriched cells from forest soil in Barre Woods Harvard Forest LTER site, Petersham, Massachusetts, United States -... | ecosystem: Environmental > Terrestrial > Soil > Temperate forest >...
CCGGTGTTGAGTTCGATCCCCACCGCCCCTACCAATCCTTCTTCTTGATAACACGGGAGTTCTAGCCTCGCGTTTCGCCGTGTACCCCGCGTGTACCTCACAAGGGGAGACAAACCCAGCAATGAGGCTAAGAAAGCTCCCCGACACCATAATTGAGTAGCCAAGTATTAAGAAGCCGTTGGAAAATGTTGCTATTGGACACGAAGGCGTTCGCTTTCTGCCAGGATTTTCTCAAGCGGATCTTTTTGGCGCGTCGCCTTCTTCAAAAACATACGAGTCAGATGGAACGGGTCCAACGCACTCGAATTGCCCAACTCCTCGATCACGGACTTCAAGTCTCCCCAGTTCTCCCAGAAAAACGGCTGCCCTGGGCTCCCTAGGGGCAGTTTGAGAAGCGCTCGACGGAATGCCTCGACGGGCCCGTCGCTAAAATCAGAGGCCTGATCCCTCAGGATTTCCGACATCACCAGGAACACCTGATATTCGTGTTGCATGTAAGAATCGAATGGAATCGGTGAACACAAGGCGACCGATTCGCGCCAAGTTTTCCGGGGCAATGCAGCTACGGCGTTCGCGATATGTCTTGGATCAACGGGCTGTTCGGCCGCAAGAAGGAAATCGAGCATCTCGGAGCGACACACGTAGGCTTGTTGGTCCCGGAGCGTCTCTTCGAGATCCTTTTGCCTGCGTTGCAATTCGGCGAGCTTGGCATCGAGCTGAGTAAGGTTCTCCTTGCGCTGCTGAACGACTTGTTCAACGTGTTCCTTCTCTTTTGGGTTTGTGGCAAGCCCCAAGGCAGCCTGCGCTTCCGCACACGAGCATGCGACGCGATCTTTGTCCGCAGTAAGCTGGAGAATTTCTGCAGAAACCTGGTCGAAGCGCGTGCCACTGTCCACAAAATCGGCCGGTGTAGCTTGTTGAATGCGTTCACGATAAAAGTGTGTGCCCAAGCCTGCGTCGTGGGGATGTTCCTTGGCCGGCAAAAAGGCCCGACGCACGTCCTCGATTGTTGCTGCGGACTTTTGGGCGATGGAGAGGATCTGTGGGCCGATGATCGGCCAGCATTGCTCGAGAAAACGTGCCCAGGCATTGCGACTGCCCACCAGGAAGCCGTCTGGCTTGGAATCCGAGTCCGGCTCCGCAACCAGCCTAAGTGCTTCCGTGCCTGGCAACAGGCCATGGTTCGCTAGCTCGTCCAGAGCATCATCGCCTAACGGGGTGGCCCCTTCGACAGGATGGGCGGCCAGCAATCTGAGGCTCCCAGGGCGCAGAAACTGCATACCTTCGAACCCGAAGATCTTGAGCATCTTGCTCGCGTTGTCAAAAAACTCAATCTCGGTTGGCGTCCAGGTGAGAGCTGGCTTGGAATCGATTCCCTCAACGATGAGCGAGGGCGGCTCTTTGACGCTCCGTTGAATCGTCCCATCCGCAGCGATCTGATCGTCGAAATAGTACGCAGGAAGCGCGATGACGCCCGTACACGAAAGACGGAATTCATCGCTGAGCTTGTACCCTATGTAGGGGGCTCTCAGCACCACGTATCTCGCGTCCCATCGGGCAAATCCTTCGAGTGCATCAGCAGCTTGATAGCCGTCGCCGGTGACTCGAAAGAAATCGCCGTCATAGCTCAACGGCTCAACATAGCCGCGCTTCTCCAGCTTGCGGAACGCGGCAACCCACTCTGCTCCGGTGCGTGCATCTACCCCGGCCAGGAACTGCCTTCCATTAACGCGTATGCTCTCGCCATCCAATGTGATGTTGTGCAGGATGTCGCCAGGCTCTTTCGACGCGCACCACAAGAGCTCGATTTCTTTCACGCTCAAATCATCGCTGGTGTAAAGCGGTGAGCCGAGAATCTCTGCACGGTAATTCGCGTGAGCCACGGTGATGGTGTGTTTTGCGTTGGATCGAATTCGTTCGTGGCCCTCTGAGGTTTCGACTTTGGCGGTCCCATTTACCTCGCGAAGTGCATCTGGGGCCGCCCGACCGAGCATTTCACGCAAGCTGTCAACAATATCTTCGAAGCTGTCGGAGGATGACACTTTAGCGAGGCGATCAGCGAGTCCGGCGCTGTATTCTAACAAGTCATCGTGGGTGACTCCATGCCAAATCGGCAGGATGCGTTTCTCGCCAACCTTTTCCAGAGCGAAAAGCGAACTTAGCTCGTACTCGGTCCATTTCTTCCTCTTCAAAAATGCTTTCGAGAAAATCACAATTCCGTAACGACAATTGCTTAAGCCTCGGTCGATCGTCGATCTCAGATCGTCTCCCCATTTAAGAGCCGTTTTGTCGAACCACACAAGAATTCCGGCTTTCTCAAGAGCTTCGACCAGAGGTCCGCAATACCCTTTATCTTCGCTCGCGTGGGAGATAAAAACGTCGTGACTCTGCTCCGAAACATTTTTGCTCTCCTTTCTGAGGGCTGCGGGGCCCGCAGGTGACGACGGTTGAGCTCGCACGAGCCGCGATTTTATTTGTTCCTCCCACGAAGCATCTAGGTGTCTATAGTCCAGAATGTTCGGCGTCAGATGGAATCGAATCTCAGGTATTTCTATGGCTGTCCCAGATTGCACGTGCGTCAGGTCGACGACCGGAGAGCCCTGAAATGAATGATAGTAATTTCCAAAACTCCTCGAGAAATGCGCTCCGACGATGAGGGATGTGGGCTGGATCGGGGCTGTTCTGCCGTCCCCCAGAGCGACGCAAATGTCTCGCAGTTTGTACGGGCCCCCGCCTCGCTCAGCATATAGGTCCTTCGCGAATTCCAGAAATGAATGAATGTGCCTCTCGTGCTCGCTCCATGCTGGTTCGCCTAGCAAATAGAGCGAACAATAGGCAGGGAAATAGCTGCCGTCGCTGCTCCACAAAAAGTCCATCCACATGAGCTCCGGAAGCGTCTTCCGTCCGGGACCTAACGCGGCTTCCACTTTGTGCACAGGTGTTCCAGCGAGCGTGGACAGAAAGGTCGCGGCGAGTGTTCTCAGCGTTTGCGTAACAAGTTCGGACGGAACGCTGTCCTGGATGGTCTGGACGTTTGATTGCAACATCGGTCTGGCCCATCTCCCAAGAAATACCTGGAGTGGCCCCCTTTTGAACGCTCGCACGCCGGCATCTTGAGTCGTTGTTTCGTGGCGCTCCCGTCGATTTTACACCTTCAGGCTTCTGACAATAGCGTTGGCTCTATCACAACGCTATGATTCATCGTTTTTATCGCTCGCGACCCCGGCTGACACTGCTTAGGGTCGGTTCAATCTATATGATCTTCGGCGTGATGCGCGGTTACTCCCTGCGCCTGACGCAATCACCGGGTCTGTTTGCCATGCGGCCTTCAGGTCCGCTTCGATCTGTTCCTGACGTGAGCGTGTCCACGGCGCGTAGTGGCGCTCGGTGATGCGAATGCTGCTGTGGCCTAGCAGCACAGATACGCGGTCCAACGGGACGCCTGCCAATAGCAATTCAACTGCGAAGGTGTCGCGGAAGCGGTGTGCATGACCGCCAACGACGCTGGCGAATTCAAAGAGCCTTTGCAGGCGGCGCTGCCATTTCCCCTTGGCACTGCGAACCGTGGATTTGCCCGTCCAAAAGAAGTAGCTCTCACTTGAGCGTGGCGCGGCGTCGAGAGCTTTAATGACGATGTCAGGCAGGACGCAATACACGTGGACGCCAGTTTTTTCTGTGTGAAGCAGGAGCTTGTTGCCTTGTAGGCGGTTCACGCCGAGTTGGACGGCATCGCCGATCCGCATTCCTGAATAGCGCAAGAGCAGAACGAAGGCTTTCAGTCGTTGAGCATTTCGGAGGCCGGCGCTCTTGCCATACGGGCCGAGCGCCGTGAGTATGCTGATCATCTCTTCTCGAGTGAACGGCAGCGTAGGTTTATTGGGAACTTTAGGCGCTTTCAAGTCAACGGCCGGATTGCCGTCGATCCACTTTCTCTTCTCTGCGAAACGCATGAACGCTCGCAGCCGCTCGAGCTTCTTCAAGCTGGTGCGCGGACCTTCGGTCCATGTGGCTCGAAAAGTTGCCAGCGTGTCCAAATCGAGCTGATCGAGAAATTCAAGCTTGCTGGAGAATATGCGACATGGTGTCGCGTATTGTCAAGATCGTTTTTTAAGGCCCCTTTAGAGTACCTGAGATTGGGGCAGGGTTATGGGGGCGTCGAGGATTCGTTTCCTTCAGTTCAAAGGGTGGTGCGGAGGTGTCCGGCACAGTTGTTCTCATCGACAGTGCCTCCCGGTTATAGGGTGCAGCAACTCCAATACATGGCTTCCACCGCCGACGAATTCATTTTCCAAAAAAAACGGAGAGAAAGATTGATAACCTCTTACCCGGAAGATTCGTCTATGAACAATAGGGCTGACGTGTGTGTGTTTATCTTGAATCCATTTGACCTTGAGAACCGAGAGTGTTGCAAAGGGCTTGGTTTTACTCTGGGGATAAGCTAGGCAACTCGAGAAATCTTCTTGAACACAAAGAACCTAAGCTTTCGAAGGATTACAGCGGGAATCGAACTGCTGCCGCATCACATCAGTCTGCCCAGACATCGCCACTTCTCCGCCTATGCCACCGTAGTACTAGCGGGCAGTTTCGAGGAAGCTGGATACAGCGGCCGAATCGTGGCTTCAGCGGGCGATGTGCTAATCCATCCGACATTGGATTGCCATGCAAATAGAGTGGTGTCGGCCGGAGCCAAGTTGATAAGATTCAATTGGCCCGACGCAACGGGTATAGGCGGGCTCTACCATACGGACCTCATCGATGAGCTGGCCCGGCTAGCCGAGAAGGATGTAGAAGCCGCCACAGAGCTGCTCATTTCTGCCGTAAATAAGAAGTTGGCGCCGTCTCCTCACAAAAAAAACGATTGGCCGGACCAGTTGTTGGGTGACCTTACCAGGGATTCCATGGAATCCATTGGGCAGTGGGCAGAGCAGAAGGGTCTGGCGCGGGAAACAATTTCTCGTGGTTTTACCTTGGCCTATGGCGTCGTTCCTTCTGTATTCCGCGCAGAAATGCGGGCTCGAACGGCGTGGTTGAGAGTCACTCGAACTACTGATTCTTTGAGCAGAATAGCAACCGAGACGGGCTTCGCTGATCAAGCCCATATGACGCGGTGGATACATCGTATTTCGGGAATTCCTCCTGCATCCTGGCGCAAGAACCATGGTTCTTGGCATGCCGTTTCTTAAGACCTCGGCGACATCGACGCTCAAAAAGCCAACAGCTGACATTCTGACAGTAACCACAATCATTCGACATTCCGCGCCCCTGAACGAATTGTGAATGCCCCAAGTCGGGTGGTTGCTGTGAGCGGATTTTTGACGACAAGGACTGTCGTCGTTTCCTCGTCTTCATACACCTGCAGGATCTCCTCATCAAAAGAATTCAAGACAAGTAAGTTCGTCAAGGTTCATTTTAGAGGGGTTTCACATTCGTGGGCCGGCGCAAATCTCAGATGTTGAAAGCAAACCATGATTAACAGACGTTCATTCCTCGAAATGGCAGTTGCATTGGGCGCGAGCGCGGTATGGGCAGATCCCACTGCGAATCGCTCCAGGATGGGTTGGCGCGAGGAGCGTGATTTTTATCCCGAGGGTGTTGCTTCCGGTGATCCCGATAGTCACAGCGTCATCTTGTGGACGCGGCGGCCTCCAAAAGACGGCAAGGCTGTTGGCAAACTGTTTGTTGAAGCGGCCGAGGATGAATCGTTTGCTCGAGTTGTAGCTACGGCTGAAACTCCCGTTGTCGAAGCATCCGACTGGACATGTCGAGTGCTACTGGGTGGGCTGAAACCAGCCAAAGTCTATTGGTATCGCTTCACCGACCCCGATGGCAGTGGAAGCCGAGTCGGCCGGACAATCACCGCCCCTGCGGATCACGACCCTCGACCTGTGCGATTCGCCTTTGTCTCCTGCCAGAACGTCAACCAAGGCGCACAAAATGCCTATCGAAAAATGATCTTTGAGGACGAACAGGCTGCTGCGGAAGACCGACTCGGATTTGTGCTTCATCTGGGTGACTTCATTTACGAACTGGTCTGGTATCCGGAAGACCGGCCGCAAGGGATGTATGACCGCCGCTTATTCGACGTCGTTCGCTACGAACACGGCGAAAAGATTGGTGATTTTCATATTCCGGCCGATGTGGGCGACTATCGAGCAGTCTACCGTGGCTATCTACGCGATCCCGATTTGCAGGATGCTCGTGCACGCTGGCCGTTCGTTTGCATGTGGGATAATCACGAGTTCAGCTGGCTCGGTTGGCAGAGCCTTCAGAGATTTGGTGGCGTAACCCGACCTGCCCAAACGCGCAAAGTCGCAGCCAATCAGGCCTTTTTTGAATACCAGCCGGCGCGACTGTTCAAGCCCAGCGGACCATCACTAGATCAATTCAATCCGCCGCAAGTTGTGGATGCTCCCATACGTAACTTCGACCAGCACGGTTTGGGGCAAGAACCCAACAATTTGACAGCTATCCACAGCCTGAAAGGATATCGTGCCCTGCGCTGGGGTGCCAACATGGAGTTAATCATCACCGACCAGCGCAGTTATCGATCAGAAGAACCCACAGATCGAACTGAGGCTCAAGCATTTACAAGTAACAACTTTCCAGGAATGTTGCCGCAGGAAGCACTCGAAATCCTCGACGCAGGAAAGTCTTACGATAAAGACCGGCCGCCCGCAAAAATTAAATATGGCAACGCGCAGATCGAAAACTTCCGAAAAGATCAGCCGCCGACTACGCTGTTGGGCAAAGAGCAGAAAGCGTGGTTCCTCCAACGTCTGCAGCAGTCCACGGCGAAATGGAAGATTTGGGGTAACACCCAAGCCACGCTCGACATGCGTGCAGACCCACAAAACCTGCCGCCGAGCCTGACGGCGACTTGGCCGGGAGAGGGATTTGCAGCATTTGAAGCAAACATGGGCGCGGGCGATCACAGTACTTCCTATGTGGAACGCAGCGAAATCTACGACTTTATTCGCGATCGCAAGATTTCTGGTTTCGCGACGGTCGCTGGTGATCGGCATAGCTTTTGGGCAGGATTCGCCTCCAAACATTTGCCGCCAAAGAAATTTGAACCGGTGGGCATAGCCTTTGTGACGGGATCGATCTCAGCGCCGGGTGTGATTGAAGCTCTCGAACATGGCCTCGCGAAAGATCATCCTCTCCGTTCGCTCTATGTAGGACAAGCGCCAACTGACTCACGACCTCAGCCGACAATGAATCTTCTGTTGCGGCACGGAGTCCGTTCCTGTCTGGAATACGTTAAGAGCGGGGACATTCAGAAGGCGCGTGCAGCATCGAATCCTGCTCTTTCACCCCATCTCTCGTTTGTCGACATGGGTGGCCACGGCTACTCGGTGGTACGAGTAACACACGACATGCTGGAAACGGAATTTGTTTGCATACCGCGCCCCATTGTTCGCAGCGAGAGGGCCGATGGCGGCCCTCTCGTGTATCGCGCACAACATCGTGCTCGTCTATGGAAGCCCGGAGAGCAACCACGACTGGAGCAACAAATAATTGAGGGAGATCCACGATTCTCTATTTAGGGAAGAGAGTAGGTACACCGATGGGCTGGCAACTGGAAAACATGGTGAGCCGAAATTGGAAATCATGCCTCTGACGACCCCCTGCATAGTTCGTGCAGCCCGAGCAGAGGATAGTGAGCGCATGGCCGGCCTCGCTCTTCAGCTAGGGTATGAATGCACCGAACAAGAAGTTCGACAACGGCTACTCGACATGCAAGATTCTAGGCAATACATCGTGTTGGTGGCCGAACTAGCCGGAAATCGAGTTGTAGGATGGGTCGCCGCATACATCTTTCGCACGATCGCATTGGAAACTCTTGCGGAAGTCAGTGGATTAGTTGTTGATGAGACCCTCCGTTCCAGCGGCATCGGGAAACGCTTATTAGGGGCTGTAGAAGAGTGGGCGCGACACGTTGGTTGTACCGCCATCTCTGTACATTCAAACGTGTTACGTGATCGCGCACACCGCTTCTACGCAAACAACGGGTTCACAACGCTCAAGACGCAGCGGGTCTTCCACAAACCTCTGAGCATTGGATGACGCTTTATGAAAAGTGCGCCGCAAAGTCGTGCGGACAGCCCCTCTGTAAAGCTAAGAAGACGGGGCAACGATGAACCTTGCTGAGGCACCACCTCGGTTTGAAGCAAGTCCGAAGACACCATTCAGCTTGCGAAAGGAATTGAACGTCGTCGATGCCACCGCCATCGTTGTTGGCACGGTTATCGGTTCCGGAATCTTTCTATTGCCGAGTCTCATCGCTGCTCAAATAGATTCCCTTGGTGCTGTGTTGTTGGTCTGGATTGCGGGAGGACTGCTGACTGTATTTGGCGGGCTTTCCCTGGCCGAACTCGGCTCGATCTATCCCGGCACCGGTGGATTGTGTACGTATCTGCGGCACATTTACGGCCCTCTCCCCGCTTTCCTCTATGCTTGGGCGCTCTTGGCAATGATTCATACCGGCAGTATTGCTGCGCTTAGCGTTGCGTTCGGATTGTATTCCGGGCAGCTCTTGCACCTGAACAGTGTGGAAACGAAACTGTGCAGCGTCACTACGATTTTGGGCCTCACTGCCGTCAGTTGCCTGGGAATCCGAGGTGGAAAGCTCTTCCAAAACTTCATGGCAGTAGCAAAACTCAGCGGCGTCGCCGCCTTAATTCTTCTTCTCCGTGTGAAAGGGTCGCGTCCGATCCACCTTATTGAAACCACTACGACCTCTCGTCAACATTCTCTTTCTTTCGCCGGATTGAGCATTGCACTAGTAGCCGTACTATGGGCTTACGAAGGGTGGCACGTTGTCTCTTTTGTGGCGGGAGAAATGAAACGTCCCAAGCTGGATCTGCCACGAAGTCTATTCTTGGGTACTGGGCTCGTGCTGCTAATCTTCTTGGCTGTGAATTGTGCGTACTATCACACGCTATCTGCCGGAGAAATACGCAGTAACGGCGCGGTTGCGGCGTTGGCGATTAGAACAGTGGCGGGGACGGCTGCCTCAGACTCTTTCTCTGTCTTAATCCTGATTTCAGTCTTAGGGTCGATGAATGGCCTCATACTAACTGGACCTCGCGTTTACTATGCCATGGCCAGTGATGGGCTTTTTCCCCGACCTTTCAAGAAACTCAACCATCGCTATCGCACTCCGGTGGTGGCGTTGACAGTTCAAGGAATATGGGCTGCGGTGTTGGCATTTTCCGGCAGCTATGAGCAACTCCTCACCAACGTCATCTTCACTGCTTGGATTTTCTACGGACTGGCGGTCGCGGGTGTAGTGGTCCTCCGTCATCGACAGCCGGAATTGGAGCGTCCATTCTTGGTGCCTGGTTATCCGTGGCTCTCCCTGATGTTTTGCAGCGCTGCTGTAGGTTTGATCGTCAGCACATTCATCCACCAGCCCACGGGCTCTATGATCGGTATTGGTCTGGTGGCCAGTGGACTCCCACTGTATTTTCTCCTTGCGGGAGGTCGAACCACTACCTTGTGAACGAACTTTCTCTCTAACGCGTACATAAGGAGGAGCTGCAACCCGAATAATCCGAGAAAACTCTGCAGACGCGATTCAGATTGGTTCCATGTGCGTTTTGTAGAGTTAAGGTGCCGGAAAAAGGTTAAAGTCCAGTCCACGTAGAGGCCCAGTATGCCGACGAAGAAGATAGTTTTGCTTGGCTCCCGAATCCTTGCTGTCTGTATTTTGTTTGCTGTCTGTTTCGTGATCGGCGGGGTCGTGTCGGGCGTAAGCCGCATAGCACAGCAAGTGTCCTCGGGCCAGCCATCACCTGCTGGTCTTCTTGGTCCGTTTCTTTTTTCTACTTTTTGTGTAGGAATTATCGTTTCTTATTTCATTTTCCGATCTTACTGGCACGGGTGGAAACTGGCCGGTGCCCTGTTCGTCGCAATGTACGGTATCTCGACCGTCGCCAGCCAAGTCGAGTCGCTTTTTTTCCTCTCGTCGAAATTCCCACACGGAATGATCGGTGCCCTATTTTTGCACGGTGTGATTTCTAATGCGCTATTCTGCCCGCTGGCAGTTCGACTGCTTGGCAAATGGCGTGTAATCTCCCCAGATCCAGTGCCGACTGCACAGTCCCACACGTCTGCTGCTGCTCTTATACGGGAAGGTTTGCTGCTGGTGCTGGCATTCGTATTTCTCTACATGTTTTTTGGCTACTACATTGCATGGAAAAATCCCGTCCTGCGCCAATACTATGGCGGAGGGCCAGCATATAGCAGCTTCTTGAACGCGCTGCGGGGAAATATTACAAGCAATCCATGGGTCTTCCCTTTGCAGGTGTTTCGAGCATTGCTCTACATAGCGTGTATGCTCCCGTTCGCCTTTATGCTTCGCGCAGGACGTTTCGAAAAAACCGTAGCAGTTGCTCTTTTCTTGTCTTGTTGGACTACGGTGTTGCTTGTACCGAATCCACTCATGCCGATGAGCGTAGCCAGGAGTCACTTCTGGGAGACGCTGGCCTTCAACCTGAGTTTCGGTGCGATTCTGGGATGGCTGCTCAGCAAATCACCAAAAGAGCTGAATGGATAAGCGCTTCCTCCTCGGATGGACGCGTGGAGGATTGTTATGTGCCGCAAAGAGTAATCCCGTCAAATCCATTCAAGACCCCGAATGATCGCAGCAACTAGATTCGTGGGCAATGGTTCCTGCAGTCAAAACGGATGAAGTCGCGCAGTCCCAGAGAAGTCGGATTGGCAACGATGGGTTGCGCGCAGGATCGAAGCACTCTTCTATTTTCGTTTTGCTGGCCCACTGGAATTGGGGTTGTTTTGGGCAAGTCGTTGAAGGTGCGACCACTGAGTATCATGCCTTGGTGAGATGAGGACACAATGCGAAAACAAATTGCTTTTGTTGGATTTATCACTCTTGTCTTGTGTTTGACCGTCGCCGGGAATGAGGTTCCGTTCCCCTCGGAATATCGCACTTGGGCCAGTGTAAAGAGCGTACTGATAGGTCCAAAGAGTCCTGCATTTGCAACTGAGGCCGGGATTCATCACATCTATGCAAACCATCAGGCGTTGCAAGGTTACGAGACCGGCAAGTTTCCCGATGGCTCCATTTTGGTCTACGAGTTGCTGGACATCACTGAAGCTGATGGCATAACGACGGAAGGAAGCCTGAAGCGCGTTGATGTAATGTTGAAAGATAGCCAGCAATACAAAGAAAACGGCAGTTGGAGATTCGCGCGCTTTCGCAGTGGAAGCCGCGCTGACGGATCCATTTCCGAAGACCAACAAACCGCGTGTTTCAACTGTCACACACAGAGAAAAGACCATGACTTTGTATTTAGCGAGTTTCGAAAGTAGTGATATTTGCTGGTCTTGAGTCGACTAGTCACCGTCGGAGTTCTGGGCCTGATCAAAGGCGATTTCACTGCCGTGTGGCAGCCCGTAGAGGCGTCATGTCGGGGAAGACGATGATTGTGACTGGGTTTCGAATTCTCGACATCTATGCGCAAGTGAGGGTGTAAAGTAGCCGACGGAAGCCCTGTTTCTAAACAGCGAAAGTCACGAACTACGCAGAGTACTTGCGGACCATCAGGGCGATTGGCACCCAACCATAACAATGTGTACAGCAACATCTTTTGTGAATGTGGCGATTCGAGGCAAGACAATCGACACGTGGTAAGCCGAAAAGCGGCATAACAAAATAGCTCATGAATGCGTAGATGGCGATTCCGTAGAAAACTCCCGCCGCGAGCGGATGCTTTTTGAGGAACGCTAGCTTTGTGGCCGCCATGTAGAATACTGCTGCTGCCGTGAAAGCAATCAAGAAGTGAAAAAAAAGGCCGAGCGCCGCACTGGCTAATCCATCGTGAAAAGAATCTTCTCCTAGCCATCCCCCTGCAATTGCCTGCAGGAGGTAAATCGGACTCTTTCCCTCTAGGGCAGCTTCCACGAATGCTGTCGAAATGTCTAATAGGCCAGCCAGCAACCCAGCCCATCCAATGGCTTTGCAGGCTCGGAAGCCCGGTGATTCTTGGACTAATGGGGGCATTGCAAATCCTTTCGACTCAGCGCACTCTGTGAATTACAGTCTATAGGAAGTTTTTGTCTTGAACGAAAGTGATGTTGGCGACCGCTGGTGCGGAACTTTTACCTCTCGTTTCTTCTAGCAAGGCGTCCTGAAGTCTTCATTTCGGCGGACTACTCACAGCAGCATAAAAATCAATCAGATTTCCATCCGGGTCTCGAAAGTAGAAAGAACGTGTGCCCCACGGTTGGTTCGTAGGAGGTTTCACCGAGTCTTTTACAGCGCAAGGAATCCCTCGCTTGGAGTGCGGCAAATCAGTGGTGGGCTTTAGATTTGCCAGCGACGCAGTGGCGTGCAGGCGGTCCAGGTGCTGAGCGTGATCGACGCATATGTACACGCGGGAGTGTTCGGCCTTGGAGCCGGCCCAAGTGCAGCTAACCAAGATTACTGCCAAGTGGCTCGAATCCGCACCGGCGTCCGTCAAATAGATTCAAGACAGGGTTGAGGTTACTCGCGGATCATTTCGGGTGCCATATGCTTGCGGGCCGCCTTTTCTTTTTGTGCGGGTCTGGAACCGGCGCACGGTACATTTCGTATTTCGCATGGTGGGTGAAATCGTATTATTGGAGCGTGTATGACCAATCCTCTACCTGATGCACCGGCAGAAACGACCTCAGACGACAGCCCTATTTCCGTTGCCCCGCTTCCGAAACCAATCAGCATGTTCATGGGTCCTGATGGCCTGCGCCCGGGATGGGGCTTCCTACTTTATCTGGGCATGGTTGTTGCGATGGTGTTTGCATTACGCGCCTTGAGCAAGCCGATGCATGCGCTCAAAGGCAGCGTCTGGCTACATCTGGTGCAGGAAGCACTTTTTGCCATGGTTGCTTTTCTGCCTGCTTTGGTGATGGCCAGAATTGAAAAGCGCAATTTTGGAACTTACGGCCTGCCGAGTATACAAGCATTTGGGCGCAGATTCTTTGCTGGGGCGCTCTGGGGATTTTCAGTGTTGACGGTTTTGCTGTGCGTTTTGCGGGTGAATGGGAGCTTTTACTTCGGGTCCACGGAAATTCATGGCGTCCGCGCGGCAAAGTTTGCTTTGTTCTGGGCTGCGGTGATGATGCTGGTGGCATTTTTTGAGGAATTTCTTTTTCGTGGCTATACGCTGTTCACGCTCACCCGCGGCATAGGATTTTGGCCGAGCGCGGTGTTGTTATCGATTTTGTTCGGCTTGACGCACTCGGGGAATACAGGAGAAAGCTGGCGGGGTGAGGTTTCCGTGGGACTAATGGGGCTGTTCTGCTGTTTTACGCTGCTGCGTACCGGAACGCTCTGGTTTGCGGTTGGCTTCCATGCGGCATGGAATTGGGCAGAGAGCTATTTTTATGGCACTCCGGATAGCGGTATGCTCGCCACGGGGCATCTCCTGAACTCATCGTTCCACGGTCCTGCGTGGCTCACGGGAGGATCAGTGGGTCCGGAAGGAAGCGTGTTGACGTTTGTGCTGATGGGGCTGGCGTTTTTGGCGTTCCATTTAGCGTTTCCTGTCAGGGAAGATGCACCTGCATAAGCGGGAACGATGACCAGATCACACCGGAGGCTACGGCGATTTCTACGGGAGTCGGGCAGAGATATTCTCCGTCAGCATAGACATCGACCACAGGCTGTGTTGTGAGCTGGAATCTCTTCTGCTGGAAGTATTCGACTTCCGGAAAGTTCAAGTGCGAGCCGCTGTACACGGACGGAAATAGCCGCAGCAGGCGCGGGGGAGAAAGCTTGCTGATTACGCAGGCATCCAATTTGCCGTCTGACATGTCAGCGTGGGGGGGGGCAATCTTCATTCCTCCGCCGTACCAGGGTGGTTGCGATAGATTCATGATCTGTAGGCCCGGACAAAGAAGATCGAGAGGTTAGCACGATGCGCATAGCGAGTGCGGGTCACGCGTTCTTTGGAGCGACCATGATCATCGTCGGAATTCTGGGTTTAATCAAAGGCGATTACACTGCCGTGTGGCAACCCGTAGCCAAAGATGTTCCCGCAAGCACGCTTCTGATTTATTTGTGCGCCTTCATCTCCGTGGCATCTGGCTTGGGATTATTCTGGAATCGCACGGCCTCTGTTGCTGGCCGACTGTTGTTCGGCTATCTCCTGTTTTGGTTGCTGGTGTTTGGAGTACCAAGCCTCGTTCGAGGCCTCACAGTGGACGCTTACTGGTCTCTCTGCAAGACCGTGCGATCCTCGCAGCAGCGTGGGTACTGTATGTTTGGTTCGCCGCTAACTGGGATAAGGAGCACCTTAGTTTCGTCACTGGTAATACGGGTCTGCGTGTTGCAAGGGTATTCTATGGTCTGGCTATCATTCCTTTTGGCGTGGCACATTTTCAATACCTCGAACACACGGCTTCAATGGTTCCTGACTGGCTGCCGGCGCATTTGGCATGGGCGTATTTCACCGGTGCCACCTTCATTGTCGCCGGCATGGCGATCCTCATCGGGGTGTGTGCACGGCTGGCAGCCGCGCTCTCGACGTTGCAGATGGGAATATTCTTCGTGCTGGTGTGGATTCCTGCTATGGCTACACACTCACTAAACAAATTCCAATGGGGCGAGGTTCTAGTCACGTGGGTGCTCACATCTGCCGGTTGGGTCGTGGCAGATTCCTATCGCAACGTACCCTGGCTCGCGGGGCTAAGAGCTCGATTGGAAGCCGTTGAGGATGATCCGCTATAGACCGTTTTCACTAGGGCGGAGTTTTCGAACGCAAGTGGCTATTTCGGGAATTGCCAGTTCGAAACGGCCTAGTTCAGAAGAGTCCTTACACGAGACAACTTAATGGCCAATTCCAAATGAATTCGAAACAGACGCGGCCTGTTCTTTGTCTAGCGCGGAAGTCTTTGAGGTTTCCGAAGGGAGCTGCGGCCCGAGTTGCGTCGCGTTATCGGTAAAGAGCAGGGCCTCCTTATTGGCGCGGGATACGGCGACATAAGTGAACCGTGAATTGACCAGATTCGTGCTCATTGTTGTATCGATGTTGATAAGGGCTCGATCGGCGGTCAGGCCTTGGGAACTGTAGCTGGTGACAGCGTAGCCGTGGTCGAAGTGGGGATGTTCCCGGGCGTTGAAGTCCAGCACACGGTTGTTTTTGAGACGAAGGCGGATAGCCGGAAGCAAACAGAATGGCTTGACCAACTGGCCCCTGATTTTAAGGGCTTTCTTCCTCTCTTAATGCAAGGTCTAAAAGGCCCTGACCCCAACCAGTTGTTGCCTGCTCTTCCACCAGCTCGACCACCGCGTGAGCCGACAGCAATTTTCTGCATAAAACTCTTAGGTGACCCGAGTGTTAAGAGAGTCGAGGGGACCGTCGCTGCGTTTACCGCTACCGGTCAACTTGTCGTTTTGATTGGAAACGAGGTGGTAGGAAAGTTTGAATCCGTAGAGAGCTGGTGGGGGGAGTCTGGAGATGGGCTTCTCAGCACGTTGAGCCGCCGAGAGTTTTTGAACGGCCGTGTACCCGGCGTGTACCTCGCTTCGGCAAATCTAGGGGTTTTGGCACTTTTCGCGTTATGTGTAATCAATAACTTACACGGTTTCAATCGCGTTTTTAGTTCGATCCCCACCGCCTCTACCAACCATTTCCATTTGCTCTGAATGACTTAGCGATTTCGCGAGGCGGCATAGGAGGCCTCCAGGGGGTTGGTAGGGTCGAGGAATGGCGCCATGCTCCTTAGGTCGATCTATCCTTGCTCTCCGTTTCCTCTGAGAGTGCCTCACTAATCGAATCGTAAGCTGGTTTCCATTCCCCGCCACATCGAACGGAGCATGCGGATTTCCCGCACTCCGCTCTCCCGCTCGCTTCGCAAAAAGACTTATGGGACGTAGCCGATTGGAGGCACTTTCGATCCTGATATTTCACCAGCATCTACTCCACACCCGCCAATCACTTCCGTCTTCCTCTTCCTGTATATCTTCCGGCTCAGGTCTTGCAGATTGCCGAGCGTGTTTATCAGACGCCCCTGCCTCCCATCATTGCCAGAGGAATTACGAAACAGCTGGGTCCCTTCGCTCCCTGGGAGTTACCCCAGTTTCATCGCTACTGCAAACCCTTCCGCCACCTTCTCCCCTTCCTTCCTTTTCCCGGTTCAGCGGTTATAGGTCGGACCTGCTCCAAAGTATTTCTCTCTGGGGCGAGGAAGCTTTCTCCAGTTACTTAACATGTCCTTGTCACCGTGCTGTCCCTACCACCCCGCCGGAGTGTCATGTCGCCTCGGTCAGCCCGCGCCATGCCATGCTGCCTTCGCCTGAGTTTTTCTATTGATGGAGGTCGCGACGGGATTCGAGGGGACGAATAGGCTGGTGTAGCCAACGGAGAAAGGAGCTTTTCATCTTCGGCAACGCCATAGCGTCGATCATGGCACTCCAATCGCGTTTGAAATCAAACCAGCAACGCCGCAGCAATAGCCGGGTCGGAAAGGCCGATTGGCCAATTTTTCGAAGAACTGCAAAGGCACCGCGCCGCCATTTTGCCAAAGAAATCGAGAGCAAGACTCCTTCCGCTGCGAACGGGCGCGCCGAGCCATTTACAATAATTGATCGCATGGAGTCCGCCGTGTCAGGGGCAAAGACCGGTTCCGCCTTGGCGCTGTCGGCGGCCTGGCGTTGTGCGACGTACGCCTCGTTCCTTCCAAGTTCGGAAGCGGCTTCTTCCACGATCAGGCGCGGAACACCTTCGCCTCTTGCAGCGAGACCTCGGAGAGCCCATCCCTCAAGTCTCCGACGAACTCCTGCCAGTGCTTCTGCGTCATGGACGCCCCAGAAATCTACCAAGTGGCCGGTCCTGTGGTTGTAAGCGAATTTTTGACCGCAATCCAAACAAGTGATGTAGCTTCCTCGCCCACAGACAGGTCGGCATCCGGAAAGGTTGGATGGGATTGACTCGCGCAGCGTTACCGGAGGACCTTTATGCCGGTGAGGACAGACAAAAACAAGACGAAGCAATGTCCGTAGAAAGAGCGGGACCCCGAAGACCATATTCCACCACGGCTCGCCACGGCTGAGCGGCCTTTGTGCTTTGAACTGACTTCTCGCTGCCGAGCGATATAGAACGATAGACCCCTCGATTCTGTCTGCTCGGGCCACCTTTTTCTTCGTTTGAGGTTGCATGTGAACACCTCAGCAGGATGCTAGACGCGGCGAAGATTCGTGTCTGTTCCGTTGTGGACACTCATGTACCTGTGCCTGGCGAATTGTTATTTCGCCAAAGATTCCTCACGATTCCCCTGGCTAGGGCTTTTGGACTTTTTGCGTTGACTCCTGCGGAAAAGCAGCCGTCGAAGTTGTAAGGGAAAGCAGAAAGAGAAAGCAGGTTCGCATCTCTTCCAGAGAATGAAAATGACCGCGCATTGTAACTCGTGATGCGAGCTCTTTTCCGACTAGTCTTGGTAAACGCTAGTCAAAATGGAATGACCGGCAGCGATTCGCGGTCGTGGGTTATTCTGCGAATCGGAAGACAAGCAGTACAGAGCCACAAACAGGGAGTCGCGCACTTCATATTTTGCACGGTCAACTACCCGTGAGCGACGTCTATCGCTCTCAGTGCGCCTTTCTGATATTGTAGGTAATATCACTACATTATGGAGCGATCATGGAAAAGGCTGTTTCTGCCGCTGATGCAAACCGTAATTTCTCCAAGCTACTCCGCGCGGTCCGCGAAGGGCACAGCTATGTGGTGACTTCGCACGGCAAAGCCGTGGCTAAGATTGTGCCTGTCGAGAGAGACGATGTGGCGCGTGGTGCTCGAGTTGCCCTCCTGAAAAGATTGCGATCTCAGCCTGTGGTCACGATCGGCCGTTGGAGCCGAGATGAGCTTTACGAGGATAAATCGTGAGGGTAGCACTTGACACGAACATTCTGGCATACGCCGAAGGGGTAAATGGCGACAGCATGAAGCGGACGGCACTAGAGTTGGTGCAGAACTTACCGGAAGGCGCGGTGCTGTTGCCTGTGCAAACGCTGGGGGAGCTGTTTAACTTGCTAGTGCGAAAGGCGGGAAGAGCGCCGGCAAAAGCGCGCAGCGCGATTCTCAGTTGGCGGGACTCTTATCCACTGATCGAGACTTCCGCAGAAGTGATGGTCGCCGCGGCGGATCTCGCAACCGATCATCAGCTCGGTATCTGGGACTCGGTGATTCTCTCTGCGGCCGGGGAGGCAGGATGCCGCCTTCTTCTGTCGGAAGACTTGCAGGAGGGCTTCACGTGGAAGGGGGTCACGGTTACGAATCCATTTTCGACCCCCAAGCACGAACTGCTGGCGGGCCTGCTTGGTGCGACCTGAAATCCCGAGACAGGCACTTTGTCTTGGACCGCAGTCGGGCCCTGTTGAAGGGCCTGCCGAAGTGCGCCAAGTGTCTCCCGAGATCAGCAAGACACAGCCGTCATTCATACACATCCGGGTACATGGTCGGTCTACTGAGCGGACATGTCCGCTAACCGCATGGGCCTCGGGGAAAACAGCGCGGCCCTCGATCGGCTGGATCGCGGTTACAAGGAGCGCAATGATCGCCTTCTCTATCTCCGCGCCGACCCCATGGCCGACCCGACCCGCTCGGCTCTGATCCCCGCTTTATCCAGCTCATGCCCAGAATCGGCGTGCACTAGACCGCGGGGCGACCGGGTTAGGAATTCCGCAGAAGATCAGAAGCCCGGACGCGAATGACGCCAATTTGCGGACAGGTTACCGTTTGCGTTCGGCGCCCAGCAACGTGACGGCGATCAAGCATTTTTCTGAAGACCGATTGTGCCAGGCGTGGCGCGTTCCGTTCTGAATCACGCAATCACCCGCTTTGAGAAGCACTTCAGCTTCGTCATCCAATTCCAGATACACCTCGCCCGAGACAACCACATCGAAGTCCACCGTGTCGGTTGTGTGCATACCCGGATGATCGCGTTCCAAGACCTCCAGCATCCCCGGCAACCTTTGTTGAATCTCTTCGATCGCGGAAGCTGTGTTGATGCGGCCGTCAACCCTCGTCCTCGTTTCCGGCGGTATCGTGAAAAAACCGAAGCGGAAACCATTCTTTGGGGGGAAGTAGCGAGGTTGTCGCGGTAGCGTGCCGTCCGACGGAAGTCCAGGAACGGAATCGCTTCCCCACACTCGATGAAACTCGTACCCCGGAAATAGAGCGAGGCATATTGGCTGAACGGGTGTGTTGCGCACAATCACCGACTTCCCGGTTTCGTTCTGTCCGGTCACGACGCAGTGGATCTCCATAAATGCTCCTCAGGCGCACGGATTATATACAACTGGTATTCGAAAGCGGGACTGGAAGCATGCCGCACGGTCGTTTCCGCAGAATTCCAGCATGAAATCTTTTTATTGACAGTAACAAACTAATGATATAGAGACTTACAATTCCGCCCCGCCCAACGTGGGGTCGACGGGAAATTGGGGGAACCCTCGTAATCTCCGGAAGCAGCGGTTCCCGGTCAGAGGGGAAACCATGAAATCTCGTCATACGCATCAACTCGCCTTGCTTTCAGCAGTTCTCTTCGCCCTCATCGCTTCTTGTTCCATGCCTCTCATCGTCCACGCGCAGGAACACTCACCTTTGGTCTTCACCTTCAGCGGTTCCGTCCGCGGCTCCGTCACTTCGGCCGGCTTCCGTGAGTTCCTCGGCATTCCTTACGCCGCGCCTCCGGTGGGCAATCTGCGCTGGAGCCCGCCGGTTCCTCACGCTCCATGGTTCGCGCCGCTCGAGGCCACGCAGTTTGCTAACCACTGCCCGCAGCCACCCTCGCCTTTCGGTATCGCGTCCGTTACGGAGGATTGCCTCTTCCTGAATGTTTTCACTCCGGACTCCAACGATTTCTTCCGCCCGCGCTCGGTGATGGTTTGGATCCATGGCGGCGCCCTCGTCTTTGGTGAAAGCAACGACTACGATCCCACCGCCCTGGTTCAGGACGGGGTCATCGTCGTGACCATCAATTACCGTCTCGGTGCTCTCGGCTTTCTCGCCCATCCCGCCTTTGCCGGGGCAAACACAGATCCGGATCGCGACCGCGATAGCGATTCCAATTCCGCCGGTGACTACGGCCTCATGGACCAGCAGCTCGCTCTCCGCTGGGTCCGCGACAACATTTGGTTCTTCGGCGGCGATCCGCGGAACGTGACTATCTTCGGCGAATCTGCCGGGGGCCTCAGCGTCTTCTCGCAGCTCGCCTCGCCTTCCTCGGAAGGCCTCTTTCACAAAGCCATCATCGAAAGCGGCGCTTACGCGCTGAACACGCAAACCCTTGACGCCGCTGAGGCTGCCGGCAAGGCATTCGCCACTGCAACGGGCTGCAGCGCTCAGACCGCGACCTGCCTGCGTGCGCTTCCCGTCACCACCATCCTGGCCAACGAAAATTTTGCTGGATACACGCCCAACATCGATGGAGAGTTTTTCCCGCTCTCTCTGAATACCGCGCTCGCCACCGGCCAATTCCACCATGTGCCGGTGATCCAGGGCAGCAATCACGATGAATGGCGGCTCTTCACCGCGCTTGATTTCGATCTCACCGCCGCCGGGCCCATCGCCAACAATGAGGCCGCGTACGAAGCAGCCCTCACTACCCTGGTCGGACCCGCGGCTCCGCTGGTCGCCGCGCAGTATTCCCTCGCCAGTTTTCCTTCCGCGGATATTGCTTTCGCCACGGCTGGCACGGACGTCGTTTTCGCCTGTCCGGCCTTGGGCGCCGACCTCTCGATGTCTCAGTTCGTTCCGCTCTCCACCTATGAGTTCAAGGACGAGAACGCGCCGCAGGATTTTCTGCCTCCGGTTTCGTTCCCGTACGCCGCGGCCCACGCTTCCGAGCTGCAATATCTCTTCACGCTGCCCGTCACTGTGCCGCGGCCTCCGCTCAGCGCCCAGCAACTGCAACTCTCGAGCGCCATGCAGCACTATTGGACCAACTTCGCTAAATTTGGAACCCCCAATAGTTCGAGCGTGCCCCTCTGGCAGGAATTCAACCCCATCGCCGGCAATTTCCAATCGCTCATTCCGCCTTCGCTGGCGCAGGAAACCGATTTCGCCACGGCACATCACTGTGCCTTCTGGGCCGCTTTGCTTTCTGCCGAGTAGCACTGCCACCGTGATGACGTGCTCCAACCGGCTCGTCATCAACTGGACTCCTGAATGGCTCTCGTTACGCTAGCGGCATGAACGCAGTTGAACGACTCCGCCCATTTCTCCCTAGTCCTCTGGCCTGTGATTTCCTGGTCGTGGTGACCGCTAGGTTTCGAACTCTCTATGTGTTCTTGGTTGGACCTGTCTCTCCTGATAGAAGGCCAGCTGCTTTCGCAGAAAACACCGCTTTCGCGCTGAGGGCTGTGCGCGAGCGGAACAAGAGACGGAAGAAAAGAGGCCCGTCCGTGACCAGATCGGTGATCAAGATAAGCAGAGAATCCAGTGAGCGCTTAGCGTTCGGAAAGAATCGAAGCATGGGCTTTCAGGATGGCACAGGGTCAGTCAGGCTGAGGGGTATTTTCTGCCAGCCGAGCTGGCTTCCCGCGTTTTCCAAGTCCCGTAAGCCGAACAAATAAGTGCCAACATCTCTGTCACATGAGAGCCGGATGGAATTCTTGCGTACCACAGGTATAACTATCGCCCAACGAGGTGCTCATGCAACACATGGAGATTGCTCAGAGGATGGGTTTGACGCTGATGGACATTGAGTGCCTTGTGAAAGGTCAAGCCACGGCCAACGTAGCAGCAAAGTTTGGCGTCACTACGATGGACGTTCAGGACTTCGCGCGCGGCAAGGCAACCAGTTGTTATCCAAGGACGTGAAAGGATCGCCGACGTTTTGGACCAAGACGAAATACGGCAAAATGAGCATCGAGGGACGCGACCCGGTCAATACCGAGACGCCGCATTACAGCGAAGCTGGTGCGGTCGACGAGGGAAAAATCCTGGTCATGCCAAGAAACGCCTATATCGCAGGCAACCTCCAGGTCCGCCAAAGTGACCGCTTCGATTAGGGCGATCCCACTCCTCAGGCCTTCCCAAAATCCCTCCGCACCTTTGCGCTCAAGTTTGTGGTGATGCAACGTCCATGTTGGAGCGCTAGCGACGTCGAAGTTTCCCGCGTGTGGAATGAAAGGCCTCGGCGATCATGGAATCCTTCTGGCTTGCAATATCTGAGCCGCCCGAGCTTCCGAGGTCGAAAATACGGTCTACGTGAGCTGCGGTTTCAGGACGAGCAAGATCACGTGCGACTAGACGGCGGAAATATTCTGCGAGAGACACCCGGAGATCATTGGCGCGCTGGCGAGCACGGCGCTGCATCTCAGTTTCAAGGGTGATCTGCGTCTTTGCCATCATTATGGCTCCATCATACTGCCAGACTTTCCGCCTTCAAGAGTTGTTTTACGGTAAGTTGTTGATTTCACGGTTGGGGACGCAGTTCAGTTGGTTAGAACGTGTGTGCTGCGCAAAAATTCCGTTTAGCTTCGAAATTGACCGATACAATGGGCAACCGGCAAACAACCGTTTTAACCTTTATATGTGTGTTGTTGCCTGAGAGGGAGCCGCCCGCAACCGTTGGACTCGAGACAGCGGTAGAGATGAACTTGGTTCCAGATAGGAACCAACGAATTCTTCCCCAACTCCCCTCTTCTCAATTCTCGCAAACCATCCACTACCACACAGGAAATTGAACGGATTCCTCTTTGCTATGTCCACGAGTAGACCCAAGATAGTTAGGTCCACCGTGATTTCCCAAAACGGGACTTCTCGCTCGCTTCGCGGAATTCACATTGACGAGATCGGCGTTAATCGGGACTTGGCAACGGCTTAGATCTAGAATGCTAACGTTCAAGATTTCGGGCATTCTCTCGACTTTCATTCCGGTAGCCTTTCCATTGGCATTTAGTCAACGCCTCCTTCGCAAATGCAATGAAGCCCCCAAAGGCGTCCACCTGCTCCTGGCGGCCATACATTGTTCGAGTGACCCAAATTGGACAGCCTGGACGGAGATGGTTCTGCCACCCTGGAGCCATGGCAACTAGAACAATTCCGACTTATGTGCCGGCAAACACGAGTATCTCAGCTCTGAAAACATCGTTCATCGTGAGTCTCGTATTTTTCATCGGAATGGCCACATCACTGCACGCGCAGGCCACCAAGCCAGCCCCGCCGACCCCTATCGACGAGAAAAAGGTCGAACTTGGCGGAAGGCCCTGGAATCCACAATGGGATCAGATCATCGAGAAGGCCTTGCCGCAGGAATTGCTTTCCTCGCAGGTCCCCCAGGGTGTCCGGCGATTCTGCCCGCGATTTTACGAGATGGCTGAAACCGACAAACGCACATTTTGGGCTTACTTTTTTCAGGCACTTGCGGGCGCTGAAGCCGGCCTGAATCCAAACACAACCGTCCGGCACAGCAATCCGGAAGGCACGAAACGCGATGAAGTGAGCGGGATGGCTATGCGTAGCGAAGGACTGTTGCAGCTTGCATATGCAGATCAAGAGCGTTACGGATGCGATTTCAATTGGCAAGTGGACCGTCAGCTAAAGGTGAACGATCCGGCCAAAACGATTCTCCAGCCGAAGAACAATCTCGAATGTGGAGTGAAGATCCTGGTCAACCAGATCATCGTCCAGCACAAGCCTTTGCTGACCTCTTCTGGATACTGGTCAACTTTGCGGCCGGGAGGGCCGAGCTACCGTGTATTCGCCAAGCAAATGACAAATCCCCCCACTGCGTGCGGCCTCGCCACCAAGTCGATGATTAGCAACCGGGCTACGACGAAGTCCGTGCAGGACGACGCGAACTAGAGTGAAACGCCCAAATAGTCTGGATCTCAACTTCAGCCCGATCAGTTTGGTTAGCGAGCAAAGCATTAAATCGCCTGGTCTGCGCGTACTGTTGCGTTTGGTAAGTGGAAAAGCGCGACGGACTCAAAAAGGCGTCGCGCTTTTCAGAGGTGGAGAGAGAGGCATCTGATACTGGCGAATCTCCCCGGCATCATCTACAAGGGCGCACCGAAAAGATTCCGGGAGACAAGAAGCGCGTAGAAAGCATGCTCACACAGAGTCATTACGCCGCGCAGTTCAATACAAATACAGCACGTAAACTTCTTAGCAGTGCCCGCCAGGTTCTGGTGAGTTGCGGACTCGGAAAAGTGCCCGTCACTGGCCAGAAACGTTAGAGGTTTATCGAACGCGCGCGGAACATCCTGCCCAATTTTAGGTTTCGGGGGAACGCGCGTCCGATAAATCGCTAGCGTTTATCAGAAGGACTTAGAAGAAATTCGAAATGCAATTTGGTGCTTAAGCTTGCCAGGTTTTGTTAACTTGGCGAGAAGCGGCACCTGCGTGACTTAGGGGTGACAGGAGGCTGCCGGGATTACCTTGACTCCGACGACCTCCTGCTCTTGCCCGGTGTGTTGGGCATACCTTGCCAAAGCTGCTGAATAGTGGGTTTCGTGCTGCCTGCCTTCAGAAAAAACGACAACTCCTGTGATCTTCCCATCGCCGGCTGGCTCCGACGAACTTTCTTCACATGGCCACGACTCGTACAAAGTAAAACGTCAGCGCTCATCCTTGGGAGTAGCAGCCGTCCCGTCCGACCAATGGCCGACTGGAATCATGAACTCGGTTATTGGCTCCGGGGCGCCCTGAAATTGTGGATTCAACATAACCGGGGAGCCAGGCAGATCCGCACCCCAAACCTTGGGATCTGTTAGGGGGATGTAAAACATCAAATGCGGAAGCCAATGCCCGGCGGAGTCATTTAGGTACCCTTGGCTCGACATCATGTAGCACATTGCGCCCGGTTCCAGGGCTGGCAGTTCTCTCTTCTCGAATGCCTTGATACCATCGATAATCTGAGCTTTGAACAGTCCAGCCAATACCAACTCGGTCCTCTTGATAGTGAGTGGCAAGATGGATCGCACCGCCGGCGGATTGAAACAGATCGGACCTCGCATCTTGGGGTTCCAGAACTCCGGGAAGTCAAATGGAGACATCCATGATCGCTCTACGACGCACACGAAACCGTTCTTGCCTTTGATCGCCGTTTCGTAGCCATGTCGTCCGAGGACCAAGACCTCGGCATCGCCTGAGATAGAGTCGGGCGCAGCACTCCGCGCCAGCTTTATCTCCTCGTTCCGATCCGGCATCAGGTATTGCTCGAGCGGAGCCATGCTAGGATACGGTATTTTGGTGTCTTGAGCTTTTGCTCCCCACGCCGCACCGAACATGATGGCCAGAGCGATGCCCATTAATGCGCTCGTCCTCACTCTTTCTCGTTCCATGACTTCTCCTGATTCTGAAGACCATTGGCATCGATGCGCGATGACCCTGCTTTTCCTCCAACAACACCATTGCCCGCAACCGCCGCGCTTGCCGTTCAAAATGAATCGTCACGGTTGGAAATATATATTGATATCAACGTACCATGCGTTGAAGCCTCTTGGCAAGATACATTGATATCCATATTATTTGTCTATGGTCACTGTTGCGAAGCCTAACTTTGAGACAACGCTCCAAGTCCGCGATTCCTGTCTCTGTCTTCACGTACAGCGAGCGGCAAGAGCGCTGGCACGGCGCTTCGATGAGGCGATGCGCCCACTCGGTCTGACGAACGGACAATTCTCGCTAATGATGTCTCTAAACCGTCCGAAACCACCAGGCATGGCGGCAGTGGCCTTGCTACTTGCGATGGATCGGACTACCTTGACGGCCGCTCTCAAGCCCTTGCGACGCCGCGGCCTGCTCAAGATCACGACAGACCCTGCGGACGGTCGCGGCCGTCTGTTAACCCTGACGGCAAAGGGGCGAAGGTTGCTCGCACGCGCCGTTCCAGTCTGGAGGAGTACCCACACCACAGTCGAGGCCCTTCTGCGCAATGGCGATTTAGATCGCTTCCGGAACAATCTACGCGCGCTCTGCTGATCATCCCGAGAGTCGCAAATCATCTCGCCCGTTGCCGTGTGCAACATCGCCAACGTCTGCTGGCGAGTTCTTGAAAGACATGAAACAACAGTTCAGGCCTGAATCTTGAGTTTCCTATTAGCATCCGGGATTCCGCTTGTAAGTTCCGATTCAACGAGGTGTCGTTCTATTTGAATCATCACTTCACCAAGCGTTTCGACGCTTTTGCCGGAGTTGCGTATTCCTACGTGAGCGACGGTCTGGCCATCGCCATTTCTCATGGCCGCGGCGTCCCCTATAACTACAACAGCCAACTTTGCTCCGACAGTGGTCGTTTCACCTTCTGATCGAAGCGGACCAGCGGAACCTCTTCTTCACGTCGGATGACCGTTGCTCGAACCCAGCCACAGTTCCAGGCAAAATGATTCGGAAACATCCCGTCTCTGCCCACGTTTCCTAAGTATGCGCGATTGAGGAGCGCAAAACGTCTTGGGAACCAAAGTGGGTCGAACTCCGTATATTCGGTACACCATGAGACGGGCGGGGCGGTTCAAGCGTCAGACAACCGTCAGGGAGGGTGGCATCATGAAGAAGGGCAAAACTTTACTACAGGGCTCGCTTCCGGCAGCGGTCTGCATCGCGATGTTTGTCCTGGCGGCGGGTACGCCCGCGCGGGCACAGGGAGAAAAGCGGACGGTCTTCGAGCCCGGCGATTTTCGTTGGCAAGGGAACCTGAAGGCCGGGCAGACGCTGGAAGTCGTCAACACCAATGGAGAGATTGGCGCGAACCGCGCTTCCGGGGATGCGGCGCGTGTCGCAGGCGTGCGCGGGGGCAGCGACGACCACGAACTGTTTATCGAGGTCGTCGAGTACGCGGATGGTGTCACGGTTTGCGCCGTATACGCCAAAGATAAGGCGCCGGGGCGCTGCCACCGCGGCGGCGTGTCGTCGGAGTCCGGCAACTGGTGGCGCGGGCATCGCGCGAAGATCAACTTTGACGTGCAAGTGCCGCACGGCGTGCGCTTCCATGCGCTGACCACCAATGGCGGGGTTCAGTGCGTGAACCTCGAGAGCGTGGTGGAGGCGGCCACGACGAACGGCAATGTGGAAGTCTCGACCAGCGAGTGGGCTTCGGCGAGAACCACCAACGGTGGCCTGCGCGTGGCCATGGGCAATGCCAAGTGGAGCGGTGAGTTGGAGCTCGTGACCACTAATGGCAGTGTGGACGTGACGATGCCGGCTTCCGCGGAATTCAAGGTGGATGCGGTCACCACCAATGGCGGGATTCGCTCGGACTTTCCGATTACTGTTCAGGGAACATTTGGGCCGAAGACGCTCTCCGGGACGGTGGGCGGCGGGGGAAGAGAATTGAAGGTCGCTACGACGAACGGCGGCATTGAGTTGAAGAAGAGCTGAAAGCGCGCGTCTTAGAACCGAAGGGCACGGCGCCCGGCCGCTTCGAAGGCAGACGCTCTATCCAACTGAGCTACGGGCGCAACGAGCATTTTTCTCTCGAAAACAGCGGTTTTTGAGGAATCGCGACGGAACCATTTTGCCGTCGGACCGCCGTGTTTCGCCAGGACACATGACAGAATCTACTACATACCAGCGGCGGCAGAGAGTGAGCGTACATTGGCGAAGCACGGCGGATTTTTCCTTTTCTCCTATCTTGGGACCTTGGGACGACAAGAAAATAGAACTGCTCGAACTGAAGGGCCCCGACGAAAACACGCTACAAAAAGGACGGCATTGGGGTTCACGGCCAAGGTACATCGCGCGGTCAACCAAGTCGTGACTAGGACCGCTACTTGCGCGATCCCGCTAACACTACAGCCATAATAGAAGGCTTAGGCTATCTGCCGGATGAGTCGAAGTTAGCCGTGCTCATTGGACGAGCTCCTAAGAGTGATACAGAGCAAGTGGTTTGGACACAACGACCATGATCACTAAACTGTGGCCCACTTGCACGATTCGCATTTCTACCGGCTGATGTACGGCACTGAAGGTTACCCGTTGACGCCTCCGGCGCCTCGGCGCCGAACGGTAAAGCGCCTTTGTCCGCGCGGGATTCATATTCCCAGCATCTTTCGCATGTCCATTGGCGGGTGGAGCAGAGAATTCCGACGGGGTGCCCCACGTTCATCTTTTGAACGTGGGTCCTGGGTTGGGGATTAAATGGTGGGCTTAGTGGCCTGCCCTTTCGCGTCCGCGTTGTGCGGCCGCTCTTTTCCGCACCAGCCGCTCCGTGCGTCATGATCCCCGAACAAATTTTCCTCGGCTTCCGCCCAAATCCCAAAATCAACCCAAACACCGCCATCACCACCGCTCCCCGCCAAAGCCTTTCCTGAACGCCAATACCTGTTTCGGCAGCACGCCGCCGACGCCGGTAGACGCACCGAGATGCCCTCCTACAATGGAATTGGGCCACTCCCGAATGCGCTGCCCCAAATGCCAATTCGATCATCCGTTGCAGACCACCGAGTGTCTGAAGTGCGGAATCGTTTTCTCGCGCTACCACGCGGCGCTGGAAAGCGCCGCGAACCAGGCTAATCCGGACGTCGCGGTGGCCGTGTCGGCTCCGCCCGCACTGGCCGGGCCTGCTGCCGCTGCCAACGACGCCCTTAGCCGCACCGATGCCCGGACCGAGCTGAAGTGCCGCATCCTCGCGCTTCCATTGGCCTTGCTTCTGGCGCGCCTCGTTGCCGGCACGGACCTGCGCATGGCGGCAGCCATGCTGGCCATGGTGCTGCACGAAAGCGGGCATGCCATCACCGCGTGGCTCACCGGCCGCTGGGCCGTCCCGCTGCTCTGGGTTACCCCGCACGGCCAAGAACGCTCCTGGTTGATCGTTCTGCTGGTAACGACCGTCATTGGCTTTGCCGGATTTCTGGCGTGGAGGACGGAACGTCAGGGATGGTTTCTCGCCGCCGCTGCGTTGCTCCTCCTGCAACTGGTCGCGTTGTCTTTGCCCGCGGAAGCGCTGATCGTTTTCTTCGGCGATGGCGGCGCCCTGGTGCTGGCTACCCTGCTGATGGCGACGTTTTACGCGCCGCGTGAAAGCCGGCTATATAAGAGCTGGGGTCTACGCTGGGGATTGCTGGCTATCGGGGCGCTCAGCTTCATGCACGTTTTTCTGATGTGGAGAGGGCCGCTCGAAGATCTTCCGTTTGGCGAGATCGAGGGCGTGAACCTGTCCGATCCGAGCCTGCTCACCGAAATGTACGGCTGGACGGTCCTGCAAATGGTTGATCGTTACGTACGGCTGGGGACGCTCTGCCTGCTGGCTTTGCTTGCGCTGTACATTTGGGGACTGGTCTCCGCGTATCTCGAATTGCGACGGAGCCCGGCTGCGTAGAAGCGCGTCTCGTGTTCGGAGAATGTCAGAGTCGTCGCAATCGCATTAAGCAGTCAGGTCCTGCTCGGTTGCTGAGCCTCCACGGTTGCAGAAAATGCCAGAAGAGAGGGAAGAACCAACAACACACTGTCTGGTCCTCGAGACGCGCGGTGGCGGTTCCGTCGATCGCCCGGACGTGCGTCAGTGCCACAGCGGGGTCGGCCACGCGCACGAATTTCCGAGCCTCTGGAGAAAGGGTCGTGGCGTCTTGCGCTGAGCAGAACAAAGGGGCCACGATTGCCATAATAGAGGCAGCCAATAACAACCCACCCCACATCCGTTGTTTTCCACTGCGTTCCCTCGAATTTCTGCACTGGGACTCGAGCGCCAATGTCATTTACTTGGGTCTCCTGCTGTGGATGTTGTTGTCAGATCAGCGAGCATGACGGCCCCTGGCAATTCGGTAAGGGGCGGCAGGGCTTCGATCAGCGTGCCCGCGGCTTGCTACGCACGAGTGAGTGCAGCGTGTCGCGCCACCCGCTGGGCATCTCAATAGAACATCTTCAACGCTACTTGTCCGATACGTGGGTCGCGAGCGCTATTGACCACTCCGAAGATGTTGGAATGGATGTCTTCGCTCGGATTGTTGAATTGAGCGTGATTGAAGGCGTTAAAAAATTCGGCCCGGAACTCGACGCTGACGCGCTCCGTGACCCGCGTGTCTTTCAACAAAGACACATCAAAGTTGTTGATGCCGGGACCGTGGAAGAAACGCCGAGCGGGCAAACAAAGGTGTCCAAGCCTCGATTCCAAAAGCGATTTTCGTCAAAGCACTGTCCAGCAAGTAGGACGAATCAATCCTGCGCGTTCGACACCTGGCTGAGCGTCCAGCACTCGGATATGAACTTCCTTCCTGGCAACGGTTCAGAGCAAGTCCGGCACATTCTGAACGGCGCGCCGTGCTTTGCGCGATCCGGCGACAAAGCTGATCCTGCCCGAGCTTGGAAAAAGAAAGAACACTTCCAACGAAAAAGCGAATCGCGTGCTGGGTTGGGCGCCGCGTTCGAACGAAGAGGCTGTTGTGGCTACGGGGTAGAGCTTGGTGCGATTTGGAATGTTGAAGGGCAGCGCAAGAAAAGCGCCGTAACTTAGGCATACGACGCGCTTGTGGTCGGAGGCATTCTAGCCGCGCGTAGGAAAAAAGCGGAGCGAGGAAAAGTCAAAAGCCGACGCGTAACACGGACACGTGGGGCGCCTTGCAGGGATCGGGCGACCATCCGCGCCTGCGGCGCATCTAACTGAATGGACTGGCGTTTTCGATCGACGCTTCTTGACGCGTTTCGTTAGTTCTTTTCCAATTCGGTCGGCCTCCCTATTACTTTTTACTACTTTTTAGAATTCTGAAACGCCTGGGTCGCACAACTCATCCAATGTAATGAAGTGAGAAAGAGGTGTTATATGCGAGTGCTTTGGATGAGAGCAATCGCGAGCTTCCTCTTCTCCGCGACTCTATATGCGCCCGCTTGGGCAAATGCGAACGCAAATTCCGCGGTACCAGGAACTCTTAATTATGTGGAAGGTAGTGTGTCGATGGGCGGGGAGACGCTCGACTCTAAGTCGATCGGATCGGTCGAGCTGAAACCGGGCCAATCGTTGACGACGGGAAGCGGGAAGGCGGAAATCTTGCTGACTCCCGGCGTTTTCTTGCGAGTGGGGGACAACAGCAGCGTGACGATGATCTCGCCGGGCCTTACGGACACAGAGGTTCGAGTCGAGCGAGGCCACGCGATGGTCGAAGTCGAGGAGATACATCCGGAGAACGATATTCGCGTCACTGTAGATGGTGCGGCAGCGCGAATCCTGAAAACCGGGCTGTATGACTTCAACTCGGATACGGGATCGATGCGCGTGTATGACGGGCAAGCCCTCGTGAAGGACGGCGACAAGGAAGTCAAGGTAAAGGGCGGCCGCGAGTTGCACTTTGCGGCGAACGGCCCACTCAAACAGCAGAAGTTCGACAGGAAAGCGGATGAGGAAGGCGGTTTGTATCGCTGGAGCAGTCTGCGATCTGGTTATGTGGCAGAAGCGAATGTGGATGCGGCTGGGAACTACGCAACGAGCGGATGGGGGCCGTGGGGACCAGGCTGGTGGGGCGCGGGTTGGTATTGGGACCCGTGGTTCGCTGGTTACACGTTTATTCCGGGAGACGGAATTTTCTATAGCCCGTTCGGTTGGGGATTTTATTCGCCGTGGTACGTGTATGGCGCGCCGTTTTATGGATACGGCTACGGACGCTACGGTTACGGGGGACACTACTATCATCACTTCAGC
>Ga0207038_10061_pt1 | contig 31154 bp, 26 predicted proteins | sample Alteio_BWMinCont_76_FD_153285 | JGI IMG/M metagenome (GOLD analysis project Ga0207038, IMG submission 153285) | Enriched cells from forest soil in Barre Woods Harvard Forest LTER site, Petersham, Massachusetts, United States -... | ecosystem: Environmental > Terrestrial > Soil > Temperate forest >...
ACTGAACAACACGAATAGGCTGCCTGGTTCAACCTTGAGTGTCTTCTGCTGGTAGTCGCAATCCTCGAACATGCCAACAACTGTGCCGCCCTCATCGAGCCGTTGAACTTTTCCATCCGTGACATAAAACGGAGCCAGATGCCCGGCATTCGTGTATGTAAGCGTCTTCGCGTGGGCGTCATACACGCCGTAAAAGAAAGTGGCGTAGCGGTCATCCGAAGTGTTTCTGAACATTTCCGCGTTCAGTCGCTTCACCAATTCTCCCGGCGCTGAATGGCCGTTGAGATGAGCCTGAATTCGCAGCGCAGCCTGCAAGCTGGCCATCAGGAGCGCCGCGGAAATTCCCTTGCCACTGATGTCGGCCAGGGCAATCACCAGGCGCGTGGGGCTGAGCGAAATGAAATCGTAGTAATCGCCGCTTACGGTGCGCGCGGGGCGGCAAATCGCAGCAATATCGAGGCCGGGCACCGAGGGCAGCGAGCGTGGAAAAAGCTGCTGCTGCACTTCTCGCGCAATCGAAAGCTCGTTCTCGAGACGCTGCTTCTGCCGTTGCGTTTCAAGCAAATCTGCAACTGAGGCGGTCATCTCGTTGAACGATTCACCGAGCGCGCCCAGCTGGTCGCGTTTGGGAACGCGAACGCGATACGAAAAGTCGCCCCGGCGCACGCGCAAAGTCGCCTCGTAGAGGTCTCCAACGGCCCGCGTGATTGTGCGCGTGAGCACAACACCCGTGGCGAGCGCAACAAGCTCCAAAATTAGAAACACCACCCCGACAATCAACAGGATCGTCATCAGAATCGGGCCGACGCTACCAACGGAGGTGAGCAGCCGGTGATTCAGCGCGGACGGCCTCAAGGCAAAGGAGGCCAGCACCGGAGCGGGCGGCGTGTTCTGATCGGGCTCAACACGCGCGGCTTCCAACGTGGATGCTCCGAGCACGCGCATGTCGAGCCAGTTGGCCGGGGGTGCGAGCGTCCGTCTCCTGCTCGAAACTTGTTGGCGAATCTCATAAGACTCATTCTGGAATTTGATTCCAGTTTCACCGGACGTCCCCGGGGCGGATTGTTCCAGCAGGATCAGATGAATGGGGCCCAGCTCCGACCCCAGTGAATCAAGGACGACGGGAGTCAGTGGTACTGCGACGAGAATGTTGATTGGTCCGGCAGGTCCCGAGCGGCTTTTCGCGGAAGCAAGCCAGAGCTTCTTTTCAAATTCAGCGAGCCCGGCGAAATGATGGCCATTCCCCGCTTTCACGAGGTGCAGTCCGCGATTAGGCATCACACGGAATTCCGGCCATCCCACGCGCGCCGCGGCAATCAGACTGGCCAAGCCCGGATGAGACATCAAAGTTTGCTCGGTAAGCGAACCAGTCTTGCCCGGACCTTCCTGCTCAATCGCTCCGGCGATTGTGTCGGCGTCGGTTGAGATCATGCTGATCTGCTCATTCAAATCATCGCGGAGCAAGTGTGCGCCAAGCTGCAGGTAAAGCCCGTAACCTGCGAGTCCAACCATGGTGAGCAGCAATACGATAGGCACGACGGCAATAAAAATGTAGGCGACGATCAGGCGATTGCGCAGGCGCCAGAGGAGCTGATTGCGCACCCAGGGCAGCAGGCGAAAGAAAAAATAAAACACCGCAATGAATGCCAATAACCCGAGCAGGTCGGAAAATGGGATCGAAATTCCCAGCGCACCCGCTAATCTCGCAAGTGCGTACAGGAGTATTACGGCAAGCGCGATGCGGTCCCGCAGCTTTGTGCGCCGCAGGAAGACCAACACACGAGAAGGAGAAATTCGACTCACGGTAGCCGGCGGCGAGGAGCGCCGTTCAAACGCATTTGCACGCCACTATTCTCCGCAAATGCGATCTGAAAGATCAAGCGGCGACTTTCCGGTTTGCCAGCAGCCCGGAAATTTCTATAGCGCCGACCTGTCGTTCTGCTGCACGCGGCTGTGCTTGCGGCTGTAGGCGAAATAAACCACCAGCCCGATCCCCAGCCAGATGATCAGCCGCGCCCAGTTGATCCAGCCGAGTTTGTACATCATGTAGCCGTTCACCAAGATGCCCAACACGGGGACAAGCGGTACCCAGGGCGTGCGGAAGGGCCGCGCCTGCTCTGCGTTCGTTTTGCGCAGAACTATAATTGACGCGCACACGATGACGAACGCCAGGAGCGTGCCGATATTCACCATCCTGCCGATATCGTCAATCGGCACCGTGCTCCCCACAATGGCTGCGAGGATACCCACGAGAATGGTGTTCTTGTACGGCGTGCGAAACTTGGGATGAATGGCAGCAAAAAATTTGCGCGGCAGCAAACCGTCATTGGCCATGGAATAAAGCACGCGCGTCTGCCCCAACAACATCACCAGCATCACGCTGGTGAGTCCCGCGAGGGCGCCAGCCGTAATCAGGTAGGAAGCTTTCGTCAATCCGCGGTCGAGGAAGGCAACAGCCAGCGGCGCTTCGATGTTGATTTCTTTCCAGGGCACGAGGCCGGTCAGGACGGCTGCAACTAATATGTAGAGAACGGTGCAGACCACCAGTGAGGCGAGCAGGCCAATCGGCAGGTCGCGCTGGGGATTCTTGGCCTCCTGCGCCGTAGTCGATACGGCGTCAAACCCGATGTAAGCGAAAAATATGTAAGCCGCTCCTTCTCCGATCCCAGAAATTCCCCGGGGTGCGAAACTGGCCCAATCGTGGCCCCAATTTGCCGTGTTCACGTAGTGCATCCCCAGCAGAATGATGAAAAGCACCACTCCCACTTTGATGGCGACGATTCCGGCGTTGAACGTGGCACTTTCCTTGATGCCAATCACCAGAATCGCCGTGATCACCAGCGCGATGCAGAATGCCGGCAGGTTAAACCCGATGTCGATTCCAAACAGATGCGGCGCACCTATCAAATCGTGCGCCTGTTGCACCAGCTGTGGGGATTGCGCGCTGATAATGTCTCCAACCTTCGTCAGAAACGCGTTCGAGGTTTCCATCATGCCCGGATTCGCGTTGTGCGCCATTTGGCGCGCCACGATATTCTCGGCCGTGCGAAGTGCAGTCCAATGGTCGTATGCCAGCCATAGCGGGATTTTAAGGTGAATGACATTCAAGAGTTCGATGAAGTGGTTCGACCAGCCGGAGGATACCGTGCTCGCGCCCATGGCGTATTCGAGCGTCAGGTCCCAGCCGATGATCCAGGCAACCAGCTCACCGAGAGCGGCGTATGCATAGGTATACGCGCTGCCCGCCAGCGGAATCATGGCCGCGAATTCGGCGTAGCACAACCCCGCGAGCGCGCAACCAAAGCCCGAAATGACGAACGAAAGCATCAGCCCCGGCCCGGCATAGTGCGCGCCCAACCCTGACAGCACGAAAATGCCGGCGCCAATCACCGCGCCGATGCCGAGTGCGGTCAGCGACACGGGGCCAAGCGTGCGCTTCAGCGTGTGCTCGCCCGTGGCCTTGGCTTCGTTGAGCAGCCAATCCATCGGCTTCTTTGCCATCAGATTGCCCATGCGCAATTTCCTCCGCCCAAAGTAGTGGAGCTCGTTCGAACCGCAAACGTTAAGCCGTCCCACCCCTGCTTGCCCGCGAACCCGCCCGGTTGCACACAAAATACACCGGAACAGCGGAAACCACGACAATAAATCCTCGAGCCGTAGACTCATTTCACGAAAACTGCGCGGTTCAACACGATGGCCTCAGGGGTTAAAACCTCTGAGGGCTCGACCCTTCGGCACGGCTAAAGCCGTGTCCTGACGAAAACCATGGATGCCTTCGAATCTTTTCGGTTCAGTTGCGTGCCTAGCGCACCTGCGCCGCGATCGCCAGGTATTCGCGAGCCCTTTTTGCGGGATCGCCTGCCGCCACCAAATCCTGCACGACCGCCACCGAGTCCGCCCCCGCGCGGAATACGGATTCAGCGGATTCTATTGTGATTCCACCGATTGCTACCAGCGGTTTCTTGGTTATTTGCCGGGCCGCGCGGAGAAGATCCAGCCCTACGACAGGATCAGGATTCTCCTTCGTGGCTGTGCGGAAGATTGGGCCCACGGCTATATAATCCGCGGAAGTCCGGTGCGCCTCTCGCAATTGCTCGAGGTTGTGTGTCGAAACTCCCACCCATTGCGAGCTTCCGCAAATTTTTCGAGCGGCTTCCACAGGCAGGTCTTCCTGGCCAACGTGGACGCCGCCGGCTCCAATCATCGCGGCAATGTCGGGCCGGTCGTTGATGATAATGCGAGTGCCACGATGGGCAAGGCTCTCCACCAGCGATTTCGATGCGTCGTAAATATTTCGTGAGGAGGCTTTTTTATCGCGGATTTGAATCAGTCCGACGCCCGCATCCGCCAAAATCCGCGCGAGCGATGAATCCGAACCTACCGCCTGGCTGGCATCGAGAATCGCGTAGAGCGCTGGAAACAATCCCTGCCCCCGGACTATTTCGCCGTCAGAACCGAAGACCGTTCGAGAAAGTGCGTGTCGAAATTTCCAGCCACAAAATCCGGATCGGTAAGAATTTTCTTTTGCAGGGGAATCGTGGTCTTGATGCCTTCGACAACGAAACCTCCAAGCGCGCCGTGCATTCGCGCAATTGCTTCTCCGCGGTCGCGGCCGTGCGCGATGATTTTGGCAATCAACGAGTCGTAGTACGGCGGAATTACTGCGTCGGCGTAGGCAGCCGTATCCACGCGCACTCCTGGGCCGCCCGGCACGCGGAAAGCAGTAATGCGGCCGGCGGAAGGCGTAAACGTTTCGGGATCCTCGGCGTTGATGCGGCATTCGATGGCGTGCCCGCGAAATTCGACGGACCCAACCACGTCTTCGAGTTTTTCTCCCGCCGACACTCGAATTTGCGATTTCACCAGGTCAATGCCCGTAACCATTTCCGTGACGGGATGCTCCACCTGAATGCGCGCATTCATTTCGATAAAGTAGAGCTTGCCTGATTCCTCGCGCAGAAATTCCACCGTGCCGGCGCTTGAGTAGCCTATCTTTTGCAGCGCCGCCACCACCTGGTCGCCGACTCTCTTCCGCGTTTTCGCGTCGATGACCGTGGATGGCGACTCTTCGAGAAGCTTCTGATGCCGGCGCTGGATGGAGCATTCGCGTTCGCCCAGATGCATCACGTTGCCATGGCGGTCGCCTAGTACCTGAAACTCGATGTGACGGGGCCGCTCGATTAACTTCTCGATGTAAACATTTGCGCTGCCGAAGGCCTGCTCGGCCTCAGTGCGCGCGGTCTGGAATGCCTGAATTAGTTCGCCTTTTTCGCGCACGATGCGCATGCCGCGGCCGCCACCGCCTTCCGCGGCCTTAATGATCAACGGGTAGCCGATCTGGGCGGCAATTTCCCTCGCCGCCTCTTCGTCGGGCACGATTCCCGGGCTCCCTGGAATAATCTGGACACCCGCCGCGGCCATTTCCTGCCGGGCTTTATCTTTTTCGCCCATCAGGCGAATCGCATCCGGACTTGGGCCGATGAAAGTGATGTGCGAAGCTTCGCACACTTCCGCAAAATTGGCGTTCTCAGAAAGAAATCCGTAGCCGGGATGTATCGCATCCACATTCGCGATTTCTGCCGCGCTGATTACCTGCGGGATGTTGAGATAGCTTTCGCTGCTGCGCGGCGGCCCGATGCAGATGGCTTCATCCGCAAATCGCACGTGCAGCGCGTTGCGGTCCGCTTCCGAATAAACGGCGACGGTGAGAACACCAAGTTCTTTACAGGCGGTCAGGATTCGAAGGGCAATTTCGCCGCGATTGGCGATCAGAATTTTTCGGAACATTTGGCTCGGAGCAAGAAGGTTTATTTCTTCCGGTGCGGGTGGATGCCGAACAGCGGCTCACCGTATTCCACCGGCTGGCCATTCTCAACGAAAATCCGCACCACTTCGCCAGCCACGTCGGACTCGATTTCGTTCATCAATTTCATCGCTTCGATGATGCAAAGGACCTGCCCTGATTCCACATGCGCGCCCACGGCGACAAACACTTCCGACCCGGGACTTGCCGAAGCGTAATACGTGCCCACAATCGGTGATTTCACCACGTGCAGGTCTTCGGAACGCCCAATCTCTGCAGCGGATTCCCGCGGGGCGGCTGGCGCGCTTGCTGCCGCCGGCGCGTGATGAGCGGGAGCGCTCCCGCCAGCCACATGGATTTCAGGGGCCGAAAAAGAACGAAATGGGGCCTGCGAATTTGTCGCGGGCTTCTTCAACCGGATGCGCAGGCCAGCGTGCTCGTAATCGAATTCTTCCAGGCCGTGCTTGTCCATGAAGGCAAGCAGCCGCTCGACCTCTGCCAGGTCAACGCCGCCACTTTTCTTGGGAGCCGCAGGTTTTGGGTTCGATTTCTTCGCCATTTAGAGTTCGAGAAATTCCCTCGGCGTAGTTGTCAACGTCTCTGCGCCGTTTGGAGTCACGACTACGTCGTCTTCGATGCGGATACCGCCAAGCCCCTCCAGATATACTCCGGGCTCGATGGTGATGACCATGCCAGCTTCCAAAGGCGTTTTTTCGCCCCGCGCCAACCGGGGCGACTCATGAATTTCCAGGCCCACGCCGTGGCCCGTACTGTGAGTGAAATATTTCGCCAGACCGTAGCCCTTCAGCACCCGCCGCGCCGCTGCATCCACTTCCCCGGCCGTGACACCGGGCTTAATGGCACTTCTGGCCGCTTCCAAGGCCTCCAGGACGGCGCGGTACAGCCGCCGCACCCTCGCTGTGGCCCGTCCCAGGAAGACGGTACGAGTCATGTCGCTGCAATAGCCGCGAAGTATAGCACCCTGGTCGAGGACGACCAACTCGTTTTTCCTGAGTGGCTTGGACGTAGGCCGTGCATGCGCCCAGGCGGAGCGCGGGCCTGAGGCCACGATGGTTTCAAACGACGCGCCACTCGCGCCCTTCCGTTTCATGGCCAATTCGATCTCACCTGTCAGCTCCAGTTCGCTGATGCCCGGCTTGATTGACGGGATGATTCGATTCATCACCTCACTGATGAGCATGGCGGCGGCGCTGAGGGTAGCCACTTCCGAGGCGTCCTTTACGGCGCGCAGCCGCTCAATTGCGTCCCCGCCGTTGACCCACCGGACGCGGTCTCCCACCGCCGCCTCCAGCGCCCCTTTTTGAGCGACCGTCACCTGCGCTGGCCCGTAGGCAATATGGCGGCGGCCACGTTGCCTGCGCAGATCGTCTCCAAGCGCACGAATCAGACCGCGCTTGGCTATCGCCACTCGGGCACCCGCGACTTCCTCATTGGCCTGGAATGTGTAGCGTCTATCCGTGTAGAGAGTGCTCCGGGTGGATTCCACCAGCAGCAGCGCAGCGCTGCCCGTGAACCCGCAAAGGTACTGGATGTTCGGAAGATGGGTGACTAGGTATGCATCCGTGCGCAGGCTGGAAAAACAAAGCCGGAGCCGATCGATTCGGCTCCGGCTTGAAACTTCATGACCCGTGTTTAGCACCACGTCTGGCCGTCAGTTCTCCGCAATTGCGTCCAACCCTACGAGGGCAGGATGCGCGGCGTCAGGAAGAACAGCAATTCCTGTGAGCTCGAGCTGACCGTCGTGTGCTTGAACAGATTGCCAACGACCGGCAAGCTGCCAAACAGAGGCACCTGCGACACAGCCGTCTGCTGGTTCGAGACGATAATGCCGCCGATAACCACCGTGCCGCCATCCGCAATCAGGACCTTTGTTTCTGCCGCCTGGGTATCGATCGCAGGAATACCCTGAACGCGCGGAATGGCCTGGTCGATCTGGTCGTTCGTCACCACCACATCCATGAAGATGGTGCCGTCCGCGGTGATTTGCGGCGTCACTTCAAGCTGCAGCACCGCGTCCACGAACTGGACCGATACCGTGTTGTTGACGATCGTCTGCACCGGGATTTTTGTACCCTGCTTCACGGTCGCTTTCTGGTTGTTCTGGGTGATCACCTTCGGCTTCGAGAGCAGCTTGCCGACGCCGCGCTGTTCCGCCGCCGTGATGATGAAGTCGAGTGCGAAATTCTTCGCGGCAAACGAGTAGCTGATGCCGCTGGTCGGGCTGCCAACACCCAGGTTGGTGTTCAGCGGAATCGCGCCGCTTGTGGCCGTTGAGCCACCTGAACCCACGATTACCGGAGGAGCCGGCAATGGCGGGAAATTTCGGGTGACGGGGCTGGTGCCTACGCCGCCCGTCCCGCTGACGACGCTGCCAATGCCATTGAAGGCTGTGGCCACGCCGAACTGCGTGCCGATTTCGCTCGAGAAGTTGCGGTTTGCCGCCACCACTCGCGCTTCGATTTCCACCTGCTGCGACTTGCGGTCGAGCTGGCGAATCAGGTTATCGAGCACCGGCAAAACGCTCGGGATATCGCGAATGATCAGGGTATTGGAGCGGCTATCGGCAAGCACGTCACCGCGAGAAGAGAGGAATTTCTTCAGCGTTCCGACCATTTCGTTCGCTTTGGCATAGCTCAGAACGCGCGTCGTGGTAACCACGTCGGCGGCTTCCGCCTGAGCCTTGGCCAGGTCGCGATTTTCCTCAGCTTCCTTCTTCATCGTCTCCTTGGTAGCGACACGGAGCACATTGCCGTCCAACTGCTTATCCAGGCTGTTGTTCTTCAGCACGATGTCCAGCGCCTGGTCCCACGGTACGTCGTCGAGCACGATGGTGAGGTTGCCCTTCACCGCCGGATCAACCACCACATTCAAGCCGCTGATTTCATGAATCAGGCGGAAGAAGTCGCGCAGGTCCACGTCCTTCAAATTCACCGAAATCGGCTCGCCGGAATATTTTCCGGATGCTACGGGCGCGGGACTCTGACCGTTCACCAGCGGATGCGGTTGCTCGATGGGAGCAGCAGAGTGCCTCGTTGGCATTGCTGGCGCTTCAGACGCGGGAGCAGCCGGAGTTGCGAGTACTGCCGTTGTCTGCGTCATCGCAGCAGGAAGAATCGCCGCAGGCGCCGGGATGGCCGCCGGCTTTGTTTCCGCCGTTTCGATAGGAGCCGCTGGAACCGGTTCTGCCTTGGTGGTTGTCAAATTCGAGGGCTGCTCGGAGGGGGTCGATTTCACTGCACCGCCAGCCGCAGTCTTCGGAGCAAACGCCACCGTCACGGAATTGCCCACTGAGTTGATGTTGTAACGTGCGGGCTGGCGCAGATCAATCACGATGCGCGAGACTTCCGGGCTGAATTGCGCCAGGCGGATTTCGCGGACGGGATCAAGATTGCTGGCGATCTGCTTTTGAGAAGTCTTCAGATGCGAGCCGGAGAAATCCAGGACCAGACGGTCGGGATTCTGCAGCCGCGTCGCATGATATGTCAGGTGGCCGGAGCCGACCACGTTTACTTCTGTCTGCTCGCCATTCTGGGCAAGCTTCACCTGATTAATGGATTCGAATGTGGCGCCAGCCGTTTTCGTTTCCGCTGATTTCGCGGATGCCGTCTTGATGGACGGAGCCGCCGTCATAGCCCTGGGAGTTGCCGCACCAGATGTCCGCGCAACAAACAGCGTCAGGTCTTGTGGATCCTTCCGCTCGACGCGAGGCTCCACGCCCTGGCTCAGCAAGATCTCTAGGCGAACCACCGGCTTTTGTCCCGAGGCGTAGTTGATCACGCGGTAGCTCTTGATTAGATCAGAGGCCACCACGCGCGCACCTGCCTGGTCTCCAGCCGCCACTCCGCTCAGGTCGAGCACATAGAGGCTCTCGCTGGGGCGATAGCTAGTGTATTCGAACGGGGCGTTGGCTTGCGCTTCGAGGCGCACAGTCCCGTCCTTCACCACCGCTTTCACATGCACCACCGGCCCATCGTTCGCCGAGAGTGCTTCATTCGTCAGAATCAGGCTGACCGCAATCAGCGCCGTCAGTCCCCACGCCCGCCACATGATCCTCATTGCTGCTCTCCTGCACTCGGGTAAATTCGTTTCGTCACAATTCGTTCGACCGACTTCCCGAACGCATCTTTTGAGTTTTCCTTAAATGTCACACCATCCAAGCCGATCTTCTGCACTTCGCCGTCGTAGAGCCTGTCGCCTTCACGGATGAAGTACACGCGCTGCTCAGGATTCGAAACTACTGCGATCATGGCGCTCGGTGTCTTGATCGTGCCATCCACATGCACGCTCGCGATAATCAAGCCGGCTTTTCCCGGAGGCAACGGCCCGTGAGTGGGCTGCTTATCGTTGACAAGCGGCTCAAACGGATCGCGCTTGGCTACCACTGGTTCCATCTTCCCCGACTCCGCACCCGCGCCCATGACCGGCTTGGGAGCTGTCGAGCCGGCTGGTGCGGCCTTCTTCTTCGGAGCAGATGCTTCCCCCTTGCTCGCCGACTTCTTGGCGGGCTTCGCGGGCGTCGCCTGCTGGCCCTGCGCTGCTGCCGAGGAGACGAGGCAGAATGACATCGCCAGCACTGCCAACAGTTTTGCGGTCGTCTTTGCCAGTGTCATCATCATCGCCTTACCGTTTTACTGTCGCGGCAGCAGGAGTTGGAGCCGCTGGATGTTCTCCCGCTTGCGTGAAGAAAGTTGTTATCGTGAAATTTCCCGTCACCGAAGTTCCCGGCGTCATGTGGAAATTACCGCCGGTGCCCCTGGTGGCGATTCCGGTGAGCTTCAGGTCGCCCACATTGATGATTCGGGACAACCGGCCAAGGCGCGCGAAGAAATCCAGAACAGCGAAGTACGGCCCGTCCGCCTCGATATCAAAAGGCATCTCGAAGTAGTAGGGCTTGTTCGCGACTGGCTTGGCGGTCAATTTGCGGATGGAGACTCCTGAGCTTACCGCCGCAGCCTGAATCATCAGAATGAATTGATCGACTTGCTTTTCTTCCGGAACGATTGTTTGCAGCGTGGCGAGCTGCTTCTGCAGCGCGTCCATCTCCGACTGCAACTCGGCTCTCCGCGCCTTGAATACGCGCAGACCCTCAACTTCTGTCTGCAAGGGCTTCAACGTCGCATTGGCTGTTTCCAGGTCCGCGCGAACGTTGCGCACCGGAGACATCGGCACATAAAAACCAGCCAGCACCACGATGACAGCCAGCCCGATGTAAAAAAGGGCTTGCAGCGGCCAGGGCCAATCACGAAATGAGGTGGCCATTTCTAGCTCCTCCCCTTGGCCGCAGGCTGCGCTGGCGGTGTCGCACCGGTGGGCTGCGCTTGGGCCGTGCCCGGTGGCGTGGGTGAATGCACCACGTCAGCGGTCATTGAAAATCCGAATGTCTGAGCTGACTTCACAATGTCAGTTTCCCGGGCTTCCTTAATCTCAACCTTGCCGAAGTAACCCGAGCGCTTGAGCTGAGTAATGAAATTTGCCACGGCATTGATTGAGCCGGCTTGCCCCTGGATATCCAGCGTGTCGCCCTTGCGCTCGAGTGAAGTGAGCCAGAGCGAATCCACTCGCACCACGGTGTTCGCAACCATCTGGAGCAATTCCTGGCCGCCGGTGCGGTTCTTCTGCAAAGTCTCAATCACGTCGATGCGGTGTTGCAGCTCGGCCTTCTGGCTTTCAAACCTGTCCACGTCCGATTTAATCTGCTGCAACGTGGCTTTCTCTGCGCGCAGATCGGATATTTTCTTGTTGACCGCGTCCAACTGCTTCTTTTGCTGGAGGTAGGTGACCGAGAGAATCACGAGAGCAAGTCCCAACGCCACCGCCAGGAACAACAACTGGACAGTAGCCTCCAGCGGCACAGTCTTCTTGGTGGCCTTCGGCCGAGCCTGGCCCAGTAAGTTGATCCGGATCATGGCGTGTCAAAGCTCCTCAGCGCCAGGCCCACAGCGATTGCCAGACGCGGCGCCAACTCACGTAACTGGCTTTCATCGTGACGCCCAGGATTGATTGCAATCTTTCGGAACGGATACAGCTCCTCAACCGGCATGGCGAACTCTTCCTTCAACAGGTCGAGCAGGCCGGGAACCCGCGCCGTCCCGCCGGCGACGTAAATCCGGCGGATGTTTTCGCCGCTGGCCGTGGCACGGAAGAAGTCGAACGTCTTTTGAATTTCCAGGATGAGAATGTCGGAAACCGACCGCAGGATCGCCGTGCGCTGCTCGTCGCTAACCCCCGCCAGGGTCCCGCCCATCTTCAGCTTCTCGGCATCCTCAAAGCTCAGGTCGAGTTCTTTTTGAAGCGCGTCGGTGTACTGGTTTCCACCCACCGAAACGTCGCGCGTGAATAGTGGCGTCCACCCGCGGACGATATTGATGTTCATGACGCTTGCGCCTACGTTGAGCAGCGCCACCACCTGCGAGGGATCGGGCTCGTAATTCACCTCGAAGCAGTTCTGCAATGCGAAGGCATCGATGTCCACCACCACAGGGGTCTTTCCCGCCTGCGCCAGCACGTTCGTGTGATTCAAAATCTTGTCCTTCTTCACGGCCACCAGCAGGACATCCATCTGGTTCTCGGTGGCTTCCAAAAGCTGGTAGCTCAGGTTTACGTCGGCGATATCGAAGGGGATGTGCTGGCTGGCCTCGGCCTGGATCCTGTCGAACAACTCTTCTTCGGTCATCAGCGGCATGCTCACGCGCTTGACAATCACCGAATGACCTGAAACCGAGGTGGCTACGTCCTTCGCTTTAATCTTCTGGTTCTCGAATATCGAAATAATCTTTTCGGCTACGGAGGGCGCGTCCATGATTGCGCCGTCCACCACCGTGTCTTGCGCCAGAGCTTCGAGCCCATTGCTTACCAGCTCGTACCCTGTCTTCGTCTTTTTCAGCTCGACAGCCTTGACGGAGCTGGAGCCGATATCCAAGCCGATTAATGATTTCGTTTTCCCCAGATTGAACATCGCGCGGCCCCTCACTCCTCACCCGCCCCGCTTCGCAGGACGGTTTCCGCATCAGTTCTCTGCTTGGCTACTTCTGAATGGCCCCGATTGCCCTTTGCTTTTCTTTCAGCCTCTCACCCCGAGAGGCCTTCGCCACCGCTTACAGCCCAGTACTACTGAACCGGCCGGTACGACTGCTTGTTCCGTTTATTGCATCCACGGCACTCACTGTCAAGCAAGGTGTTTCCTCTGTGTGCTTTTGGTTAAAACACAGTCCGGACGTACAGGTTTGTGAAAAGGACAGGTGAAAGTACAGGTACGTGGATTTAACCGCGACTTTCAGGGGCGAAACGAGGGGTCGGATAGCGATGCCGGAGGCACTTTGGGAGGGGTCTTGAGGTTTACCTTTTCTTCGCAACGTCCAATTTCAGACGATGCCAAATTGCGTCAACGCGGCTCTTGGTGGCTGCATCCATTTTTATCTCGTCCGGCCATCGTCCGGTGTATCCCTCTTCCGGCCACTTTCGAGTGGCGTCGATTCCCATTTTTGAGCCGAAGTCTTGCCGTCGCGCGGCGTGGTCGAGCGTGTCGACGGGACCCAGCACGAACTGAACATCCCGCTCAGGGTCGATGGCACACAGCGCCTTCCAGACCACCTCGCGCCCATCCTGGATGTTTACATCGTGGTCCACCACCAACACCACCTTCGTAAACATCGCCTGCCCGAGCGACCATATCGCGTTCATGATCTTCCGCGCCTGCCCCGGATAGCTTTTGCGAATCGAGACAACCATCAAGTTCTGGAATATCCCCTCAGCCGGCATGGCCACGTCCACGATCTCCGGGTATTGCATCTTCATTACCGGCAGGAAAATCCGCTCGATGGCGTGGCCGATGAAGAAGTCCTCCTGCGGCGGCGGCCCCACAATCGTCGTCAAGTACAGCGGATCCTTGCGATGGGTGATGCACTGGATGTGAAACACTGGAAACTGCCCCTCGAGCGAATAGAACCCGGTATGGTCGCCGAACGGGCCCTCCGTCCGCATCTCGCCGAGCTCCACATATCCTTCAAGCACGATTTCCGCGTTCGCCGGCACTTCCAGGTCCACCGTCTTGCAGGTCACCAGCTCCACGGAGTCGCGCCGCAGGAAACCAGAGAACAGAAACTCATCCATGTCCGGCGGGACGGGCAAAATTCCTGCAAGGGCTGTCGCCGGGTCCGCTCCAATCGCGACGGCTACTTCCAACTTGCCATCACGATTTTTCGCGCGTGCGCTGCGGAAATGTTCCGCTCCGTGCTTCTGGGTTTGCCAATGCATGCCGGTGGTGCGCTCGTCGAACACCTGCATGCGGTAGCAGCCGACATTGCGCTTCCCTGTCTCCGGATTCTTGGTGATCACCATCGGCCAGGTGATGTATCGCCCGCCGTCCTGCGGCCAGCACTGGAGGATCGGAAATTCGTCGAGCGAAAATCTCTCCGTGCGCACCACCTCCTGGCATTCGCCGCTGCGCACCGACTTTGGAAAAAACGACCCCAGCTCCGCCAGTTTCGGCAGCATCTTTACTTTTTCGAGCAGTCCCTGCGGCGACTGCACATCTATAAATGACCGCACACGCTGGGCAACTTCGTCGAGCGAGTCGACCTCCAGCGCCAGATTCATGCGGCGCTCAGTTCCCACCAGGTTTGTCACTGCGGGGATGCGCGATCCCTTCGGGTGTTCGAAGAGCAGCGCCGGACCGCCGGCCTTCACCGCGCGGTCGGAGATCTCAGTAATTTCAAGAACTGGATCCACCTCCTCGGAGATGCGCATCAGTTCGTCCTGCTTTTCCAGTTTGTGCAGAAAGTCCCGCAGATCTCGATACGCCACTTCCCCTCCCGCTAAATGAACCCCGGTGAATTCCCGAGCCGCTCACTTTATCATGGAGCCTTGTGCCTTTGTGAACAGCGGACACGGCACGAGACTGGTAGAATGCCGCGAGCATTCGAAAGGTAACCTGACCGGTCCCCAGCCCGTCTTTAATTATAGAAGGGGGATTCCCCCGGGCGGCGATTCATGCGACTGGCCAGCCACTATTCACGCGAAAGCAGAGAAAAATGTCGCTACGCGAATCCTATCAACTGCACAAGAAGCGATACATTGCCGGCGCAATCATTCTTGTCCTGCTCGCTGGCGGCTATAATTACTATCGCGGCCGGTCGAAGGCTCCGAGCTACATCACCGTCGCGGTAAAGCGCGGCGATATCAATGCCGCGTTTCAAGCGACTGGCACGATCAACCCGCTGACCACTGTCCCGGTTGGCTCCTACGTTTCCGGAACCGTGCAGTACATTTTCGCGGACTTCAACACACCGGTCATGAATGGACAAGTCCTGGCGCAACTCGACCCCGCCATTTACGAATCTCAAGTGATCACTGCAAGGGGAAACCTTCAAAACACCAAATCGAATCTCGTCACGTTGCAAGCCACCATTGAAGTGGACCAGGCAAACCTGGCCAAGACGCAGGCGAATGTGAAGTATCAGCAAGCGACCGCGAAGCGTTCCACGGATCTCTTTACTGCGGGCGTAATATCCACCGACGCCAACGAACTCACTCAATCGACGCTGGGCCAGGCGGTTGCCGACGTCAATTCGGCCGCTGCTGCGCTCGACCAGGCGAAAGCCACCCTTGCGCAGGCTCGTTCGCAAGTCACTTCGATGGAAGGGTCGTTGAAGCAGGCAGAGACAAATTTGAAGTACACCACGATCGTCTCGCCCATCGACGGCATCGTTGTCTCGCGCAATATTGATGTAGGCCAATCGGTGGCCGCTTCGTTGCAAGCGCCGAATGTGTTCACCATCGCCCAGGATTTGAAGCGCATGCAGGTGTATGCCAAGACCGACGAATCCGATACCGGCAGCATTCAGGTGGGCTCAACAGTTTCATTCCAGGTGGATGCTTTCCCCACCGAACTCTTCCACGGGCGCGTGAGTGCCGTGCGGCTGAACGCGTATTCGGTCCAGAACGTGGTCACCTACGACACCATCATTGATTTCGACAATCCTGACGAAAAGCTTCGCCCCGGCGAGACGGCTTACGTCACCATTCCCACCGGGCGCGCGCTGAACACCGTCATGGTCCCCAATACTGCGCTTACATTTACGCCGGACATGCCGCGCGCTCAGTTGCAGGTGATTTTCAAGCAATACAATATTTCGCGCGAGGCATCCACCACTCACCTCGGCGGATGGCAGGTGGTCTGGAAAATGGGCGCGGACAAGAAGCCGCTTCCCATCGCGGTCCAATGCGGCATCACCGATTTCAACAACACGCAATTGCTGAAGGGCGATCTCAAGGAAGGCGACATCCTGATCACTGGGCAGCAGTCCACGGGTTCCACGCCGGCGGCCGGCGCCGGAGGGCGCCCACCGACGCTCGGCGGTGGCGGCGGACCAAGGTGAGCGGCTCATGAATCTGCGTGAGGTAATCCGCATCGCGCTGCGGGCGCTCGCTCGCAACAAAATGCGCACGGTCCTCACGATGCTGGGCATCATCATCGGCGTCGGTGCCGTCATCTGCACCGTTGCGATCGGTCAAGGCGCCAGCGAGCAGGTGCAGGCGCAAATCCAGAATCTGGGCGACAACATCCTGTACATCGCCGCGGGCAGCGTCAACGTCAACGGCGTGCGCATGGGCACTCAAGCCACCAAAACTCTCACAGTCCAGGACGCGGAGGCCATCCAGCAGCACGTCCCGACGATTACGCTGGTTTCCCCGGGTGTTGGATCTTCCGTTCAAATCGTCTTCGGCAACCAGAATTGGTACACACGTGCCGCCGGAGCTGGCGCAAATTATTTTCAGGTTCGCCGCTGGCCGCTGGACAAAGGCAGCGCGTTCTCCCAGCGTGATGTGGACAACGCATCAAACGTCTGCGTCCTCGGCCAATCCGTGGTTCAACAGCTTTTCGGCGATCAAGATGCCGTCGGGCAGGTGGTCCGCATTCAGAACATTCCATTTCAGGTCCTCGGCGTGCTCACCGCGAAAGGAAACAATTCCAACGGGCAGGATCAGGACGACACGCTGATCATGCCCTACACCACCATGCAGAAAAAGATCTCGGGAATTGATTGGTTGCAGTGGATCTTCGCTTCGGCAACTTCTCAAGCGGACATCTCCCTCGCCGTGAAACAGGTTTCAGCCTTGCTCCGTCAACGCCACCATCTGCGCCCGAGCGAAGCGGACGACTTCATCATTCGCAGCCCCATGGAGCTGGCTCAGGCACAGGCGCAGTCGTCGCAGATCCTGACTGTTCTGCTCGCGTGCATTGCTTCTGTTTCGCTGCTTGTGGGCGGGATCGGCATCATGAACATCATGCTGGTCTCGGTGACGGAAAGAACCCGGGAAATCGGCGTGCGCATGGCCGTGGGCGCAACGGAGGAAGATGTGCAACGTCAATTCCTGAGTGAGGCCGTGGTACTCAGCTCCCTCGGCGGTCTGATCGGCATTGTGGTCGGAATGATTGCATCGTTGCTGGTTTCAAAATGGCTGGGCTGGACCACACTGATCTCGACACTCTCCATCGTTGTCGCGGTGATATTCTCTGCGGCCGTCGGCATCTTCTTCGGCTATTACCCCGCGCGCAAAGCCGCGCGGCTCGATCCTATAGAGGCGCTCCGCTATGAATAAGCTCGCATGTATTTACATCCTGATGCTGTCCGCGTTACTGGCGGCGTTTTCATTCGCCCCGTGCGCTTTAGCGCAGGACAAGAAATCCTCCTCCGGCGAGGAGTTCTTCATCGTCTCTTCCGTGGATACATCCAAGTCTCAAGTGCTGCTCAAGCGGCCCACTGAAGTCACACTGCTGATGAAGGTCAACGATAAAACTGTTTATTTTGATGCCGCCAACAAGCCGCTCAAGCTCCCGGACCTTCATGCTGGCGACACTGTCTGGGTGATTTCGTCGGGCAGCGCGGACGGCGGACCCACGGCGGCCCATATCCGAAAAGGGCCGATGACTGTTGCGGAATTGCACGCCCACTTCTTGGACTACCCGGTCATCAAGTAAACAGAAAAAGCAGATTGAATCGGAACTCGATAGGAAGTGGGCACACTATTAGTGTCGTCAAGGCACACGTTGATTCAACCTGGTACACATTTTCATTGCGAATTTCGGCTCTCTACGCTTCCCGCCGCGAATTTCCCCCCACCAACGTGGAGCAGCCAATAGCCTTAGGTAAGACGGCCTGTCTTGGCCCCCAAACGCGCTGTCTGGCCCCCCGGTTGCTAACAGTACCCTGAATCAACGCGAGGAGAGCTGTACGCGGGACGATCTCTCTGTCGCATACGCTAGGCACATTTTCCAGCAACCCGCTTGGGAACTCCGACAGCAGACGTCGTGCCTGGCCGTCGTGAGAAAGGGAGCCGCGAAAATATTCAGCGGCCAAAAAAAATGTTCGTATCAGCATTCATGCTTGTTTTCGTCATCGCCGCCTTCTGGCAATTCTCTTTTGCCTTTTGCAGAACGCTGCTCACCACTTATTCCCAGGTCGAACTGTCGGGAAAGGTGGAGAAGGTCATGGGGCTCACTGTGGATTCGATCCAGCCGCGCGAATTCAATCGCCTGATGGTGCTGGTGCGAGTCGCGCCGGACCCTGGCGATGACGGGATGGAAATTTCAGCGGTTGGCATGTACTACCGCGCCGTCGCACTCGCCTCGGCATTTATGTCCTTGATCTCCGCGCCTGCCACTAAGTGGTGCGATCGCGAACTCGCCCGTTGCTCTTATTTTGCGGCTGTCACACTCGACCGTCGGCTGGTTTCAGCGGCCGATTGAGCGCGGCTCCAGCGCGCTAGGACTTCTTCTTCACCAATTCAACGTCGTCCCATCCCGCTCGCCTGAAATCCCGACCCGCCGCCATTACCAGTCTTCTTGCCTCCTCCGCGGAGGCGATGCTATCCTGCCTTCAGCGTCACCATGAGCGGGAGTAGTTCAGTGGCAGAACGCTAGCTTCCCAAGCTAGAGGTGAGGGTTCGATTCCCTTCTCCCGCTCCAGATTCTCCACACTTTCTTCCTGCGACTTGAGGCAAAATGCATTTCGTCGTGCTACCTATCTCTGTGCAATGTCCGAGGCCTGATTGATGACCAGCCAGCGCGTATTTTCGACTTCGATCGTAACTATATTGATTGCCACCGGCGTTTCGCTGGCCGGGCCAGTAATTCAGAACCGAGGAAGCCAGCAATCACCGGCACAGCGAAGCATTGTTGTCACCGTTGACGATCTGCCCGGCGCGGAGCCTGGCACGGACCACGCCACGAGCGATCTGAAAGAGTTGCAGAAAATCAATCGCGCAATTCCCGCGATCCTGAAATCGCATCATGTCCCCGCGGTCGGATTCGTAAACGAGTGGAAGCTGCAAGTCCCCGGCGAGCGCGATGCGCGCACTGCCCTGCTCGCCGACTGGCTCGACGCGGGGATGACGCTCGGCAATCACACCTACACGCATCCCGATTTTCAGAACACTCCACTCCCGCAGTTCGAAGATGAAACGATACGCGGCGAGGTGGTGACGCGCGCATTGATGAGCGCGCGAGGGCAAACGGAGAAATATTTTCGGCATCCATTTCTCAACACCGGTCCGACGGCGGAAGCGAAGGCCGCCTTCGAATCATTCCTCAAGGAACGCGGATATATCGTTGCTCCGGTCACCTACGATTGCGCCGATTGGATGTTCAACGACATCTTCGGCCGCGCAATCGAGAAAAAAGACAAAAAGCTCGCGGAGAAAACAAAGTTGGAATATCTCGAATACATGGACACGGTCTTCGGCTACTTCGAGCGCATTACGCAGGAACTTTTCGGCCGCGACATTCCCCAGGTGCTTCTGTTGCATGATAGTGAATTGAACACGCAAAGCCTCGACGCGCTGCTGACGCGCATCGAGAAGCGCGGCTACAAATTTGTTTCGCTCGATGAAGCGCTGGCCGATCCCGCATATGCTACGGAAGATAAATACTTCGGCCCGGAGGGAATTTCGTGGCTCAACCGCTGGCGACTCGCCTTCGGCAAGGACCTCGACCTGAAAAACAATCCTGATCCTCCGAAGTGGGTGATGCAGATGTCAGAAGAGATTCGCCGCGCTCACGCAAAGAAGCAGTAGTGGTTTTGCCGTAAATGGTTTTCGTCAGGGCACGGCTGAACTTGTGCCGAGCGAAGCCGAGGGAGCCGTGCCGAAAGGGTCAGAAAGTCAGAGGTTTTAACCCCTGAGGGCAAGGGGTTCTGGAGTCGTGCCCTTTTGATGTTTCACGCAAGCGAGGCTTTTCCATGCGCATCTCGCGGTTCAAGCAATCGCTTGTGGAATTGCTTTCTTCCATTTCCCCTGCGCCTTCAAAATTAATTCGACCACTTCGCGCACGGCTCCTTCTCCACCCGGTACAGTAGTGATGTAGTGGGCCACGCGCTTTACTTCCACCACCGCATCCGCGACCGCCACGGCTAGCCCCGCGCGTCCAAGCAGCGGCAAATCCGGCAGATCGTCGCCGACATACGCGACTTCCTCGTCCGTTACGCCGGCGCGCGTGAGTATCGCTTTGTAGGATTCGAGCTTTTTCGGCTGCCCTTGAATCACAAACTCCATGCCCATTTCACGTGCGCGGCGTGCGTTCGCTGGAGAATCGCGCCCGGTAATTAACCCGGTGCGCAGTCCCATGATGCTCGCGAGCTTCACGCCCGCCCCGTCATGCGCGTGAAACATTTTCATTTCCGCCACGCTGCTGTCTGGAAATGTTTGCAGGCAGACGTACCCGGGCGTCAGTGTGCCGTCCACATCCATCAGCAGCACGCGGATATTGCGCGCGCGGCGCAGCACTTTTGCGGGAAATTTGATTTCTTTAATCGCCATCCTTTTCATTCCCTAGAAAAGCTGCAGAGTCCACAGGTCGTGAATGTGCACGACGCCTTCGAGGCGCCCGCCCGCATCCACCACGAGTATGGACGTGATTTTCTTTTCTTCCATCACGCGCAGCGCGCTCGCCGCCAGCTCCGTCCGCGGCATCGTCGTCGGATTGCGCGTCATGCAATCGACCGCACTCAGCTCCAGCACATTTTCCTTGCGCTTCTGCATCACGCGGCGCAGGTCGCCATCCGTGATGATGCCAAGCAGCCGCCCGTCTGCCTCCGTCACCGCCGCAAGCCCCAGCCCCTTTCGGCTCATCTCGTAAATCACGTCCGGCATTTTCGCCGTCGGAAGCACGCGCGGCGCGTCGTCGCCGGAATGCATCATCGATTCCACGCGGCGCAATTTCTTGCCCAGCCGACCGCCGGGATGAAGCGCCGCAAAATCTTCTTCCTTGAACCCGCGCCGCTCGAGCAGCGCAATCGCCAGCGCGTCGCCCATTGCAAGTGCCGCCGCGGTCGACGCCGTTGGCGCGAGATTCAGCGAGCAGGCTTCCTCTTTCACGGCGATATCGAGAACAATGTCGCTCGCGCCCGCCAGCGTCGAACGCTGCTCCGCAGTCAGCGTGATCAATTCAATACCCAGCCGCTTGACAGCTTCGAGCACTTCCACCAGTTCTTCGGTCTCGCCGCTCGACGAAATCGCGAGCAGCACGTCGTTGTCCGTCAACATTCCCAGATCGCCGTGCAGCGCTTCCGCCGCGTGCAGAAAAAATGACGGCGTCCCGGTGCTCGCAAATGTCGCCGCGAGTTTTCTTCCGATCAGCCCCGACTTCCCGAGTCCGGTGACCACGACCCTGCCCTTACATTGATAAAGAACCTCGACAGCTTTTTCGAAGCGCTCATCGAGCCGCTCAATTAGCCCTGAGATTGCTTCCGCTTCAATGCGCAGGACGCGCTTGGCGGTGGCCAGTGTCGTATTCATGTCCTTTGCCGTGCTCATCGATTTTTCCGCGGTGCGTCCCATTCCCGCGCGAGCGCCGCGAGCCCCTTGATTTTCTCGAGCAGTGGCCGAAACTGATCGAGCGGCAGCGCGTTCGTGCCGTCCGAGAGCGCCTTTGCAGGATTATCATGCACTTCGAGGAAAATTCCGTCCACGCCCACAGCCGTACCGGCGCGCGCCAACGGCTCGATAAACTTGGGCTGGCCTCCGCTCGATTTCCCTTCCCCGCCCGGCAATTGCACCGAGTGCGTCACGTCGAATACCACCGGATAGCCGAGCTTGCGCATGATCGGAAACGAGCGCATGTCCACTACCAGATTCTGATACCCGAACGAACTCCCCCGCTCCGTGAGAATTATTTTTTCGTTCCCCGTGCTGGCCACTTTTTCCGCAGCGTTGCCCATTTCCCAAGGCGAGAGGAACTGGCCCTTCTTTATGTTCGCCACGCGCCCCGATTTGCCCACGGCCAAGAGCAAATCTGTCTGTCGCGAGAGGAACGCAGGAACTTGCAACACATCGCAAACTTCCGCCGCAGGCCCCACCTGCGATACATCGTGAACGTCCGTCAAAATCGGAAGCCCGGTGCGTTTCTTGACGTTGGCAAGAATTTGCAGCCCTTTTTTCAATCCGGGCCCGCGATACGACGAGCCCGATGAGCGGTTCGCTTTGTCATAGGAAGCCTTGAAAATGTAGGGCACGCCAAGTTCGCTCGCGATGGCTCCCAACTTCTCCGCCATGCTCATCGCATGCGCTTCACTTTCGATCACGCAAGGCCCGGCAATCAGAAACAGCGGCGCGCCCGCGCCCACGTGGATCTTGCCGATCGAAAAGCCGCGCACAGCTTCCTTTTGATTGTCCTGTTTCGCCATTCGCGCCAACAGCCTATGCGGGATGCCCCCGCTTTTCAACTTTGAATTCACGTAGGGGCGCTGGCTGCTTCAGTCGGCGGGATTGGAAGCGCGGCTCTCAGCGGCAACGCTCAGGCGAGCGCGTCGATTCTCGAGGCTCGCGCGAATAAACGCAGCAAACAGAGGATGTGGTGCCAATGGCTTGGACTTGAATTCCGGATGAAACTGGCAGCCGACGAACCACGGGTGCTCCGGCACTTCCACAATCTCAACGTACACACCGTCCGGCGTGCGACCGGTAATGCGAAAACCGGCGCGCGTGAGTGTCTGTTCGTACTCGCAATTGAATTCGTAGCGATGGCGATGCCGCTCGGAAATTTCGAGCGTGCCATAGGCTTTGTTCGCGAAGGAGCCCGGTTCGAGCTTGCAGGGCCAGGCGCCCAGGCGCATCGTGCCGCCCATTTCGTCCACGCCCAGCAGTTCGCGTAATTTGTAAATCACGCGGTTCGGTGTCGAGGGATCGAATTCAGTGCTGTCGGCATGCTCGAGCCGCGAAACCTGTCGCGCATATTCAATCGTCGCGCACTGCATTCCCAGGCAAATTCCAAAGAACGGAACTTTATTTTCGCGCGCGTACGTGATCGCATGCACCATTCCCGCAATCCCGCGCTTCCCAAATCCTCCGGGAACGAGAATGCCATCGGCATGCCGCAGCCGGCGCTCCGCAATCGCAGGCGAATCAATTTCTTCCGCCTCAACCCACTCAATCACCACGCGCTGATGATTTGCCAGCCCGCCGTGCATCAACGCTTCGCGCAGGCTCTTGTAAGCATCTTCGAGCTGCACATATTTTCCGACCACGCAGATGCGCACTTCGCCCTGCGGATGCTCAAGCGTTTCGAGCATCGCGAGCCAGCCGCTCAAATCGCGCGGCGGCGCCTCCAGATGCAGCAGTTTCAGAATTTGGTCGTCGAGGCCCTCAGCTGCAAGCGACATCGGCACTTCATAAATATTGCCGACATCCGGCGCGGAAATTACACGCGGCTCAGCCATATTGCAGAACAGCGCAATTTTTGCTTTCAGGTCGCTTCCCAGCGGGCGGTCGCTGCGGCAAATCAAAACGTCCGGCTGGATTCCAATGCTCAGCAATTCCTTCACGCTGTGCTGCGTGGGTTTGGTCTTCAACTCACCGGCGGTGGGAATAAAGGGGACCAGAGTCAAATGCACGAACACGACATTTTCCGGCCCAAGCTCGAGGCGCATCTGGCGGATGGCTTCGAGAAACGGCAGCGACTCGATATCGCCCACAGTGCCGCCAATTTCGACAATCACCACGTCCACTTCATCCGCAACTTTGCGGAACGCGGCTTTAATTTCATCTGTGACGTGCGGGATCACCTGCACGGTCTTGCCGAGATAGTCGCCGCGCCGTTCCTTGGCGATGATGGACTCGTAGATGCGCCCGGTGGTCCAGTTATGCGCGCGCGTCAGGTGGGCTGAAGTAAACCGCTCGTAGTGGCCGAGATCTAAATCCGTTTCCGCGCCGTCGTCGGTCACGAAAACTTCACCGTGCTGGTAGGGCGACATGGTGCCGGGATCAACGTTCAGGTAGGGATCGCACTTCTGGAGGGTAACTCGGAGTCCGCGGCTTTCAAGCAGGCAGCCCATCGAGGCCGCCGCTACGCCTTTGCCGAGGGAAGAAACCACGCCGCCCGTTACAAAGATATATTTCGGCGGGACCCGCAAGGCGCTCGACTTCCTCCGAGAGAATGAGCGTACTAGTCATTATGGGCAGAAATTCAGCGCGTGTCAAATCGCGTTTCAAAACTTATTTTTCTTGAATTCGGACGCGCGCGCTCAATTTGCGCCGCGTTCGCGCAAAAGTTTCTCGACGCGCTCGATATCCGCGGGCACATCCACGCTCACGGCATCGTAATCCGTCTCGACCACGCGAATTCGGAAGCCATTTTCGAGCCAGCGGAGCTGCTCGAGCTGTTCAATGGGCTCGATCTCGCCCGGCGGGAGCGTCGGAAACTCGAGCAGCGCGTCGCGCCGGAATGCATACAGTCCGATATGCTTCCAATGCCGCGCATCAACCGTTGTTTTGGTGTCGCGTACCCACGGAATCGGCGCGCGAGAGAAATACAGTCCGTTGCCGTCGAAATCGCGCACGACCTTGACGATGTTCGGGTCCATGATTTCATTTGCCTGTGTGATCGCAGTGCAAGGCGTGGCGATTTGGATTGAATCTTCTTCCAGCATGGCCGCAACCACCGCATCAATCGTGCCAGGATCTATGAGCGGCTCGTCGCCTTGGATATTCACATAGATTTCCGCCTCCACGTGGGTGGCCACCTCGGCCACGCGGTCAGTCCCAGTACGGTGATCATGCCGCGTGAGGATTGCCTTCCCGCCGAATCCCTCGACCGCCTTCTTGATCCGCTCATCATCCGTGGCCACAATCGTGCTGGTCACCATCTGTGCGCGGCCCACTCGCTCCACCACATGCTGAATCATTGGTTTTCCGGCGATGGAAGCAAGTGGCTTGCCCGGCAAGCGTGTAGAGGCATACCGGGCAGGGATAATTGCTAGCACATTTCGGGAATTTGCTTTCATTCCGAGAACCCGTTTCTTACATGCATGAGGGAATAAATTCTAGCACGAGGCTGTCTTGGACCTTGAAGGTCAATCGTCCACCGCACAACTCGCTTGATTTGCGGAAAGCCAGTGATAGAATCGCTGACAGTGATATTGAAGGGCGCCCGAGTCCACGGGCGTTTGGGTGCAAGTTGAGAGACCGCGCCGCACAGCCGTGTCTTCGCGGAAGACTGGTAGCGGCATGTGCGTCGAATGCGTTCCAGGCAGGACTCCGTAGCGCGATATTAACTTCCTTGCTGTGCTCAGCGATTGCTTCCTCCTCGTTTGCGCAAACTGCCACTCCCGGACCAACCGCGGATCCGAATAACACGCAGCGAATTCAGCGCGGCAAACCGCTGAAATCCGAAGTGGATATCACGCTCGTCAATGTGACCGTCACTGATCCCTACGGGCGGCTGGTTACCGGCCTCGAGCAGGACAGCTTCCGCGTGTTTGAAGACAATGTAGAACAGGAAATCGTGCGTTTTTCGAGCGAAGACGTGCCCATCTCCATCGGCGTGATCTTCGACATGAGCGCGAGCATGACCGACAAAATCGACAAGTCGCGCCTGGCTGCCGTGCAGTTTTTCCGCACCGCCAATCCGCAGGATGAGTTTTTCCTCGTGGATTTCAACGATCGCGCGCAGCTGGCCAGCCCGTTCACAGCCAGCGTCGACGAATTGCAAAACCGCTTGATGTTCACCTCCGCCCACGGCGCCACTGCTCTCTTCGATGGCATCTACCTCGGCCTGAGCCAGATGAAGGGAGCACACAACGCCAAGAAAGCGTTGCTCATCATATCCGACGGAGGCGATAATCATAGCCGGTACACACAATCGGACGTCCGCAGTTTTGTGAAAGAAGCGGATGTTCAGATTTACGCCATCGGTCTCTACACACCCGGTGGCGGCCCCACGCCGGAAGAGCAGGCGGGGCCGACGTTGTTAAGCGATTTGGCGACGATGACGGGCGGGCGCGCATTTGGTGTTCGCCAAATTGGCGAGTTGCCGGACATCGCTTCGAAAATCAGCATGGAGTTGCGCAATCAATATGTCGTCGGATACAGGCCAACCGATCGCGCTCATGATGGCAAATGGCGCAAGATTAAAATCAAGCTGCGTCCTCCCAAGGGACTGCCGCCGCTTAATGTCTTCGCCAAGTCGGGCTATTTCGGCCCGGGCCACTAATCGCGCCACGCTGCGCAATTTTCTTTTCCTGTTGTGCGCACTCTTCGCCGCGCCGTGCCTCCGCGCGCAAATTCCAACTCTCGCTCCGCCTCAACCGCCACCCCCTCCGGGCGCGAACGCCGGCCAGAAGGGCGATCAATCTCACGGCATTCGCGTAAGCACTGATCTGGTGGTGTTACATGCGACGGTGATGGATGAGCGCGGCCAGTTCGTCCCGGGATTGAAGCTGCCCAATTTCCGCGTTTTCGAAGACAAAGTAGAACAGAAAATTTCCGCGTTTGCGGGTGAGGACATTCCACTCACTGTCGGCCTTGTGATTGACAATAGCGGCAGCATGCGTGAGAAACGCGCGCAGGTGAATGCCGCTGCGCTCGCTTTTGTCCGTACCAGCAATCCGCAGGACGAAGTCTTCGTCGTCAATTTCAACGACGAGTATTATCTCGACTTGATGGAAGACTTCACCAACGACCAGCGCGAATTGAACGAAGCGCTTTCGCGCATCGATTCCCGAGGCAGCACGGCTCTGTTCGATGCCGTTATCGGCTCGCTCGACCATTTGAAGAAGGGCCACAAGGACAAGCGCGTCCTGCTTGTCATCACCGATGGTGACGACGACGCCAGCCGCAAGACGCTGGCCTACGCCGTTCAAGCTGCGCAGCAGTCCGACGCTCAGATTTACGCCATCGGAGTTTTCAGCGACGAGGATCGCAAGAGCTCGAAAAAAATGATCCGGAAGTCAAAGAAGGAATTGACGGAGATGACCTCTGTCACCGGCGGCGCGGCCTACTTCCCCGACACGCTCGAACAGGTGACGGCGATCTGCACGCAACTCGCGCACGACATCCGCAATCAGTACACGCTCGGCTACTACCCCACGAACACCTCAAAAGACGGAACGTTCCGCAACGTGCAGGTACAGCTCATCCCGCCAAAAGATCGCTCCAGCAAGTTGACCGTCCGCACCCGCACCGGCTACTACGCCCAAAAATCCTCTCAGGGCGATTAGATGCAACCAGCAGGATCCCTTTAGGGGGTCGGAGCTCCAGCTCCGACATCACCATCATCGTAAGTCCGGGGCTTTAGCCCCTGAGGTCACTCTGAAAGATTCTGCGGGGATCGCTCGCCCCTAATTCGAAATCAAATCCATAAAACTCCTCCCATGCGGAATCACTCCGCCAAAATTCTCCGCCACCGTCTGCCCCATGTCGGCCAGCGTCGAACGCGTCCCCAGATTCCTCCCGTAGGTTGTCCGCGGCGTGTACGCAAGTATCGGCACATACTCGCGCGAATGATCCGTGGTGGGATTCACCGGATCCGGATCGCACCCGTGATCCGCCGTAATCAGCAGCAAATCATTCGGCCCGAGGCGCGTCAAAAATGGCCCCAGCAGCAAATCGAATTCCTCGAGCGACCGCGCGAATCCCTCCAGGTCCTTGCGGTGCCCGTACAACATGTCGAAATCCACCAGGTTCGCGAATATCAGCCCGTTCTCCCGCGCGCGCAGCGCCTCATTCAATTTCGACATGCCGTCTGGGTTGTCTTTGGTGGTCGCGTAGTTGTCCACGCCGCGGCCATTGTAAATGTCATGAATTTTCCCCACGCCAAACACCGGCACTTTTTTCTCGGCCAGCACATCCAGCAGCATCGGCCGCGGCGGCTCGACGGCATAATCATGCCGACGCTCCGTGCGCCGAAAATTTCCCGGCGCGCCCGTGAACGGCCGCGCGATCACGCGCCCCACGCGATTCGGCCCGTCCAGCAGCTTGCGCGCGATTTCGCACATGCGATAAAGCTCCGGCACGGGTATCACATCTTCGTGCGCTGCAATCTGAAACACGCTGTCGCCCGACGTGTACACGATGGGACTGCCCGTCGCCATGTGCTTCTCGCCGAGCTCCTTCAAAATCTCGGTCCCCGACGCGGGCTTGTTCCCAATCGTCCGCCGCCCGATCAGCCGCTCGAATTCCTCGATCAGCGGCTCCGGAAATCCGTTCGGGTACACCGGGAACGCCTGGTCGAGCCAGATGCCCGCCATTTCCCAGTGGCCTGTGGTGGTGTCTTTCCCCGGTGAGTGAGTAGCGCCCTTCGCGTAGCTGCCCAGCGGATGATCCGGCGGCGTCAGATGCTCGAGCGGCTTGATGTTCGCGATCCCCAACCGCACTAGATTCGGAATCTGCAGCGTCCGCGACCGCGCAATGTGCCCCAGCGTGTCGCGCCCCACGTCGCCATAGTCGGCCGCGTCCGGCAGCTCGCCGATCCCCACGCTGTCGAGCACAATCCAGGTTACGCGCTCAAATTGCGGTTTCCCCTGCCCCATATTCCCTCAGAACGTCAGCTCACTACGCTTCCCTCAGATCCTTTTGTTCAGCCTGTCTCGGTCAGGCCCAGCCGAGTCCTTCTGCCGCCCGGAATTGTACTCCAAGCGGGGCATCGCAGTGTTGGACCGCCGAGCTTTGGCGAAGGCGGTTTTCGCAGCTGGTAGCACAGGCACTCCCTCGTGGTGAGCCGCGCCGAACCATGTCTGTGCTCTTCGCTTTCGGTTTTGCATTGCTCCCGCCTTTGCCGTTCGTAGCGCTGGCGTCCCGCCGGCTCTTTTATCTTGCCGTTGGTGGCACAGCGACTCCTCCCTGCCCTGAGTGCCTTGGCGAAGGGGCTGCGCGGAGGGATCTCTCTTTCTTGCAAGCCTCTTCAGTGCCTCGTTTCCGGCGGTAGGGACACGGCTGCCGTGCCCTTACGGGAAACAACTCGCCAATTCTCAATCCGTTTGTTACCGCACCCCACCATTGGAATCGTTCCCCCCGCACCTCTCCGCCTGCTTTAGAATGATCGCCTCATGGCCATCCAAGCCACCCTCGACCGCCTGCGCCTCGTCCTCGTCTCCGCGCGCAACCCGCTCAACATCGGCGCCGCCGCCCGCGCCATGAGCAATTTCGGCTGCCGCCACCTGCGCGTCGTAAATCCCTACGAGGCTAGTTTTCGCGAAGCGCGCTCAGCCGTCGGCGCCTCCGACGTGCTCGCCGCCGCCGAAGAATTCAAGACCGTCGCCGAAGCCGTAGCCGATTGCACGCTCGTCGTCGGCACCACCGCCGTGCGCCACCGTGATTTGCAGCACACGGTCCGCCGCCTCGAAGACGGCGCGCGCCTCATCCGCAAGCGCCTCGCCTCGAGCCGCGTCGCGCTCCTCTTCGGCTCAGAAAAATTCGGCCTCTCGAACGACGACATGAGCCACTGCCACTGGCTCCTCCGCATCCCCACCCACGAACAAAATATTTCGATGAACCTCGGCCAGGCCGCAGCCGTCTGCCTGTATGAATTAATCCGTGACGGGAAAACCATAGGCCCGCCGAAGTCTGGAGGAGCCCGCCCGCCGAATTCAGGCGGGAAAAATGAAGCGCTCGCCTCCGCCGCCGAGGTCGAACGCTTCACCGAAGTGCTGCTCGAAAATCTCTTCGCCAGCGGCTACCTCACCCGCCGCCGCGTCGCCGACGCCGAACTCCGCATCCGCCGCCTCGTCCGCCGCCTGAATCTCCCCGCACGCGACGCCGTCATCTGGGTTGGCATCATGCGCCAGCTTCTCTGGAAGATGCGTTCCGGCCAAGCCGTGGCGGACGGTCAAGGTAAGACTTAGTTTTGATTTTGCATCGCAGCACGTACACGGCGCAGATCGTCCTCGATGTACGTTATCTGCCAGCTTACATCGTAGGGATTGCCGCGCCGGTCCAAGTAGGTCCAGCTATTGTTGTGAAAATGCTTTTGATCCGATCTCACCCAATCTAGCAACCGCTTTGTCGTTTGATATTCCGCCAAAGCATCGACCCATTTCCTGTCATCTTCAAAAATCGCGGCTTTCTCATAATGGCCCATAGGGTTGCCTGGGTCGATTTGTAACGCCTTTCCAAGAACCAAAATCTGCTTGTCTCTTAAGTGCCGTCGTTTGTACACAGCATAGGCCACATAGCAATCGATCGAATTGTCTGGCTCCAATTTCATGGCAAGGTTAATTTCGCGATCGAAATTATCGAAGTCGCCTAACGCGTCGTACGCAACGGCTGCTTGGTTATGAAGGAAGGCAGAGTTTGGGTCCCTTATGAGCCGTGCTTGGATATCCGCTAGTTGCGCTGGCCAATCAACCTGAACAACCTTGTGCGGCGAATCTTTTCCGCTATTTTGCGGTTCCCTCTGCGTGTGGGCAGTTTGTCCGCAGGACGAAAGGAGTTGTCCGCAGAGGCATAGACCAATCAGAGGTAATTTTGGATTCATTGTTGCGTACCTCGCTTTCCTCACTGTCGTCCCGAAGTGGTGTAAGAGTTCGTATCGCGATTACTCCACGAACGCTGTCTAGTTTCAGTCACTCACGGAACAATGTAAACTCCGGGTCGCAGCCTTGGTTCCACTCAATAAACCTGCAACTCCTGTCGGTCGGGTAATCGGAAACTGAGTCCCCGCTGCGAGGCTCGTTTGCCGGGCTTGACGCGTCGGCGTATAATTATCCGTTTACGCTCATGCCGACGGAACCCACTGTAAAGACCGCGCCCGTACAATCGCCCCGGCTCCCTGTCCCGGCCGACGTCGAGGAAATCCGCGTCCGCGGCGCGCGCGTCCACAATCTGAAGAACATTGATTTCACCATCCCGCACAACGCCATCACCGTGGTCACCGGCGTTTCCGGCTCGGGTAAATCCAGCCTCGCATTCGACACGCTCTATGCCGAGGGACAGCGCCGCTATATCGAATCGCTCTCCGCCTACGCGCGCCAATTCCTCGAGCGCATCGAAAAGCCCGACGTGGACGAAATCACCGGTATCGCCCCGGCCATTTCCATCCGCCAGAAAAATTCCACGCGCAATC
>Ga0207038_10068_pt1 | contig 30202 bp, 30 predicted proteins | sample Alteio_BWMinCont_76_FD_153285 | JGI IMG/M metagenome (GOLD analysis project Ga0207038, IMG submission 153285) | Enriched cells from forest soil in Barre Woods Harvard Forest LTER site, Petersham, Massachusetts, United States -... | ecosystem: Environmental > Terrestrial > Soil > Temperate forest >...
TAAAAGTTATCGAACCGCCCGTATCAATGAAGTGGCAATGTTAATATATGTGATTAACAATGAGTTAGTGGGAAATAAAAACGGGAAAGAGCGATTGTCAAATAGTCTTTCCCGTCGTGTACTCAGAGCGGGAATCGAACCCGCACTCCGTTTACGGGAACAGGATTTTAAGTCCTGCGTGTCTACCAGTTCCACCATCTGAGCAGTTTTCACTACCAGGAGCCAAGACTAAAATTTGACTCCATTTTGATCGCAAAAATTAATTCGCAATCAAATCTAACAATAAATCCCTTCTTGTGGAAGGGATTTGAGCGAAAGACGAGATTCGAACTCGCGACCCCGACCTTGGCAAGGTCGTGCTCTACCAACTGAGCTACTTTCGCTTATTTAAGAACTCCGCTTTGTTAAAATTTCTTTTTCGCTTTGCGGAGTGCAAATATAGACAGAAATGGCTATTTCGCAAATGATAAATTTACTTTTTTTGTTTTTGTTGTTGGTGTGTGGTTGATCGGGTTGGATTAGGTTGATTAAGTTATTGTAAATAACAAACTTATGAAGCCTACTGAAAACTTACGAAGTTTTAAAAACTTCGTAAGTTTGGCCGGTAACATCAACCATTCACCAAATCTTTCATCACATCCGCTATCAAATCACCCTCAAATCCCCTGCCCAGGGCGAATTGCTGTAGTTTGTAACTGCGTTTATACGGATTTTTCTCAGTAACCAATGCCATTTTTTTGACCAAAACTTTTTGCAGCATTTTTATATAGTCATCATCGGCTATGCCTAGCAGCGCTTTTTTTATCAGTACATCAGGCACTTTTTTAAATTTAAGGCCCTGTTTAATCTTCACCTTCCCCCACCCTTTCTGCCTGAACTTGCCCAATGCATACGCTTTTGCAAAACGTTCTTCGTTTAAAAAGTTATTGCCGATGAGTTCGCTGATGATGTTTTCAACGGCTTTTGAATGCAAGCCCCATTCGTATAATTTATCCCGTACCTCCTGCTGCGAACGTTCCTGGTAGCTGCAATAGTGTTCGGCTTTTGTGCGGGCTGCGTTTTCGTCAATAATTTTATTTGTTTTTTGGTTGTCCATTAAAACCAAAATTCGTTAAAAATTCTTCTATTGGCAGAAATATAAGCAAATTCGTACCATGCCCAGCAATCAATACAACATCACCGAAATAAAACAGGCCATAAGCGCCGATGGGGACATAGTTAAAGAATATACGATCAGTAATTTACTAACCGACAGCCGTCGCATCAGCAATGCGCCCGAAGGATTGTTTTTTGCGTTGAGTGGCAGGCGCAACGGCCACGAGTTCATCGCCGAGGCCTACGCGGCCGGTGTACGTAATTTTGTGGTGAAGCAAGGAGCCGAAATAATATTGCCCGAGGCCAATTTTTTAATTGTAAAAGATGTGCTTGCTGCATTGCAAAAGCTGGCGGCTTATCACCGCAGCCGTTTTAATTTGGAAGTGATAGGCATTACCGGCAGCAACGGCAAAACCATTGTTAAAGAGTGGCTGTACCAGTTAATGTGCGCCGATAAAAACATCGTCCGCAACCCCAAAAGCTATAATTCGCAAATTGGTGTGCCGCTTTCGGTATGGCAGATCAATGAACAAAACAACCTGGGCATATTTGAAGCAGGCATATCCACCACTCATGAAATGAACAAGCTGGAGGCGATTATACAGCCTTCCGTTGGGGTATTGACCCACATTGGCCCGGCACATGATGAAGGCTTTGAAGACCGTACCCAAAAAGTAGTTGAAAAACTGGGCCTGTTTAAACACTGCCGGCTGCTCATCCATAATTATGAGCAGCTGCTTGATTACGCGGATGATATAAAAGCCAAAAACACCTTCACATGGAGCACCCAATTTAAGCAAGCCGACCTCTTTGTTTTTAGCGGGACGGTGATTACTAAAAACTTTTATTTACGTGCAAGGTATAAGGGAAGGGATATCGAATGCCTTATCCCCTTTTTCGACGAAGCTTCCGTCGAAAATGCTATAGTTTGCTGGGCTACCATGCTGGCCATGGGCTATAGTGCCGTTGAAGCCGACATACGGCTGGAGCATTTAAACCCGGTGAGCATGCGGCTGGAGCTTAAAACCGGCATTAACGATTGTTCGGTCATCGATGACTCGTACAATTCTGACATACAATCGCTGGAAATAGCGCTCAATTTTTTAAACCAGCAAAACCAGCACGATAAGAAAACACTGATATTGTCGGATATATTTCAGTCAGGATTGCAGCCGGATGTATTGTATAAGCAGGTGGCAGAAATGATCAGTGCAAAAAAGGTTGACAAATTTATTGGCGTTGGCGAAGCGTTAATGGCGCATAAAGATTATTTTAATATTCCTGAAAAGCATTTTTTTGCCGATACAGCTACTATGCTGCAAAATTTACGGTCCCTTAATTTTAAAGAAGAAACGATCCTGATAAAAGGTTCGCGCAGTTTTGAATTTGAAAGCATAAGCCGTGCCCTGGTACAAAAGGCGCATGAAACCGTGCTGGAGATAAACCTGAATGCATTATTAAGCAACCTTAACTTTTATCGCAGCAAACTAAAGCCGGGCGTAAAGGTGATGGCTATGGTAAAAGCATTTTCGTATGGCAGCGGCACTTTCGAGGTGGCCAACATGTTACAATACAACAAGGTTGATTATTTAGCAGTTGCCTATATTGACGAAGGCGTTGCTTTGCGTAAAACAGGTATCACGCTCCCCATAATGGTACTTAACCCCGAAGCATCGGCTTTTGATAAATTGAGTGAGTACAAGCTGGAGCCGGCCATATACAGCTTTGGCCTGTTTGATGATTATATAAAATTTGCGCAGGACAGCAATGTTTTAAACTACCCGGTTCACCTTAAAATTGATACCGGCATGCACAGGCTGGGTTTTGAGAATGTTGATGTAGAAACCCTTTGCGATATGCTCGAAGAAAATAAATATATACGCGTACAGTCTGTATTTTCGCACCTGGCGGCCAGTGAGGCTGCCGAACATGATGAGTTTACGTTAAAGCAGGTACTCAATTTTGAAAGGGCATTTAAGCAAATTGAAAGGGTGTTGGGCTATAAAGTGATCAAGCATATAAGCAACACCGCCGGCATTATCCGCTGGCCAAATGCACAGTATGATATGGTGCGGCTGGGCATTGGCCTCTATGGCATCGATTCGGCTGTACCTGCAAATAACAACGGCCTGCAACCCATAACTACCTTAAAAACCAGCATATCGCAGGTAAAAAAAGTGCTTGCCGGCGAAACCATCAGTTATAGCCGCAGCGGCAAGCTGTTGAAAGATGGCAAAATAGCCACCGTACGGATAGGCTATGCCGATGGCTACTTACGCGCCTTCGGTAATGGCGTAGGCAAAATGCTGGTAAAAGGCAAACTTGTGCCAACCGTGGGCAATATCACCATGGATATGTGCATGCTTGACGTAAGCGCTGTTGATGTGCGCGAAGGTGATGAAGTAATAGTTTTTGACGGGCAACTCCGTATTGAAGAGTTGGCAAAGCAAATTGGCACCATCCCATATGAAATATTAACAAATGTTTCGCAACGGGTAAAAAGGGTGTACTTTTATGAGTGAAATTGATGTGTCATGAAAAGAATATTCAAAGCCCTTTTAAATTATTTTTTTAAAGGACTAATTGTTGTAGTTCCGCTTGGGGCCGCTTTCCTGTTAATTTTCTGGGGTGTAAAAAGTATCGATAATGCTTTAAATTTAAGCGGCGATCTGTGGCGGGATAAAACAGGCAAGCCCATTTATATTCCCGGCCTCGGGATTTTAAATGTGCTGTTGTTGATATTTATTGCCGGTATATTAGTAACCAATGTTGTTACCGACCCTATAAAACGCTGGTTTAACCGGTGGCTCAACCGTTTACCTGTATTTAAGTTCCTATACTCATCAATAAAAGACCTTACCGAGGCATTTGTTGGCGATGAAAAGAAATTTAATGAGCCGGTAATTGTTGAAGTAAATGAATTTGGATTGAAAAAAGTTGGTTTCCTGGTTCAAAAAGACCTTTCCACATTAAACCTGCCGGGCGAAGTGGCAGTTTATTTCCCTTTCTCTTACTCATTTGCCGGGCAGGTGATCATTATAGCTAACGACAAGGTAAAACCTATAGACAAGAGCGCAGCCGATATGATGAAATTTGTAATATCAGGCGGGGTTAGCGGCCTGTAATTTTTTTTATTGAGTTCGATGTAAGCGCCGTGTTTGCCTCACCCCACCCCTCTCCAAAGGAGAGGGAGTTAAACACTACAATTAACCGCCTTGGACGTCAAAGTCCTCTCCTTTTGGAGAGGATTTAGGTGAGGCAAAACGCAATGTCAGGGTTAAATCCTTATATCGAACTTAAATTAATTAACAGCTTCTTTTTTTGGCCGTTTCATTAATAATACCGAAGATATTAAAGTAACGATAGTACCCAAAGCGCCTGTGTATAAAATCATCCCAACAAAATTGTAAACAAGGTTATTGTTCATCGCTACATGCTCTTTTATTTCTTTGAGCTTTATGGCAAATTGGGCGGGAGACAATACTTTCCGGTATTGTTCTATATCATACGCGGCAATATTTTCATAAAATTTAGGGTCAATATACAACACATATACCGTTTCAATTATCGCAAACGAAACTGTAGGTATAATTAAGATCAGCATGCCCACCTGTATAGCTTTTAAAAATGAGATACTGTTGTTGTTAATATGGTCGCGGTAATACCTCACGCCAAAATATATAAAAACAAGGGGCGCCAAAATAGTAAAAAGGCCGATAAAGCCCTGCACCTCATGATCGATATTGGTAATGTCGATTATCAGCCACGTCAGAACGAAAGTAATGAACTCGAAAATGCCTGCGTAGGTACCGTAACGTAAAATTATTTTCTTCATAACCTGTTGATTTTTAATTCAAATTAACAGCAAGTTTTTTAAAATCATGCTCATACGAAAGCAGTATTTTGCCCTGTTTATCAAAAATACAACTTTAGTAGTATCGATTTTAAGTCGTTAGTCTTAAGCCGAAAGTCTTAAGTCAGAATTGTGCCGAGACATCGTGCCTAACTAATGATAGATAACTCGGTAGCCCTTTTCACAGCCTCGGTACGGCGTTCAACTTGTAATTTCTGGAAAATATTGGAGATATGTTTTTTGATGGTGTTTTCTGAAACAAACAATTTATCGGCAATTTGCTGGTTTGATAAGCCTTCATGCATCAGCAATAGTATTTCGGCCTCGCGTTTACTAATGCCAGCTTTTAGCAGTTGTTCCTGGTTAACCGAGGCAGGAGCTGTCTGCGTAACTATTACCTTTTTTACAAACAGTTTCCGGCTCAAAAAAATACCTATAGCCAAAAATAAAAGACTAAAAACGGCGATCCACATATGGTCAGTAGCATCGTAATATAAATGATAGGAATTCGCCACCCTGAACAATACAAGCAGGGCGGTTATCAATAACCCAAAGCCAATGATAACCTGTTTCATATTGCAAGTTTAATTAATTATGCTTTAAGCTAAACCATCAAATGGGTTATTTCTCATCGTAGCCTCGACAAATCCGAAATTTAAATAATTCCGCATTCGACATTCCGACTTCCGAAATCAAAACAATCCGAAATCGAAAATCCGAAACGGCGTAGCCATCTTGAACTCCTTTAAAAAAATAGACACTGGTGAAAAACCCGAAATCAAATTACGTTTTCTTGAAGCTTCTTATAATTATAAAAGTACTTATCAGCATCAATGCAGCGCCCAACAGGTAAGGTGCTCCCGCAAAATAAACATGTGAACCTTTTTTAGTAAAGAAGAAAAATACATAACTAAACAAAAGCGGCCCGATAATGAGGCTTATACTGTTGAGGATAGCAAAAGCCCCCTGCAATTCGCCTTGCTCATTTTTAGCTACTTTTTCGGTTGCCAAACCCTGTAAAGCGGGACCGGACAGGCCACCGAGGCAATAGGGTATCATACAAAGGTAAAGCATCCATCCCCTGCCGGCAAAGGCCATGAAAAGCATCCCGGCAGCATAAAATATCAGCCCCGCGATAATGTTTTTTTGCTGCCCGAATTTGGGTACGGTGTACCTTATTAAACCTGCCTGGATAGCAAATAAAACCAGGCCGGTGAAAAGGCCCAGGTAACCAACGCTTGCCGGGGTCCAGTTAAATTTTTCGTAAATAAAAGTTGACAACAAATACTCTACTGCCTTTTGGGCGATATAAACTATTGCGGTGGCACTAAATAAAATTGCCAGGGTAGGTTGCTTTTTGTAAATCCGCAGCAATGACAACAGCGGGTTGGCCCGCTTCCATTCAAATTTTCGCCTGTTTTCTTTAGCTAATGATTCAGGCAAAACAAACAACCCGTACAATCCGTTGGCAAATGCAAAAGCCCCTGCCGCCATAAAAGGCAGCCGTATGTTAATGGCAAAAAGGAAAGCACCCAAAGCTATCCCGAATATTAACCCGATGGCTGACGCTGCGCCTACCAGCCCAAAATTTGCAGTTCTTTTGCTGCCGGTACTCACATCGGCAATATAAGCCGTGGCTGTAGATGTACTTGCCCCGCAAATGCCCGCTATGGTGCGGCCCACAAATAGCCAGGCTATAGTTGGCGCAAAAGCCATTACCACATAATCCAGCCCGAAACCAAAAAGCGAGATCAGTAAAATGGGTCGACGGCCATACCTGTCACTCAGGTTGCCCATTATGCTGGCAAATATTAATTGCATGGATGCATATACAAATGTTAGCCAGCCAATGTACTCAGAAGCCCTGTTTACGTTAATGTGCCCTAATACCTGTAATAGTTTTGGCAAAACCGGGATGATTATCCCTAACCCCAGCACATCGATAAAAATGGTAACAAAAATAAAACCGAGTGCTGCCGATTGTGTTGGTTTGGCCATTTTGTTCTGTTGATCAGGTTGATTATATAGGTTAAGTTGATTTGGTTAATATTGTTTTACATTTTAATTGAATCAACCCGCGTTTTTCTTAAAACTTCTTACAGCCAACAAAGCGCTCAGCAGCATTAAAACAAAGCCTATTATAAATGGCGCGCCCGGAAATTGAAATGGGGCACCGGGTTTTGTAAAATAATGAAAAGACCATAACATTACCAGGGGGCCAAAAATGGTGCTTAAGCTCACCAGGCTTGTCAACCCGCCCTGTAATTCACCCTGTTCATTCGCCGGGACATTATTACTCATATATCCCTGCAATGCCGGCCCTGCTATCCCACCCAAACAGTATGGGACTAAGAAAGCGAACATCATCCAACCTTTTGCGGCAAATGCAAATAAAATCAGTCCCAAACTATAAAGAAGCAGGCCAATCCATATACTTCGCTCCTGCCCTATTTTAGGGATGACGACCCTTATAAGGCCGCCTTGTACCACTGCTACTAATAATCCCACGAAACCAAGCGAATAACCTACCGTAGCTTTAGTCCAATGGAATTTTTCAAAAGTATAGAATGTCCATACGCTTTGTACCGACTGCACAGCAAAGTAAACCAGGAATAATGAAAAGGCCAGTCCAATCACAGCTTTATATTTGTTCAACTGTACAAGTGAGCCGATTGGATTAGCCCTTTTAAGGCTAAATGGACGTCGGTTTTCTACTGATAATGATTCAGGTAATATAAAGAATCCATAGATGGCATTTAACAGGGCCAAAGCCGCTGCCGCCAAAAATGGGTATTGCGTATTATAATTACCTAATATTCCACCAATTACAGGGCCAACAATAAAGCCAATACCAAAAGCAACGCCAACAAGGCCAAAATTTGCGGCTCTTTTTTCGGGTGTGCTTATATCGGCAATATAAGCATTCGCTGTTGTAAAGCTGGCCCCTGTTATTCCGGCAATTACACGCCCAATAAACAACAACCCGATAGTTGGCGCAAAAGCAAGGAATAAATAATCAATACCAAAACCAAGCAACGAACTTAATAATACCGGCCTGCGACCAAATTTATCACTTAAATTGCCAATTACAGGCGAGAACAGGAACTGTGTAGCAGCATAAGCAAATGTAAGCAACCCAGCGTAGGGCGCCGCATCACTTATATTGCCATGAATAAGGTGGGCTATTAATTGAGGCAGTACGGGTATGATAATACCAAACCCCATTACATCAACTAATAAAGTAACAAAAATAAAGCCTAACGCGGCCTGGCCTTTAGGTTTGATCATGCCGCAAAATAAGGATATTTAGTTTATTATGAGAAATTGCTCATTTCAAGTTTTAACTAAAACTGGGTCACCTTCTTAAAAATTCGGTTTCAGCACATATTTTTCATAAAATTTGAAGATATGCCCGGTAGCTTCTTCGGCTGTATCCACCAGCCTGTAAAGGTTAAGGTCATCAGGGTGGATATTATGCTCTTCATTCAGCATCTTTTCTTCCACCCAGCTAAACAGCCCCTTCCAATACTCCTTCCCAACAAATACTATCGGGAAACGAGCGATCTTACCGGTTTGAATAAGTGTAATGGCTTCAAATGACTCATCCATTGTACCAAACCCGCCCGGAAGGATAATAAAGCCTTGTGAGTATTTCATGAACATTACTTTGCGGATAAAAAAGTAATCGAACTCCAGTATTTTATCCCTGTCGATATATTTATTATGGAATTGCTCAAACGGCAGCTCAATGTTTAAGCCTACCGATTTACCACCCGCCTCGTATGCTCCTTTATTTGCCGCTTCCATAACACCAGGACCGCCGCCCGATATTACACCGTAGCCGCGTTCGGTAAGCAGGCGCGCTATTTCTTCAGCCAGTTTATAATAATCGCTATCGTTATGCGTGCGTGCCGAACCAAATATGGATACGCAGGGGCCTATCTTAGCCAGCTTTTCAAAACCTTCAACAAACTCGGCCATAATCTTAAATATCTGCCACGAGTCGGTTACCTTTATTTCCTGCCAGTTTTTGTTTTCAAATGCGTGTCTTATCTTTTCTTCCCCGGTCATTTATTAATTATTGAGTTATTGAATTATTGAATTATCGAATTATTGAATTATTGAATTATCGAATTATTGAATTAGTGAATTTATGGACTTAATGAATTAATGGGTTATAAGTAACTGCTTTTTTACTATTGTTTAACCGGCTATCGCCTGCGTTGTTTTTCTTGATGAAAATATCCATAGGCCGGCAAAGGTAATTAAGCCGTTGACGAGGATCAGTTCGTTATCAAAAACGTAGCCGCCAAGCAATTCGGCAGAGTGTGTGCTTAAATAATAGCATATCGCGGGCGATATTAAACAAATAAATGGCACTAACTTATCATAAACTTGCCTTCTGCCTGCAAATATGCCAAAAGAATAAAGCCCGAGCAATGGGCCGTATGTGTACGACGCCACCTTAAAAATAGCGGTAACTACAGCGGTATTGGTTATAGCATTAAAAATAATAATGGTTAAAAACATGCATCCCGAAAAGGCAATATGCACGTAATGCCGGGTACTTACCATTTTTGGGCTGTTGGTGACTTCTTTTTTATTGAAGCCTAAAAAATCAACGCAAAATGATGTAGTTAGGGCAGTTAAAGCCGAGTCGGTAGTAGCGAATGTTGCTGCGGTTAAACCCAGCATAAACACCATAGCAGGCACGAGGCCAAGGTATTTTAAGGCGATGGTTGGGTACAGGTAATCTGTTTTATCAACTTTAATACCATACCGGCTCGCGTAGATCCAAAGCAACGCGCCTACGCTTAAAAAGAAAATATTTATAACTACAAAAACTGCCGTAAAGCTGAACATGTTTTTTTTTGCTTCGCGGATGTTTTTCAGGCTCAGGTTCTTTTGCATCAAATCCTGGTCAAGGCCAGTCATAGCCACGGTGATAAATAATCCACCTAAAAATGCTTTTACAAAGTGAAATTTGCTGCTGAAAAAATCGCTGAAAAAGAAAATTTTTGAATAGCTGCTGTTCTTTATAGCCTCAGCTGCTTCAAATATGTTGTAGTTAAGGCTTTTACAGATAAAGTATATCGATAAAAATACAGATGACACTAAAAACAGGGTTTGAAGACTATCGGTAATGATAATTGTTTTTAGCCCGCCTTTAAAGGTGTACGACCATATCAGCACCAAACAAATTAAACCCGTTACAGCAAATGGAACATGGTAACTATCAAAAATAAACTTTTGCAGCACAATAACCACCAGGTAAAGCCTGAATGCCGAGCCAATGATACGACTGATCAGGAATATCCCTGCCGCTGTTTTATAGCTCCAAAGCCCTAAAGCGCCCTCGATATAACTATAAATAGACGTCAGTTTTAGCCGGTAATAAAGCGGCAGCAGTACGGTAGCTATAATTATAAACCCCGCCGCATTGCCCAATACAAATTGGAAATATTCGAATTGGTCGCCGGTTGGCGCCCCAACTTTCCCGGGTACCGATATAAAAGTCACCCCGCTTAAAGCAGTGCCTATCATCCCAAAGGCCACCAAATACCATTTGGAATTGCGGTTGGCCACAAAAAAAGTATCGTTATCCGATGATTTCCTGGAAGTTAACCATGATATGACCAACAATACCAAAAAGTAGCCGATTATGAAGGTGAGTAGTACTGCTGGAGACATATTTTTAATTTAGTCCGAAAGTCGGAAAGTCCGGAAGTCCGAAAGATGTTTTTAGTTGTTAAATAATTTGATGCAATTTAGGAATCATTTTAACGAATTTTTCAAAGCATTGATCATCACTAAAATTTCTTCACATTGGACATAAATTTTATTAAAGTTTTCCTGGTTAATTAAATCGCGTTTTTTGCTAAATATAAACAACCAACCACTTCAATATCCGAACGCAAGGCGTAGCCTAAAAACTTATTAAATTCAGCGTTTGATTGTCCCGTCGATCCTTCAGCAATATTTAATGATACTGAATCTGCAGCCCGCTTAATTTGTGAAGTTAATATAAACATCTCTTCCTTCGGGAATAATTTTGTTATCGAATGCACATCGACTGCCAGGTCAACTGCTTTTCGCCAGACTTTTAATTTTTCGAATTTGAAACTCATAATCTAATCGGGTTTTTCGCTGACAATTTATCAAACAAAAGTTAATTAAACCCCGTAATCGTAGTCGAACCTCAAAAAAATTTCCAAACTCCTCATCTTTCTTACTTCCGGACTTCCGGACTTTCCGACTTTCGGACTAATAACTATCTTTGAACAATGAACTTTTCATCAAAGTTGCTTGAAGATGCCGTAGCTGAATTTGCTAAACTGCCTGGCGTTGGCCAAAAAACCGCTTTAAGACTTGTGCTGCATTTACTTAACCAGGATAAAGGCGACGTGGAGAAATTTAGCGCCACCATCAGCAAACTGCGAAACGAGATCCAGTTTTGCCGGGTTTGCCTAAATATTTCTGATCATCCCGTTTGCCAGATATGCGCTTCCCAAAAACGCGACCATACCATGATCTGCGTGGTGGAAGATACCCGCGATGTGATGGCAATTGAAAACACCAACCAATACAACGGGGTTTATCATGTTTTAGGTGGACTGATCTCGCCCATGGACGGCATTGGCCCTACTGATCTTGAAGTCGACTCACTTGTTGAGCGTTTAAAGGATGATGATGTAAAAGAAGTGATATTCGCGTTAAGCGCTACCATGGAAGGTGACACCACTTTATTTTATTTAGACAAACGATTGAAAAATTTCGACATAACTATCTCAACTATAGCACGTGGTATTGCTTTTGGTGGTGAATTGGAGTACGTGGATGAGATCACCTTAGGGAGATCCATCGCAACACGGGTTCCCTATATCAATTCATTGTCGAAGTAATAAATTATCGCTGTTGCCCCTATTTACATAATCAAGTAAAATTTCGACATAACCATCTCAACTACAGCCCGTGGCATAGCTTTTGGTGGTGAATTGGAGTACGTGGATGAAATCACCTTAGGGAGATCCATCGCAACACGGGTTCCGTATATCAATTCATTGTCGAAGTAAATATGAGGCTATCTGTAGTTATTGTTAACCAAAATGCTTGTTTACAGCTTAAACATGCTGTAAACTCCATAGTTAATGCTTGCAAAGGCACTGATTATGAATTATTTGTGGTTGACAACGCATCTACCGACAAGTCAGTAGAAATGGTCGAAAATGAATTTCCACAAACCAATATTATTGCTAATGCTACTGATATTGGTATAGCAAAAGCAAACAACCAGGCGCTAAAACTTGTAACAGGTGAGTATATTTTAATAGTCAGTGCGGATACAATTTGCTGCAAAGACTCGCTGGAAAAGATGTTTGCCTTTATGGATGACCATACAGATGCAGGCGGCCTGAGTGTAAGGATGCTCAGCACCCAGGGTCGTTTTTTACCTGAATCGATCCATGGTTTAACAACTACGTGGGCGGCCTTTTTAAAATTGATAGGCTTTGCCAAATACCTGTCAAAAACCCGTTTGTACGACCGCAACCGCAAGGATTGGGTAGAAGAGTTCCAGATAGCCGAAATTGATATTATAAACGGCGCCTGCATGTTTTTACGGCGTTCTGCCTTAAACGAGATCGGTTTATTTGACGAACGCTTTTTTATGTTCGGGTATGATGTCGACCTCTCCTACCGCATCAGGCTCGCCGGCTTTAAAAATTACTATTTCCCAAAAACATATATCATCAAACCAGACGGCCACCTATTGGCAAAGTTTAGCTGGAATTATATTAAGTATTTTTATGGTGCGATGTTTATATTCGCCCTCAAATATTTATTTAAACTGCCTGAAATAAAAGTTGCAGGCGTTCCGCAGTTGATCCCTACCTCTTACGAGGTTAAATAGGGGACACGTTTATTTTTCGCTTTAAAAAAAACTTCGTAAATTTGGATATGGAGGCATTAATAGATATTAAGTTTGACGATTTACTAAAGATCGTAAAAAGTCTCCCTGAAAGTAAATTATCCCAACTTAAGGCAGAGATTGAAAAAGACGAAAAAAAAAGTGAGGATAGGGAGGATTTTAGGGCATTGCTTTTAAATGGGCCTACTTTCTCAAAAAGCAATTGGATGACATTGCCCAGACCAGAAAAGCTATAAATCAATGGCGGACAAAATAGTTTTAGTGGATACCTCTATTCTTATCGACTATTTCCGAAAATCAGAAAAATCAAATTCAGCATTGGTTAAATTATTCGACCAGGGATACGATTTTTGCATCTCGGCGATAACAGAATATGAAATATATTCGGGATCAACACAATCACAGTTTGACTTTTGGGAAGAAATATTAAAAAAAACCAACGTTTTAGCCTTTGATCAGTCAGTTATTAAAATTGCCGTGGAGGCTAATAACAAACTGAAACGCAAGAGCAAACAGATCGCCCTTGCAGACCTTTTTATTGCATCAACTGCAATTGCCAACGATTTGCCTGTCGCAACATTAAACAGAAAACATTTTGACCGTATAGACGATCTACAAATTGTAGAATAGGACATCACGGTTGGTAATGAGATACTCCCATTCTAAATTTTATGAATTTAACCAATAAAACCATCATCATTACCGGCGCCTCTTCGGGCATCGGCCATTCCCTTGCTACCGAATTTGCCAAACGCGGCGCTAACCTTGTTTTAGGTGCAAGGCAATATGTTACGCTGTGCGAAATAGCCCAAAGCCTTGAGCAGCAATACCAGATAAAAGCCATTGCTGTGCAATGCGACGTAACTATTGAAGAAGATTGCAGCCATTTAGTAAAACAAACCCTGGTAACTTTTGGCAAAATTGATGTGCTTGTAAACAATGCGGGCATATCCATGCGGGCGTTGTTTAATGACACCGATATCGATGTTTTAAAAAAGGTGATGGATGTAAATTTTTGGGGCACTGTTTATTGCACCAAATACGCACTGCCCGAAATTTTAAAAACAAAAGGCAGTATTGTTGGCATATCATCCATCGCCGGTTATAAAGGTTTGCCCGGACGTTCGGGTTATTCAGCATCAAAATTTGCGATGAACGGTTTCCTGGATGTTTTACGGTTGGAAAACTTAAAAACCGGAGTTCATGTATTGACCGCCTGTCCCGGCTTTACGGCATCAAACATCCGGAATGCCTCTCTGGATAAAAATGGGGCACAGCAGGGAGAAAGCACAATGCAGGAAGAAAAAATGATGACGTCGGACGAAGTGGCAAAAATTATTGCCGATGGCATCGAAAACCGGGTACGTACATTGATTATGACAGGACAGGGAAAGCTAATGGTTTTTTTAAACAAGTTTTTCCCAAGTTTGGTTGATAAGTTGGTTTATAATACCATCGCTAAAGAGAAGAATTCGTTGCTCAAATAAGTTTTAATCGAAATGAAAATAAATTCAATCGATTTCCAAGAAATCAACCCCAGTATTTGTGTTTGAAATAAACTCTTTTATAATATGAGCATTTGAAAGTAGTTTATTGGCAATCTTGAGATTTGTAGAATTACCAAATCGTAGCCAAACAATCTTTGGTGGCGATCCTTTTAAATTTGCAAGATCGATAAAATCGCTGTCAAACGTAATAATGGTATAATTATTTTCGAAAGCGTAATTCCATATTTCGAAATCTGATGCATCAACCAGATCAAGTTCTTTAACTTGCTTTACATTCTCGAAATCACTTAAAAGAAGCCTTGTTACCCTAAAAGATATATTTTGATCAAGCAGGATATTCACGAAATCACCCTTACTTTATGCTCTTTATCAGCAGCATATGATAAACAAGCTTTTATTTGATCTTCATTTAGCTCGGGAAAGTCTAAAATAATATCATCGAATGATAAGCCTTCTGCTAACCAACTCAGCACATCATATACCGATATCCTCGTACCAATAACAATAGGCTTTCCAAACCGCTTTTCAGGATTGATTTCAATATATTGGGTATAATTCATATGCTAAGATACCTAATACTTTAAAAAAGAAAAAATCTTTTAAAATATCCACTACAATCACCTATGAACTAAACATCCACCAAAACCTCATGATCGCTTATCTTGCTTAGATCCAAAACAATCCTGCCATCCTCATCACGGGCAAAAACCGGTTTAAATTTAGCGCCCCAAACAATTTCGTTGGCCTGGTAAGAAGTACGCGAATGTACAGTTTGCGAAAAGGTATCGTCAAAAGCACGTAGTAATATAGCAAAGCCAGCTTCTGATTCTATAAGGTCTTCTTTTGTCATGTCTTTCAGCGGGCTGTTATCATCAAGCGGGTGTACTACCGTCCAGTTTATAGTAAGTATGCTCACTTTCCGGCGCTCAACCTCAAGCGGGTAAAATCTTCGCATTGTTTTGCCATCAACAGTTTCATTGAAAGAAAAGATGATCTCAATCTCAAGGTCTATCAAAATGTTCCTGCGCAGGTTTGCCAAACGGAACATTATACCCCTGCTGTTTTCGAGGTAAGGCGCCACCAATATGTTTTTGCTGTAAGCAATTTGTGCCGATGGCCTGGAAAAACGCCCATATAACAACCCGGTAGCAAGCGCAAACACAAGCAAGCCCATCATTGATTCCACTGCGGCCACGCTGTTTGAAAACATGCCCTGCGGATAGATATGCCCGTATCCGACGGTTGATATGGTTTGTGCCGAAAAAAAGAAGGCATCCATAAAATGGTGAAAGGGCGAATTGCCCGATGTACCTCCGACAAGACTACCTGCACCAAACGAAGTATAAAGCAACGCGAATATGATATTAATTGCTATATAAGCGCTTACCACCATCAACCAGAATTTTTTCCAACTCATAGTAATCAGGGTATGGTAATTATTGGCGGTATTAAAAAAAGGCAAGCCTATGCGTTTTACATTCGGGCTGCCATCTTTATTAACCAGCGGCTGGTTTTTTATCACCGGCTGCGGGCCAAAGCCGAGGTCGTCTTCAGGGTTAATTTTTTGTTTATGTATAGCCATGGGTGGTTAATTGAGTTGATTTGGTGAATGGTTGATTAAGTAAATGAAATTTAATTGCAGCTTCTTTCTGACTTTCGGACTTTTCCGACTTTCGGACTAACTTATCAACTAACTCTGTAAAAATATCATTCTGCTTGCTTTTAGTAAAAACTATTTCCATATTTGTGCCATAAATAACGATGAAAACAATAAACAACAATTGGTGGTGGCTAAACGAGAGATCGTAAGGCAATTCCATTTTTTGTTTTTAAAATATACAGAAGGGTTGCCATTGCGGTAACCCTTTTTGTTTACCCCCCGGCCTCCGCCTAATGGCGGAGGAGTATTAGCGTGGTGGGTAGGAGAAATTGAAAATTTAAATTAAAAAAGTCCCTTCGCCAATTGGCGGAGGTCACGGGGCATATGAAACAGATATTAAACCATCTTTTTGAGAACAAAACATTTACGCGTGAACAGTCAAAAGAGATTTTGACTGAAATTGCCCAGGGCAAATACAACAACTCGCAAATGGCAGCTTTTATGACTGCTTATTGCATGCGCAGCATTACCGTTAATGAACTTGAGGGTTTCCGCGATGCGATGCTTGAGCTTTGCCTGCCGATTGATCTTCAAACAGGCGATTTAATTGACCTTTGCGGCACCGGCGGCGATGGTAAGGATACGTTTAACATCTCAACGCTGGCGTCATTTGTGGTTGCCGGCGCTGGCTATAAAGTGGCCAAACACGGTAATTATGGTGTTTCATCGGGATGCGGTTCTTCAAATGTGATGGAATTTTTGGGTTATAAGTTTACTAATGAAACTGACAAACTAAAGCGCAGTATGGATAGCTCCAATATTTGCTTTTTGCACGCCCCGTTATTTCATCCTGCCATGAAAACTGTTGCGCCTATCCGCAGGGAACTTGGCGTAAAAACTTTTTTCAATATGCTTGGGCCCATGGTTAATCCGGCAAAACCAAAAAATCAATTGGTTGGTGTGTTCAACCTTGAACTTGCACGTATCTATGCTTACCTGTATCAAAAATCGGATATAAAATATACCATTTTAAATGCTTTGGATGGTTATGACGAGATATCACTCACCTGCGATTTTAAAACTTTCAGTGCTGAGGGTGAAAAGATAAATAGTATAGAAGGCCTCGGGTTTGACAAATTAAACCCTAATGAAATTTTAGGCGGCAACAGTGTAAGCGAATCAGCAGAGATTTTTATGACTGTACTTAATGGCAGCGCCACCACGGCGCAAAACAATGTGGTGTTAGCCAATGCCGCATTGGCCATAAAAACTATCGCGCCTGAAAAAAGCTTTGCCGACTGCTTTGATGAAGCTGGTACATCGCTAACGGGCAAAAATGCATTAAAAAGTTTTAAAACATTGTTGGCTAATTAACGACCTATTAGATTTGACAACTTTTGAAAAGTTGTCAAATCTCTAATTGCAAAAAAATGAAAATAAAAGTCTGCGGTTTAAAAGATGGTGAAAATATAAAAGCTATATCAGCTTTGCGCCCCGATTATATGGGCTTTATTTTCTATGGCCCTTCGCCCAGGTTTGTTGGCGACCTGCCTGCTGAAGTATTAGATAATATCCCGCCCTACATAGAAAAAGCTGCGGTTTTTGTAAATGAAAAAGCAGAAACTATAAATACACTCGTCCATAAATATAATTTTGATATTATACAGCTGCACGGCGGCGAAAGCGCTGAATTTTGCGCTTTGTTTAAAGATAAAGTGACCGTATTTAAAGCTTTTGGAATAGACGGCGCTTTCGATTTTGAGCAGCTAATGGATTATGCCGATAGCGTTGACTTCTTTCTTTTCGATGCAAAAACCGAGATTTACGGCGGATCAGGCAATACATTTGATTGGACGATACTTGATAAATACAAACTAAACGTACCTTTCTTTTTAAGCGGAGGTATAGGCCCCGATAACCTTGAAGATGTGAAAAACATCAACCATCCTCAATTTTATGGTATCGATTTGAACAGCAAGTTTGAAACCGCACCAGGAATAAAAAATATTGAACAATTAGAACAAGCATTTGAAACCATTAAACAAACCCTATACAAATGAATTACGGCGCAAATGAACAGGGTTATTACGGAGATTTTGGCGGCGCCTATATCCCCGAGATGCTGTACCCAAATGTGGAAGAATTGCGGCAGCAATACCTGTCGATCATCAACGACGCGGATTTTAAGGCCGAATTTGACCAGCTTTTAAAAGATTACGTAGGCCGGCCATCGCCTTTGTACCACGCCAAACGGTATTCGGAAAAATATGGCGCCAATATATTTTTCAAGCGCGAGGATTTAAACCATACGGGTTCGCACAAAATAAATAACGCCATAGGGCAGATACTTTTGGCTATCCGCCTCGGCAAAAAAAGGATTATTGCCGAAACCGGCGCAGGGCAGCATGGCGTAGCAACAGCTACTGTTTGCGCATTAAAAGGCATTGAATGTGTAGTTTACATGGGCGAAGTTGACATGGCCCGCCAGGCGCCAAACGTATCGCGCATGAAAATGCTTGGTGCAAAGGTTGTTCCTGCAACATCAGGCAGCAAAACCTTAAAAGATGCTACCAACGAAGCTCTGCGCGATTGGATAGCTAACCCTGTTGATACCCACTACATCATCGGTTCGGTGGTTGGCCCCTACCCTTACCCCGAGATGGTGGCCCGTTTTCAGTCCATCATTTCACTGGAGGCAAAAAAGCAATTGAAGGAACATACCGGTAAGGAACTGCCCGAATATGTTATGGCATGCGTTGGCGGCGGAAGTAATGCTATGGGCATGTTCTATCATTTTTTAGATGACGAAAGTGTTAAGCTGGTTGCCGTTGAAGCAGCCGGCAAGGGGGTTGACAGTGGTCACTCCGCAGCCACCACTTTCTTAGGCCGCGAAGGTGTATTACACGGCAGCCGCACCATATTAATGCAAACAGATGACGGCCAGGTGGTGGAACCTTATTCTATCTCCGCCGGGCTTGATTATCCCGGTATTGGCCCGCAGCACGCGCACTTGTATAAGATGCATCGTGCGGAATATGTCAGCATTACCGATGATGAAGCATTGCAGGCTGGCTTGCTTTGCTGTCAGTTGGAAGGTATTATACCGGCAATTGAAACAGCGCATGCCCTGGCTTATCTTGAAAAAATGAAATTCAAACCGACTGATAATGTAGTCATCTGCATATCAGGACGTGGTGATAAGGATTTGGACACGTATATTAAATATTTTGGATATTGAGTAGTCCATGGTCAATGGTTGATAGCTCATAGCAGCTTCAGCCATGAACCATGAGCTATCAACTATGAACTAACGACATGAACCGTCTTAACCAGCTTTTCAATACAAAAAAGGATAACTTATTATCCATATACTATACGGCGGGATATCCAACGCTAAATTCTACCCTGGATATTGCCGAAGCTTTAGAAAAATCAGGCGTCGATTTCCTGGAGATTGGTTTCCCCTACTCTGATCCAGTAGCCGATGGGCCAACTATCCAGCACAGCTCCGAAAAAGCATTAGAGAACGGGATGACGCTTCATTTACTTTTTGAGCAATTAGCCGATCTGCGCAAACGCGTCACCATCCCTATCCTGTTAATGGGTTATGTTAACCCCATAGTGCAATACGGTGTGGAACGTTTTTGCAAAAAAGCAGCAGAACTTGGCGTTGACGGCATCATTGTGCCCGACCTCCCGATGTATGAGTATGAAAAGCTTTACGCTAAATACTTTATTGACAATAACCTGAGCAATATCTTCCTGGTAACCCCGCAAACATCCGAAGAACGTATCCGCAAAATTGATGGGTTAAGCAATAGTTTTATTTATTTGTTATCCTCATCATCCATTACCGGGGGTAATTTGAAAGTATCCGTCAATATCGAAGATTACTATAAGCGTATAAAAGCGATGAGTCTCAAAAATCCAGCTATTATTGGTTTCGGTATATCTGACAATAAAACTTTTACCAAAGCCTGTGAATATGCCAGCGGGGCTATAGTGGGCAGTGCATTTGTAAAGCTTTTAGGGGGTGATGGATATTTGGATAAGATACCTGAGTTTGTGAATGTTATAAGAGGCTAACATCGTTTAATTTCTCGCGAGCAATTTTCATATAATGAGTAATCTTATGAGTATCCGGGTCTAATTCAAAGGCTTTCTGTAATTGTTCTATAGCCTTGCTGTAGTCTTTAGTTTCCAAATAATATATACCTAAATTACGATATGCGTAAGCATCTTTGGCATCAATAGAAATAGCCTTATCTATATCGGTTATTGCGTCATTGTACAATCCTAATTTTATTTTTGAGAAAGCTCTGTTCGAATAAGCATAAGCAAATTCGGGGTTAATTTCAATTGCTTTATTAAAATCAGTTAAGGCATTAGTATAATTCTCGAAAAGGTTGTAGGTATAGCCTCTATTTGACAAGGAGTAAACATTATTATTATCTAAATCGAGTGACTTATTGAAATAACCTAACGCCAATTCATTTTCGTTCAGATTGGCTTCAACAACCCCTATATCAGAAAAGCAATTGGAGTTTATTGTTTGCCACATAGGCAAATCCATTAATTTCGTATAAAATTCTTTTACATCCACATACCTTTTTACGCTTAGATAGCTGTTTATTATTACATTTAATATTGCGTTATTAATATAATCAGGATTTAAGCCTTCAAACAGTTCAATAGCCTTATTATAATTTTTATTCTCATAAAATCTGTATGCTATTATTAAATTTTCCTTGTCATTTTTAAATTTTAAAAGTCTTTTAATTTGCTGGCCATCATTATAACTAAATGTCCCATCATATAGCAGAATTGGTTTTTCATTGGGGTATATATTTCTTAAATCAAATATCGCTGACAAGAAGAAAAGCAGTGTGAATAGTTTTAGAAATCCATTTAAATCAAATGAATAAACAATCCAAAGTGCTGCCGAGCCCAAGATTAATGAAAAAAGAGGACCCAGCAACAATATAATCAGCGTTTTAAATGTGGTTAAATTGTTTGGGGAATGCTTTACCATCCCTCCTCTCCATTTTAATGGATTCAGCACAAAGAAAATTCTGAACCTATTATTTAGTTTTATACTTTTTGACTTTCCAATATCCCCATATGAGCCAAGGAAAGCGGTGACTTTTTCTCTTGTGAAAATCATCGCCGGGATAGCATGGCCTAATTCATGAAATAAAGTTGTTAATAGCCTTGTTATTATCAATATAGATAAAAAGAGCGGTAGGATTACAGCAGGATAAACATAGCTATCGTTCATTCCAAAACAGGTTTTAAATAATATTAAAAATACGATAAAAAATGATTGATGCCTATAGCACTTACAAATACAACCCTAACTCTCTTACGTTCATTCGCAATTTCGGGCCTACCTCGTGCAACTTTTGTCAAACTGCAAAGCTCGTTTATAAAGCATTCAGGCACATTAAATTACCAAAAAAAAATTCATGAACCCATAAAAACAAAAAGCTATTTTTACTCATAAAATAAATTATTCTTCGTACCCGCCTTTTTCACAACCTTTATAATTGAAATACGTATGCATTTTATACTAAGCCCATACCCCCATGATAATCCCATTTTTGCAAAGGAAGTTCGGAGACATCACTATCTCCATGAAATTATACTTCACCGTAGGTATAATGGCGCTCCTTGTAACTATCGAATTATGTACCCTTTGGTTTGCTGTAGGTACGCTGTCTTCCGTCAGGTCATTTGTAAATGGCGAGGGCTTGTGGTCCAAGGCGCAAAAGGATGCGGTTTATAGCTTATTTATTTATGCACACTCGCATAGGGAAAAGGATTACCAGGCATTTCACGATTATTTGAAGGTACCGCTCGGGGACAATAAAACGCGTCTTGAACTTTCAAAACCAAAGCCTGATCTGGCAATTGCAAGACGGGGCTTTCTTGAAGGGCGAAACCACCCGGAGGACGTGGATGGGATGATAAAACTTATCACACGCTTTCATAAAATTTCGTATATCAACAAGGCTATCGTTATATGGGGGCAGGCCGAACAAAGTATGGAACAACTTATCACCATTAGTGATAAGTTGCATACAATGATAAATTCGAAGTCAGTTTCCCAGCCGGAAATTGATAAAGTGCTTGAACAAGCAGAGGTTTTAAATCGGCGGACTACCATACTTGAAGATGATTTTTCGTCTACCCTCGGCGAAGGGTCACGCTGGCTCGAAAACATTGTATTGCGATTATTGCTCACCTTATCGCTAACAATAGGGACAACAAGTATTTTGATAACAATTTCGGTGAGCCGCGGTATTGAAAAAGGCGTTCGGGCAATAATTACCGGTGCATCCCTGGTAGGTAAAGGCTTGTTAAATACGCGGGTAAAGGTTTATTCGCGTGATGAAATTGGTACGCTGGCCACTTCATTTAACCAGATGACCGACACGCTTGAACACAATATGCGCCATATTCGCGAACTTAAAGAGGCTGAAGAAAAGCTCAAAACCGAAAAGGAAAGGGCTGAAACATCAGAAAAAACAAAACAGCTTTTCCTGGCCAAAATGAGCCACGAGATCCGTACCCCGATGAATGCCATACTTGGTTTCGCAAGGTTGCTTGAAGAGACGCTTAGCGTTAAAGAGCAACAGGAATATATTCACATCATTATTAAGTCGGGCGACGATTTGTTGGTTATTTTAAATGATATTCTTGATTTCTCAAGGATGGAAGCCGGCAAAATCACTATTGAAAGTGTTCAATTTGATCTTAGGGATATTATTCATACCACCATCCTGATGATGGATTCAAAAGCAAAACAAAAGGGCCTCGATATAAAATATCATGTGGATAAAGTTGTACCGGAAGTAATCCTGGGAGATTCCGTAAGACTGAACCAGGTAATGTTGAACCTTGTTTCGAATGCTATAAAATTTACTGAAAAAGGGAGTATAACTATTTCGGTAACCTGTTTAGAGCAAAATGACGATACTATTTTGCTCGACTTTAGCATTAAAGACACAGGCATGGGAATCCCGCTTGCAAAGCAAGAGAGAATTTTTGAAAGTTTTGAACAGGTAACAAATGATGCGTCCCGCAGGTTTGGCGGCGCAGGGCTGGGTTTAAGTATTGTAAAACAACTGGTAAGTTTACAGGACGGGGAAATATTTGTGATCAGTAAACCTGACCAGGGATCGGATTTTCATTTCCGATTGTCTTTTTTAAAGATATCTGAAGCAGCAAGTAAAGCTATTCCCGAAAAGGAGGAAACACTGATTGAAAGTGGTAAGGGCATCCGTATTTTAGTTGTAGAAGATAACCAGTTAAACCAGATGCTGGTAATTAAAGTGCTAAAAAAACAGGGTTTTGAAACTGATGTTGCCGAAAATGGCTTAATCGCATTGGACAAACACCAAAATAATAATTTTGACATCATCCTGATGGACCTGCAAATGCCGGAAATGGATGGCTATGAAGCCACGCAAAAAATACGGAGCTTAAAGCCAGATAAAAAGGACATTCCCATTATCGCCATGTCAGCGCATACGTTTAAAGGTGAGTATGAACATTGTATAGAAACAGGTATGAATGATTTTATTTCGAAACCGTTTAACACAAAAGAATTGTATGAAAAGATATTCAGGCTTTTGAGAAAAAATTTACAGGAGCCCTATCATAGTTGAATCTCCGGTCACAGGTACAACTCCAATTCCCCTTTACCTTCACGTATAACTTCAAAATCACCCTCGGTACAATCAACCACCGTCGAAGGGATATTTTCGCCATAACCGCCATCTATAACAATATCTACAAGGTTTTCATATTTCTCGTGGATCAGCTCGGGGTCTGTTGAATATTCAACGATTTCGTCATCATCTTTGATAGAGGTTGAAAGTATGGGGTTGCCCAATACCCTTACAATTTCACGGGCAATGTTATTGTCAGGCACCCTTATACCAACCGTTTTTTTATTTGAGCTTAATAGTTTGGGCACATTATGACTGGCATTAAAGATAAAGGTAAATGGCCCGGGCAAAGCTTTTTTCAGTACTCTGAAGGTCGCATTGTCTATCGGTTTTATATAATCCGAAATATGACTTAAATCATAGCAAATAAACGAGAAATTGGCTTTTTCGGGCTTAATGTTCCTTATCCTGCAAATGGCCTCAATGGCTTTATGATTAGTAATATCGCAGCCAAGTCCGTAAACCGTATCCGTAGGATAAATAATCAGCCCGCCTTTACGCAGTACTTCCACCACCTGTTCGATAGCTTTTGGGTTAGGGTTTTCAGGGTAGATTTTGATTAACATTTTTTAATTTCGGATGTCCTGATTTCGGATCTCGGAATTTCGATTTCGGATTTATAGGAATTTAGAATATAACTTATGCATAAATACGCTAAAAATCCGGAAACGCAACTTTGAAATTCTTAACAATTTAAATTTCAAACTAACATTCCCGGATCTTATTAAATCGCAAGTCAAAAATTCCGAAATCGAACATCCGAAATTAGGAGTGTTCGAAAGATTTGAATTGCCGCCAAAACTCCGTCCAAGGGGAGGGGCGCGGTGGGCTGTGAAGTGGCGGGGAGGGGTTTCACCGCCATGTTTGTGTACGATAACCATTGAAAAGGTTGTCTAAATAGTTCGCTAAACCCCTACCTCCGCCTTCCCCCAAGGAAGGAATCGCACGTTGCCACAGCTTTTTAAAATCTTTCGAACACTCGTAATCCGAAATCCGAAATTAATTAAGCTTGCTTCGCAAACTGGATATTAATAACCAGCTTTATATCTTCACCAACCACTACCGATCCTGCTTCGGTCACGCCATCCCATACCAGGCCGAAATCTTTACGGTTAATTTTCCCGGTAACTTCAAACCCAGCTTTGGTATTTCCATAAAAATCATTGGTTGAACCACCGTATTCCGCTGCAAGCTTAACCGATTTGGTAATACCTTTAACAGTTAGGTCACCTACCAGGTCATATTCATCCTCGTCAGTTTTTTTGAATGATGTCGATTTAAAAGTGATCTGCGGATATTGCGCTGCGTCAAAAAACTCAGGCGATTTTAAGTGCTCATCCCTTTGACTTTGGTTAGTATCGATACTATCGATATTTAATGCAAAAGATATTTCTGCATCCTCGAAATCATCATTTACAGTTTCCAACGAACCTTCAAAGCTTTTGAAGAAGCCGGTTACTGTTGAAATAACAAGGTGTTTCACCTTGAATTGAACTTCGGAGTGCATTGGGTCTATAGCCCATTTAGTTGCTGTTGCCATGTTTTTATTTTTTAGATTGTTTTATTTGATAACAAATGTAAATAATAGATGTTTAAACATTTAATTTGTTTATTAATATTACATTTGTTTAACAATGCTAAAAAGATAACGGCATGATGCCCGTTTTGTTGGTATAATTCTTTTTTAATTATTATTTAACCATAAGGCCAGCCAGTATCCTATGGAAATGGTGCGTCCCCTGCTCCCTTGTTACCGAATAGCGCCCTTGTTTATAAAACCGGGACTTAACACCGCGCTGTACATTTTCAACAATTTCTTCATCCTCTTTTTCTACTTTATCAAGGCCTGCACCAGCCCCTTTATTTAATTTGGAAGCATCCCAAACGTATGAAAAAAATTTCACCCTGCATTCTCCGGGTGAAACAGGTTCAACCACATTTACAGATAAACCCCAGGGATAAAAATTAAACATCATATTGGGAAACACCCAGAAATAATAAGCCGCCACGTTTTTACCGTAATCAGGCGAGGTAACTGGCAGATCAAAACAGTTTTCAGGGGTTTTAGCCAGCCCTAATTGCAGGCTTGAGTAAGGAAAAAATAGTTCGGTGGCATATTCGCCATAATCGATTACCGCATTTAAGCCAGCATGTACAAAAGGGATATGGAAACCTTCGAGATAATTTTCGCAATACAATGCCCAGTTGGCTTTTACATTAAATACACGGGACGATGTAGGCTCAAATTTAAAATCTTCCAGCGGCATCCAGCTTACTCTTTCCATCATCTCCTTAAAAATAACCTCAGCTGGTGCGAGGCCGTGTTGGGCATCAATTGATGTAAACAGCAATCTGCCCCATTTAAATAGTCCCAGTTTCGGTAAATCATCTGCTTCAGTAGGAAAGTTTTCAACCTCTTTAAATTCCGGCATCGAAACAAAATGCCCATCGAGATTAAACATGCGGCCATGGTAGCGGCACCGCAGGTTATTTAGCTTGCAGGCCTTTTCAGCAACCACATTCCCCCTATGGGTGCAAACATTCGATAATAAGTTTAACGCTCCTGTTTTATCTCTTGTTAATAACAGCGGCTCGTCAAGGTATCCTTCAAGCAGTGCAAAAGGGTGTACATCACCGATTTCATTTACCAAATCATCATGACCAATAAACTGCCATGATGATGCAAATAGCTTTTCTTTGCATTGTTCGAAAACTTCAGGGCTGTTATAAAAATCAGCGTTGATGGTTTTTGCTTTGGCGATATCGGGGTCAACAAAATAATCGGACATGGTTTTAATAGCGTCTGTAAAAAATTTGATGGTAAATTAAACAACTTGGTTGAAATTAAATAAAGACCGGCCGGAAATAATCCCACATTTGACAACTTTTGAAAAGTTCTCAAATCTAAACGGTTTGCCACGCTTATATTTGCACCATGCTACCATCGCCACCTGCGCACCGCACACGCCCCGTATTTAAAATAGCTGCCATCGATGATCAGGAAAAATTTCAACCCCTGCCCCCGCCCACAGGCCAATACCCGTACCATCTTGATATAAAAAATTTATTGCCAGGCCTGCCCGCCAACAAAATGGTATTTCATATGGCCGGGGATACCGGCGGGTTAATTTCGCCGATATTTAAGCACCAGGTGGCAAATGCGATGATACAACAATGTACCGGGGCAGCATCGCCGGCAGATAGTCCGCAATTCTTTTTTCACCTCGGCGATGTCGTTTATAATTATGGGGCTGCCGAAGAATATTATCCGCAGTTTTTCGAGCCGTATGCAAATTATCCAGGCGCAATATTTGCAATTGCAGGCAACCATGACGCTGATGTTTACCCGTTAGGCCCCAACCCGCCACGAAGCCTGGACGCATTTATGCAGGTTTTTTGCGATAGCGAAAAGCGCCCCGTCCCTTTTGCACATGATAGCAACAGGCAAAGCAATATTCAGCCTAATGTTTACTGGAAGTTAGATACGCCACTTGCTGACATCATTGGCCTTTACAGCAATGTGCCCAGGTTCGGAGCTATCACTGCTGAACAAAGGGAGTGGTTTATAAAAGAACTTAAAGGCACTACTAAAAACCGGGGTGAAAAGGCGCTGATCATATGCCTGCACCATGCGCCGTATTCGGCAGATACCAATCATGGATCCAGTATACATATGCAGCATTTTTTAAATACAGCTTTCGAAGAAACAAACATTTATCCCGATGTTGTTTTTAATGGGCACGTGCATAATTACCAGCGATTTAGCAAAACGTACAAAAATGGAAAAACCATCCCTTTTATAGTTGCAGGTGCTGGCGGCTTCGCCGATCTGCATAAAATAGCACAGCCAGCCGATCCTGATTTTCCAGACGACAGCAGCCTTCTTGATAACGTACACTTAGAGAACTATTGCGATCATACACACGGCTTCCTGAAAATAACCATCGAAAAAACGACAGAACGTTTTACACTCGATGGAGCGTATTATACCATTAACAATACGGAAAACAATAACTCATCAGCATCATTATATGATTTATTTACTGTAAATATCCCCTCTGCCGCCCCCGCAGTTTAATCCTAAAACAACAAACAACTATCAACTATTCACCCATTCAACTCGATAAACCACTCACCCATTCAATCAAAAATGGGGATTATTAATCCCAAATATGAGAAAGTTATCCCCCTTTATTAACAATATAACAATTTTGAAAATATTTGCCCAATACATTTCCGGCTGCTATTATGGGCCAAAACATAGTCATTTTAATAGATTTCGCTTTATAAATTTATATTTTCTTAGTTTTCGCTATCTTGGTGCAGTAAATGGGCCAATTTGAGGCTGCCACACCGTAATGTTAAAATGATATGGAATGTTTGGCTTATTTATTGCCAATAATTGATATTAATAAAATTATGAAAAGACTATTAATTATAATTTCTTTTTTACCATACCTGGCTTTTGCCCAAACAGCTGACCAATATTTCAATAGCGGCAATCAGAAAGCAGGGCAAAAAGATTATAAAGGTGCTATAATAGAATTTACTAAGTCTATTCAGCTGAATAACAGAAATGTAAAAGCTTACTTATACCGGGGAGATGCCTATACCAATAGCGGCCAGTACCAACCGGCTGTTGACGATTATGGCAAAGTTATTGAAATGGATCCCGGCTACGCCAACGCTTATTACTACCGTGCAAATTCAAACAGTAACATAAAATTATACGCAAATGCTATTGCGGATTACACAAAAGCTATCGACCTGGGTCTCAGAACAGCTGAAGTGTACCACTATCGGGCCAATGCAAAAGTTAATTCGAAAGATTATGCAGGGGCTGTAGAAGATTTTACCCGCGCCATTGATATAGCATCGGCCAACCCTGAATTATATGAGTATCGCGGAGTGGCCAAAACAAATTTGGGTGATAACAAAGGGGCTATAATTGACTATGATATTGCGCTAAAGATAAACCCCAATAACGCCGATGTATATTATTACAGAGCAAACTCAAAAAGCACCATTGCTGATTTTCCAGGTGCACTTGCTGATTATAATACTACCCTCCGTATGCACCCGGCAAATGCCGAAGCTATGATGTACCGCGCCAATACAAAATCAGACATGATGGATTTTAAAGGGGCTATAGATGATTATAAAAAGGCAGCAGCGCTGAATCCACACCTTCCGAATCTATATTATTACCTGGCACAGGCGGCCAGTAAAACTGACGATAACAAAGAAGCGATTGAATATTTTGACAAAGCTATCATAAACGACCCGGCAAATGCCGAACTGTACATGTATCGTGGAGTTTCGAAAAATAATTTGCATGATACTACAGCAGCAATGGCCGATTTCAACAAAGCGATAGCACTGAATCATCAATTTTCAAAGGCTTTTCAAAAACGCGGGGACTTAAAAATATCACTTAAAGACTACCATAGCGCACTGCTGGACGGCGACTCGGCAATTATGTACGATTCAGATCATGATGGCTATGCTTATGTAACCCGCGCAAAAGCCAAATCTGCTTTGCAGGATACCACGGGTTCGCTGACCGATTATAATACAGCCATACAGGAAAATGCTAAAAACGTTGAGGCGTATACAGGTCGTGGAGAAGTAAAATCCATGAAAGCCGATTATCCTGGTGCTATTTCCGATTTAAACAAGGCAATAGAGTTGTTTGCCGGTAACTCATATGCCTATTCGGTGCGTGCAAAAGTTAAGAGTAAGTTGGGAGATAAAAGAGGTGCTATAGCAGACTACAGGCGCCAATTGGAGCTTGACCCTAAAAACGGGGAAGCACAGCTAAGGCTTAGCAGGGAATTGATAGCAGATCATCAAAACTCCGAAGCTTTAGTTTTTCTGAATAAAGTGATTACCCCATCAGTAAAAAATGGGAAGTTTTACGTCGAACGTGGTATAGCCATGAGTAACCTTGGCGATAGCAAGGGCGCCATTAATGAATTTAACAGAGCAATAGCCATCGATTCAAATACAAGATCAATAGCCTATGCCAACATCGGCAACATGAAACTTCAGCTAAAGGATTATGACGGCGCTGCCAAAGCACTGGCTATGGCCATTACAAAAGACCAGAATAATGATGACGCCTACTTTTATCGCGCGAATTTAAAAATGATACAAAAGAATTATGAGGGTGCTGTATACGATTATATTAGTGTGTTACTGATAAACCCCGACAATTATAAAACCTACGCTTACCGCGGCCTTGCCGAGAGTTACACACTTGATACAGCGGGCATGCGCACAGACTTTATACAAGCAATAAAGCTAAGCCCGAAAGATGAAACCACTTATATCCTTCGTGGTGAGGCGAAGATAAATTCAAAAGATATCACCGGCGCTTATAAGGATTTCAACACTGCAATTGAGCTAAACCCAGGTAATCCTGATGCATGGTACAACAGGGGTTTCGCAAAAATAAATGAGAATGATAACAGCGGCTGCAATGAT
>Ga0207038_10066_pt1 | contig 30037 bp, 28 predicted proteins | sample Alteio_BWMinCont_76_FD_153285 | JGI IMG/M metagenome (GOLD analysis project Ga0207038, IMG submission 153285) | Enriched cells from forest soil in Barre Woods Harvard Forest LTER site, Petersham, Massachusetts, United States -... | ecosystem: Environmental > Terrestrial > Soil > Temperate forest >...
GGTACATTCTTTCGAATCGAGTGTCCAGAGGCGTAAGATTTCGGCAGCGCTATAAAACTGAGAGGTAGAATCTACCTGGAAGCGGCAGTTGAAGTCTTTTATCCTTTCTTTGGGCAGGGCTGCTTTAAAAGTAGCCAGGGCCAGCTTCTTCAAATAATCGCCAGGATAGGATGTGGCGTTTTTAGGTGGATTATACACCCAGCAGAAAACAGTTGAAATGTACTCGGTATTCTCATCCTCATCATTTGAATAGAAACGGGCATAGGCATAGTATTTTTTGCCCACGCTGTCCGTTTGGGCGGTAGCAGGCTTTGTGCAAGCCACCATTAAAAACAATGCTATTAAAGCTACATGAATCTTCATACTATAATTACCTTCCGACTCCGACAAATATATAGTTTTGTGGGGTTATTTATAGTTGGGGCGATCGTCACCCTGTCTCGCCTCAGGCAAGATCAGGGTCTCAAACAATAAGATGCGATGCTGAAACGAGTTCAGCATGACGGCTGCTTATAGCCAAAACAGGCTGTTTTCGCGTGAGGGATTGCAGTGGAAAGCCCGGAGCTTAGCGAGGACTTGCAACGTAAAGCCCGACCCTTGCGCAGCTTGGGACACGCCCAAATGAATTAAGAATTAATAATGAAAAATGAAGAATTGGAGAGGGGGCCGTTTTTGATTTACTTATATTATAGGAACAAAATTTTGTGGGGGATAACAGATATTAAAAAAAATATTACCTTTGCAACCCTTAAAAAGAAAAAGAACAGTTAAAAAAACCGGATAACCATGTACGCAATAGTAGACATAGCAGGCAAACAACACAAGGTGAAGAAGAAACAAAAGATATATGTTCACCGCCTGGATGCAGCCGAAGGAAGCCAAGTAGAATTCAGTAAGGTTCTGCTGGTAGATAATGAAGGAGCCATTACCGTGGGTATGCCCTTTGTTGACGGAACCCGTGTAGCGGCTAAAGTTTTGGCCCACGTAAAAGACGACAAAGTACTGGTTTTTAAGAAGAAACGTAGAAAAGGCTATAAGAAACTGAATGGCCACCGTCAATATTTAACTCAATTGCTTATACAAGGTATCCTCGGAACCGGAGAAGTACTTGAAATTGAAGAGGAAGAAGAAACACTGGAAGAAATTGAAGCAACCGATGAATCGTTGGAAATGACCGGAGATGAATTTGCGGAAGAAGATGATTTGATAGAGGAAGAGGAAGAAGAAGCTCCGAAGAAGAAAAAGAAAGCGGCTGCCCCAAAAGCTAAGAAAGCAGCAGCCCCGAAAAAGAAAGCAGTGCCTGCTAAAAAGGCAAAAAAATAATCATTAATCAATAAAAAACACTAAACTGTCATGGCACATAAGAAAGGTGTTGGTAGTTCGAAAAACGGAAGAGAATCACACGGTAAGCGCTTGGGCGTTAAAATATATGGTGGACAAGAAGCTATAGCCGGTAATGTTATTGTACGCCAAAGAGGCACTTCGTACCACCCGGGTAAAAATGTAGGTATCGGTAAGGACCATACTATTTTTGCACTGGTTGACGGTACCGTAGTATTTACCACTAAAAGACAAGACAGGCGTTATGTGGCCATCAAGCCTAAAAACGAAGTGGTTCCTGTAGCTAAAAAGCCTAAAAAGGTAAAAGCGGTAGAACCTACAGAAGAAGCGCAAGCTTAATCTGATTACTTATATACATGAATCCTGTTCGCCAAGGCGAACGGGATTTTTTATTTCCCCATGTTTCGGCTACAATTTTTCTGCGTTCGTCAAAATATTGGTACAAAGACCTTACTTCAGGTATAAGTTTGTACTATAAACTTTAAAATTAAGCGCTATGAAAACGATGAGTTGTAAAGAATTGGGGGGAGTATGCGATGCTCCATTATCGGCTGAAACCTGGGATGAAATGGTTACTAAAATGAGCAACCACGTAATGTCCCATCACCCTGACCTGGCAAAACAAATGGAAGAAATGCATAATGAAGATCCTAAGAAATGGGGAAGGGCCTATAAACCAAAATGGGATGCCGCTCCTGAAACTAAAAAAGCGAAAGCTTAAACCTGGGTGTGAATTAATCCTGCTTACGTATTAGGCGGGATTTTTTATTTTTTAGTCTACATTTTTTCATCATTGAACGAATTTAACCTGCAAAAAGGGTATTTGATAGGTATTTTAGTATAAACAAAATGGTATGCTACTCTTATTTAAAATAGTGGATACAAACCCGAGTTTGCCCAGTAATCCGGAAAGGGTACGGGGGCATTTGGAGGCGGCATCGGTGCATCATACCAAAGCAGAACTCCACTTAAAGGAGGGGGAATATAAAAAAGCGGCAAAGCATGCTCTGCTAGCCCAAAAATACCTCGATCTGGCCAATGAACATATACGAAAGTATTACCCTAAAATAGAAACATCTATTCCTATTTTAAAATAAACTTGTTATATGAAAACGCAGTGGATAATCTTATTGATAGTGATTAATTGTAAATAGTGTGAACAATGTAACTTTTTGCAAAAGTTGTGTAATATCTGCCTTACCTCGTATATATAACTTTGTTCTATTATAATTAATACAAACACATGGCATTTTGGGGTTGGTGGGGTTTTTTAGCAATTGCGCTAATAGTAGTAGTAATAGGAAAACTACTACATGGGTGGTATAAAAAGTAAATAGAAATCAACACATCTGACACTATATGAAAACACAGGGATTAAATTTATTTATTGTTGATGCCGATAAGGCTGCGGGGGTAGAATTGAAAAAATTCCTGGAGAACAGGTTTGGAAGCACCATTCATATTTCAGTTTTCACAGATGGGAAAAATTGCCTGGAGGAGATTGAGAGTGATACGCACCTGGTTATTCTTACTTGTTCGCCGGACGATAAGCAAGGCTTGGAACTTTTAAAAGCCATTAAAGCTGAAAACTCTTTAACGGAAGTGGCAATGTTAACGGAAAAAAATAGCATAGCATCAGCTATAGAATCTTACGAAGCGGGAGCAAAAAGCATCATAGTAAAAGATGCAAATGCACAAAATAAAGTAAATAATCTTGTTGCGGCTTTCTTCATGGCGCCTATCCGGATAATTGTTAAGGAATCGGGCTTGTCCCAACGATTGGCCATATTCCTTATGACATTCCTGACAATAGGCTTGATATTATTAATAGTCGTGTTGCTTAAACACTAATACAACACTCCTTTCTTCAGCAAATTTTACGTTTGCAGCACCCCGACATTATAAGGGCGTGTTATAGGCGCATGGTCAGCCATTTCAATACCCATTGAAATCCACTTACGGGTATCGAGAGGGTCAATTATCTCATCTACCCACAGCCTTGAAGCAGCATAGTAGGGAGATAATTGTTTGGCGTATCGCTTCATAATAGTATCAAGCAATTTCTTTTCGTTTTCGGGAGTAATTTCTTGACCCTTTGCTTTAAGCGCACTTACTTGTATTTGCAGAAGTGTTTTTGCAGCCTGCTCCCCTCCCATCACGGCTATTTGTGCCGTAGGCCAGGCAACAATCAGACGCGGATCGTAGGCTTTGCCGCACATGGCATAGTTTCCGGCTCCATAAGAGTTACCAACTATTATGGTAAACTTAGGCACCACGCTATTCGACATAGCATTTACCAGTTTGGCGCCATCTTTAATAATCCCACCATGTTCGGAACGAGAACCTACCATAAAGCCCGTAACATCCTGCAGAAACACCAACGGTATTTTCTTTTGGTTGCAGTTCATTACAAAGCGGGCAGCCTTATCAGCCGAGTCGGAATAAATAACACCGCCTATCTGCATCTCGCCTTTTTTGCTCTTTACAATCTTACGCTGGTTGGCTATAATCCCGACAGCCCAACCGTCTATACGTCCTAAACCGCAAATAATGGACTTACCGTATTCGGCCTTGTATTCTTCCAATTCGGAGTTATCCACCAGCCGATCGATAATATCATGCATGTCATAGGGCTTTTCCCTTGTTTCAGGCATGAGGCCGTAAATTTCTTTCGGGTCTTTTGCAGGAGCTTTGGCTTCTACCCTATCGTATCCGGCAGCATCGTACTTACCTATTTTATCAAATATTTTTCTTATCCTGTTGAGGCAATCCTGATCGTTTGCACACTTGTAATCGGTAACCCCTGATATTTCGCATTGGGTAGTCGCCCCGCCTAATGTTTCGTTATCAATATCTTCGCCAATAGCAGCTTTCACTAAATAAGAACCTGCCAGGAATATGGTTCCTGTTTTATCTACAATCAGCGCTTCGTCGCTCATAATGGGAAGATACGCGCCTCCGGCAACACAGCTACCCATAATAGCAGCCACTTGTATAATACCCTGAGACGACATCATGGCATTGTTGCGGAATATCCGGCCAAAGTGTTCCTTATCGGGAAACACCTCATCTTGGAATGGAAGAAATACACCTGCGCTATCAACCAGGTAAATAATCGGAAGACGGTTTTCCATAGCTATCTCTTGTGCCCGTAGATTCTTCTTCGCCGTAATAGGGAACCAGGCTCCGGCCTTTACGGTTGCATCATTAGCCACCACTATACACTGGCGGCCGCTTACATGGCCTATAACTACTACCACTCCTCCACTGGGGCATCCGCCTACATCTTCATACATTTCATCAGCAGTAAATGTGCCTACTTCTATCCGGGGGGTGTCCTTATCTAATAAATACTCGATGCGTTCGCGCGCCGTAAGTTTGCCCAATGCATGTTGAGACTCTATCTTCTTCTTGCCTCCTCCTTCAAATACCTTTGTCGCTTTCTGCTCAAGCTTCGAAAGCAGCATCTTCATTGCATCTTCCCGTTTATTAAACTCCATTTCTTTTGCCATAGCGTATGTTTATATTTTATCCCGATAACCACCGGGAGTTTATGCTGAATTATGAAAAAACAAATATACAGACTTCTGCATATAATAGTAGGCAGTTGTCAGTTAACAGTGGTCAGTTATGACCACTCCCCGTTTTTTCCGTGAGTTTTTAGAGTAGCCATCGTCATGCTGTCTAGCCTTAGGCAAGACAGGGTGACGGCGCTATTGATACATTTCAGGGTTCAGCAGAATGTCCTTTGCCAGTTGCATAGGAATGCTGATGTATTTCTTTTCGAGATAATCAACCACTTTTTTAAGCACTTCTTTCGAGTCAGGGCTAAGGGTGCTTATTTCCTTTGAGAAAACAGAAGTGATGGCTTGTTCCCTTAATTTATGCACTTGTTGAGGTACATGGCTCATGGCCCGCTCTATCTTTCTTCCTTGCAGGTCTTTATAATATTCTTCTACCGCTTGAGTAATAATGGCATCAGCCAAACTCATTTCAGACTTGCGTCCTTCCATGTTTTCTTTGGCAATGGCTTCAATACTCGCCGTAGTTACCGATTGTACATTATCAAGGGTCAATACTTTTTTATCTACATTGAAAGGCAATCCCAAATCTACAACAGTCTTAATGCCTTTTTCGCCATTGACTAATTTCTCAAACAGGGCTTTATCAATAACCGGTTTTGAGCTCTTTACACAGGTAATAAGTATATCAAAACCCTCTGTGTAGGTATCTAATTCTTTCAGCGAACGGGCTTCAATATTGTATTTTGCGGCCAGTTCTTTTGCATGTTTAAGGGTGCGGTTAAATACGGTGAACCGGGTAAAACCATGTTTGCTCATGTACTTGACCAGCACATCGGCTGTTTGTCCGGCCCCGATCATAATAACCCTTGAGTTGCTGCTAACGCGCCATTCCTGCAATTTGCGGCAGGCCAGCGACATTACAGAAACAGGTTTTTCTGCAATTTTGGTATCGGTATATACTTTCTTAGCTGTTTCAATAGTCTTGCGCATCAGCAGACGGATAAAGTCGTCCGTCAACCCTTGTTGCTGCGACCATTCATAAGCATTGCGTATTTGCGTGATGATCTCTCTTTCTCCTACTACCAGCGAATCTAACGAAGAGGCCACTTGGAACGTATGTTTAACCGCCTTTTCGCCATTAAACAAAAGTGCAGACTTAGCGGTTCTTTCCACTTTATTAGCACTCCATTCAGGATGCAACACAGAAAGGAGCTTACCTGCCGCATCGTTGGTAATAGTATGCGAAGAAGAGAAAAAGAACTCCATACGGTTGCAGGTAGCCAGGTACATCATGCCGTCTGCTTTCAGTTCCGTTTTTATAGATTGCAACCGTTCATTCAACACCTCTTCAGGAGCAAAAAGCTCATCGAGGTTCTTTATTCCTGTAGAGTGATGATTGAATGCAATTACGCTATATCTCTTCATAAGCTGATTTGACCATGCAAAGATGATTCAAACTCACTGGCATATTGTCATAGAAATGTCATTTTTTGGGATGACTTATGTCGTGAAACGAGTTCAGCATCTTCTCGATATCTGGCTTAAGCTCGTCCCGCCTGTCTAAGCTCGACCAGGAGAGGATAAAATAAAAACGTTCTTTGGAAGCAATGGCCACCATTTCGCCAAATAATTTGGTATCGTTGTGCTTCCCCGTAATTTCAGACTCATACGCTGAATCGTTATCGATTTTAACCAACCGGGGAGCCAACATCCGGGTAGAATCCATAACCGGGTTGGCCACCATAGAATCGTAAAATGTTTTAAGCGTACTTATTTCGAAGCCCTCCCGTGTAGTGTCGAAAATCATGAGGCAAACTTTACCAGCGCTATCCTCATATTGGTGGATATTTGAAGCTGTAACTGGTAATAAATCGCCGGTAGGGTGCAAATATGCCGGCATCTGTAAGGAGAATATATTATCTACTTCTATCTCCTTAAATTCGATAGGCTTTTTGCAATAAGCGAAAGAAATCGCGGCCATCACCACAAGGGCAATTTTTATGGTTCTCTTCATACTTCTATTTTAATATTTTTCCAAACATAATCCCCGACACAAAAAAGCCTAACTTTTTATGCGCATTGATACTCGACATGTTATCTTGCCAAGTATCGGATAAAACTTGCTGGCATTCCTTTTCCCTATACCATTCTTCCAGTTTATGGTATAGCTCTCCGCCTACTCCTTTTTCACGATACGCTTCTTCCACATACCAATCTTCTAATTTACCAATGGTGTTGTATACGAGCGATTCATCTTTTTCGATACTGCCGATTATATAGCCTACAATTCTATCGCCGGAAGCTGCCAGGTATATTTTCCAGGAGCCATCTTCATTTTCATTAATCTGTTCTATATATTCTTTATACGCTTGCTCCATATTGGTTTCCGCCCTAAGCTGTTGAATTTGGCTTGATGCGCTTTGATGAAAATAGGTATTATGAAGTTCGAGCAAGAGCCTCAATAGCTCCGGGGCATGAGATGGATGATATTCAATAAGTGACACTCTGTGTTCTTCCATAAATGTTTAATTACCCGGGGCATGAACGGTAGTAAACCCTATCAGTTTATCATAGAACACCCCGAGGGGCCGGTAATAGACATAGATATAATAGGTATTGGTGGTTTCGAAATGGCTTCCTTCAATGTAGGAAAGGCTCGCTACTTTAGACCCTTTGGGTAAACAAGCATATTCATATTCATAATAGCCCTGCTTCAAATAGGCGGTTCCCATATAAGCATGCCGTTGCTGGTTATAGTGCAATTGAAAATCGGGCAGGCACTGCCAATCCGTCAATGCCCCGAATATATACACATTACCTGTGGTAATTTCAGAATCCATTGACAGGTAAAAATTCACAAATACATATTGAGAATTGATGGGAGTACTGTCATCATCTTTATCATAGATCAAATACTGTCCGTCTAAATCTGCAAATGTAAAATAATCGCCTCCGGCACGAGGCTCGTCACGAGTTAGATTAACTTCATCCGCATTCGGATTCTTTACAAACTCCGCTTCGTGATCGCCCAGGTATTTAAGACTGGTCATATCAAATGAACGGAACTCATTTCCTCCATTGAAAACGTTGCCTTCGTCCATATCATATATTAACCCTGTATCCTGAATGTATTGGGGTTGAAGACCGATTATTTCATTGTCCCAGCGGCCATTCTGGCTAATCACCACATCGAGGCTTTGGGAAGCATTAACCACGTTTGCTCTCGACGTATTAATATTAAAAACAATTTCCTGCTTGGTTATTGCCTCATCTCCTATTCCTCGCCTCTCACGCCCATGAATCATCACCTGGCTTTCATATACCATTACCCGGCGGGTAATGATGAGACTGTCGGGGTTATTGTCTTTGTATACTTTCAGCAGATAGTTACCCGATAAAAGCATTTGAATATTGGAATTGGGGAAAACCAGCCGGTAATGTGTATACTTCTGAAATGTATTAAAGGAATAGGAATAATCGGTGATCATATCCTCGCTAAATCCACCCAGGTAATCGAAGGGAGTTATGTCGGATGGTTCCCAGTTGGCATCGCAGTGCACCAATGTGTAGGAATATTGAATATAATCACCCGCCAGGTCATCGAAATCCAGTTGAAGCCTGTCGCCCGAATGCAAGGCTATCAGCGGAGGGGAGAACTTCCAGCCTATCTGGTGAATTTGCACACTTTTAATATAGTCTTTGTAAACGTGGTCTTCAAATCGCAAGGTGTCTGTTTTGCCTTGGGCCATAAGCAAACCGGGTAAAAAGAGGATAGATAAAACACATAGTAGTGAGGCCAAATGCTTTTTTGCCATAGCGATGCATCTTAACGTCATTTTTAGCGGCATATTGTCGTTGTTTTTGTCATGTTCCTTAAAAGTCTAAATTTGCACTAATTTTAATTCAGACTCACAAAGATATGAATGTATACTTTGATAATGCAGCCACCACTCCCTTAGATTCCGAAGTTTTAAAAGAAATGGTGAGTGTGCTGGAAAGCAAACATGGCAATCCATCTTCTATTCACTCCTATGGACGACAAACAAAAGCCCTGGTTGAGAAGGCACGTAAAACCATTGCGGGATACCTGAATGCATCGCCATCTGAAATATTTTTCACCTCGGGCGGAACCGAAGCCGATAATATGGCTATCATCTGCACGGTGGTAGACTTTGGCATTAAGCACATTATAAGCAGCCCGCTGGAACACCATGCCGTGCTTCACAGCATTGAAAGTCTTGTGAGCAGAGGCAAAGTGACCGCGAGCCATGTTGCGCTAAAAGAATATGGACATATTGACCTGGAAGACCTGGAAAACCAACTAAAAAAACATCCGGGTTCGCTTGTTTCGTTAATGCATGCCAATAATGAAATAGGGAATATTTTGCCGATTGAAGAAGTAGGCGAATTATGTAAGAAATACAATGCTATTTTCCATTCAGATACCGTTCAGTCGATGTGTCATTACCCTATCGACTTACAAAAAATGAATGTTGATTTTATAGCTGCCTCGGCCCATAAATTTCATGGCCCGAAAGGCATTGGATTTATATATGTAAATGGTAAACGCAGAATTTCGCCGCTTATTCATGGCGGAGGACAGGAAAGAAATATGCGCGGAGGAACTGAAAATGTGGCCGGGATTTTAGGATTGAGTAAAGCCTTTGAAATTGCCCAAACCCACATGAAAGAACATGCGGAACACATGCAAGCGATAAAAAACCACTTTATGAAACGCCTCGAAACCGAATTGAAAGGTGTGGAGTTTAATGGGGATATGAAAGGTAATTCACTCTATACCGTATTAAATGTGATGCTCCCTGAAACTGACGATTATGAAATGATGCTGATGAAGCTCGACATCAATGGCATAGCGGCATCTGCGGGTAGCGCCTGTTCATCGGGCAGCAATGTAGGTTCGCATGTAATAGCCGCTTTAGGTAGAAATATTGACAGGAGACCGGTAATCCGTTTTTCCTTTTCGAAATATAGTACCATTGCTGAAGCAGATTATTGTATGGATGTACTCAAGTCGTTTTATGCTGCCGAGCCGAAAGCTGCGGTTAAAGAAATGAGTGCTGCTAAGTAATGCAACTGACGGATACGCACACACACCTCTTCCTGCCCGAATTTGATTCAGACCGGGCTGAGATGATTCAGCGAACACTGGATAAAGGAGTAACCAAATGTTTTCTTCCTAATATTGAGGTCAGCACCATTGCATCGTTATTAAAAACATGCGATGAATTTCCGAATGTGTGCTTTCCTATGATGGGCCTGCATCCCTGCTCGGTAGATGCGGCATACGAACAACAACTCACGGAAATAAAAGCACAGTTTGGCAAAAGAAAATTTTATGCTGTTGGAGAGATTGGTATAGACCTTTACCATGATGTCACTTTTGCAGAAGAACAAAAAAAGGCATTCCGCATACAGGTTGAATGGGCCAAAGAAATGAATTTACCTGTGGTTATCCATTGCCGCAATTCCTTTAACGAGGTTATGGAAATTGTTACTGATATGCTGGATGAACATCTGAAGGGCATTTTCCATTGCTTTACAGGAACTATAGAAGAAGCCCAAAAAGTGATGAAATTAAAGTCCTTCAAAATGGGAATAGGCGGAGTGGTAACCTACAAAAAAAGTACTCTGCCCGAAGTGCTTGCCAGTATACCATTATCTTATTTGGTGCTGGAAACAGACTCCCCCTATCTAACCCCGGTTCCCTATAGAGGCAAGCGAAATGAAAGCTCGTATATATATTATGTAGCAAACAAGCTATCTGAAATTTATCGCCTGCCTATTGAAAAAATTGCAGAGATAACAACACAAAACGCACAAGAGGTTTTCGGAGCCTTCTAGACCTGCATCTTTCTATTCTTCCCTCCTTTATTAACTTGTATGGTTAATTACTTATTTATCGCGGGGCCAATGCAAACGCCGATAAAAATGTACTTTTACATGAAATTTATCTCTCTATGAGAAAGCTTGTGTTCATAGTTGCCTGCCTTTTCCCCGCATATACATTTTCGCAAACTGCCAATATTACCCCGGCGGTAAAAAGCGTTACGTTATACCAAAGCGGCGCATTGGTAACCCATGAAGGAAATACAACCCTTGAACCGGGTAAAACTACGGTGGTATTCCATGGTCTCCCTTCTAACATTGACAGGCAAAGCATACAATTGGCTTCCACCGGAGATATTACCATTCTATCGGTAACTACCCATTTCGATTACCTGAGCATTTCTAAAAATAACCCACAGGTAAAAAAATGGCAGGACTCGGCAGAAATACTGAACGAACATATCGAATATATTAAGAATAAAATAGAAGTGCTGCAAGACGCTAAAAAACTATTGGATGATAACCGCACCGTAGGTGGTACCACTACAGGCACTACGGTTATGGCCGTAAAAGCTATGTATGAATATTATGTGCAACAGGCCAATGCTATTGACGATTCGCTTATGCGCATGAACCGCACCATAAACCGGTATGAAAACAGGCTACAGAAAATCACCTGGGAAATAAGGGCATGGCGGGAAAAAACCGATACAGTTAGCTGCAATGTGGAAGCCTCTGTTTCGTCGGATGCCAAACAAAATCTAACATTCTTTCTTTCCTATCTTACTGCCGATGCACGCTGGTCGCCTGTTTACGACCTTCGCGCACAGGACACCAAGCATCCTTGCCAGTTTGCCTACAAAGCCAACATATTGCAGTACACAGGGCAAGATTGGAACAATGTTGATTTAACGCTGTCTTCAGCTAACCCGGTGGTTAGCCAAACTGCACCCGTGCTGGAACCCTGGTACCTCTCTTACCAATATTATAGTCCATATAGGAGTGCAAATAGATCTATGGCTTATTCGGCGGCAGGAGTATATAATAATCAGGCTATGGACTCTTCCGGAATTAATATCCGTGGCGGAAGATCAGATGCCACCCAATACATTGTAGACGGGCAAAAAGTCACCCCTGATGCAGCCATAGCTAACGTTACATCCGTCAACCAGCTTTCGGTGGAATTTCATATTGACATTCCTTATAGCCTTCCTTCGGATAATAAGCCTCACACGGTCGAAATAAAGAACTATGACTTAAACGCCACTTACCATTACATTACTATCCCTAAAATACAGAAAAATGTTTTCCTGTTGGCCGGAATAACTCATTGGGAAGACCTTAACATATTGCCCGGAACGGTAAATATTTATTATGCGGGAGCTTATGTGGGCAAGTCGTCCATTTCACCGGAAAACACGACTGATACACTTAACTTCTCCCTGGGAATGGATAAAAGGATTGTAGTAACCCGCACACGAATACAGAATTTTTCTTCTGCTAAATGGATCGGCACCAACAAAACACAAACCTTCGGTTGGACCATCACCCTGCACAATGCGCAGAGTGACTCTGTGTCCACCGATGTGTACGACCAAATACCCCTGTCAACGAACAAAGATATTGAGATAACAGCCATTGATCTGGGCGGAGCCAAAGAAGATGAACAGGGAAAACTAACCTGGCACATTTCACTGGCGGCCGGAGAAACCAAGAAACTTACTTTTACCTATTCCGTAAAATACCCTAAGGATAAAAGCATTACAAACCTTTGGCAATAATGCGTCAAGCTAATTTATGAAAGTATATTTTAAAAAGTATCCGGGGTTTCGCAGGGTATTTTATTTTTTTCCGCTTCAGCTTTTGCTGATGACTTTTAAAAAGAACTTCTATTTCATACTCATCTGGCTCCTTTTCTTTGGTATCATAACCCGTAGTATTGGCACAAAGTACGGCGTACCTTATCTTTTCCTATACCCCGAATATCTTAATAAAGTAAATTTTCTTTCCTACCTGGTACTTGGCTTTTCGTGTGGAGGATTGATTATGGCATACAACATATCTTCCTACGTAATCAATAGTTTTCGCTTTCCCTTCTTAGCTACGTTAGAAAGGCCTTTTTATACTTTTTTCCTGAACAACCTCTTTATTCCGGTTGTATTTATTCTTACCTATATCATTGCCGTTTTCTATTTCCGCTCTTTCGATAATGACCCTACTTCACTTATAACGCTGCATCTTTCAGGCTTTGTTATAGGAGTTATTATTTTTATGCTTATCACTACTTTCTATTTTTATCTCTTCGACAGGGATGTGTTTAGCATAGTTGGCATTCGCTCGCCCAAAGCATCGAGGGTGAAAGCCCGCAAAATAAAAGAAGACCATGGTACAAATGCCCTATGGTATAGCGATCCTGATATCCCCTTATCGTATTCTGACCGTTCCTGGTTTGTAGAAACCTACTGGGCCGGAGGCAACCGTGTAAGGCTTTCGAGAGGAAGCAAACATTATCATAATAAGATGCTTGAAGGAAGTTTTAAGCATACCCATAAAACAGCTGCTATTTTTGAAATTATAGCCATTGTAAGTCTTTTGCTGATGGGTTTATTTCGCGAGCACTCTTTTTTTATGGTGCCGGCAGGAGCAAGCATTATGTTACTCATCACCATATTTATCATGCTCATCAGTGCACTCGCTACCTGGTGCAGAGGATGGACCACCACAGTTATTATCCTGCTATTTTTCTGTATAGATCATTATTCCCGCGCGCATTGGTCTTACTTTTCTTCTAAAGCTTATGGAATGAACTATTCAATTCCTCCGGCTGAATATTCCTACCAAGCCTTCGATGCCATGCGAAAGGATACAACCACTCTGCGGATTGATAAAAATAATACAATTGCGACATTAGAACGATGGAGAAAACGCAATATGTTGCAGGATTCATTAACAAATACCAACCCGGATTTAATAATTATAAATACCAGCGGAGGTGGCCTGCGTTCCTCACTTTGGTCCTTTTTCACGTTACAGTATCTCGATAGTTTATCGGGCGGGCAGGTATTCAGGCATGCTGAACTGATGACAGGCTCTTCGGGCGGAGTGATTGGTTCGGCCTATTTCCGAGAACTTTATCTCGAAAAACTCCTGGGAAAAAACATAAACATTGATAGCAGTCTGTATTTTAATAAAATAGGCCAGGATCTATTAAACCCTATTGCATTCACTATAGCTACGAATGATTTGGCTTTTCGCTTCCAACATTTCACCGATGGGAAATACTCCTACACCAAGGACAGGGCTTATGCGTTTGAAGAAAAGCTAAACGCAAACACCGATAGCGTATTATACAAAAGACTTGGAGACTATCAATTACCCGAAGAGCAAGCCCAGATACCAATGATGTTTATCACTCCCTCCATCGTGAACGACGGGCGGAAAATGATCATATCTCCGCAAGGCATTTCTTATATGACCGGGTATGATGTTGATACTACTATAACTTACAAGCCAATTAGCCAATCTGTGGAGTTTTCAAGACTATTTAGGAACCAGGATGCAAAGAATCTTCTTTTCACCAGTGCCCTCCGTATGAATGCAACATTCCCTTTTATTACACCCATGACGGAGTTGCCCAGCGACCCGGCGATAGATGTAATGGATGCGGGACTTATAGATAATTTTGGATTGGAAGATGCAGTAAAGTTCATCTATAACTTCCGCGGCTGGTTGCAAACACACACCCATAGAATCATTATCATTCAAATACGTGACCAGTACAAAAAACAACTAATCAGGGCCAATAATCCTGACGATATTTTAGGCAGCTTCACTTTCCCTATATCGCAATTTTATGCCAGTTTATTCCCCCTTGAAAATTTCAAAGAAGACCAGATGGTAGAATATATGAGCCGTTGGTATCCGGGAAGAATAAGCGTGGTATACTTCCAGCTTAATAATGAAGGGAGCGACGATGTTTCCTTAAGCTGGCGTCTAACAGATCGTGAGAAGTCCATCGTGCTTAATTCCATGAAAACAGACGATAATAAGGAGGCTGTAAAGCAATTGAAAAAATTGATGAACCTGAAATAAACGCCATGTACTATTTAAAACCTTTATTTATCATCCTGCTTTTTCCATTTCTCTTAACCGGAAATAAAGTAACCGTTGTAAATCTGCAACAGTTTCAGACTTATGCTGCCAATAAACATAATGATACCTTATATGTAGTAAACTTTTGGGCTACCTGGTGTGACCCCTGCGTGAAAGAACTACCCGCTTTCCAAGAAGAAAGCAAGAAATATTCAGGTAAAAAAGTGAAGATGATTTTTGTAAGTATAAACTCAGTAAAGGAAGTCGGCAAAGTACAGAACTTTGTTGATTCTCACAATTTAGGGCCTGTTGTATTGCTTCTGAATGCGGGGAACCCCAACGACTGGATAGATAAGATAGACAGCTCCTGGAGTGGTACCATTCCGGCCACGGCTATATATAAATCGGGAAAAAAGGTTTACTTTCGCGAAGGGGAATTTACCTTTGAGTCCCTCGATAAAGTAATACAATCAAAAAAATAAATCATTTATGAAAAAACTCGCATTCATTTCAGCGGCAATCATTGTACTTTGCTCATTCACCGGTACAGGTTACAACGTTGGTGACAAAGCCATGGATTTTAAATTAAAGAACGTAGACGGAAAAATGATATCCCTATCCGATTACAAAACAGCCAAAGGCTTCATTGTAGTATTCACTTGCAACCACTGTCCCTATGCAAAAGCCTATGAAGACCGTATTATAGCGCTAAATACAAAATATGCGTCTCAAGGTTACCCGGTAATTGCCATTAACCCGAACGCCCCTACCGTAGATGATGACAGTTATGCTAATATGCAAGCTCGTGCAAAAGCTAAAAACTATCAATTTCCATACCTGCTAGATGAAACTCAAAATATAGCCGGCGCTTATGGCGCAGCACATACACCGCATGTGTTTGTATTGCAAAAATCAGGCAGCGATTTTGTAGTAAAGTATATCGGTGCTATTGACGATAACAGCGATGATGCATCGGCAGTAAAGCAAAAGTATGTTGAAAATACAGTGGACAATCTATTAGCAGGGAAACCTGTTGATCCTGCATCAACAAAGGCTATTGGCTGTACTATTAAGTGGAAGAGCTAAGGCTTCAGGAATAAACCGAGCTTTATTTTTTTATAGCCTTATTTTAGTGATATGAAATTGTCACCCTGAACTTGTTTCAGGGTCTCAAAAATTAGGCTTATGTATGCGATGCTGAAACAAGTTCAGCATGACCAGGCATATTAGATTTTAGAGTAAGCAGAAAGGTTTATTTCAGGCATTTTACAAACCGCACACAGGTCGCATTTGTTATAGGTGAGCCAGTGGTCGCGTTCGTTGTAGGGATACTTATTTACATAAGGCTTCAGGGTGATTTTTTGCTTAAGCCATAGCGATGTCAATTTAGGATTGTAGGAATAAAACCTGAGTGCCCGAAAGGGATATTTAGCTAAATCTTTCCTGGATATAGGATACCTTGTTATGAGACGTATACAAACTATATCCAGGTTTTTCTCCAGGGTTAATTGTGTGTATACATCTACGGTCAATCCATAGCCGATAGTCAGCACATCTCCACCCCAGGTTCTTTCCAGCCCGTAAAGTAATTTTTTTGCAGACGTATTGACCAACACTCTCCTATCAGGCAATAGCGCTATACTTTTTGCCACTACAAATCCTTTATCCTTCCACGCCACATTGATATATATCCCTTCGTTGGTATCATTTAACTTTATTGAAAAAACAACATCGTGCAGTACCACCGGATTGTAAAGTATTTTATTATAATTTATCCAATGCTCCAACTTCCCTACTAATAGATCAATTTCAGCATCATTTACATACTCAGTCACAGATACTTTTTTAATCTCCTTATCATAGTGCAAATACGCGCCTTCATAATGCAAACTCTCGTCAAGTTCATGGAAGTGGGAGTTCTTTTTCAAAACACCATTTTCGATTTCGTCGCCCGGAAAAGCAATAAGGAACTTAGTTGCTGCGGTGTTTTCGAAATGCTCTTTATAGTATTCTTCAGCCTTGTATCGGGGAAACTTTACATGGTTTATCCATTGGTTTTCCTGCTGAAGCAACATAAAACCCGGGGCAAATGGAACACCCCATTGGGGCTGTAATTCATTGGTAAACCTGAAAAAATTATTTGCAAAAAACTGTTCGCGCAATTTACCTATTTCCATATCGTCTTTCCCCGGATACCTTACCTGGTTAGGGAAGTAGCTTGCCCCGCTCCAGCCGGAAAGAAGGTAATCAATCTTGGGCCAGCGGGTTTTCAATTCTTTTAATATAAAATCAACGGCGTTTTCATGATTGGAATTAAGCGCATCATTAATATTTACGAGTACTTCTCCGCCATACTCAATAACCACAACACTCTCGAGCGAATAACTGATATACACTATCCGCACATCATTTACTTGATACTCTTTAAAGCTAATGGCCTCGGTAATGTTTTTGAACCCGATATGTTTTAAGTACGACTTAATGCCTGCTCTCCACTGAAAAGGGAAAAATACTTGCGAATCTTTGTGGAGAACTTTTAATGTCTCCGGATGCAGATGGTCTTCGTGTCCGTGAGAGAGAAGGATAGCATCCGCTTTTATATTTTCAGCTCCTTCGGGCGGAAGAGGCCACAAATGCCATTGATTAAGATATGCGCCGCCCTTGAGCCAGGGGTCAAATACTATTTTTGTTTTACCGCATTCTACAAGGAATGAAGAATGCGCCAAATAAGTAAGTTTAATCATGGATTAATTATATGGTTGAGGAATCTTGTTACATACAATCTCGTTTTTGGTTAATAAATAAAGAGAACTAGCTCCCTGTAAATCGAGGGATAAACTATGGGAATTTACGTTAGAATGAAATCTATTGCGAAGTATCAATGAAATAAAATAATGGTCAGGGGTATTGCTATTTCATCCTATTTCTTCTACAGATAATAAATGCTTATTGATAAATTATAAAAGTAAAACGGAAGATTTTATAACTTATTGTTTGAGATGTATAACAAAAGGAAAAGCAATCTTGTTGAAGATAGGCAATACCCGTTTTTAGCCGTTTTTTCCGTAATGTGAGATTGTCACCCTGAACTTGCCTGCCCTGAATTTATTTCATGGGTTTCAGGGTCTCAATAATCAGAAATATTTGTGCGATGCTGAATCAAGTTCAGCATGACGAAGACACCTAGCTTTAGCTCATCGCTACTTCCCTGGCCTCTCTCATCGCTATTATAGTAGCATCAATATCAGCCTTGTTATGCGCAGCAGAAATAAAGCCTACCTCATATTCAGATGGGCCTATATAAACGCCCCGTTCCAACAAAGCAAGATGGAACTTTTTGAAATATTTTAAACTGTCGGCATCAATTTCCCCGGCAGCTTTTATGTTTTCATTATCACTGAAAATAGTCCAGAAAATAGAACCAATGTGGTACATACTAAATGGCGAGCCCGGCTCTACTCCTTCCATAACGCCTTTTACCAGTTTCTTTGTTTTCCGCTCCAGTTCTTCGTAGAACCAAGGCTTGAGGCACTCGGTTAACTGGGCAATTCCGGCAGCCATAGCCACTGGGTTACCCGATAAAGTACCCGCCTGGTATACACTTCCATCAGGCGATATGTGTTTCATTATATCAGCGCTGGCAGCATAAGCGCCCACAGGCAATCCTCCACCTATTATCTTGCCAAAGGTGATGATATCGGGCGATACATTATAATATCCGGCAGCACCCGAAAAGCCTACCCGAAAGCCTGAAATAACTTCGTCGAAAACTAATAATGAGCCATTCACTGCACATATATCAGCCAAAAATTCAAGGAAAGGTCTTTCCTGTATCAATAGCCCATTATTAGCAGGAATCGGCTCGATAATAATAGCTGCAATTTCATTTTTATAATTATGGAAAGCCTGCTTAACGGCCTCTTCATTATTCAATGGTAATACAATAGTTTCCTTCGCAAATGCTTCCGGCACGCCTCCTGAAGAAGATATGCCAAAGGTAGCCAAGCCTGAACCTGCATTCACCAGCAATGAATCAGAATGACCATGATAACAACCTTCGAACTTGATGATTTTATCTCGCTTGGTATATCCTCTTGCAAGCCTGATTGCCGACATGCAAGCCTCAGTACCTGAACTTACAAAACGAATCTTTTCAATATGCGGGTGATTGTGGATGATTAAATCGGCTAATTCATTTTCAAGAGCTGTGGGCGCACCAAAAGAAAGTCCTTTTTCGGCCGTTTCCTTTACCTTTTCAAGTACCGCCGGATGTGCATGACCCAATATCAACGGTCCCCATGAACAACAGTAATCAATAAATTCATTACCATCGGCATCCCATATATGTGAACCTTTACCTTTCTCCATAAATAAGGGCGCTCCTCCCACTGCTTTAAATGCACGTACGGGTGAATTAACTCCGCCGGGAAAATGGGTTTTGGCTATTTCAAATAGTCTTTCTGATTCGGTTCTTTTTAACATAAAATGGGCTCGTTTTTTTAACTTTATATTTTATCAGACTGTAATTCTTCTGCCAGTTGTAATTCGTACATATCGCGGTAATGACTACGGGCAGCCATTAATTCATCATGAGTGCCGTATTCTGCAACCTCGCCATTTTCCAGCACCAGTACCTTATCGCACATCTTTACCGAAGAAACCCGGTGGCTTATAATAATGGTGGTACGCCCTTGCATGTAGTGTTGCAGGTTATATAAAATCTCCTGCTCGGTATTAGTATCTACTGCAGATAGGCAATCATCCAATACTAATATATTGGGGGCTTTCAGCATAGCACGTGCAATGGAAACACGCTGCTTCTGCCCTCCCGATAAGGTGACACCACGTTCTCCTACAAGGGTATCAAAGCCATCTTTAAACTCCATTATGTTATCGTATATGGCTGCATCTTTAGCAGATTGTTCCACACGTTTTCTTAAATCATCTTTTTCCCCATCAGTAGAAAATGAAATGTTGGCGGCAATCGTGTCGGAGAACAAAAAGACCTCCTGTGGAACATAGCCCACCTTGCTGCGAAGCGAAGAAAGAGATATATCACGCATCTTTTTACCATCTACCCAAATAATTCCTGAAGTGGTGTCATATAGTCTGCAGATAAGCTGGGCTATGGTCGATTTTCCACTGCCTGTCCTTCCCACAATACCCAACGATTCCTGTTTATTTACTTTAAACGAAACATCGTTGAGCGCTTTTATTCCTGTATCAGGATACACAAATGAAACATTCGAAAACTCCAGCTCGCCTTCCACTTCAAACGCATTTTCATTATTACTTTTTACGGTAGGTTCCGTATGCAGAAATTCATTGATCCGCGTTTGCGATGCGGCAGCCCGTTGCACAAGCGAGGTTATCCAGCCCACACTGGCAACCGGCATAGTTAGATAGTTTACATATAATACAAAGGCCAGCACATCGCCGCTGGTTACTTTGCCTTGTAGCATTTCGCGTCCGCCAATATATATTATCAGCACCAGGCTTACCCCGATTAAAAACATCAAAAAAGGTTGAAACAAGGCATCTGCATTCACCAGTACCATGTTTTTCTTTTTGTAGTCAAGGCATTGCTCTTCAAAGTCGTTGCTCAATGTTTTTTCGAGCATATAGGACTTGATTACACGAATACCCGAGAAACTTTCCTGCGCTTTTGAAAAGATGACTGACAGTTGCTGTTTGGCCACTGTGCTCCGGTTATTAACAAGTGTACTGATATAATAAACGGAAAAATACAAAATAGGCAATGGTGAAAACACATAGAGTGTATATACCAGGTTTATCTTCACCATGAAGATGAGGGTGAATGTAACAATACATATTGTATTGGTAGTGTACATTATAGCAGGCCCTAAATAGTTACGCACCTGGCTCACATCCTCGCTAATGCGGTTCATCAGGTCACCGGTATTATTACGTTTATAAAAAGCCAGGTCCAGCTTTTGATAATGTTCAAATACCTCATTCTTCAAATCAAATTCTATCAAACGGGAAGTTACGATGATGGTTTGGCGGGTAAGAAAAAGGAATACCCCGCTCACGATGGTAAGTACGGCAAACATGATGGTTAGTTTAACAATGTGCCATGTGGCAGCAGGCTCAAAACCATGCGATTGGGAAACATTGCCGGTTATCCAGTCAACTCCTTCCTTCACAAATTCTACGGAATATGATTTTAACCAGGCATATACGGCTACAAAAACGAGTCCAGACAATAGCCTAACCCGGTATTTATAAAGATATTTATTAAGATGAAGAAGCGATTTCATATAGAGTTGAAAATTGAAAGTGGAAAATAAGGTATAGTTACTTTTCCATACCAATTTTAGTTGTTTTGATTATAGCAGTAAGCATGTATATATTTTCCTTTAAAATTGAATCTATAGCCTCTATTTCCTTTATATTCGAAATACCTGTTGCAAGTAGTAATTCGAGCCAATATTCCGTTTCTTTTGCCTCTTTTAATGCAACTGACAACTTATGAACAAAATCTGCTTTAGATTCAGCTTGTTGAGCCTCTCTAACCATAGCTCCAATGGAAGTAGCGCTTCTCATAAGTTGCTTGGAGATTACGAATTCCTTTTGCTCTTGCTGCAATATTTTGCTTAGCCTAACACCCTCAACAGCAAGAGCAAAAGACTTATTAAGTATTGTATTTTCTAGATTTTTAGCAGTTTTTTCCATATTGCGCCATCTTTACCCTCATTTTCCACTCTCCACTTTCAATTCTCCACTTTGTATATATTTAATATATTTGCGACCCATCCGATTATAACAGGCCACAAATTTAAGGATATTCCACCGAATAAATGTTTTAAATATGATTGAAACAGCCACCGAGAAGAAAGCAACAAATCAAATGGAAGAAAACGTAATAGGTCAAATGATGAAGTTTGATCACGAGGAGATATTATTTTGTAATGACAATGCCACAGGACTTAAGGCAATTATAGCCATACATAATACCGTTTTAGGCCCCGGACTCGGCGGTTGCCGTATCTGGAAATACACCAATGAGGCAGAGGCATTGAACGATGTACTCAGGCTTTCAAGAGGCATGACCTATAAGTCATCTGTAGCCGGGTTGAACCTGGGCGGTGCAAAGGCCGTTATTATTGGCGATGCAAAGACTATAAAGACAGAAGCATTGATGAGACGTTTTGGACGTTTTATTGATGACCTGGGTGGGAAATATATTACTGCTGAAGATGTTGGCTCAAACAGCCACGATATGGAATACATACACATGGAAACACGCCATGTTACCGGTATACCAAAATCTATGGGTGGCAGCGGAGACCCTTCTCCGGTAACCGCTTATGGTGTATGGCTCGGTATGAAAGCTGCAGCAAAAGAAAGATGGGGCAATGATAGCATGAAAGGCAAAAAAGTAGCTGTACAGGGAATTGGAAACGTAGGTGAAAACCTGGTTAAGCACCTGACAGAAGAAGGCGCTAAGGTTTATGTTACCGATATCAATAAAGATAAACTGAAAGAAGTAGCTGACCAATATAAAGCTGAAGTGGTAGATACAGATAAATTATTTGACCTGGATGTAGATGTTTATGCACCTTGTGCATTGGGCGCTACCCTAAATAATGACAGTATTAACCGCCTGAAATGTTCGATTGTAGCCGGAGCGGCCAACAACCAGCTTGCCGACGAAAAATTGCACGGCGAAATGCTGATGAAAAAAAGGCATATTGTATGCACCCGATTTTGTTATTAATGCAGGAGGAATTATCAATGTATATTCTGAACTTTCGGGCAATTATAGCCGCGAACGCGCTATATCGCAAGCCGATAATATTTATAATGTAACGAGGGAAATTTTCCGCATATCTTCTGCCGAAAATATTCCTACTTACCTAGCTGCTAACCGGATTGCAGAAAAGCGCATTGAAGCCATTGGAAAAGTAAAATTAAACCACTAAACTGGTTATGAATTATAAGTTATGAATTATGAATAAAATGCCAGTGAAAATTGGCAGTAATTCATCATTCATAATTCATCATTCATAATTATAAAACTGTTCTTTTAAAATATGTTGAATCGTCGCTATTTGCGCATAAAAGTGCTACAAGCTTTATATTCTTTTTACAGGGATGACCGCTTTGATATCGCTATAAAAGAAAGAGAGCTGAAAAACAGCGTCGAAAAAATATATGACCTCTACCTTTATCTCATCCTGATTTTAAAGGAGCTCCGTACTATTGCAGAAAGAACGATTGAGGAACGTAAAAAGAAAATGCTTCCTACAGCCGAAGATCTTAATCCCAGTACTCGTTTTATAAACGACCCGGTATTGACAAAAATTGATACCTCACCTTTGCTTGCCAGATTAAAAAAGGAAAAGGTGATTAACTGGACCATAGAAGAAGATCCGGTTATCAAAAAAATATACAATGAAATCCTGGCTTCTTCTGACTATGCCGAATACCAGGCCGCCACAACCGTTTCATTTGAAGAAAGCAAGAAATTTATTCACTCCGTCTTTAAAAAGCACATCTCCGACAATGAGCATATTAAGCAATACTTGTTTGAAAAAAATATCCACTGGGCTGGAGATTATACACTGGCTACTTTATCGGTAATGAAGACTATCAAAGGCTTTAAAGAAGATGGCGACTTGGACTTATTGCCATTATACAAGGCTGATGACGACTACGATTATATGACTACGCTGTTTCGACACACCATATTGGAGGATGCAAGCGTTTCGGAATTATTGAATGATAAAATTTCTAACTGGGAACCCGAACGTATTGCAGCCATTGATATGTTGCTGATGAAAATGGCTGTAACTGAAATATTGCAATTTCCCGGCATACCGGTGAAGGTAACCCTGAACGAGTATATAGAGATATCTAAACAATACAGCTCGCCTAAAAGCAATACTTTTATTAATGGTATTTTAGATGCCGTAGTAAAAGACCTTCGCGCACAAAACAAGTTGACAAAAACAGGTAGGGGACTTATAGAATAATTATGAATGATGAACGATTAACTAGTTTCATTTATCGTTTATAGTTGATGCCTCTAGTTTATTTCTTATAGCTTGTTACATTTGTAGCTATAATCTATCTGCCATGAAAAAAATCCTGCTTGCTTTTTCAGCCATTTTATTTTCCGCATGCTCTCTATCTGCCCAGAATAATGACTCCATTATGATGCGTAAAATTGCCAATGAAGTTTTGCTGCATGGCAAATGTTATTCCTGGTTAGATTACCTGAGCAATAAAATAGGCGGCCGCCTTAGTGGCTCTCCACAAGCAGCGGCAGCCGTGGAATATACTTATCAGGTTATGGAAGACCTGGGAGCCGATAGTGTTTTTAAGCAGGAATGTATGGTTCCGCATTGGGTGAGAGGAGCCAAAGAAACAGCTAAGATACTGACAAGCCAATCGGGTGATTATCCGGTAAACATTTGTGCATTGGGCAGATCTATTGCTACTCCTGTCGGTGGAATAACCGCCAATGTAATTGAAGTGGATAGCCTTTCGGAACTGAAAGTATTAGGCCGGGCAAAGATTGAAGGAAAAATAGTGTTCTTTAATGGACCATTTGACGAAACCATTATAAACACCTTTGAAGCTTATGGAAAAGCAGTAGTACAACGGGGCAGAGGCCCCAGCCTTGCCGCAAAATATGGAGCCATAGGGACCGTGGTTCGTTCTATGACCAATAGCCTGGATGATTATCCACACACGGGTGCTATGGCATACAATGATACCTTCCCTAAAGTTCCATGTTGCGCCATCTCAACTATAGGAGCAGAACTTCTTGCCAAAGAATTGAAAGCAGAACCTAACGTAAAATTTCATTTTGAAATGAGTTGCCAAACTCTACCCGATGAAAAATCATATAATGTAGTGGCGGAAATAAGGGGTACTGAACATCCCGATGAATACATTACCATTGGTGGACACCTTGATTCATGGGATTTAGCGCAAGGCTCGCAAGATGATGGTGCAGGTGCCATGCAAACCCTTGAAGTGTTGCGTATATTTAAGGCATTGGGTATCCGGCCAAAAAGAACCATATGTTTTGTAATGTTTATGAATGAAGAAAATGGAACCAGAGGTGGAGAGAAATATGCTGACCTCGCTGCACTTCATCATGAAAACCAAATAGCAGCTATAGAATCAGATGCTGGGGGATATTCGCCAAGAGGCTTTGGCTTGGTCGGCCCGATAGCGAAAAAAGATAAGATAAAAAGCTGGAAAAACCTGTTCCTGCCTTATGGAATATATGATTTCTCAGGCGGAGAAGGCGGCGCAGATATTGAACCCCTGCAACCTTTAGGCACTTTTATGCTTGGCCTGGTACCCGATTCGCAGCGTTACTTCGATATACATCATACCGCTGCTGATACATTCGACAAGGTGAATAAGCGCGAACTGGAACTTGGGGCTGCCGGCGTAGCCATGATGACTTACCTATTATCAGAGTACGGTTTAAACTAGTCAAGTATCCCTGCTCCCTGTCTCAACAGAACGGGTTCTTCCGAAGTACAATCAATAACAGTTGATTCCTGGTTGTGCCCATGTCCACCATCTATTACCATATCTACTTTGTCCTCGTATTGATTAAATATTTCCATGGGATCTGTCGGAAATTTCACAATTTCATCTTCGTCATGAAGAGAAGTAGAAACGATGGGGCAACCAATAATTTCTACTAATTGTTTTATAATTGCATTATCGGGAATACGCACCCCCACTGTTCTGCGCCTCGTATTCATCAACCGGCTAATGGTTGAGTTGGCATTGAGAATAAACGTGTACGGGCCAGGGAGGCAGCGTTTCATAAGTTTATACGTAGCAGTACTCACCGGGCGGGTATAGTCAGCTATTTCGGCAAAATCGTGAAAGATGAGTGAAAACACAGCTTTATCAACCCGGATATCTTTAATACGGGCCATTCTCTCCATCGCCTGCGGATGCTTAAGACTGCAACCCATAGCATAAATGGTGTCGGTTGGATAAATAAGTACCCCTCCGGATATTAAACACCCTTTTGCCAGCAACATTGCATCCTCATCAATGTCGGTTGGTATTATGCTTATAAATTCAGCCATTGTGATATATAACTATGCAAAAAGCATGTAAAAATAGAATTATTTTATTTTGTACCTTTATCCCCAATGTTATGAAAAAAAAATCATGGAACATTGCTTCCTCCACAGAATTAGTAAAAAGCGGGGCTGATTTTTTCAACAGGGCTTACGAGCTTATCAGCAATAGCAGGCATACTATTTATTTTCAGACATACATTTTTGCCGATGATTCCACCGGGATGGAAACTCTCAAGCATCTGTCAGAAGCTGTAAAAAAAGGCGTCCAGGTTTATTTGCTGGTAGATGCTTTCGGTTCGCACGAACTGAGGCCTCATACTATTAAAGCCATTAAAGATAGTGGTATTCATTTCAGGACTTATTCCCCTCTCATATCCGGTTACCACCTCCGGTTTGGGCGAAGGCTCCATCATAAAATATTAGTATGCGATGAAGAAAAAGCCATTATTGGTGGCATTAACATCGATAACAACTATCATCTTGAAGGCAGATTCACTCCCTGGCTCGATTATGCCATATATGTAACAGGGCCTGTTTGCGAGGAAATCACCATCATGTGTAAGCGTTTATGGACGGGGAAAGGTTATTTCAGAAGAAAAAAGATTGATGCGGCCTCTATAAACCATCTCGCAAATCACTTTATTCCTGTTAAGTTAGATCAAAACGACTGGTTATACCGGAAGAAAGGGGTTTCGAGGGGATTGAATAATGCCGTCCGCCATGCGCATTCATCTGTCACCATCATGGCGAGCTATTTTATTCCCGGCAGAAAAATGCGGAAGTCATTGCAGCGTGCAGCCAAGCGGAATGTGAAAATAAAAATTATTCTCCCGGGCGTTAGCGATATAAAGCTGGTACAAAATGCCATTGAATATTGGTATCCCTGGCTTCTGCGCAACAACATTGAACTGTATGAATGGAATAAAACCATTTTACATGGCAAGCTAATGACTGTAGACCATGATTGGGTAAGCATAGGCTCTTATAACATTAACCATCTGAGCCATTTCAGCAGTATTGAAACTAACCTCGAAGTGAAGGACGAAACCTTTTGCACTATCGTAAAAACAGAATTGGAAAACGTGATGAATAATTGTGCAATTATCACAACTGCTGCTAACAAAAAAAGGCTGAGTACGTTTGAAAAATTTGTATACTGGAGTTCCTTCCAAACAGTAAGGTTCCTGTTCTCGCTTCAATTTGCAATATTATCCAAAGAATAGCAGTTACTCCACTCCCACTAGTATCACTTCTGAAATATCAATTTACCCTGGCCAACTAAGCCACTATTTGCACTAATTACCCGGTATATATATATGCCATTGGGTTGAGAGCTCAAATCAATTTGATAATTCTGCTGGGCCTGATTCAATATCGTACTATACATTTTTTCTCCTAATACATTATATACCTCTATTGTTTGCGTTCCAGCAAGAGGTTGAGCTTGGCTAATTGCCAATGTGAATTTCCCATTACCAGGATTAGGGTAAATATTTATTGTTTCAGTATTGGAAGCAATATCATTGATTCCTGCAGCACTACCATACTTAATAGATACACTACCATTGCCTGTATTATTAGCTATGGGTGTACCAACTACTGTACCATTCAGGTAAGAGCCGCCACCGCCGCCGCCGCTACCAGGATCGCCGCCGCCGCCATTGTATCCACCGCCGCCGCCGCCGCCATCATTACCGCCGCCACCGCCGCCGCCATATCCGCCATTATTAGGAAGTGAATGTCCGCCTGCACCGGTCCCGCCTTTAAATAAATTCGCCCTGTCATTGCCACAACTGTCCCCAATACCATTACCACCATTACTTATCCATCCTGCACCACCTGCAGCATCGCTGGCCTTTCCTCCATTACCGGAAATCCCACCGGCTCCACCAGTACCTTGCCCTGCGGTAGTCGCGTTGGTCGAAATATTGGTACCACCGGCTCCACCATTGCTATTATTGCCCATTGTTCCACCACCACCACCACCGGCAGCGGCAACAAGTAATGTTACAGTATTAGAATCATACACATAACTTGCTCCACCACCACCGGAGCCCCAACTTGCAAGATTGCCGCCACCGACACTTCCAACTACTATAGAAAGTTTATGACCTGGAGTTACTGTGCATATCCCGCTTAAAGATGCTCCATTTCCACCCGCGCCCTGGTTAGCAGCGCCACCACCGGCAGCACCACCTACAGTTATGGTAGCTGTGGTCACTCCGGCAGGCACAGTCCAATTTTGAACTGCATTCTCCTGAGAAAAATGAACAATGGTTTGAGCAAGAAGAACTCTTGTACCTATAAAAAAAATAGGCATGAATAACAAAGAAGCTTTTTTCATATTTATTTAATTAATTTGGATTATCAGAACGGTATTGGAACACTTAACGGAAGTGTAATTCCAAACGTTGGGTACATAACAAATTAATAATTCATTTTTATTTTCTACTGGGTATTTGTCTTCAGGCTCCCGCCAATTGACTGGCTTCGCTCTTATTATCCAACGCGTCGCGTAAACCATTACCTACGAGGAAAAATGCCAGCACAAGCAGCATAAGGCATATACCCGGAAGAAAAACCAGGTAAGCAGAATCGGTAATGATAAATCCCCTATTGGCGTTTATCATGGAGCCCCAGGAGGCTGTAGGCGGCTGTGCTCCTATTCCAAGGAAACTAAGACCTGCTTCCAGCAAAATAGCGGATGCAAAAACATCGGCAGCTATTACGGTTATGGTGCCTGTAATATTAGGCAGTATGTGCCTGAAGATAATTCTTGAAGTGGAAAATCCCATTGCTTTCCCTGCTTCGATAAATGTTTCCTCTTTCAGAGAAATCACCTGGCCTCGCACAATTCTTGCCACATCAATCCACATGGTTAACCCCACCGCAATAAATATTTGCCAAAAGCCTTTACCTAATGCCAGTGTAATAGATATTACCAATAGCAATGTAGGTAAGGACCATACTACGCTGATAAGCCATGTTACAAAGCTGTCCCATTTTCCCTGGTAATAGCCTGCTGTAGCTCCTAACAAAATCCCCAAAAAAAGAGAAATAATAACGGCGATAAAACCAACAGATATAGAAACTCTCGTACCAATCATCAATCTGCTCAATACATCACGGCCTTCTTGGTCGGTTCCAAGCAAGTAAGTTTTTGTAACGATATTATTTTTCTCCACCTCACTTCTCAAATCTTGCATTACTGTATTAGTTCCCAAAAATCCGGCAGAGCCATACACAATTTCAGCCAGGTTATATTTCTTAACAGGGCCATTGTTAGGGCTGCTACCTGTATATATTTCTGCGACCAAAGTATCTCCTACATACTTATATGAATGTAAGGGTATGTAATAGTACGGACTCTCTTGGCCGAACAACATTTTATGGAAGAAAGAAACCTGTGTTATTTCCATGTTCTTTTTCACAAGCAACATTTTCACACTTGTGCCGGGAGGTTTTGCAGAGAGTTGAAGTATTTGATTATTCGCATCTGGAGTTGAATCAGGGGTGATTAAATATCCTAACACTGAAACTACAGCAACAGCCAGGATGAAACAAAAACTGACCGTAGCTATTTTATTTTTCCTGAACTTCTTCCAGGCCTTACTGCTTAGAGAAAGCGATTCAACAGGTATATTTTTTTTGTGGAAAAACATCAGGATTATAAATGAGGTTTATATATCCTGTCTTTCCAGTTATAGGAAGAAAAAGATACTGTTACGCCTACCCAAACCGTATACAGCATAGTGAATAACTCTGCCAAAGGGAAAATCCATAACAGACTTTTCTTGCCAAAGTAGCTGGTAGCAACTAACAGCAATAAAAAATCAGCCAGAATTTTTAAACCTAATCCATACATAAGCAAACCAGATAGTTTTCCGCATACAAGTATAGACAGAATTGCAATAACAGACAAAAAATTCACTGCAAAAACTAATGCACTGATTAGACTATTTAAGCGGTTGTTTGATGTTAACCCTTTAGATGTCCAGCGAGTTCGTTGCGAAAAAAAATCATGCCAGGTAGCTTGTGCTGAAGTGAATACAAAAGCATCCTTCGATTTTACATACCATACTTTACCGGGGTAATTTTGATGCACTTTGAACATAAACAAAACATCATCCCCAGAAGGATTGG
>Ga0207038_10070_pt1 | contig 30010 bp, 26 predicted proteins | sample Alteio_BWMinCont_76_FD_153285 | JGI IMG/M metagenome (GOLD analysis project Ga0207038, IMG submission 153285) | Enriched cells from forest soil in Barre Woods Harvard Forest LTER site, Petersham, Massachusetts, United States -... | ecosystem: Environmental > Terrestrial > Soil > Temperate forest >...
AGCGGCTATCTATCTGCAATTCCTTAGCATTTACAAGCTTTTCGGTATTACCGATCTCCTGCACTACCGAAAGATTATTATCAATCAAAGCGGTTTGGGCACGTTCAACTTGTAGTTGTACAAGTTTATACATTTCGATCATCTCTTTTCGGAGAGCGTCCATTTCATTTTGAAGATGTTCCATTGAATCAGTTTATAAAGTTTATAACGGTCGTAGTGTCAAATAGTTTACAAATTTCGCATTTTTTATTTTATGAATTTTATAAACTTTCAATCTGCTATCCAAACCTGCCTGTAATGTAGTTCTGCGTTTTTTCATTTTTCGGGTTAGTAAACACCTTTTTAGTATCGTCGTATTCCAACAAATCACCTAAGTAGAAAAAGGCTGTCCGGTCGCTTATACGGGCTGCCTGCTGCATATTGTGCGTTACTATGATAAGCGTATAGTTGCTCTTGAGTTCATATAAAAGATCTTCTATTTTAGCGGTAGACAGGGGATCTAATGCAGATGTAGGTTCATCTAATAAAATAACTTCGGGCTTCATGGCCACTGCACGGGCTACACACAAGCGTTGTTGCTGTCCGCCTGAAAGGGCTGTACTCTTTTTATTCAAATTATCTTTCACTTCATCCCACAAAGCCACTTTTTTCAAAGCATCTTCCACTATTTCATTCTTTTCCTGCTTGTTTATTTTAATTCCATTAAGGGTGAATCCTGAAATCACATTTTCGAAAATACTCATGGTTGGGAATGGGTTGGGGGGTTGAAACACCATGCCCACCCTACGTCTTAAGGTCATTGCCTCCATTCCATTAACTTCCTCGGAATGAAGAAAAATTTTACCTTCTACTTTAGCTTCGGGTGTTAAATCGTGCAACCGGTTTATAGAGCGCAAAATAGTAGTCTTGCCACAGCCGGAAGGACCCATAAAAGCAGTAACTTGCTTTTCTGCAATTTCCATGTTGATACCTTTAACCACCAGGTTATCGCCAAAGGATATCCGGAGGTTTTCAGTCCTTAAAATTGTACCTTCCATTTGCTTTCAAATATTTTAATGATAGCGTTTAATACTATGATAAATGTAACCAGTATCAGTGAACCGCCCCAGGCAATCCGGTGCCAGTCATCGTAAGGGCTTGAGGCGTATGTAAATATCACTTTGGGAATGGTATCGACCGGTTTGAGAATATTAAAAGTGAGTCCAGGATTTCCGAAAGCGGTAAATAACAGGGGAGCTACTTCACCGGCTATCCGGGCTATACCTATTATGCATCCACTGAAAATACCCCCAATGCCTGTAGGCAAAAGAATTTTCATGGTGGTTCTGTAATACGATGCACCAAGCGCCAACGAGGCTTCTTTTAACGTGGTGGGGATAAGAACCAATGTTTCTTCCGTATTCTTTATTATAGGCGGAAGCATCATAATAGCCAAGGCTATGCTACCGGAATAGGCCGAGAATTTACCTGTCGGTTTTACAATCCAAACATAGATAACAATACCAATTACAATAGAAGGTATTCCATTCAATACATCTACTGCCACCGATACCCAATCGGATATTCTTCTGCCCCTATGGTCAGCCTGGTAAAGGCCCACCGAAACTCCCAGCGGAATGGCAATAATAGCGCCTAATACCACTACAATAAGACTACCTACTATGGCATTCAATATACCACCTCCCGATTCACCTACCGGTTTTGGACCTTGCGTAAATAACGCCCAGTTAAGACTTCCTATACCCATTTTAAATAGGTAGAATAGTATTATGAAAACTACAGCAAGACAGCTAAAGGTAAGTATCCATACAAAGGATGAAAATATCCTGTCCTTTATTCGCCTGCCCCTTAATCCTTTTGTATCTATTAATGCCATATAGCTTATATGCTTACTCTTTTGATAATCAAACGACCTATCAGGTTAATAATTGTTGTTACTATAAAAAGTAACAGACCCACTTCAATTAGTGTACTTAAATAAATATCGCTTACGGCTTCCGTAAATTCATTCGCAATAACACTTGCCATAGTATAGGATGGGCTAAATATATTGTGCGGAATTTCGGGAGAATTACCAATTAATATAGTAACAGCCATGGTTTCGCCTAATGCACGACCAAGCGAAAGCAGAAAGCCCGCTGAAATTCCGGATATGTTAGATGGAATAATAACTTTTGTAATTACTTCGGCACGAGTGCTCCCAAGCGCATAAGCGGCCTCTTTCAAACTTACCGGTGTCATGCTTATTACTTGCCTTATAAGCGATACGGAATAAGGAATAAGCATGATAGATAATACAATAGAAGCAGTAAAAATACCTACACCCGGAGCAGGTAAATGAAGTTTAATTTCCAGCTTGCTTATAAGCGGTGCAAGGGTATATAATCCCCAAAAGCCATATACTACAGAAGGTATGGCAGCCAGCAGATCTATAACATTACGGAAAATATTGGGAATAACGCCTTTGGGATAATATTCGCCCAGGAAAAGGGCTGCAGCTACAGAGAATGGAGCTGAAATAATAAGTGCTAAAAATGAGGTAATAAGTGTTCCTATTAAAAAAGGAAGCATTCCAAAATGATTGGAAACAGGGTCCCAGGTTTTTCCCCATAAAAAGCCAAATCCGTTAGCCTTAATAGCAGGCCACGAAGAAATTAACAAGGTTATGAAGAAGATGATGAGCAGTACCATAGTGACAAGAGTCACCATACTAAGCCATCTCACAAAAATTTTATTTTCTAATATCCTCCAGCGATTCTTCATTTTCGCGTAAACCAAAGCCTTTCTATTTTAAAATTCACAAAAGTAAAAAAGGGAGCGCCCGCCAAAATCTCCCCTTTAACCAAAACACAACCTCACGTGAAAAAGAACATTCTTAGCGGGCTCGTGTGAGATACCAATTATTTATTATTCTCTTATTGCATTACAGGTTGGCCACCGTAAGTAACCGATTTTAAAACGGCTTCGGCAGCAGCAATAGCCTTAGGAGGAAGCGGAGCATAATTCAACGGGGTAGCATCTGCTTGACCTTCGTGAATCATCCACCACAATTCTTTAACCAGGTTGGTTGCTTTGTCCTTGCTTCTGTTGTTATAATTTTGTTCTTTATAAATCATGATCCAGGTAAAACTGCTGATAGGATATCCGTCAGGAACGCTAGCATTGACAATGCTTATGCGGGTATCAGCTGGGATATCTCCATTAGCGCAAAGGCTGGTAGATTGGATAGATGGCTTGATAAAGTTTCCGGCAGCATTCTTAACATCGGCAAACACCATGCTATTTTGCAGAGCATAGGTTAATTCAATGTATCCAATGGTTCCAGGAGTTTGTTTAATCATTCCGGAAACACCTTCGTTACCTTTACCACCTAATTCGCCATCGGGCCAGTTTACTGACTTGCCTGTTCCGATTTTAGATTTCCAATCATCGCTGATTTTAGAAAGATAATCAGTGAAGATATAGGTAGTTCCGCTGCCATCTGAACGGTGAGCTACGGTAATATCCATATCAGGAAGGCTTACACCAGCATTTTCTGCAGCAATTTTAGGATCGTTCCATTTGGTAATGGTTCTCATAAAAATACCTGCAACAACTTCAGGGGTTAATTTTAATTCAGGATTGCCTGGCAAGTTGTATGAAAGTACAACGGCACCAAGACAGGTTGGAAATTGAACAATGGCAGCCGGAGCTTTGCTCATATCATCATCACTTAAAAATGCATCTGAAGCACCAAAATCAACGGTTTTGTTCATCAACTGTTTTATGCCACCACCTGAACCAATAGATTGGTAGTTGGTTTGGATAGAAGATGTTTTACCATAATCGCTGAACATTTTAGAATAAATAGGGAAACCGAAAGTAGAGCCGGCGCCTAATATTTGTTTATCAGCATCTGAGTTTGCATTTTGGTCGGGAGAATTTCCGCCGGAGCCACATGAAGAAAGTCCTACTGCCAAAATTCCGGCGAGGGCTATGTTTTTTAAAATTGAGTTTTTCATTTTTTTATTTTTTGGTTAGAAAAGATTACTAGTTTCTTTAAGTTATGAAAGGGTTAAGAACATGTGCCCCTAACCCCTTCATAGTCATACACACAAAATTTATCAGTTGAATGCGAAAAGGAAGGTTACGCGATAAAGCATGTAGTTAGAGCTTTCCAGGTTATCTGCACCATATCCGTTTTTAATTCCATAATACCATACGTTAGGCATAATGTGAACTTTCTTGTCTTTGGTAGGAGTCCAGTCAAGACCAAAGTTCATGAATGTTTCCTTGTATGAGTTACCGTTACCGGAACTGCTAACATTTGACATAAAGCTGGTGAAGGTTTCATTAGCATTAAATGCATACTTGGTATCAGGTGTATACATGTCGTATCTTGCAAATACGTTCAATGTATTTTGAATGATGGTACCATGAGCAAATACGGAGAATCCCATTTGTTCAGCGGTAGTAGTATCATTGGTTCCTGTTGAAACCCCTTTTACCACCTTATAGGCTTCTATTTCACCATTTTTCATAGATTGCATAACGAGCTCACCACCAACTCCAAACCATTTTGAATTATACACAGCATAAACCTTTTGGGTCATCACTGCTTGTTGTAATATAGAAGATGATTTACCGTTTAAATCGTGGAAACCTTCATCACCATAGTTGATATAATCTGCATAAGCGCCAACAGTTAAGGTGTTATTGAGGCAGTTTACATATAATTGGCCTCTGAATTTCTTAGCGTTATCAGTAGTATTGTTGATAGGGTTAATTGTAAGTGAAGAAGTACTTGGAACCGCAGCAAGACTAGAAGCTGTTCCGGTGAATGCAGGAACAGGATTGTTTCCTGAGTTATCACCCACCATAGCGCTATAGCCAATAAAGGTTGGAACCTTAGAAGTGTCGCCACCCATGTGTGTCCAAAGTCTACCATCCAATTCAAGACCCATATCAGATGAGCCGTCCATGCCGTGCATATCCATGATTGTTTTTTCAGATGCACGATAGCCCATTAATGGCTCTGTATTGTAATCAGATGCGAAAGAGTTGGTTGCTTGTTGACCAATTCTGAGGTTACTATTCTTCCAAATGTTCTTCCATTTTAAATAGATGTATTTCAGGTATACTGTTCTGTTATCACTAACATCTTCATCACCTTCGTAAGCTAATAAAGCATACGCAGAGAAATGCTTGTTAATGTTATAGTCATAACCTAAATAAGCACGACGTATTTCAAAAGCGTTAGGGGTTTTGATAGCAGCGCTATTAGCTCCTAATCCTTTATATTGTTGTTTTGTACCTCTGCCGGCTGAGTCGCCTTTTGCCATGTAAGCGTAGTCGCCGAAAGCATAGCCCCAGAAACCGCTTTGACCAGCAGCATGACCTTGACCTGGAGCAATTTGTTGAATAGCATTTTTGTTTAAACTCATCAATGAATCCCTTTGATGAGGGGTTTCCTGTGCGTTCATGCTACCTACAGCAAGTACAGAACCTGCTAAGGCAACCATAAACGGTGTAAATCTTTTTGTTTTCATTTAGTTTGTGTTTATTGTTTGATTGTGGTTGCGTGTTTTGAACGGGGGCAAAAGTCATAGCTTATAATTAAGTACTCGTTAAGTCAATGTTAATAAATTGTTATGTCATTAACAAATTGTTAAGCCGAAGGTGGTTAAATATATTAAGCATAATTTTGCGGTCAAACACAGTTCACATATATATTATATCACCTAAAAGTAAATGAATAATTTAAGAATCTTATTAGTTGATGATGAGCCGGATGTACTCGACTTTCTCTCATTCAATCTTCAAAAAGAAGGCTACGAAGTATTTACCGCTTCCAACGGCCGCGAAGCCGTTCAAATGGCAAAAAAAGTGTCGCCAAATCTTATTTTATTAGATGTAATGATGCCCGACATTGATGGCATAGAAGCATGCAAAGAAATCCGTACCCTGCCAGAAGGCAAAAATGTACTTATCGTTTTCCTAACCGCACGCACCGAAGATTACTCTCAAATAGCCGGGTTGGATGCAGGAGCCGATGACTATGTTTCGAAACCTATAAAACCACGGGTGCTGATAAGCCGCATCAAAGCTTTGTTGAGAAGAAGGTTTCAGTCGGAAACCGATACTTCTATATTTGATGTAGGCGGCGGAATAAAGATCAATAAGGAAAACTACTCGGTAACTGTAAATAATAAGGACGTATCTCTCCCCAAAAAAGAATTTGAACTGCTTTACCTGTTAGCGTCTAAACCCGGAAAAGTATTTACCCGGGAAGATATCCTTCATAAAATATGGGGCGGCGATGTAGTAGTGGGTGACCGCACTATTGATGTACACATACGCAAGCTGCGCCAAAAATTAGGCGACGAGGTTATAAAAACCTTAAAAGGCATAGGTTATAAATTTGAGTTTTAATATCCCGGTTCCTTTTGAAGTTGTAAAATTTATGAAGTTATAACACCCTGTTCTTATATTGCTAACTTTATAAAATTAAATTTACAGCTTTCAATTGTACTCTATTGTCTTGAAGAAGGAATCTCTCATAATAGCCATTGTCAGTTCGCTGCTTATTACTGGCATTATCAATATACTCAGTAATGCATTATTGCATTCCACCATTTCATTGTTTGTTGTAGGCATCAATTTCATCGTTTGTGCAGTTTCAGTTTATGTTATTTATTACATTGTTGTAGGTCGTCGCCTGCGGGCCATACACAGCCTTATAGCCAAAAATCCGGAAGAGATTGACAATACCTCGCTCGATACAGTAGAAGAACGAGTGAAAACCCTTTTAAAAGAACGTAAAGAAGAACTTGAAAAAATCGATAAACTAGAACGTCATCGTAGGGAATTCCTGGATAATGTTTCTCATGAAATGAAAACTCCCATATTCCATATACAGGGCTATATTTCAACTCTTATTGAAAATAATATCGACGATCCTGAAATTGAAAAACGATACCTGGAAAGAACTGAAAAAAGCGCTGAAAGGCTTATTCGGATATTGGAAGATTTAGATACTATTTCGCAACTTGAATCAAAAGAGGTAAGTGCCGATATCGAACCCTTCGACCTGGTGCAGCTTTGTGAAGAAGTAATTGAATCGGAGGCAATGGATGCGGAAGAAAAAGAAATAAACCTGGTATTGGAAAATACCCTTGATAAGATTGGAGTTATAGGTGATCGTTTCCGTATAAAACAGGTGTTGGTAAACTTAGTGGTAAACTCCATCAAATATGGTAAAAAAGGCGGTCAAACTACCATTCGGATTAAAAATGAGACTGATACGATTTATATGGAAGTTGCCGATAATGGTATTGGAATAGATAAGCAGCATTTATCCCGTTTATTTGAGCGCTTTTACCGCGTAGATAAAGGCCGTTCGAGGGAGCAGGGAGGTACAGGATTAGGGCTCTCTATTGTAAAACATATACTGGAGGCTCATCACCAGACTATAAACGTTACAAGTACCATTGGTGAAGGCACTACTTTCTCTTTTAGGCTGAAGAAAGCAGCACATCATAGTAGTTTCGCGATACAGATTTAGAGAAATTTCCCGGCACCTAATTGCAACACTTTTCGCGACAGTAGGACTGTCTTATTTGCCCTTTATTATTTGATATTCATTTACTTACCTATGCAACACGAAAAACGCAAAGTGTTGCAATTAGCCGGTCAATACAAATGGGTGGCAAATGCATGGCATTTATAAGGTGGATAAACTACTCATTACCAATTTACTAATCGGTTTGTAAAATCGCGGAAAATAGATAATTTTTCAAACGAGAATTTACAGGCATGTGTTGCATTAAGAAAAATTGGCATTGATTATGAGTCGGATATACTAAAGTCATTGGCTTATTGACAACATGACAAATTAATGCTATTGGTTAAAAAAATAGTGGAATGCAAGTGGGGATTTAGGAAAGAGGATTGTCAAGATGGATAGATGAGTAATGATTATAAGCGCAGTCGTGTTTCTTATGTTCTTGTTTTGTGCGTTTCTAATAAGAAGATTGCAAGAGTAGAGGAGGCACCAACTGATAATTTTGCGTGTCTTGAAGTTAGCCCTTTAAAAGTAGCTTTCTTTCCATGTCCACTACCGTATTGATTTCTTAATTCTCCAATGCCCTGAACAACAGTTGTTAGACTCCCTAAAATACTTTTAATTGTTTTTGATGCCTTTGCCTCGTCAGGTATTCCTTCCGGTGTTAAGTTAAGCTGCTTTGTCGTTTGCTTTAATAGTTGGAGTAAGTCCCAATTTTTATCAGTCTCAATTTTTCTTTCTATTAAGATAGTATGACAAATTGTTTCTATAAGTTCTTTTGCTGTTCCTATTGCTAATTCTGGAGAATTCTCAATCGCACTTTCCATTATGTTGATTTGCTTAATTACGTATTCGTCTGATAGAAAATTAGCAATCTCTTTTTTAGATTTTTGAATAGATGATTTGCCTAAAAGTTTGTATCTTCCGATAAAAATAGGTCTATCTGAAATTCTTGTTTTCTCAACTATCTCAAAATTATCTTTCGCTAAATATTCGTTGAACATTTGGTGTAGTTTTGAAACTTGTGTTGTATCATTCCTAACAATTGGGTGAAGCATTTCACACAAGAATTGCAAAAAGCTTGCATCATCACAATGCAATAAATTAAATCGCGCATCACTAAAGACCCAATTAATTTCCCAGTCAAAATTATTTACTCGATGTTGCCAAATGTCCCCGATTGCATTTTTAAATTTTCCGTCATTAGAAGGCATTTTACTCAAATCATATAGTCGAGAAAGAAAATCAGTTTCGTCTAAACGCCCATTCCAACTTATACCCTCTATCGTTAGTGTGTCGAAAATGTCTCGTCTCGTTATGTCGGAAACCTTATTCATAGTTTTGTTTATCTATAATATACTGACTTATCAAGTTGTCGGTATAAAAATGAAACTAAACTAAGTATATCCAAACAGTCTTGCTTATCAATAGGCCATGTTATAGCCGGTTCATGTGCTGTAGGATTTCTAATAGCACTCATTAGTCCGCCTGAAATAAATTTTATGCCATCTTGAAAGTCTTTATCAGTTTGAGATTGACATTGAGTTACTTTTAAAACACCGCTCTCACATCCCCAAACATTTAGCATTAATGGTTGTCCATCTTTGTCACTCTGAGATTTTACTTTCACATCTTTATTGAATGCTTTAGCGCTCTCAAAAACCGCATGGAAGAAATTCCCTTGGATGAAAAGCTTCTGAGAATGTTTAATAACTTCAGAATGAAAATTACGCCGTAAAAATTCATCTAAGTTATCTTTATGTAAGAGATTATACGGACAATTATTTTTTTCTAAAAACTCAATTGTCTTCTTTTTATGTTCCTCAGGGGTGAGTTCAAGACAAAAATTAATTAACCGTCTAATTCTTTCCGTCGCGTCCAAAGGTTCTTTAGCTAATGATAAAACCCAATTATAAAGCGTTTGAGCCCGTACAGAGGTAATTGCAGTATTTGGGAAATTTTCCTTATTTATTTTAAGTAAAGATTGTCCATGTCGATCAATTTCGTTTACTGATGTATTATATTTAAGGAAGTCACCAATTTGAGTTGCTATATGTCTATAATTTATATCTTGCACGGAAGAGTTTTAAAGTTGCAGTTTTTTTAAATAACGCATTATTCAAATATACAAATTTATATATAAACATAATATACTAAACTCCACTCGATTTATAAACTCCCACTGTGTAACTCTTGCGCATGGCGCAATACTCCACTAAGGAAAAGTTGTAAATCATAATCTATTTTTTAGTACCTTTGTATTCGTAAAGAACCGCCAATGAAAACACTCAATATTGCTATTTCAGAACTTGAATACGATAAATTCGGCTTAAAGAATAAAAATTTTAAGTTTTCAGATTTTATTGATATTGTGAGCCGCGAACTGGCAAGACAAACATTAAATAAAAGCATAGAACTTGCCGAAAAATACGGGCTTTCTAAAATGTCCATGACAGAGATTAGTAAAGAAGTTAAAGCGGTAAGAAAGAGTGCAAAAAGTCGTTCTTGATACTAATGTTCTTGTTTCTTCATTGATTCAAAGAAGCTATCCCTATTTTATAGTTTATGAACTCGTTTTTGGCAAGGAAATTCAGGTTTGTATATCGGAAGAGCTTGTAAATGAATATTACGAGGTTCTTAACCGCAGCAAATTTTCAAGGTATCCTGATTTTTTGAATAAAGCAGAAACATTATTAACAATGGTTGAAATGACTGCTGTTGAATTTCATCCAAAAACAAAATTAAATATTTTATCGGATAAGAGTGATAATAAGCTATTGGAACTTATTTCTGAATGTGGTGCAGATTTCCTGGTAACTGGTAATACGAATGACTTTACCATGAAGAAATTCAAAAAGACAAAAATTGTGACTCCCAAAGAATATTGGGAGAATTTTTGAATAAAAGCCTTTCCCTTTCCACACTCCCTCTCTCTGGTTTATAGCTGTATACCAATTTCCCTTGCGCGCGTCTTACAAAAAGTTATAACTTTGGGCACTTTTAAAAACGAATTTGATAGTGTGATAATTTGATAATTTGATAATGAGCTACTTACGGCCTTATCAATCATCAAATTATCAAATTACCAAATCATCAAATTATTGCATTCCATTGGAACCAACAAACATCAAAGACCCGGAGTACTTCCATAAAGTGGTCGATTGTCAATATGCCTGTCCTGCACATACTCCCGTGCCCGAATACATCAGGCTGATAGCTGAGGGAAAGTATACCGAAGCATACATGGTAAACTGGGAATCGAACGTATTTCCAGGTATTTTAGGAAGAACCTGCGACCGTCCCTGCGAACCGGCTTGCCGTCGCGGAAGGGTTGAAAAAGAACCTGTTGCCATCTGTCGCCTTAAGAGAGTAGCTGCTGATAACAAGGATGATGTAAAGGGATTTATGCCCAAGGTTCCAACCACAAAAAATGGCAAAAAGATAGCTTTTGTAGGAGCAGGCCCGGCATCCTTAACTGCTGCTCGCGACCTTGCCCCACTTGGTTACGAACTTCATATATATGATGAACAAAAAGCCGGCGGAGGCTTTATGCGCAGCCAGATACCTTCTTTCCGCCTGCCGGAAACCGTGCTGGATGAAGAAGTAAATTATATACTTGATTTGGGTATTGTAACCCAGTTCAATACTCGTATTGATAGCCTTAAAAGCCTGTTGGATAAAGGATACGATGCTGTTTTTGTAGGTTGTGGAGCGCCTCGCGGAAGGGACCTCGATATTCCCGGAAGAAAAGAAGCGGCCAAAAATATTCACATAGGCATTGACTGGTTAGCCAGTGTAGCGTTTGAACACATCTCAAAAATTGGTAAAAGAGTTATTGTGCTTGGTGGTGGAAACACTGCTATGGACTGCTGCCGCACCGCACGCCGCTTGGGTGGTAAAGAAGTAAAGGTATTAGTACGCAGCCCTTTTGCCGAAATGAAAGCATCACCATGGGAAAAGGAAGACGCTGCTCATGAAGATATTCCAATTATAGATAACCACGTACCAAAAGCATTTATAGTAGAAAAGGGCAAGCTGAAAGGCATGACTTTTGATAAGGTGAAACCGGAATATGATGAAGCCGGAAAACGTAAATTGGTTTCGACCGGAGAACCCGAAGTATTTATAGAAGCAGATGATGTGCTGATTGCCGTTGGACAAGAAAATGCTTATCCATGGATAGAGCGTACCATCGGTATTGAATTTGACAAATGGGATATGCCAGTAGTAAATGCTACCACATTCCAATCTACCAATCCAAAGGTGTTCTTTGGCGGTGATGCAGCCTTTGGCCCTAAGAACGTAATTACAGCCGTGGCTCACGGGCACTATGCTGCCGTGTCTATTAACCTGATGTGCAAAGGCGAAGACATTAACAATCGTCCTTCACCTTATACCAATCTCATCAATACCAAGATGGGAATACATGAATGGGCCTACGATAGCCAGGTAACAACCGATGTGCGTTACAAAGTCCCTCATGCAGAAAAGAAAATGACTTTGAAGGATCGCAAACGTGAAGTAGAGCTTGGTTTTGATCTCCCAACCGGATTTAAAGAAGCGGAACGTTGTCTGAATTGCGATGTGCAAACCATATTTACCGAAAGTAAATGTATAGAGTGTGATGCATGCGTGGATATATGCCCAACATCGTGCATTACATTTACTGCGAATGAAGACAATGAAGATGATTTACGTAAGCATCTGAAAGCTCCGGCAAACAACAAATCGCAAGATCTGTATGTGTCGGCTGTGTTACCAACTAAACGGGTGATGGTGAAAGATGAAGATGTGTGCCTGCACTGTGGATTATGCGCAGAACGCTGCCCCACTGCGGCATGGGATATGCAAAAATATATTTATAATACAACTAAAGCCAGTAAAGTATGGTAGGGCTTGAAACCAAAATAAACGACTTTGTAGTAAAGTTTGCGAACGTTAATGGAACGGGTTCGGCCAGCGCGAACCTTCTTTTCACGAAATCTATTTTTCGGATGGGATTGTATGTTAGTCCTAAAAACTTTTTTCCATCTAATATACAAGGATTGCCAACCTGGTACGAAGTACGGGTAAACGACAAAGGCTACCTCGGCCGCCGCGATGGCGTTGACCTAATGGTGGCAGTAAATGCCCAAAGCTTGCTAGCTGATGTTCAATCGGTGAAACCCGGCGGGTATTTGCTTTACGACAGCACCAAAATGCTGCATTCCGATTATATTAGGGAAGATATAAACTACATCGGCGTTCCGCTGATGGAAATGTGCAACAAGGAATTTACCGACCCTCGCCAAAGGCTCTTGTTCAAAAACATTATGTATGTAGGTGCGCTTTCTGCACTGCTTGATATAGAGTTCTCAGTTCTCGAAGACTTGATCAAGGAACAATTTGCCGGAAAGGAAAAACTAATAGCTCCTAACATCAAGGCTTTGACCTTAGGTTCCGATTACATTAAAGCGAATTATAAATTCCCGCTCCACATCCGTGTAGAAAGACGCGACCTTACCAAGAACATGATTATGATGGAAGGTAATGCTGCCTGTGGATTAGGAGCTGTTTATGCCGGCGCTACATTTGCAGCATGGTATCCTATTACTCCGTCTACATCGGTAGCAGAAGCGTTTAACGATTATTGCGAAGAGTTCCGTATTGCTGAAGATGGTAAACACAACTATGCCATTGTTCAGGCAGAAGATGAATTAGCGGCCATTGGTATGGCCATTGGCGCCAACTGGAACGGAGCAAGATCATTTACCGCTACCAGTGGTCCGGGCTTATCGCTGATGAATGAATTTTTAGGATTAGCGTATTATGCTGAAGTTCCTGTAGTATTGGTTGATGTGCAACGTACAGGCCCGTCTACAGGTATGCCTACACGTGTGCAGCAATCTGATGTGATGGAAGCCGCTTATGCTTCTCACGGAGATACCAAACATATTTTGCTGTTCCCTTCTACTCCTAAAGAGTGTTTTGAAATGACCGCCGATGCATTTGATCTTGCAGAACAATTGCAAACTCCAGTAATGGTAATGACTGACCTTGATTTGGGAATGAATGACCATGTTTGTGAAGGACTGGTATGGGATGAAAACAGGAAATTCAAAAGAGGTAAAGTACTGACTGCTGAAGACCTTGATAAATTAGGCAGTGAAAGATACGGCCGTTATTTAGATGTAGATCGCGATGGTATCACTTACCGCACAATTCCGGGTACACACCCTACCAAGGGAGCGTATGTAACCCGTGGTACATCGCGCGATGAATACGCTACTTATACCGAAGAAGGCCCACCATATGAACGTAATATGGAAAGGCTCATCAGGAAATTTGAAACTGCAAAAAGTTATGTTCCTGCACCACAAGTTTATCATCCGGAAAATGAAGCCGATTTTGGAATTATATTCTATGGCACATCTACGCAATCGGCGGAAGAAGCTATGGACCTGTTGAAAGAAAAAGGAGTCCATTTAGATGCCTTGCGTATTAAATCATTCCCGTTCAATAAAACAGTAGAAGATTTTATTGATGCGCACGACAAAGTATTTGTTGTAGAACAAAACCGTGATGCGCAATTAAGAAGCCTTATGCTGATTGAGTTAGGCTCACCATCTAAAAAATTGATCCCTATTCTTAATTACGAAGGCTTGCCCATTACAGCCGACTTGATTATGCAAAAAATAGAAAAGAAATTATCCAGAACCCGTAAAAAAGCTACCAAGCTCCAATAATATGTCATACGTACGTCCGAAATTCCGCCATCCCCAACTGCCTAAAAATGACTTGGGCTATTCCCAAGATTATTATGAAGGATCTATATCCACCCTGTGTGCAGGCTGCGGACACGATTCTATAAGTGCTGCCATTGTGCAGGCTTGTTTTGAAAATAATGTTGAACCCCATAGAGTAGCTAAAATGTCAGGTATTGGATGTTCTTCCAAAACCCCTGCTTATTTTTTGAGCCACTCACATGGATTTAATTCTGTTCACGGCCGTATGCCTTCGGTTGCTACCGGAGCTAATATGGCTAATAAAGGACTTATCTATTTTGGTGTTTCCGGCGATGGCGATACGGCATCTATCGGGATGGGGCAATTTGTACATGCGGTGCGCCGTAACCTGAATATGGTGTATATAGTAATGAATAACGGTTGCTATGGGCTTACCAAAGGGCAGGATTCAGCTACTGCCGATGAAGGTTCTAAAAACAAAGCCGGAAATGTAAACCATTTCCAGGCTATAGATTTGGCAAGCCTTGCATTGGAACTGGGTGCTACCTTTGTAGCACAAAGTTTTTCGGGTGATAAGACACAGCTCGTTCCGCTTATCAAAGCAGCTATTAAACATAACGGTTTTGCGTTCCTGAACGTTATTTCACCTTGTGTTACTTTCAATAATAACGTAGGATCTACCAAGTCGTATGATTTCGTACGTGAACACCAGGAAGCTACTTCTACATTCGATTTAATTCCTCATCAAAAAGAAATTACCGCTACATACGAAGAGGGTACTACTCAATCAGTAGTGATGCACGACGGTTCATTGATTCAATTGCATAAGCTAGAACAAAAATGGGATCCAAAAGACCGTTTTTCAGCCATCACTGCCTTAGATAGCGCAAAAAAGAAAGGGGAAATATTAACCGGACTGTTATATATCAACGAAAACTCCAGAGACCTGCATAGCTTGTTAAATACTACTGATGTTCCTTTAAATAAACTTACCCAGGATGTACTTTGTCCGGGTTCAGAAAAACTACAGGAAATCAATAAGGGGTTGAGGTAGCCGGAGCCAATAATTTCCTTTGTATGGATATCTAGAAAATATTACTCCATGGGATATAATAGGAGTAATCGCAGATATCCAAACAAGCTTCACAGAAAATTTCAAGGTATTAGAGAAGAAATATCGCTGGGGACCAAGAGATGCCAGATTAAATGTTTTTTATAGTTGCTTAGAATTAGCTGCACATGCAAGACTAAGTATTGGGGTAATATGTTTTGCAAAAGAAAGTGGTCTAAATAACAAAGATTGGTGGGTAAAGTGGCTTAGGAAGAATAGACAAGTTTGATCTATTCGTCGATGATAAATTCAGACAATATTCTCATCGGGTTAGAGAGCAATTATTAGTAAATATCCAAATATATATCGAATCATTCTTGAGAAATCTTGGGAGACAATTTTCAATAGATGAAAAAGAGTTTTGGAAATTAAAAAAGAAATTGCTCGAAGAAACACTTTCTCTTACACCAAGTGAATTAGAGCCTTTAGTTATATATCAACATTTAAAAAACTCACTTCATAACAAAGGTCTACATTACAATAAATCCTATCCAAATTTAGAATTTACCCTTGGCAGTTATAAATTTCATTTCAAGCATCATACCGTTGTACAGCTAAGTTGGCAGCATATTAGAGAATTACTCATTGCAATCAGTCTACTTCTACTTAAGATAATTGATGGATTGCCTCAAGTAGCGAATCTATCGTCATTTGATGATAAAAATGTAGTTATTTTAAGAGACTCTGATTAGTTACTCTTAACAAGAGTCGTTTAATAATTCTACAGATATTTTGTCTACAAAAAAACAGAGGATGGGGGGAGGAAGCAAGTCCTCCCAGCCACCCTCCTCGTTAAAGGAAGCAAAGCAAATATAGCGCATTTTTATAAAATTATACGTGATTTAACGAATTTTAACAGATATTTTCTCAAAAGAAGGGTTATAACGCTTGTAATCAGGCAAATAATTTTTGTCTGTAAAGTCCTTAAAAACAGGCTTGCAACAGGGAAACGGACCACTTAAGAATCTGATTTACCTCGTAAGAATTATTCAGATAAGTTTCCTATCTTGCGCTTTTTAGCGAGACCTGCAATAATAACTGATGCCAGTAGTTATTAGGGATAATAGATAGAATGGCATACTTTCAAAATATACGGAACAGAATAGGAGAATACTTCCTGCTAAAACAGCAGGGAGCATATCACCGAAATCGTGCTATAATAAATATTGAGAGTGCCAATACTATTGGCATACTATACTGCGCTAACAATCCCGTGGAAGTAGAACTAATGAAGACTCATATCCATAGCTTGCGCGATATGAAAAAAGAAGTCAGATCACTGGGGTTCTTAAATGTGCGGGAAGTTCCGCTCGGACTAAATGGCTCAGTAAAACACCAGTATTTCTCGCTGAAAGAATTGAACTGGTATGGCAAACCATCTTCGCAGTTTATACACAGTTTTGTAAATGAAGAGTTTGACATTTTATTCGATTTCGGAATACCTTCCCAATTACCCATTCTGTTTATCGCTTCCACGTCGAAAGCAAAATGCAAAGTGGGACGTTATATAGAAAAATATGCAGAACTTTACGATGTGATGATAGAAGCAGACGATACTAAAAAACTCGATTATGTTATTACTACCACGCACGATTACATAATGTTAATTAATAAAAAAATTATTAGCTGAACAGCTAAAAATATTCGATATACATATTTATGATGGATAATAAAGAAAACATGCCCGCCCACTTAAAGCAGGAAGTAGATGAAGCACAAAAAGAAGCGGTGGCCCGAATGGAAATAGAATATGAGCTCAGGAACGAAATAAAATACAAGGATTTTTTTGCGAACTATAATCCGGAAGATGTGGAAGAATTCATAAAAGCTTATTCCGGACGAAAAGTGACCTGGATTAGCTGGGGGAAATTTTATTACGAGCACAATGAGGACCACCAGTTACGGTTTTACAACCAGGCACAGGAGTGCCTTTGGCAAATACAACAGAAAAAACTATTCAACCTGCAATGCCAGTGGAGAGCCGAGAAAATTAAAATAGCGGGCATTCTCAGCAGCATTGATTTCCGCTATTGGGAAAGCAACATCAAGCAATGTTCCTTTATACCTCCCATTACCCATTGGGAGTTTGAAATGTATATGGACTACCTGCAAAACGATGATGAAGTGGAGATAGATCCGGCGGAAGCAGATTATGAATTCGAATGGCAGGATTATTTACGTTTTGTGGATGATTACGGTTCCGTGCAGGATGAAGATGAATTAATTATTCCGTTGTGGTACCAGTTTTACGATAACCGAATGGGTACCGACTCATTAATGACCTTACCAGACACCCGGGGTGAAAAAGAAAGTAAATACCTGAAAGCTTATTATGAGCATATAAATAAAGTGATGCCTGATGAGAAAGCTGACCTGTTCCGTTCGGACAGAAAAGATTCAGATTACCTTTCGGTGTACAACCCAAACATCATCGAAAAATTTGTGCGTACTTACGAGGACAAAGAAATAATAAAATATTTTGTTTCGTATGAGAAAAGCCACAAGCCTATGGAGTTTGCAGACGAGCTCGCTGAAATGGCTTTCAAAGAACTGCGTGAGCTGAATGAAGAGATACCCATCAAGGCATCAGCCGACTGGAGAGAAGCATTAATTGATGCCTGGGAAGATTACAGGCGCAAACAAATAGTAAAACTTCTGCCACTTGTTTATGAAGATTATTTGCAAAAGCAGGAATTAGGTATTTCTTACCAAGCCGAAGAAACCAAAGAAGTAGTTTCGGAAATGGAAGAATGGAGAACTGCTATTATAAAAGGCAGAGAGCTGATGCTGGAACCCCCGGATTTTAATTTTTAATACCGGTGGCTTTAATGAATATGTTAAGCGGGGAGCAACTCCCTATTATGGAAGTTTTTTATAGTATCCAGGGCGAAGGGATGCACACTGGCAAAGCAGCTTTTTTTATACGCCTGGCAGGTTGTGATGTAGGATGCCATTGGTGCGATGTGAAAGATAGTTGGGATGAAAAGAAACATCCCCTCAGAGAAGTTAAGGAACTTGTTGAGGAAGCAAAAGCATCGGGTGCGCCTATTGTGATAATTACCGGCGGCGAACCAACTATGTATCCGTTGGAAAAACTTACCCGTATGTTAAAAGAAGAAGGGCTTTTAGTTCATCTCGAAACATCGGGCGCCTATAACATTACCGGGGAATTTGATTGGATATGTGTTTCGCCTAAAAAAAGAAAATCCCCTTTAACTGAATCGCTACAAAAAGCAGATGAGTTAAAAGTTGTGATATATAATAAAGATGATTTTAAGTGGGCAGAACAAAATGCCGACACTGTAAAGGAAAAGTGTATGCTCTTTCTACAACCGGAATGGAGTAGGGCCGATTCAATGATGCCATCGATTACAGAGTACATTAAACATACTCCACAATGGAGGGTTTCATTGCAAACCCATAAGTATTTGAATATACGTTAGTATTTTTTGCAGTTAATCCGCCTCTACTAACCGTTTGCAGCCTAAAACAACCATAGGATAAATATCCATTATATAAAGATTATCAAATGGTTATGTGTAGTATATTTGCATAATCGTATCAATAAATACGATACAAAAAACACCTGACCATAAAATAATCTATATGAAAAAACTACTGTTCTGCATTGGCATAGTAATAACGGCTATTGCCGGTATACATGCACAAGGATATTACGAACTTGATTATTTATCAAATCCCGGCAATCCGGGAAAAATAAATACAGATGTCGACTTTTATATCACATCTAATTTTGTCCCACCTTTCGCAACCACAAAAATTATAGGACATACCGATGCTCCTGTATATTCTTCTGTCCAAACACTTCCCTTTGCTTTTAATTTTAATGGCGGGCCTGTTACGCAATTTAAAGCGAGCTCCAGCGGATATATCACTTTTTCAAAAATTGCGGTAACCCCGGCCTCTAACTCCCCGCGTATGCTTCCTTCAGCACAGATGGCAGACAGTTCCATTTGTGTGTGGGGCCTATGCACTGCAGGACTAACAGGAATAGGAGAAGTTTATACTAAAGTATATGGAACAACACCCCATCGTCAACTTTGGGTTTGTTGGTTTGCTGCAACAAATCCGCTAGATACCAGTTCCATAAACTTTTGGTCCATCGTTTTGGAAGAAACAACCAATAACATCTATATGGTAGATGAAGCAGGGTCCTATTTTTGGACTAATCAAAACTTTTACCTTGCCCCTGACCTTGCGGTTGGTATCCAGGTTAGCCCTTCTCTCGCATACGAAGTGATTAATTCGCCTTTGGTTCAATCGATGGTAAGCAATAATGCAACCGGCAGTAATTCTTTTAATGATTATTATGCATTTATTCCCGGTACCCAACCGACTTTCGCTGCTACTGCAGTTAACTCTGATATCTCAGGCGGAGCAAATACGTTTTACGGAGTAGGTAAGTCATACGTAGTAAATGCAAACATAGGCAACATAGGCTCTAATATGATAACAGGATTAACTCTTAACTGGTCGGTTGATGGGGGAGCAGTGCACTCCAATACTATAAGCACTACTATCAGTATGCCTAACCCTGTTACGGTAGATACTGCAACAAGCTCTATAAATTGGATTCCGGCTAAAGCGGGATTACATTCTATGAAAATTTGGCCTACACAACTTAACGGTAATAATGTAAACCAAAATCAAAACGATACTCTTACTATAAACAACATTCAAGTTATTGATTCCTTGCAACCAAAGAAAACATTATTAGAAGAGTTTATGCAAGCCTCCTGCGAGCCTTGTATGTATGCTACCCCAAATTTAGATTCTGTTTTAATAAATAATAAAACCACTTGTATTCCCATTCGTTACCACGTAAGCTGGCCGGGCGTAGATTTCATGAACCAGGCCACATGGATACCTTATGACTCAGAAAGAACCATGATATATTATGGAATAACAGGTGTGCCTGAAGGGAAACTGGATGGCACTATATACATTAACCCATGGTTTGTTGAATCATCCAACCTTCAACCGGAAGTTGCATTGGGCTCTCCTTTTAAAATAACTATTACCAGTTGCACATTTAATCCGATTACCCAGGTGTATAATGTGCAGGCCTCCTTAAAATCGTATGGAAACCTTAATGCCGGATTAGCCGCCAATGCTGTTTTAACAGTTGACACTATAAAGTACGATAGTAACCAAAGCACTGAGGATCCGGATATTTCTTTTGCCCCTCCCATTGGTACAGGAAGTAATCCGGACAGCTATCACCCATTTGTGCTGAATTTTCCCGAGGTTGTTGAAGAACTGATGACCGGCAAAGCCGGACAGGGTTTAACTGCTTTCTCAACAGGGCAAACACAAACTATTAATGTAAGCTGGACAAAGAATCACCCTTGGGGTATCTTACGCGATACCTGGAAATATGATTCACTTTTCCCCGGTGAACATATCACCGTATTTATCCAGGATAATAGTACAAAATATGTTTACCAGGCTGCTACGGCACCTGTAACAATGTCGGCAACCGGAGTTGAAAATATAACGAATGAGGCAACCTTTACTATGTATCCTAACCCATCAAATAGCAATACTACTATTGCTTTTAATATTGATCAACCACAAAATGTAATGCTGGAAGTATATAATACCCTGGGCGAAAAAATATATGATTTGACTCCGGTAGCAATGGAAGGTGGGCAACACACCCTTTTGATAAACGGTCAAAATTTTAAATCGGGGGTTTATTTTGTAAGGCTCACAACAGAAAATGCAACTTCAACTCAAAGATTAATTATTCAGAAATAACAATAATAATATTTCCTATAGAAAAAGTAGAATTTTGTTTTAACTTTTCTTTAACTTTTTGGGCGGTGTCTATTCTGCGTAATTAAGTATTTTTTAGGAATTCTATTTGCCATGATTTTAACTTGCAATTTATATTATAAATAATTGAATTACAATGTATTTGTAATAACATTGTTTGTGAATTTTTATTGCAAAATTGTACACGTTTAAATCATGTGACAAAAAAAATATATATATTTTGGGTTTTGGATTAAAAATTATGATATATTTGAAACCTTAAACCAAAAAACTATGAAAAAAATACTCTTAGGCGCTTTACTTACCCTTGGTTATACCTTTGGAGCAAATGCGCAAGTAACAATTACTGCAACCAACTTCCCAAACAACGTTATCCCTGCAACTTGGACACAACAGTTGGGCGTTTCGATTCCTACAAACAAGGGATGGGTGTTTGGTAATACAGTTCCCGGAACCCTGGCCAATTATATGCCGCCAAGTGGCAATGGCTACTTTGCTTATGTGGATGATATTGATAATAACCCGGGCTCTCCTAATTCCAAGCTTAATAACGACACTCTATATACAGGTGTATTAAACTGCTCAGCATATACTTCGGTATTTATTTCTTTTGATATATTTTATCAAGGGTATTATCTTACCCAAAATAATAATGACAAGGAAACAGCATCTGTTGCTTGTTCAATTGATGGAGGTAAAACCTGGACTACCGCTATAACTAATCCTTATGGGGATTGGACCACGCTGACATACGATATTTCATCTTTTGTGGCAGGACATGCTAACGTTAAGGTAGCATTTACTTACACTGATGATGGTGCACAACTTGTAGGTATGGGTTTAGATAATGTTAAAATATATTCTCCGGCTCCTTATGATGTAGCTGTATTAAGTCAAAATCTTCCGTCGCTAATGCAAGTTGGCAAACCTTATACTTTTAGTGGCGTTGCGGGCGATAGCGGTAGTAATGCTATTACCTCGATGAACATGAATTATTATGTTAACAGCCCATCTAATACTAAATCACAAACGATTTCCGGTATCAGCGGATTTAATCCTTTAACTACCTATAACTGGACAATGTCAAGCGTTCCTTTCACTCCTGCTACACCCGGTGTTTATACGGTAAAATATTGGGCTAATAAGCTAAATGGAAGTAATCCTAATGTGAACACGGATACTTTAGTTGCAAAATTTTGGGCTATCGACAGTGTAAAACCAAGAATGGTTATGTTTGAAGAAACCTCAAACGCTTCCTGCAACCCTTGTATGTTTGCTATGCCAAATATTGATTCGGTATGTGATAATACGGTTGCCTATTGTAATACCATTCGCTATCACTGGTACTTCCCAGGACAGGATATGATAAATCTTGAAACTCCAACTTTAGTTAACGACAGGTTCGTAACCTATTATGGACAAAATGGTGTTCCCAGTGGTTCTCTTGATGGTAAGGTAGTACCACCATCTCCTAATCAAGGAGCACCTTACTTCTCCTCCGCTATGGTACAAGCCGATGCAGCAGTGGGCTCTCCATTCACAATTACTATTAACAAGCTTACTTATACCGCAGCAACTAAAACCTATTCTTTAACTGCAACCATCAAAGCCTTTGCTGATTTCCCTGCAGGTTTAAAAGCTCAGGTTGCACTTACCGAAGATAGTGTAGACTTTAAAACAGACCAAAGTACTGAAGATCCACCATCTGTTTTTATAATGAATGGCGGAAATGTTCCTAATTCCTATTACGACCTGGTGCTTAATTTCCCGAATGCGGTGGAAGCTATGCTACCTACAGATCAAGGAACAAGTTTAGCTGCCTTCACTACCGGTTCAACCCAAACTATTAATGTATCTTGGGTTAAAAACCATCCATGGGCTGCTAAATACAAAAGCTATCCTTACGATTCAAGCACCACACAACATCTGACCGTATTTATCCAGGATGATGCCGGAAATCCTGGCGCCGGTATTCCTGCAAAATATGTATACCAATCTGCCAGAGCAGGAATTAGCTCAAGCGCTCTTGGTGTGGAAGAAATTTCGAATGGAGTTCCTTTCAAAATGTATCCTAATCCATCTAACAGCAACACTACTCTTGCATTTAATCTTGACCAAGATCAAAATGTAAATGTAAAAGTGTATAATATGTTGGGTGAAGTAGTTTATTCTAATAATGAAGGCAGGCTCTCTTCAGGACAACATACCATCATGATTAATGGTTCTGCCCTGGATAACGGAGTTTACCTGGTTAACTTAACTACGGATAGCGGGCTTACCGTTCAACGTTTGGTTATACAAAAATAAGTTCATTTTAATTCATATAAAAAAGCCCTGCAGAAATGCGGGGCTTTTTTTATGACCCCATGCGGCCTTCCCAAAATTGATTCATACTGATTTAACAAAAAAATCATATAAATACTTGTTTTTCTCATTTTATTTTACAATATTTGCATAGGAAACACAGAGGAAGTATTTATCACCTCTCATAGAGAGATAAATTATTGAGTGTATGAAGGAAGCAAATCATATCCTCCAACGAAGCAATGGAAGGATACAGAACCAACAGGCAATGCCTGTTTCATTCAATGTGGCTGAAATGCGCAGCAAGTTGTTGGTATCTCCTGATGATATTTTACTGGCAGAAACGGATGAGATTGACAGCCGGAATAAGCGGGTTTACATCAAAGATGAAGAACGTAGCTATACACTTATGAATGTTTCGTTTGCCCGCTTGCATAACTATGCCCCCTATACTTTTATGGTAAATAAAAATACCATGATAGCTGCCGACATTATTCATGGCTTCCAATATGATATTATCACCCTTAAAAACCTTTTTACAGGATGGGATGGCAAACAGGTAATATTGAGTAAAAAATATAAAGCGGGTTTTTATGGTCTTAATGCGTTTGGAGGAGGCGTGGGTATGGCGGGAACCCTATTTTCATTTGACCCTAATGGCAATGTATATACAGTTCTTGGTACTTTCAGTGGAACAAAAGGATGGGAACCTGGTGGTAATGTAACTCTTGCTAATGGAATAATGTATGGGATGACCCCAGGATCTGGAACACATGGAAATATTTTTACTTACACAGGTTGTAACCTGGGGGTAACTATTGGAGGAATATCACCCTTCTGCTTCGGTGAACAAGGAGGGTTGCTTTCGAACCCTGTTTACGGAACGCCTCCTTACACCTATAGTTGGAGCCCAGGAGGAAATACCAATGCAAGTGAATTTGCTTATGCAGGTAATTACACTCTAACCGTTACAGATAATAATGGGTGTACAGCAACTTCAAGCATCGTTCTTTCACAACCTGCACCATTGTCTGCCAATGCTCACTGGTATTGTTATCCATTCCAGTCATCAAATGGCGATGCCTACTCTTTACCGTCAGGGGGGACCTCTCCATATGCCTATTCATGGTCAAACGGGGGTACGGGATATTCTATTATAGGAGTAACATCGGGATTTTATACGGTAACTGTAGGAGATGCTAATGGATGCACTGCAACAGATGTGGCAGCACCGTGCGCTCTACCAGATCATCATGCTACCCGCCATGGACAACAGGATGATTCCATTACCTTGATAGCAGCAGCTATTTCTTCATATCCCAATCCTACTAATGGGCAATTTACTACTATAGGATTAGATAAGGGAATGTCTATAGAAATTTATGATTATATGGGAAGTTTAGTGAGTAAAATTGTTGCAAGTAGTGAAACCATGCAATTCAATCTTTCCGGGCAATCGAATGGTATCTACCTGGTTAGGATACTAAGCTCTGATGGAACATTGGTAAAAGAAACTAAGGTACTAAAAGTGGAATAACATTTATTTTACTACATTCGCTTATAAAGGAGGGAATATTCCCTCCTTTATATTTTTATAGAATATTCATCAGGTTTTCTATATTTGCATATCATAACACAAAAAATCATGAAAAAAAATCTCCTATTAGCTATTTTCTGCGTAGCATTAACTAGCCTCTCCATTGGCCAGGTACAAATCAACTCCATAAACCTGCACACCCCGGGAAACCAGGATGTAAATGTTTTGAATCAAAGCATCCCGCACATGGTGCAGGTTAACAAACCTTACAGTTTCAATGGTTCTGTTTCGTTCAGCGGAAACAATACTATCTCCAATGCGAATATGAATTATTCCATCAACGGGGGCGCTGTTAAAACACAAACAATTTCCAGCTTAAGCAATAATACATCCACACAATGGAACATGGATGCTATGCCTTTCACACCAACTTCAACAGGAGCCTATACTGTAAAGTATTGGATTGACGGGTTAAATGCCGGAAATGGCGCAGATACGTTAGTTGCCAAATTTTTAGCGGTTGATTCTGTTTTAACAAAACAAGCCCTTTATGAGGAATATACCGGTCAATCCTGTGTTTTTTGTATGGTTGCCGCCCCTAACATGGATTCGGTATATAACAATAATGCTTACAACTCCAATATTATCAGGTACCATGTACCTATACCCGAAAGAGATTTTATGTATACTGCCACAGCAGGTTTTGTTAATGTAAGAGAATCCTATTATGGTGTTAATGGAGCCCCGGATGGATATATGGACGGTTCATTCCTCAATCCAAGTACCTATCAACAAGGTAATCCCGGATTACGCTACTCCTCCACAACGGTGCAAGACGAAGACGCTGTGGGCTCACCGTTTAAAATTACCTTTTCAAAAGCCCGCTATAATTTAAGTACCGATAGTTTTGAGGTAACTGCCAATTTTACTGCGTACGCCACCTTTGCTGCCGGGTTAATAGCCCAAATTGCACTAACCATTGATTCTATTACATACCAATATGATTTAAGTATGGAGGATCCCGCATCTACATTTGCAGTATGTAAATGTATTCCGGGTTCCAAAGGCGCTTCAGGCTCATGTTCAGATTGCCCCGACTATTATTATGATTTTACGCTTAAGTATCCACATGTGGCCGAAGAAATGTTTCCAAGCAGCGGAGGTGGAACTAAATTAGCCGCCTTTACTTCCGGACAAACACAAACTTTATCATTTGCCTGGAAGAGAAATCATCCATGGGGCAATTATGACCGGGATACAATACAGGGTGACAGCGATCACTACGATTCTTCTTTAACCGCACAATTTGTAGCATTTGTTCAAACAAATACCGCCATTGCATCCCAGGGAGTACCTGCTCAATATGTATTTCAATCTGCGTCGGCTCCCATTACCGGCGTAAGTAAAGATGCAGGAGTAGCAGAAATTTCGAACGGGGTTCCTTTCAAAATGTATCCTAACCCAGCTAACAACAATACTACTCTAGCATTTAATCTCTCTCAAAACCAAAATGTAAATGTGCAGGTATATAATATACTGGGAGAAGCAGTTTACACGGCCAATGAAGGTATGTTATCTTCCGGGCAACATAGTCTATTAATTAACAGTACAAGTTTAAAGAACGGTATTTACCTGGTTAGACTAATAACGGATAATGGAGGAGCTACTTTACAAAAACTGATTATTCAGCGATAAGCATGTATTTTTAATTCCAAAAAGAAGCCCCAAAAATATGGGGCTTCTTTTTTGCTCAAAATAACAGAAATAAAGAAAAATTTCCTACATTTGCATATTATAACACAAAAATATCATGAAAAAATCTCTCCTTTTAGCTATTCTTAGCATAGCATTCAGTAGCCTTTCTTTTGGGCAATTAAGAGTTCTTGTACCAGGTGCCAGTCAACCATTAAATAATGGCGATACTGTTGCCGTTTTTGGTAATTCAACAGACGAAATGAATCTCAATCTTTATGTGATTAATACAGGTTTCAAGGAGACTGTTTTAGCAAGGCGTGATTCAGTGCTTTTATTTAAGTCACTTATTACTGGCAACGAATTCTGCTGGGGTGGATATTGCTACGATACTACTTTCAATATTTCACAACTTTCGGAGACCATTGCCCAAGGTGATACGGCTAATGGAATAGGAGAGTTTACGGGCCACTATACTCCTTATGGGCATTTGGGAGCAGCCTATATAAAATATACTTTTTATGATCAAAATGGCCCAGGCCCTACAGATGGATGGGTAATTGTAAAGTATGATGCAACCCCTGCTTCTGTGCAAAATATTTCTAATGGTATTCGCCTTGCAGCGCCTTATCCTAACCCGGCTAATAGTTTTGCAACTATTAATTACAGCCTTAACAATGGTGTACAAACAGCTAACCTCAAAATATTTAATTTGTTAGGCAAATGTATTGAAACATATCCGCTGAGTTCCTTACAGACTAAGACAAATATTGATGTTCAATCTATGCCATCGGGCATTTACATATGCGAAATGCAAGCACAGGGCTGCCAACCTGTTTATCAGAAAATGGTGGTTTCACATTAAACCTACTATCTAAAAAAGTCCTGCTATAAATTTAGCAGGACTTTTTTCATGTTCCGTTCATAAATATTTTCATACATTTGAACCATACTAATTAACCGCTTCATGAAAAAGTCCCTGTTGATTCTTGCCCTATTTTCATTCTCATTTATACATGGCCAAAGTCTATTGAACTCTAAGGTTCCGTCTGTGCAAATAAAAACATTAAACGGCGCCACCATTAATACATCCACTTTTTCCAATAATGGCAAGCCTATCGTTATTGACTTCTGGGCTACCTGGTGCAAACCCTGTGTAGCGGAATTAGGCGCTATAGATGATGAATATACAGGCTGGGTAAAAGAAACTGGTGTAAAAGTGATAGCCATATCAGTAGATGATTCACGCACCATGGGCAAAGTACAATCGTTTGCTAAAGAACAGGGTTGGACCTATGATGTATACCTCGACCCTAACCAAGACTTTCAACATGCCATGGAGGTTATTAATGTGCCCTGTACTTTTGTGTTGGATGGAAGCGGCAAAATAGTATACATACACAATTCCTACATGCAAGGAGACGAAAAGGGATTGCATGCAGCCATACTAAAAGCCGCAGGTAAGAAATAGAACAAGTTTATATCGTTTATTATAAATTAAAATCTCCCCGATTTGAAAAAAAATAAATATTATACCACTCTACGTGTAGCCTTTGTTTTCTCCCTTATTATTTTATTAAATCCGTTTGCTGAAGCCCAGGTGTTAAATGGCGAAGGCCAACTACATGGCAGTATTGAAATAGATGCCCAATATTATAGACCCGATTCACTAATTGGTGCACCCCCCGTTCCGGAAAAAATGTTGATGAACACTTACGACCAGCTCGATTATACGAATGGAAAAATATCGGCCGGAATACGCTATGAAGCATACGACGATGCCCTGGAAGGATATGACCCGCGTTACAATGGCAGCGGGTTCCCTTACAAATACATTGATTATAAACAGGATAACATGGAAGTTACCGTTGGTAATTTTTATGAACAATTTGGTAGTGGAATGATATTGCGATCTTATTGGTCACCACAATTGGGAGTAGATAATTCATTTAATGGTGTACGAGTAAAATACAATCCTGCTAAAGGTATTTACCTGAAAGGGCTCATAGGCGATCAACGGTATTATTGGACTGAAGGAGCCGGACTGGTGCGTGGCTTTGATGCCGAAGTTAATATCAATGAATTGGACTCCTCTCTCGCCAATATGAAAACAAAAATTATTTTGGGTGGAAGTTTTGTAAGCAAGTACCAGGTATCTACCAGCACTACCTATAATTTTCCTGAAAATGTGGGAGCCAGCTCCGGAAGAATAACCATCAACAATGGTGGATTTTCCTTTTACACGGAAGGAGCTTATAAAATCAATGATCCCGATGCCATTAATGGAGATATATTTAGGCCCGGAGATGGAATATTAGTTAGAACCGGGTACTCTCAAAAAGGATTCTCCTTCTTATTAACCGGAGAGCGGGTAGACAATATGAGTTTTAAATCGGACCGAACAGCCACAGCGAATGATTTGGATATTAATTACCTGCCGGCTTTACCACGTGATGAAACATACCAACTGGCCCAATTATACCCTTATGCTACCCAGCCGAATGGAGAACAGGGTTTTGATGCCGAAATGAAATATAAATTACCCAAGGGAAGCTTTTTAGGAGGAAAATACGGAACCGAGTTGGATGTAGAATACTCTGCCATCCGTTCACTGGATACAATAAACCTAAACGATGCTACCACATCTGACCAGGGATATGATACTAAGGTTCTCAATATGGGGCAGACTAATTATTTCCAATTATTTACCTTGGAAGCACAACATAAGTTTTCACCCGACTTCCGCATGATAGCCCAATATGATTATGAATATTATGATAAATCGGTTATTCAGCAAGAGTTGGGGTCTCCAAACATTACTTCAAATATTGAAGTTTTAGACGGATACTATATGCTCTCTCAGGCCCATACTCTTCACATGGAATTACAAGCCTTGCAAACAGCACAAGATGAAGGCGACTGGGCATTTGCATTGGTAGAATATAACTTTGGCCCCGATTGGTTTGTAGGTGCATTGGATGAATATAATTATGGCAACTCCATAGTTTCTCAACGAATACATTATTATACCTTAACTGCCGGATACACACATAATGCATTGCGTATTACAGTAGGATATGGCAAAACAAGGGCAGGTATATTATGTATTGGTGGAGTATGCAGGGAAGTTCCGGCATCAGATGGATTCACACTTTCCATTACCAATAGTTTCTAACATCGTAAAAATTACTATCTTGGTTTTTTAATATATCCCATGAAACTGAAAAACATAGTTGGAACATTAGTTATTGTTGTATTTGCATTTGCAAGCTGTGATAAAATTTCAAATCCAATATTGC
>Ga0207038_10075_pt1 | contig 29337 bp, 18 predicted proteins | sample Alteio_BWMinCont_76_FD_153285 | JGI IMG/M metagenome (GOLD analysis project Ga0207038, IMG submission 153285) | Enriched cells from forest soil in Barre Woods Harvard Forest LTER site, Petersham, Massachusetts, United States -... | ecosystem: Environmental > Terrestrial > Soil > Temperate forest >...
AAAAGGCAGTGGTATTGCAAAATCAAGCCTCCTCAATATATATCTCCGACGGGCCTTAGCCGTACCCTTATAATAGGCTATTAATCTGCTACTTAGTGTTTGTGTTTCTCGAGATGTTCCTTCAAAAGTCCTGTAGCTCTTTCCACTGCTTTCAGTTTGGTTTTGAAGCCCGTTTCTCCTGTAATTAGTTGCTTCCTGTTGTAAATGGATATATCTGTGCCTGTAGTTTGCAACGTTTTTTTACCGTCTACATCTTTTAATTCTTGTTTGTTCTTTTGGTAAATCCTTAGATGACCTACTTCAGCTATGCACTTGCCTCTTGGTTGAGCTTCTTTTCCCATGGTGTCTTATGTTATGTTAATTGTTATATTTATTTTACCAAGTTAGATCATATTAATGGATAATCATTGGATTAATTCATAATTGTAAATAAAACGTTATCTCATTGGAATACAATTTACAATAATCATTGTAAATACTCTACAAATACAAAATGAGTACAGGGCGCAATAACGGCTCATAACTCATCACTTATAACTTTCATTTTACATCCCCATCAATTTCCGCCCTCTAATTATAAGCCGGATACCCTTCTTTTTAATATAGATTGCTCTTTCTTTTTGGGTTTCTTTATCGCGTATTTCGTAGGCTTCAATTATATCGCGATAGGTAAGTACTCCAACCAACTGTTCAGGGTTTTCTTTATCAACTATAGGAAGAACCTCTAATTGGCTATTAAGCATTTTATCCGTCACGGCTTTTAGAGTTTCGTCTTCGTATGCTATAGTAGGGCTTGTTTTCGCAATTTTACCCAGCGTTTTTTCTTCATCATGCAGGGTGTTAAAAATTTCTTTCACGTCGATAAGTCCAAATAATTGGCCAGTTTCGTCTACCACCGCAAAAGCAGATGGGGTAGGAGTGCCTTCACCCTCCATTATAAACTTACGGGCCTCGCCTATGGTGCTATCGGTACTTAATACGTTCACTTCTTCCTTTAGCACATCTTTTACTTTATAGTTGTTTAAAATATCAGGTACATACGATTCAGGAGCATCGATACCTCTTCGGGCAATCTTTTCCGTCATTATGGTACTTTTCATCATTACGAAAGAAACAAAATAAGCAGCAGCACAGCCGCCCATCAGGGGAAGCAGCAGGTGGGGCTCCTGTGTGGTTTCGAGGGCAAAAATTACCGAGGTGAGAAGTGCCCTGGATGCACCCGAAAACATAGCAGCCATACCAATTAATGCCGCAGCCGGAATAGATAGTTGCAGCGATGGGAAAATGTAATTCACTCCCAATGCAGTTAAAGCACCCATAGCGCCCCCAATCGTAAATAAAGGAGCCAGTGTTCCACCGGAGGTGCCGCTGCCCAGCGATATGGCCCAGGATATAAACTTGAGAAAACAGAACACCAGCAATATGCGGATGCTAAGGTTTCCGCTTAAAATGCCCCGTATATTATCATATCCAACCCCCATGGTAGAAGGTGCGAAAAAGCCTATAATTCCTACGGCAAGTCCGCCGATGGCGGGCCACCACATCCAATGCACGGGAAGTTTCTCAAAGGCATCTTCGACAGCATACACTATTTTAGTAGTGCCTACCGATAAAATCCCTACAAAAGCCCCTACCAAGGAATAAATAATTAGTTGAAGTGCTCCGGGTGTTGCTATGGAAGGCATGGCAAACATAGGTTGCGAGCCGAAAAAGAGAAGATGACCTGCCGCACCCGTAATACAAGCTAATGCCACCGGAATAATAGAACGTGGAGAAAATTCAAATAACAGCAGTTCGATGGCGAGCATAATAGCCGCCACAGGACACCCGAAAATGGCAGCCATACCGGCTGTGGCTCCTGCAGTAAGTAATATCTTTCGTTCGTATCCACTTATTTTAAGTATTTGACCAATGAGTGAACCAAATGCTCCTCCGGCTGAAATAATAGGGCCTTCCGCACCGAACGGCCCTCCTGTTCCTATAGAAATAGCAGCCGACAGTGGTTTCAGCAAGGTAACTATCGGCGGAATTTTACTTTGATTGGTTAGTACCTGCTCCATTGCTTCGGGTATGCCATGTCCACGGATAGCCATAGAACCGAACCGAGCCATAATGCCTACCAATACTCCACCAATAACTGGTATCAATATAACCCACAACCCGAGATGATTGCCAGCTGGAGCGATTTCGCCTGTGGTAACAACACCATGGAAGGATAAGCCTGTAACAATATTAATAAGCATCACCATTACCTTGGCAATAACACTTACCAATATGGCATTTAGTATGGCGAGCATGCAGATATAAAGCAAGCGGGTAAGTTTAATAGTATGCCGCCTGGCAATGCCTTCATTTTCCAAAAGAGGCTCCATAGAGATAGAAATTGGGATACCTTCAGGATTAGAAGAGGAGAATGGTTTTTTATTCATGATGAGATTTTAACTTCTTTTGAGGATTGCAAAGATAGAGGGTAAAAACAGGCGCGGAAAGAAAATAGGATTGGTCGTAAAATAGCATGTATCTATATTGCAAAATAAGCATTTGGTAGGTCGGAAGCCCAACTGGCAAATAATCTGAAGCCGTCATTCCGAACTTGTTTCGGAATCGCAATAATTTGGTGTATTTATGGGATGTCCGCCTAGGCGGATTCAGCATGACTAGCTTGTATCACAGAATAAATAACGGCACAAAACGGCTTATTTACTAGTTACAAGTGATGAGATTCGCAATGATATTTTCGATTCATAATTCTCCCCAAAGGCTTCACTCCATCTCAATCATTGCCTGGTTTTTCTCAACCTTGGCGCCTTTTGCAATATGAATCTTCTTAACCTTGCCGTCTGATTGGGCTTTGATAAGGTTTTCCATCTTCATCGCTTCGAGCACCAACAAACCGTCGCCTTTTTTTACCGTATCGCCCTCTTTTACGTTGATGGCTAACACCAGGCCCGGCATAGGCGCTTTAATATTTTGTACTTTTTGTGAAGTGCCTTTTATTCCCAATTTTTCCAGCAGCAGGTCGGTATCATCTTTCAGTTTTACCTCATAGCGGGCATTGTTTAATTTAATGACGGCTATCTTATCGCTTTCGTTGTAGCTTACAAGTTCGGCTTGGTATGAATGATTGTTGTATAAAAAGCACAGCATTCCATTCCGGTTAAAATAGGAATCTAATACTACCGGTTTACCATTCACTTCAAAAGGAGCGTCTTTACCAGTCGGTTCTTTAATAAGAAACTCTTTATTGTTTACGGTTGCCTTCATGTTGCAAATGTAAATATTTAAATAAGTAATGCTAATTTTGGGCATCTTTGATGCGTTAAAAAAACAGATTATGGGAAACAGAATAATTGGTAATATTTCAGCAATAGTCCTATCAGGCGTTATGTTAAGTTCGTGTGGTTCATCACAAAAAACTACATCTGCTGCAACCCGCAAAGCTGATTCATTGGAATCGGCAAGATTAATAGATTCTTTAAACATGATGGCTAAGGTTGATTCTGCTGCCAACAAGGCCAATTCCCCGGCAGTAGATACCACACCCAAAATTGCCTTCGAAAACTACCGTGCTACGGCTACTATCACCAATCAATTAATACATACCGAACTTCATGTGAGTTTTGATTATGCAAAACAATATCTATATGGTAAGGCTACTATAACCTTGCAGCCTTATTTTTATCCAACCGATTCACTCACACTGGATGCTAAAGGAATGGACATTCATGAGGTGAGCCTTGTGAAAGGAAAAAACAAAGTACCTCTGAAATATACCTACGACAGCTTGCAACTTCATATTACGCTTGATAAAATCTATAAAGCCAAAGAAGAGTATACGGTATTTATTGACTACACTTCAAGACCTAACCAATTGAAGGCGGAACAAAATGGAAGCGCTGCCATTACTTCACACAAGGGGTTATTCTTTATTAATCCCGATGGGAAAGATAAAACCAAGCCCCGCGAAATATGGACGCAAGGGGAAACAGAAGATAATTCCTGCTGGTTTCCTACCATTGACAAGCCTAACCAGCGCATGACGGAAGAAATTTATATGACCGTAGAGAAAACTGAAAGAACATTGTCGAATGGCGCTCTTGTTTCATTAGTTGAGAATAAAGATAACACCCGCACCGACCATTGGGTAATGAACCCGGGTATTCCTCCATATTTAGTGATGATGGCTGTGGGCCCATTTTCGATCATACATGATCAATGGAAAAATCACGAAGGGAAAATTATTCCGGTCGATTATTATATTGATGCGAAATATGCTCCTTATGCAAAAGATATTTTCGGGAAGACTCCCCAGATGATTGAGTTCTATTCAAACATATTGCATTTCCCTTATCCCTGGAATAAATATGACCAGGTTGTAGTTCACGATTATGTTTCGGGCGCTATGGAAAATACGACTGCTACGCTGCATGGCGATTTCCTTAATAAAACAAGAAGAGAGTTAATGGATGATCCGCTTAGTACCAGTGAAGATATTATTTCGCACGAATTGTTCCATCATTGGTTTGGCGATTTGGTTACCTGTGAATCATGGTCGAACTTAACCTTGAATGAATCATTTGCCGATTATGCAGAATTTTTGTGGAGACAACATGCCTGGGGCGAGGATTGCGCCGAACAATATATGCGCCAAAGCATAAGTGAATACCTTAATGGGGGAGAAACACAGCACAACCTCGTTGATTTTTATTATCACGACAGAGAAGATGTTTTTGACGGTATTTCCTATAACAAGGGTGGCGGTATTTTGCACATGTTGCGCAAGGTGGTAGGCGACACCGCATTTTTTGATGCACTGCATCTGTATCTTGAAACCAATAAACTTACGGCAACTGAGACACCACAATTAAGGCTTGCTTTCGAAAAAGTAACTGGCAAAGATTTGAACTGGTTCTTTAATGAATGGTATTATAATAAAGGATACCCGGTAATTACCGTCGATCACTCGTATGATGCCACTTCGAGGAAAGAAACCATATCTATTGAACAAACACAGGATTTATCGCAGAACCCTGTGTTCTACATACCTCTGCAGATTGATATATATACAAATGGCAAAAAAGAAAGCCATCCTGTGATAATGGATAAAACAAAAAATACATATGTATTTAATGTGGCTTCGAAGCCTGACTTAGTAGTGGCAGACGGTAAAAGTATATTGGTGGTCGCCATCAAGCACGAACACATGTCGATAGCCGAAAGAGAATATCAATATCAAAACCTGCCATCGTACTGCGACCGTTCTGATGCATTGCATGATTTAGTAAATCATTTGGATGATGCAAGCGCTAAAGCAACTTTAATGAAGGGATTGCACGACCGTTTTTGGATGCTGAGAGAATTCACAATTGGAAAACTGGGGAATGACAGTACACCCGAAATGAAGCAAGCATTGATAGAGCTGACAAAAGACAGCGCTCCGAGTGTTCGTGCTGATGCCATATCAGCATTGGCATCGAGTTATAAAAGCCCTGATCTTATTCTTTTATATAGAAATGCGCTTAATGACAGCTCCTACAAAGTAGAATCTGAAGGATTATCTGCCATTGCTTTGGTGAATAAAAATGAAGCAATGCGTGATGCAAAGCAACTTGAAAATTCTGATGAAGGCGAGATACTTATTAGCGTTGCCGCTATTTATGTTCAAAATGGGAATGATTCGTGCAACAATTTTTTTGTAAAACTTCATGACCATATCAATGGCACCATTGAACAGGTTGAATATGTAGCATTATATGGTAAATTTTTGCAACAATGCAGTGATTCTTCGGTTAACAGGGGCGTTCCGATTATTGCTGGTATGCTAAAAAATGCAGATAACCGTTATGTGAAATACTATGCTAAAAACGCATTGCAGAGTTTGCTTTCAGCATACCAAGAACGTGAAAAAGCATTATCGGTTCAGATAGATGACCTGAAAACTAAAAATGGCGATTCGCAGAAGATAGCCGATTTGCAGAAACTGTTGAATTCGGTTAGAACTACTGAAGCAATGATTAGCACATCTATAGAGTAGGGTAAATAGAACTCTTACCGATGCATACGGCCTCTTCTGTTAACCGGTGCCGCTTCTTCTATTACTTGGTCATCCTTTCGTTTCATTAGGATGAACAGCGAGCATAAAAAGAAGGGAAGATAAGCTATTTTAAACCGGACTAATGCCCCAAAATTAGCCGTTGAAACACCTACGCTGAATGCAAAAAATATGGAAAATGACAGGGAAAAGAAGAGGATGGGTTCCTGGAGTAATTTCCTGAAAAAGGATACAATATTCGTTCGTAGAATAGAAGAAATAGTAAGAATCAAAATTAGGGTATTTTCAAGGCCAGATACAAGCATCACAGCATTGCCGCTTTCCCATAAAAATGGCCTGTATAACCCCGCTATAATAGCAACCGGCGATTTCTTTAAAAGTCCCGTAGGGCTGGCATCTGTAAGCCCGATATCGAAAGAATGCCCGTGATAATAGGATTGTTTGAGATCATTTTGTGTGGTAACTAGGGTAGATGCCAGGTTGTTCACAGAATACTTTCCCATTAGGCCTTCCCCAAAAAATGATAAGGCATAAAATCCGCCTCCAACACTAATTACAAGGATTAGCGGGATAATAAGAATTTTAAATGCCGCATTTTCTATGGCTGAAATCCGGTTTGAAAAAACCCACATCAGCGAACCAGGCAAAAGCGCAAAAATAACGTAGGGCTTTATAAGCACAATAATGAGCAGGTTTATAACAAGTATTATAAAATAGCGATATTTACTCTCCTTTACAACAAATGTCTTATATATACAATACACTACCCACCCGGTACAGGAAAGGGTGATGGAATCTTTTAATATCCCCGATCCCCAAAAAAGCACCGAAGGACAAAATAGTATGGCAAAGGCAAACAAATTTTTCCGGTTGGGGTAGTGACTGGTGAATACAAGGTAGAGCCTCCAAATACCGGTATAAACAACCCAATCGAGTACGATAGTGGTAAGCAGAAAACTATTAAAGGTGACTAACATCAGGGGGTTAACAAGGCGGATTACCATATATGTTTTTGGATCGAAATACATATAATCTAAAGGATACCCGGTAGCTAATGAAAAGAGGGAGAGATGTTCGTAACTGTTCTTTCCGAACTCAACAGCAAACCAATCTGCCGGCGAACTTACGAGCAGGTTCTTCAAAGCGGCAGAAGACTCGTAGTAGGCTGTCGTGTCACCGCCGCTCCAGTAGTACATGTATACGAGAACGATGCCAATACCGCCTACAATTTTTGCAAAAAGTCCCCAAACATAAAACTTATAAACCGGGTTATTCCGTAGTCCTTTTTGCTTAATCCGGTTAGCAATAAGGTACATAATGAGGAGGTATATTGGAAGCGCCAATAGTTCCCATAGCTGTATGGTTATAGTCCCAAAATAGTCAGTTGTAAACATTTACCGTTAAAATAATAGACGGTTTACAAAGCTATCAAAATAACAGACAGGCACTCATATATAGATTCAGCAATATGGTGCAATTACATTTTTGGGGTTATCTCATCACATAATGCGACGAAAATATCTTCAATTTCTCCGATGCCGTTCACGGCATTTAGAATGCCCTTATCGCTATAATATTTTTTAAGCGGAGCCGTTTCAGTGCGATATACTTGCATACGTTTTAAAAACGTATGCCTGTCCTGGTCGTCCACACGGCCCGATAATTTACCCCGCAATGAAATTCGCTTATATAATTCTTCCTCATCTACTTCAAGTGATAGGGTAGAGGTTATAGATAAATTGTACTTTGCCAATAATGCATCTAATGCCTCTGCCTGGTTAAGTGTACGCGGGAACCCATCAAAAATAAAGCCCTTTGCAGAAAGATTGTGGCCGATTTTTGAATCAATCATGCCGGTTACTATTTCGTCACTCACCAGTATGCCTTTATCCATCAGGTTTTTAGCAGCATTACCCAAGTCTGTACCGGCTTTCACTTCAGCCCTTAGCAGGTCGCCAGTAGAAATGTGGATCAAATTGAATTTTTCGGCAATTTTTATTGCTTGCGTACCTTTTCCGGCACCGGGAGGACCAAATAAAATAATGTTGAGCATGCTGTATGCGATTTGTTTGCAAGTATAAGTGTTTTATTCTAAATATAGCGGCCTGAGAATAAATTAGATATTTAAAAGAATATGCATATTACCGGGAGTTTATTAATGTGTTATATAAAGAATTTATCACCATATTTATCGCATCTTAATAATGAGTAAACGGGAATTATATATTGACGGACTTAATGGAATAAGGGCTATCGCAGCAATAGGGGTAATTATGGCGCATGTCACAACGCATCTTTCTAACTTTAATCTTAATCCGTATATTTTAGGTGTAATGGAAGATGGTTCCCCCAAAGGATATATTCTTGGCGGGCAAGGGGTATCCATGTTTTTTGCGTTGAGCGGTTTTTTAATAACCTATTTGCTGCTACTTGAAAAGGAAGAAAAAAGTAAAATTAATATCCGGTATTTTTATATCCGAAGAATCTTGAGGATATGGCCCCTCTATTACTTTTTTATTATTCTTTGTGCTATTGCCATACATTTTTCGGGGGAAAATATTAATACAACAACATGGCTGTTGTATATTTTTTACTTACCGAACATACCTTTTATCCTAAATGCTTGCATACCTGTATTGACCCATTACTGGTCATTGGGAGTAGAGGAGCAGTTTTATCTTTTCTGGCCGTGGATTGTGGCTAAGGTTAAGCGGAAACTTGAATGGTGCATTTTGGGTTATATTATTATTACAATGATTTTGAAAGTATGGGCGCGCTACTACCTACCCGGGCACGATTATTCCTATTTATATAAGTTTATTAATGTTACCCGGTTTCAGTGTATGCTTATTGGTGCGTTGGGTGCCATCTGGTATTTGAAAAATAATTCCATGTTTTTAAAAATATGCAATAACAAGATTACCCAATTATTGGTTTGGGGATGTATCGGCACTATAGCGATTAATAAATTCCATATAGCATCTGTAACGGATAATGAATTGGTAAGTGCAATTACGGTTGTAATTATTATAGGACAGGCAATGAAAACTAACCGACTAATTAACCTTCAAACAAGGGTGCCTGATTTTTTAGGTAAAATATCGTATGGAATGTATGTATATCACCCACTTATTATTTGGGGTTATTCGTATTTGTTTCCTAACATTGGATTGCCGGGTATTACCAAATATATATTCGTATACAGCATAGTTATCTTAACAACAGTTTTAGTGGCGTATTGTTCGTACACCTACTTTGAGAAGTGGTTCTTGAAGCTAAAACTAAACTACTCTATAATTAACAGCTCGAGGTTATAGGGAATAGTAGTGCTACATACTAAACCGTATAATGTTTAAGTTTGTAGGTAGTATGTTATATATTTTCTGATTTTTGTAAAACCAATCAGTTTCATGCCCATTATTAATTCCATAGTCTCCTGGCTCATGAAAAAGCGCCTGCACCAGATTGAGCTATTTATGCAATATCCGGTGGAAGTGCAGCATGAGTGGTTTGTGAGGCTATTAGATGCTGCAAAAAATACGGAGTTTGGTAAAAGGTATGGTTTTGCTTCTATTACGTCTGAGGCCGAATTTAAGGCTCGCGTGCCGATACAGGAATACGATGAAATAAAACCTTACATAGACAGGTTGAGAAAGGGTGAAAGCAATATTCTGTGGCCCGGTGAAATACGATGGTTTGCCAAATCATCAGGGACATCCGGCAGCAAGAGTAAATATATTCCTGTGAGCCAGGAATCTATGAACGATTGCCATTTTAAAGGTGGAAAAGATATGTTAAGCCTCTATTGTAGCGCCTATCCGCAAACACATCTTTTTGATGGGAAAACCCTGTCGCTGGCCGGTTCTCATAAAGAAGACGAAACCAATATATATGCTCGCAATGGCGACTTGTCTGCAATCTTGCTGGAAAACCTGCCAAGCTGGGCCGAGTTTTTCAGGGCGCCTGAAGCATCCATTGCCCTAATGAGCGAATGGGAGGAAAAGATGGATAAAATTGCCCATGCTATCATGCACGAAAATATTACCTGTATTAGCGGAGTTCCATCATGGATGAATGTTTTATTAAAGCGAACCCTTGAACTAAGCGGCAGAAAACGGCTTGCGGATTTGTGGCCCGATATGGAAGTGTTTTTTCATGGAGGCGTAAATTTCAGCCCTTACCGGGAGCCCTACAAAGCCATGTTCAAACCGCTCGATATTAATTTTTGGGAAGTATATAATGCCTCGGAAGGTTTTTTTGGAATACAAGATAGTTTGAGCCGTAATGATTTGCTACTGATGCTTGATTATGGCATTTATTACGAGTTTCTGCCTCTTGAGAATTTGAAAGATAAATCGCCTGCCTTATCTTTAAGCGAAGTGAAGGAAGGGGTTAACTACGCCTTGGTAATTTCTACCAGCGGAGGTTTGTGGCGATATTTAATCGGCGATACCATACAGTTTACATCACTTAGTCCGCACCGGTTTATTATTACGGGGCGCATCCGCAATTACATCAATGTATTTGGCGAAGAGTTGATAATGGATAATGCCGAAAAAGCATTAACCATAGCCTGCGAGCGCACTTCATCTGTTGTTTCAGAATATACGGTTGCTCCTGTATATATGGATAGCGATACCAAAGGAACACACGAGTGGCTTATTGAATTTGAGCAGGCCCCTGATAGTATCAGTTATTTTGCCGAAGTGCTCGACAATGCTCTCAAATCATTTAATTCGGATTATGAAGCCAAGCGGTATAAAAATATGACACTGAATATTCCTCAAATCATTTCATTGCCGAAAGGAACTTTTTATGAATGGATGAAGAAGCGGGGCAAACTGGGCGGACAAAACAAAGTGCCACGCTTGTATAATGACCGGAGATATGCCGATGAAATTCTGAGCCTTATCAATAAAGAGCATGTTTTTTAAACAACGTTGCCAGTTACCAGTTGTCATCCCGATAGCTATCGGGAGTCACTTGAAATTGGCTATTGGATTATGCCTGTTAATCTTTATTTATCTGCCAACAGCTATCTGCCAACAGCTATCTGCCGGGAAGGTGACGTACAATTTGATTTGTAAAATTCCATTTGCAGGTGGAGCTTTTACTACCGATAATTTGCAGAATATTTATCTCTATCATGGCAATTCTATAAAGAAATATACTTCGCAGGGGCAAGTTTTGTATACCTATAGCGATAAGTCGTATGGTGCCATTACTTCGATAGATGTGAACGACCCTATGAAAATATTGGTTTTTTATAAAGATTTCCCCGAAATTGTGTTGCTCGATAATACCCTAAGTCAAAACGGCAACCCCTTTAGCCCTTCCGATGCAGGGTATCCATTCGCAACGCTTGCCTGTACCTCACACGGCAATGGGATATGGTTATACGATGCCCAGAATTTTCAACTCATTCAGTTAGATGTAAATCTCAACTCTGCCCAAAAAACGGGCAATCTTGCGCAGGCCATAGACATACAGTTAAATCCCGATTATTTAATGGAGTACAACAATTATGTTTACCTCAACGATTCGGCTCAGGGCATATTGGTATTCGATTCCTATGGAACCTATTACAAAACCATTCCCATAACCGGGCTCAACACCTTTGAGGTGCGGGGCGACGACTTATTTTATATTTCCAAGAATAAGCTGCACATCTCTCACCTGAAAACAATAATGGAAGATGCCATAAAGCCTCCCGATACCCTTGCTACCGAAGTGCGGGTCGAAAAGAACCTGCTCTACGAGAAGTACCAGGACACCTTGAGGGTGTACGAAATTAAGTGAGTAAATATTTTGGGAAATGAAAAAAGTTATTGCAATCACAAAAAAATTGACCGTTCATTTTCTTGTAATTTATATAGTAATTTTAGCTTTTGAATTTAAAACAATTATTTTTCCATCACATAATTGGAAGCCCGCAAAATTTGGTGATATCATTTCAGATATTGAGGGTTCATTATTAATTGAACTATCTTTATTTTTATTTACTATCACATTTCTGATTTTCTGGGATAGCATTAAAAAGATATTTTCAAAATAAGCTCTTTTCGCATGAAGGATTGCAGTAGAAACCCCCGACCCATTAGGGGCATGCCCAAATGTGTTTATTTCTTTTTCTTATACTCCTCATACAGCCCACGCACAATGCCATCGGAAAGCCCAATTTCAGGTACAGCTATTTTCTGGATTTTGGCGCTTTTCATAATCGCTAGTAATATTTTAGCGGCAGGCACTATAACATCGGCCCGGTCGGGGTTAAGCCCTAATATTTTTATGCGGTCTTTGGTAGTGTACGATTCTATTTTAGCGGTAATAAGCTTCAGGCGTTTATAGGAAAGGGGCTTATTGCCTTTCTTGTCTGACATTTTATAAAGCTTGTTGATGTTACCGCCCGAACCAATAGCTGTAATGGGTTGCCGATTAGCTGAAACATCTTTTACCCATTGCCTGAATTCCAACCAATATTTCTTCTCGACCCTGTTATATAGCAATAGTATGGTGCCCACATTAAATGACTTGGAGGCTACCTGTTTGCCATTATCAATAAGTGTTATTTCGGTGCTGCCACCTCCAATATCAATATACATGTAGGAGGCATCGTGTGCCAAATTTTCTTCGGCATGATTGGCATAGATAATGCTCGCCTCTGTCTTCCCATCAATAACCGTAACGGGTAAATGGGCTTCTTTGCGGATACGCTTGATTATATCTTCGCTGTTGGTAGCTTCTCTCAACGCTGCTGTGGCGCAGGCCCGGTAAGCAATTACATCGTGTACGCTGATAAGATGCTTAAAGGCCTTCATGGTAGTTACAAGGCGATCGGCTTTTTTCCTGGATATTCTTTTCCGCAGAAAGGCATCGTCGCCAAGCCGTAAAGGAATTCGTATCAATTCCGCTTTTTTAAATACTGCCTTGCCATTGTCTTCATATACGTTGCAGAACAGCAAACGCACGGCATTGGATCCAATATCTATGGAGGCGAATTTCATTGCTAATTGTAAATTGTAAATCGTGAATTGTTAATGAATTTCATCCGGTATTTTTAATTAAACATTCAGCATTTACAATGGAGCTTTTTCAATTTTATTGGGTTTTATGTGCGCGCAAACGGCCCTTAAAATAGGCGTAAATATCATCCTGCGCCCTCACCTTTTTCTCTCCGGGCAGGGCAGGTTTATATTTATTTTCTTGCTTTTCGTCCAGAATGCGGGCTTTGGTATTATCGTGCAATTGTATGTCGATAATTTTTTTCAGTTTGTCACGGATTTTCTTATCGTATATAGGTACTGCAATTTCGTTACGCAAATCGAGGTTTCTATACATCCAGTCGGCCGATGTTAAATAAATGCGCTCATCACCACCATTGCAAAATATAATTATGCGGGCATGTTCGAGGTATTTATCTACAATACTCACGGCTTCTATATTTTCGCTCATTCCTTTAAGCCCCGGTATAAGCGAACAGTTTGAACGCACAATCAGCTTAATTTTAACGCCCGCCTGGCTCGCCATGTAAAGCTTTTTAATCATTTCTGAGTCTACGATGGAATTCAGCTTCAGTATAATGTAGGCTTCTTTTCCTTCTTCGGCATTTTTTATCTCCTTGCTGATAAACTTCATGAATTTCTTCCGCATGAAGAAAGGAGATACTAAAAGGTGATCGTAATTTCCTATTTTGAAATTGTTGCTGTAGAAGTGGAATACTTTAACTATTTCGCCGGTAATTCTTTTGTCGGCTGTAAGCAAGGTGCAGTCGCTATAAAACCGGGCCGTATCTTCGTTAAAATTACCTGTGCCAATGTGGCCATACATTACAGGCCCATTCGCTTCCTGGCGGGTAATGAGCAGTAATTTGGAGTGTACTTTAAGCCCCGATATGCCATAGATAACCTCGGCGCCTTCTTCTTTTAGCTGGTTTGCCCAATAAATATTAGCCTCTTCATCAAAACGAGCTTGCAATTCCACCACTATTGTTACCGACTTGCCGTTTTTCAACGCATTCGCTAAAATATAGGCTATACTTGATTTTTTAGCCAGCCTGTACCATGTCATTTTAATGGACGTAACTTTAGGGTCGATGCTGGCTTCCCTCAATAAGTCGATTATATGTGTAAATGATTGATAAGGATAACAAAGTAAAATGTCTTTTTTCTTCACGACACTGAAAAGGCTTTTAGCCTTGCTAAGTTCAGGATGTGGAAGAGGTGCAGGGTAGTTATATAGAAACTCCTTGTTTCCCACATTGGGAAAATTTATAAAATCGCGGAAGTTGTGGTAACGCCCACCCGGTATAAGGCTAAGGCTTCTTTTAAGTTTAATTTTCTTAATAATGAAATCAAGTAAATCTTTGGGTATTTCCCTATCGTACACTAATCTTACAGGGTCTCCTTTTTTACGTTCTTTTACACTCTTTTCAATTTTTTCGACAATACTTTTCGATAAATCCTGGTCAATGTCCAATTCGGCATCCCTGGTTAATTTAATGGTATAAGCTTCGGCATGGTCTATTTCTATAACAGCAAATAGTTCATTCAGGCAAAAACGGATTACGTTATCGAGAAAGATAATACTCCTGCTTTCTCCCTGCCTGGGCAACACTACAAAACGCGGCAGCACATCAGTCGGAATGTGGATAAGTGCATATTTCATGCCCTTTTTCAACTCTCCTTTTCTAAATAGCTTTACGGCAAAGTAGATAGACTTGTCGTTTAAATAGGGGAAGTTGGGCGCTGTTTCAATCATTACAGGTGCAAGGGTGGGCAATACATTATCGTGGAAGTATTTCAACACAAATGCACTTTGTTCTTTATTCAGGTTTTTTTCGTCAACAATAAAGACTTTGTTTGCTGCAAGCTCCTTTACGATAGAATGGTAAACATTCTCTACTTTCTCTTGTTGATCTAATACTTTTTTATGTATTTGCCTAAGCAGCTTTGCCGGGTTTTCGCCCACAAATTCGCTCACATCCTTTTTCACTTCTGCCAGGCGGCCTAACGTGGCAACGCGAACCCTGAAAAACTCATCCAGGTTACTGGAAAATATGCCCAGGAACTTCATTCGTTCGACAAGGGGTACCGTATCATCGGTTGCTTCCTGGAACACTCTTTCGTTGAATGATAACCAGCTTATGTCTCTTGGAATGTATTTAGGCTTCATAAAAAGGGATTGTCAAATTTAAAACTAATTATAGATATGAGTTATATGTTATGAATTATAAGTTATAACCTTTGAGTGTATTCATAGATTTATTAGATTACAACATGAATTACGGTGGTCATAATTCATAATTTATAATTCATAACTTGTAGCTGGAATCTTATTTGCCCGGTTCTGTAAAGATTACTTTACCTCCAAGCTTGCCCAGCGAGCTCCATTTGGATGTTTTAAACTGTATGCAGGTTACAGCAGATGTGGGCAGGTCTTTATTTTTTTTCCGGGTAAGATGCTTGCATAAATCGCTAATACTCGGATTATGTCCGAAAATCATAATGGAAGGAATAGCATCGTCTTGCTTTTTCAACATTTCTAAAATATCAGAATCCTTTTTTTCGTAGAGGCTGGAGCTAATTTCGATGGCAGAAACCGGGTAACGCATATTGATAGCAAAAACCAGTGCTGTGTTGAGCGACCTGAAAGCATGGCTCGATATCATCCTTACCGGCAATATTTTTTTATCGTAAAGTTTCTTCGCTACTTTTTGGGCCCGGTATATTCCCGATGCAGTTAACGGGCGTTCCCAATCATTAATACCTTTCTCATTACGTGATGCTTTAGCATGTCTTACAAGGTATATTGTTTTCATATCGCGTCAAAGGTAATGGCTGTCTCGAAGATACACATTAAATCTATATGAAATGATTGTTAAAGTATAGTTAGCTTTTAAAACCCTTATGGGTAGAGGTTTTAGAATAGATAACATAAATTTAGTGTAATTCCATTAATACAGATTTGCAATATAAATTTTCTTCCATATTTAAGGCCGGAAAATCGTTATTTGATTTTGTTGTATCTTTATACTTCGAATTTAATTGCTAAATGAGATATAATTATTATTTCTGTTTCGTAATAATTTTTTTGTTCTATACTCTTTCAGCAAACGGGCAGCGAGGCAAAAATGGTTCTCTTACCGTTACTTCAACTATCGAAGTAAATGAATACACCACACTCTCGGCCGATATAGCTGCAGGCAATACAACGCTTACGGTTGCCAATAGCGCATTAAATACATATAGCCGGTTTAACAATAACTTGTCAGCCGGAGATTTAATCATGATTATTCAAATGCAGGGTGCATCTATATTGAGTAATGTGCAAGACAGTACCTGGGGTAATATAACGGCTTACAATAATTGTGGCAATTATGAATTGTGTGAAGTAGCCTCGGTTCCTAACAACAGTACCATAAATATTGTATGTCCTTTAGTTAACAGCTATACGAGTGCCGGGAATGTACAAATAGTACGTATTCCGCGTTACTCGACCTTAACCGTAAATGCCGGAGGAGTTGTAACAGCAGATGCCTGGAATGGACAGGTTGGAGGTATCGTAGCTATAGAGGTATTGGGAGCAACTACCATAAATGGGTTAATAAATGCTGATACGCTTGGTTTTAGAGGAGGACAATTAATTAATATGCCCGGTGCGGCCCACTTTGTATACACTTTTGCGACCACGAGTCAGGATGCAGGAGAGAAAGGCGAAGGAATAGCGGGGTATCAATCTACCTACAATATATATGGCGGGATGTATGGCCGTGGAGCTGCAGCAGATGCAGGCGGCGGCGGCGATGCATGGAACACTTCGGGTGGTGGTGGTGGTAATGGAGGCAATATTGCCGGCTATAATGGCAATGGAAATCCCGATACCACTACTCGTAATTGGGACTCGGCCTGGAATTTGGAATATGTAGGTTTTAATAAAAACGTTTCCTCCGGTGGTGGAAGAGGAGGCTATGGAGTAGGGAATAGTGGAGTAAATCCGCGTAAAAAAGGTCCCGGTGACCCTGCCTGGGGGTATTGGTTGCGTCTTAATACCGGGGGTAAAGGAGGCCGCCCGTTGGATTATTCAACAGGGAGGCTATTTTTAGGCGGTGGCGGTGGTGCCGGTCATGAAGATGATAATGATGGTGGTAATGGAGGAAATGGGGGAGGGTTGATATACCTTAGCACTTATGGGAACGTATCGGGAGGAGGACAAGTAGTATCGAATGGAGCACATGGGGGAAATAATATCTCTAAACCCGACGGTGATGGTTCGAGTGGTGGCGGTGCCGGTGGTACCATTATTATTAATTCTACAGGCAATATTTCCGGCATTTCTCTTACTGCCGATGGAGGAGCAGGTGGCAGCCAATTTATATCAACCGCAGAAAATGAAGGTCCTGCAGGTGGCGGCGGTGGCGGATACGTAGCAACATCGAACATCGTTTCTGCAACAGTAACAGGTGGAGTTAATGGAACAACAAATGCATATGATATGACGCTATTTCCGCCTGATGGAGCTACCAAAGGAGGGGATGGAAGTATGGGTTCAGTTACTAATTTTAGTATAACGGCCACCAATGATACGATATGCGAAAACACGAATGCTACAATAGCAGCAAGCTTGTCTGGTACTGTTCCTCCCGGAACAACTATTGAATGGTACGACTCTGCTACCGGCGGCAGTAGTATTGGTACCGGTTCGCCGTATACAACCCCGGTACTTACCAAGACAACTGTTTTTTATGTAGGTACTTGTCCCGGCGATTACCGCATACCCGATACGGTAGTAGTAAGGTCTATAAACCTGTCTGTTACTTTATCCAATGGATTGTGCTATGGTGATACCGGCCATGCAGCGGTTACAATTAAAGGTGGAAATGCTCCTTATACTTACTCATGGAATCCTGTTAAACAGCATACAGCTACTGCAACAGGACTAAGTGCGGGTAGTTATACCGTAACAGTTAGCGATAGCGATGGGTGCAGTGCAACCGCTGCGGTTATTATTACGCAGCCAACATTATTAAAGGATACTATAAGTGCTGTGAGTAATGTATTGTGCCATGGCGGAACAGGAAATGCAACCGTTACTGCAAGTGGAGGAACACTTCCATATACCTATTTATGGACTGCTAATAGTCAATCTACCGCAACTGCAACAGGGCTAAGTGCCGGGAAATATAATGTAACGGTAAATGATAATTATGGCTGCAGTGCGACTGCAACGGTAACGATAACCCAGCCATCGCAATTGGCTATAACCATGGGTAAACCCCTCAAAATTCAATGCAATGGCGGCCTTAGTAGTGTGTCGGTTAGTGCATCGGCAGGAACTGGCCCGTATACCTATTTATGGACACCCTCATCAGAAATCACAGCAACTGCCACCGGGTTAAGTGCAGGAAATTACAATGTGGTTGTATCGGATTATAATAATTGTACAGCGAGTGCAACGGTAAATATTACCCAGCCTCCTCCCGTAACTGCTGCAATTTCATCAATCACCAATGTAGGTTGCTTTAATGGCGGAAATGGCGCTGCTACAGTAAAAGCAAGTGGTGGAACCGCACCTTATAAATATCTGTGGAACCCAAGCGGTAACACTAACTCCTCAGCTACCGGGTTATTTGCTTTGGGGTATACAATAACCGTAACTGATAGCAATGGATGTATGGCCACAGCATCTACTACACTAACGCAACCAACTCAAATAACGGTGGGCATTTATGAGCCAAAACTGATATGCAAAGATAGTACTGGAAATCTCTTAGGAAGTGCAAGTGGAGGAACACCTCCATATAAATATTCCTGGAGCACTGGAGCTACTTCCAATGTAATCAGCGTAACTGCTGTTGCGACAGCCTATTATACCGTAACTGTAACCGATGCCAATGGATGTACAGCCAGCGGAGCTATCACCCTCCAATACGGCCCTGACTTTTCAGTTGCTATAAGCGGTAAGATCTCGGCGTGTCTAGGAGATTCCGTTACAATATGCGCCAATGCGATAGGTGCCATTTATGGAGCCACTTACTTATGGGAGCCCGTAAACAGCACCAATGGATGCATTACCGTCGAACCGAAAGCATCTTCTATATACACTGTAACAGTAGTAGATGGCTGTGGATCCACTACTACGGCAAGCACAACCCTTCATACCAATCCTACGCCCGTAGTTAATATGTTCTCAGATCTTAATGCGGGTTGTACACCTTTCTGTGTACAGTTCCGCAATGCTTCTACCATTACCCAGGGCGGTATGAACCAATATATATGGAGCTTTTCGAAAGCAGGAGATGCTTTCCCTGATACAACAGTGATGGGAGTAGAGAACCCGATTTATTGCTTCAGGACAAGCGGTGTATATGATGTGCGTTTAACAGTTGTGTCTGATAGTGGTTGCAGTGCAACCTTAGAAAAAGCCAATATGATAGCTATACATAGCCCGCCCCGGGCTGCTTTCAGTTTTTCACCACAACCTGTTTCAATTCTTTCATCTACGGTTCAGTTTACTGATAATAGCACCGATGCAGGTGGTAAAATAGCATATTGGTGGTGGAACTTTGGAGATGAGAGCGATTCAAGCAGCAATGCACCTGACCCTACTCATACATACCGCGATACAGGGAGTTATTGCCCCAACCTGGTGGTAGAAAATGAATATGGATGTACTGATACAGTAACCAACTGCTTTGTTGTGGAGCCTGATTTTACATTGTATATTCCTTCTGCCTTTACCCCTAATGGAGATGGCTTAAATGAGACATTTAAGCCGGTTGGCTCATATATTAAAAACTTTGAAATGTACATCTTCGACCGTTGGGGGATGGAAATATATCACACAACGGATATGAATGAAGGTTGGAATGGAACAGTGCATGGAAGCTCGGCTGTGTCGCAGGAAGATGTTTATGTATACAAAATAACGGTAAAGGATGCAGAAGGCAAACTGCATCTATATACGGGGAATATAACCCTCCTAAAGTAAAGACGATTAGTTAATAACACCTCCGTCATGCTGTCCCGATAGCTATCGGGATTGTTTCAGCATCCCATATTATTATCATACTTATTGTTTGCGATTCCGAAACAAGTTCGGAATGACAGAAAAACGGCACAAAACGGCATGAAAAAAGCCCCGATCAAGGAGCTTTTTTATAGTAATGTATTACCTTTAGGCTTTCTGCTTATGCGTGATTTTCCAATACCTTAGATGTAGGAGCCTTTTTCTTTTCGTCTATTAAGCTTTTATCTACAATAATTCTACCGCAATGTTCGCATACTACCAGCTTTTTGTGAGCAGTAATTTCAGCCTGGCGTTGTGGTGGAATTTTAATGAAGCATCCGCTGCAAGAACCTCTTTCAATGGTTACAACAGCCAGTCCATTTCTAAAGTTAGGACGTATGCGGTTATAAGCATTTAATAAGGTTTGGTCAATATGCGCTTTCGCATCGTTAGATTTTTTAAGCAAGTCTTTTTCTTCTTTTTCGGTTTCCGAAACAATCTTTTCCAATTCCTCTTTCTTAGCCTTCAAATCGGTATTCTTTTCTTCCAGCAATTCTTCCGATTGCTTCATCATTTCTTGCTTGGCAATAATGGATGCCTTGTATTCCTTAACTCTCTTTTCAGATAATTGGATTTCCAGCTTTTGGAATTCTAATTCTTTGGTTAATGATTCAAATTCTCTGTTATTACGTACTTTATTTTGTTGAGATTCGTATTTCTTAATAAGCACTTGAGAATCTTTAGCTGAATTTTTCTTTTCAGAGATCATCTTTTCCAGGTTTTCGATTTCTTCTTGTTGCTTGGCAATGCGGAGCTTTAATCCGTCAATGGTTTCTTCCAATTCTTGAACCTCAACAGGCAGTTCTCCTCTCAATATGCGGATTTCATCTACCAATGAATCAATATTTTGCAGTTGGTATAATGCTTGTAGTTCTTGTTCAAGATGTTCCTGGGTCATACCTTGAAGTCCGTGGAGATAAGATTTTTTTATTGCGCCTTTACTGGGTTTGCTTGTCGACATTTTTAAAAATAGTTAACGGGATTAGTACTCGTTTTTGAAATTCGGGTTGCAAAGGTAGTAAATTTTTCCTTTATAAAGGCATTTAGTATTTCGGGGGTAAATTGCTCACTTTCATAATGCCCGATATCGGCTATCATAATTTTATCTTCCGCATCAAAAAACTGGTGGTATTTAAAATCGGCTGTTACAAATACATCAGCCCCTCCTGCAATGGCATCGGGCAATAAGAAAGAACCCGAACCACCACATACTGCCACCTTTTTTATACTTTTAGTTTTCAGGGGGGTATAGCGTATACCTGATAACTTCATGGTCTTTTTGAGCAGCGATAAAAACACCTTTTCTTTCAGTGGTTTTTCCAATTCACCCACCATACCGGAACCTACATTTTTATGGGGCACTTCAAGCGGATAAATGTCATAGGCTACCTCTTCATAAGGATGCGTTTTAAGTAAGGCCTCAATTACTTTATTTTCAAGATGTTTTGGATAGATGGTTTCTATCCTTTCTTCTTTTTCATGGTGTTGTTCATGCTTTTTCCCCACATGCGGATTGGTATTTTCACCTGCTTTAAAAGTGCCTGTTCCTTCTGCATTGAAGCTACATTCATCGTAGCCGCCAATTTTACCGGCTCCGGCAGCGAATAATGCTTCACGAACTTTACCGGAATCCTTAACGGGGGAGAAAGTGACAAGTTTCCTGAGCAGTCCATTCTTTGGGCTTAATATAGAGAGGTTTTTAAGCCCTATTTTTTCTGCAATTTTATTATTTACCCCTATCCTGATGTTATCCAGGTTGGTGTGCATAGCATAAATACACAAGTCATTTTTTATGGCATAAATGATAGCTCGTTCCGAATATGTTTTGCCGGTTAATTTTTTAATGGGGGAGAAGAGTATGGGGTGATGGGCTATAACTACGTTATATTTGAGATTTACAGCCTCTTTCAGCACTTCTTCGGTGCTATCGAGGCATAATAGTACCCCGGTAATGTTTTTTTCTTTGTCTCCCGTTATCAGGCCACAGTTATCGTAGCTCTCCTGGTAGTTCAACGGGCAGATTTCTTCCAGGTAAGATGTTAGTTCTTTTACTTTCAATGTAGAATGAATTAGGATGACCAAATTACGAAATAGAAATCAAAAGCGTGGCAAATGCATTGCGTTTGCCACGCGATTTAATGTAGCTCTATTGCTCCTTCACTATCTTGCGTTGAGTTATCAGGCTTCCGTCAGGGTTGATTATTCTTACTAAATAAAGCCCGCTTGCTTTGGCAGCTATGTTAAAATACATGGGGCTACTGGTTGTCAGTTGATAAATATTAGCTATTTTTTGGCCAAGGGCATCGTATAATTCTACTATTTGGCCTTTTGTTACCCCCGAAATGGTAAATGTGCCATTATTTGGGTCAGGATAAACATTTATAAGGGCAGAATTACGCATATTTTGTATTCCTGTAACATCTTCAATATTTACACAAACAGATTCCGTGCAGCCATTGTTATCAGTAATGGTACAGCAATAGGAACCGGGACATTTGCCGTTGATAGTATCATTGGTTCCGTTTCCCGGATTCCATAAATAGGCATAAGGCAACGTGCCACCGTTTACATTAACCATTGCCTCTCCGCTGCAAAGGCCTCCGGTGCTGTCAGAACTTACCGAGTCGGTTGCAACAACCATACTTGTAGCGGGTTGGGTGATGCTGATGCTTCCGGTCGCTGTGCAGCCATTTTTATCCGTAACAGTAACGGTATAGCTTCCGGCAGATAAACCTGAAGCAAATACGCTAGTTTCTCCACCCGGAGACCAGGCATAGGTATAAGGCGAGGCTCCGGCTGCAGGAATTGCTGTTGCAGTTCCAGTGTTTGAACCAAAACATAATACATTAGAATTTATAGACAGATTGAGGGTTGGATTAGCATTCACAGTAATATATGAAGTTTTAGTTAAGCTATCCGACCCATATTGGTTGGTAACCACCAATTTTACATTATATGTACCTGGTGTATTATAAAGCACTGATGGGTTTTGTGAAGTAGAGGTTGAGGGGGTGCCTCCAATGAATGTCCACTTCCAGGAAGTCGGGGAATTGAAAGAAGTATCTGTAAATGATACCGAGCTGCCTGCACATATAGACTTTGATGAACCATCAAAATAAGCTTTTGGAGCATTAGCTGAATATAGAGGTGTTTCCCAAGTGCCCCTACCATAGGTGGCAGCAATTAATTGTCTACCGGGTTTGTAAATAGTAAGGTCTCCAATCATTACTAAAGGTAGGCCTGTGTTAAAGAAAACCCATTTATTGCTTGCCGTATCGTGGTAATAAACCCCTTGGTCAGTACCAACATAAATTCCGTCGGGGCTGCCGCTTTCCGAAACCACGCAATTAACTGGGATAGGTGGTAGACCCGTTGAAATATTAGTCCATGAGCCACCTGCATTAGTAGATTCAAAAACCTCATTTCCATTGGAATAACCTGAAAAAGTAACCCATACATGCGAAGGGTTCTTGCTGTTAACTGCAATACCCGAAATAGAAGCTGAACCTACCGGCAATGAGCCTGTAATATTGTTCCAACTGCCACCGCCGTTAATTGTTAATTGTATCTGATTGGATTGTGAGGCATATATATAATTAGTGTTGGAAGAATCTACAGCTATAGCTGTAATAGAGCCACTGCCCCAAGTGCTTATTTTGCTCCAGTTACCTGCGCTGTTGGTCGACTTCCATACATTCTTGAAGCCTGCATATAGCGTGGTGCTGGTCTGAGGGTCTTGGAGCCAAATTGTAACCCATGGGCCATTTTCGTTAATACCGTTCGTACAGCCTTTCCAGTTAATACCAGCGTTGGTAGATTTACTTAATCCGCCTTGCGGGTTTTCAGCATAAAAGTTATTATTATTCGACCAATCTATAAAGCAATCCATTCCATCACCTCCAAGTACTTGTGCCCAGGGAGAACTTGAAAAATTGGTGCCATTATCCTGCCAACCGGTAATCCACTTCCCGGGGGTGGCAGCTTCGGCGCCAACACAATATTGTTCACCAATCTCCAGGTTATTGCTTATGTCAGTCCAGCTATGCCCACCATCAGTTGTAGTAAATACTCCGCCATCACAGCCCACTACATAGCCTTTTGAATTGGTGCCCGGTATAAATTGAATAGCATGAATATCTGCATGAACATAGGGGTTTCCTTCCCAGTTTGATGTTAGGTTCCATGTAACGCCACCATCAGTCGAGCCCCATATATTTACACCTCCAACCCAAAGCGAATCGGCATTGGTTTGCGATACATTCATAGATAAGGTATACCAGCCTTGTCCGTCCACATCACTTCCGGTAGGTGACCATCCCAATACATTGGGCACTCCATTCCAGGAGAAAAGCGACATAGTGGTGAATGATTGCCCGTCGTTGGTAGAACGGTACAATCCTTCAAATCCGTAGGTTCCAACACTGTCAGCAAGTATATATACATAATTGCTGTCAGCTGCTGTAACACCTATTTCAAATCCTTCTGCATAAGAGCTTGATGGCAATCCTGTATTTACCTGCGTCCAGCTTATCCCATTATTAGTAGAGCGGAAAAACTGCGCTTTCCCATTATAAATGCTGGAAGCTGCTGCATATACGATAGAAGGGTGACTAGGTTCAAATTCTATGGAATGAAACCAGCCGGTTTGTTCCATTTTCCATGAATATCCTGAGTTGGTACTTCGCCATATACCGAAGGTTGTAGCCGCAATCAGAACGGAAGTGTCAACAGGATCAATAACAAGTTCGCTTATCGAATAGTTATTTGCGCCTGCCTGCGACATAGAATAAGCCAGTCCGGTGGTATCCCAGGTATTTCCGCCATCGTAAGACTTAAGTACGCCAATGGTGCCGGGAGTGGCATAAACAGCTTGTATGCCATCAGCATCGCCCGTGGCAAGATACATGATATTAGTCTTTTTGGGGTTGATAGCTACATCGCTGGTGGTTAAATCACCTAACTGGTCAGTATTGGTAGACCACGATGTACCGCCGTTTATAGTTTTCCATAATCCACCGGAAGCTGCACAGGCATACATGATTTTGTTATTTCCCGGCATTACTCTTACACGGTTAACCCTTCCATCGCCTCCGTTACCAGAATTGCTATTGGTAGGTACTGTGGTGTTGCCTGCATAGCTCCAATTGCCGGGCGAACTTAATTTATGTGATGGATTATGCGCAAGTGAATTATTTTGGCCACTAAGATAGGCCTTGTATTGAGCTGAAGTTTTATAAACATCGGGACGGTTTCCATCCTTATCAGCACGGGGAGCATTGTACCATTCCCATCTTTTGAAGAATGCATAGGCTCCGTCATCATCCTCACCTGTTTTAGCACTGGTTTTATCGTTGTCGTGGGTTTTCTTATACCATTTATAAAAGGCCTTTTGAACATCGTGAACATTTACACTTCCATCGCGCATCATGCTTAGCCAATCAGTTGGCCCATATTTGCTTTTTGTAGGTTGAATGGATTGTGCATTTAGCAGCAGAGTAATGAAACTAAATGCTAATAAAATAGTTGTTTTGAGTTTTTGCATGTGATTGGTAATTATTGGTATGATATAACTTTAGCAAGATAGCCTTGAGAAAGGCTACAGCATAGTTAAGGGGCTATAACATAGTTGAGTAAATTTGTGTTGTTTCTATATATACTTAACAGTTTGATATACGCAAATATAGGACAAGCAGATTTAATTCCCTAATTTATTGAGTCTTCATAATCTTCTTTTGAGCAGCAAGACTACCGTCGGTATTCAATATTCTAATTAGGAACAGGCCATTCGTATTGTTACTTATATTGAAATATTGGGTGTTGTTGTCGGTTTTATAATCAGTTAGTTTTTGCCCTAAATTGTTGTATAGTTCTATCATCTGTCCCGGCCTTATTCCGATGACCGTAAAAGAACCCTTACTTGGATTAGGATAAATAGTTATTGCGGATGAGTTTTGCTCAATGTTGCCTACTCCTGTAGTATTTTGTATGGTTATACAGGAAGTTTTTGAACATCCATTGTTATCTGTAATGGTGCAGCAATATCGGCCCGGACATTTACCGTTAATAGTATCATTGGTTCCTCCACCAGACCAACTGTAAGTATACGGAGATATTCCTCCGGTCACACTTATAGAAGCCTGTCCGTTGCAGATGCCTTGTACGCTATCCACATTAACCGAATCTGTTACTATCGTAAGCGGCGAAGGCTGAGTTATGGTTACGCCAGCAGTGGCTGTGCAGCCATTGTTATCGGTTACGGTAATGATATAGGTTCCTCCGCTAAGATTAGGAGCGGAAATGCTTGTTCCTCCGCTTGGAGTCCAGTTATATGTATAGGGTGAGGTACCACCTGTTGCTGCATTAGCCAATGCGCTGCCTGTTTGGCTGCCATAGCAGGTGCTTACGTCTGTATGTTTAGCTATTGTAATGGCCGGAATGGCAGCAGATTGTGTGATTGTAGTAGATGCAGTAAGCGAACAACTGTTAATATCTGTAAGGGTAACTGTATAGGTGCCTGCTGAGAGCCCAGAATTAGTGTCTGTAGTTGCTCCACCTGGCTTCCATAGGTAGGTATATGGTGAGGTTCCTCCGGAAGGAATTGCCACTAATTTTCCATTGTTACCGGCATTGCAAGCCACATTAGATTTAATAAAGAACACAGTCAAGGCTACCGGTTGAGTGATAGAGACGCTTAGTGTTGAAGTGCAGCCAATATGGTCTGTAACAGTAACAGTATAATTTCCTGCTTTCAAACCCGTAGCAGCAAGGGTAGTTATACCGCCAGGTGACCATAGGTAAGTATATGGAGAGGTTCCTCCAATAGCATTGTTAATGGTTGCGCTGCCTGTTTCTCCATTGCATAACGGGTTTTTTTGCAATGCAAGGGTGGCACCAAGTGTTGTAAATAAAGTAGGTTTAGAAGCAAATCCGTTAACCACCACTACCAGCGAATAAGTTGTTCCTCCGGGTAATCCGGCGGGTAAGGTGAATGTAGCTGTATCTTCCAGGCTATCGGTTTGAATGGCACCTATCCGGTTCCAATTGCTTGTTTTGGCATAATATACACGGTTGCCATGTGTAAGGCGAACCAATGGGTAATTGGATGATTCCTGCCAGTCATCGCCAAAACCGGCCCCTTCAGATATACCGTTAAAAAGTTTTCCGGTGATCTTGTAGTCGGAGCAGTCAATAGGAATGATGTTATTGATGGTAGGTATTCCTTGTGGAATAGGTCCGCTGCCGGGAGTATATATCCAGTATTCTTTAGAGATACGTTCCTGGTCAACGCTCATTAGCACATTGCCATCAGGCAGGTCAAGAAAATTTGCAAAATTAGATGGTACACCTGCAATGGAGTCTACTCCCAGACCAGGGATAGTGCTAGTTACCTGCGTAAAGGTATCTTTAACATAATCATATTCTAAAAAGTAAATCGGGGCTCGAAATTGGTCATTCGAACCAGTATTGCCTGGTCCAACACCAAGCAAAATATGGCCATTTATCATCATTGCACCGGGTGCATCAACTTGCCCCATTACAGCGCCGTTTATCACGGGAAAATTACTGGCAGAAGTCCATTGTCCAGGCAGTGAATCGCCGCTTGGGGTATAAATTGCATTATATTGGGTTGAACCAAAAAATATGGCTTTTCCATTTGGTAGCATCAGGGCGCAACCCGATTCTTCACCCCAGGGATCATAAATATTATTTGGAGTGGTGGCATCCTGTACCCAAGTGTTTGTTTTTGGTAAATAGCGGCATGAATTTTGAGAGTTTATACCGACATAAAGAACACTGCTGTCGCGCAATTTAAGCCAGGCTGCTTCATCATGATTTAAAGGTGCGTTGGCTTCAACGGTATAATTTAGCGTTACTGGAGACCATAAAAGGATATTATATGAATTTTGTGCACCAATTTGAGGCCCCTCGAGCACATTTCCATTATAGAGTATTTCGGAGTTGCCGTCGTAAATTTTCCAATTGTTGGGAATTGCACCACATAGCGTCCATGTATTTGTGCCGGGGTCATATACTTCTCCTTTCGATGTTCCGTTTCCATATTCTCCTCCTGCCACATAAACTTTTCCGCTGGGCAATACCTGCGAAGAAAAAAACAAGCGGCTGTTGTGCATTTGTGCAATACTTGACCAGGTGCCGTTAATGTAACTACCATTTGAATCAGGAGTAAGCTTGTCCCAACCGGTTCCATCGCCTCCACCTTGAGTAGTGTGGCAAATTACGGTGCCATCTGTCAGTAACAACATTACCCCTTCGTTAGAATGAGGTGCATTATTTACTACTTGTGTCCAGGTGCCTGTTTGGGCGGATAATGGTTTTGGGATAAAGGAAACCAACAAAAAAGGGACAAATAACGCGGGTAATAGCTTCTTTATATACAGATTATTTAATGTAAGCATACGGAGTGGAGGTGTGAATGGTTTACTATTAGGCAAATTTAACATATTTCAATTGTCAATCATTAGAATATTAAGAGCGACATTCTTTTCAAGAATAAGACGGATAGATTTTTTTTACGTTGGGTAGTCAATAAAATATTCTATTTTTGTAGCAGTAATGCAATAATATAATAAATTGTTTTTGGGATTCCTTTATTATATATATTTGTTAAATCTTTTCGCAGCAAATATTAGGATAGTATAAATGAGATATAAGGCTATTTTTATTATTTGTACAGGTTTTTTTCTGTTAGGCGGACAATATGTCAATGCCCAGTCGGATACTTTTCATTATATTTCAGATACCATTCAAACCTGGACAGTGCCACCTTGTGTAACCCAGATCACAGTTCAATTGTGGGCTGGCGGCGGTGGCAGCGGAGATGATTTTAATTGTTATTTTCATAATGGCTATTGTGCAGGTGGTGCAGGTGGTTATTGTGAAGGAGTATTGAGTGGTTTAGTGAGTGGAGAAGTATTGAACTTGACCATTCCATCCGGCGGAAAATGGCAAAGTGCTTGTTCTACCGGCTATTTTGGAGGCAGCGGTGGCTGGCCCGGTGGCGGGAGCGGGGGAGACAACAGTACTTATTTAGTAGAATATGGCGGCGGCGGCGGCGGGTATGCATCTGTAACTATTAACGGAACTTATTATGTAATTACCGGCGGTGGCGGTGGCGGTGGCAGTTTTTCATTTTATTATGCCAATGGCGGCGGCGGCGGTAGTATTACGGGAGGTTATGGTGGTGGGTTGCATGGTTCTAC
>Ga0207038_10077_pt1 | contig 28990 bp, 28 predicted proteins | sample Alteio_BWMinCont_76_FD_153285 | JGI IMG/M metagenome (GOLD analysis project Ga0207038, IMG submission 153285) | Enriched cells from forest soil in Barre Woods Harvard Forest LTER site, Petersham, Massachusetts, United States -... | ecosystem: Environmental > Terrestrial > Soil > Temperate forest >...
GAACATCTTTGTTACCAAGGTGGGACATGCCAAGATTCTCGATTTTGGATTGGTTAAGCGTGTCTCTGGAGACGTAGGCCTATCCACTATGCCGACAGCGGAAGAGACGGCGCTGTTGACGAGCCCGGGATCCACCGTGGGCACCATCGCATATATGTCGCCAGAGCAAGCGCGAGGCGAGGAACTCGATACACGCACCGACCTGTTTTCCTTCGGTGCCTTGCTGTATGAGATGGCCACGGGCCGTCTGGCGTTTCCGGGCAACACGGCGGCCGTTGTTCACGAGGCGATATTAAACCGAGCGCCTGCGCCAGCAGCGCGCCTGAACAAACAGGTCTCCGCGGAGTTAGAAGAAGTCATCAGCATTGCATTGGAGAAGGATCGCAAACTGCGCTACCAGAGAGCAGCCGATATCCGCGCGGATCTGCAACGGCTCAGGCAAGAGACTGCGGAACGTTTGTCCGGTTCGTCAGGCGTCGCAGGCAGGACCGGATGGCGCTTTAAGCGGATGGCACGGAAGCGCTGGAGACTCGTTTTGACGGCGCTTTTGGCGATCGTAATTGTTGCAGTTGGTGTTCACTTTTACCCACGGCCTGCAGCTGCGTTGGGCGCGAAAGACACGATTGTCCTCGCCGACTTTGCGAATAGAACCGGCGATCCTGTGTTTGACGAAACACTGCGACAGGGGTTGGCTGTACAACTCGGACAGTCGCCATTCTTGAGCCTCGTCTCCGAACGACGCATCCAACAGACTCTACGGCTCATGGGTCAGTCTCCTGACAAGAGCATCACACCGGAGATCGCGCGAGAACTCTGCCAGCGCGCCGGAAGTGTCGCCGCTCTCGACGGCTCCATTGCCAGTCTGGGCAGACAATATGTTCTGGAATTGCGCGCTGTGAATTGCCACTCAGGCGACACCGTGGCGCTTGAGGAAGCTACCGCTGATGGCAAGGAGCAGGTGCTGAAGGCACTCAGTCAAGCCGTCGGCAAGATGCGCGAAAAGCTGGGCGAATCCATTGCCACTGCTGAAAAGTTTGATACGCCGCTCGATCAGGTCACCACTTCGTCCCTGGATGCGCTGCAAGCGTTCAGCCGCGGCCGGGTCAGCGAGATGGCGAAAGGCGACTTCCCCGCGGCAATTCCTCAGTTCGAGAAGGCCGTCCGGCTCGATCCAAATTTCGCTATCGCCTACGCGGCGCTCGCGACCTGCTCCTACGACCTCGGAGAGTCTGCTAAAGCAGCGGATTATGCGAAGAGAGCGTACGACCTACGCGATCATGTCAGCGAACGAGAGCGCCTCGCCATTGAGTCGCAATACCACTTGTTTGCTACCGGCGATCTGGAGAAGGCTCGCCATGCTTTGGAGTTGTGGGTAGAAACCTATCCACGTGATTTAGTGGCTCGAGTGGACCGCGACGTCAATTACGGCACTCTCGGACAATTTGACAAGAGCTTGGTGGGATCGGCGCAATCTGTGCAGCTGGACCCCGGCAGCGCGCTGGCCCTCGCCAATCTTTTTTCAGCTTCCATGGAAACGAACCATTTCGAGGATGCCAGGAACTTGGCTGTCGAGGTGCAAACCAAAAAACTTGACTCCCCGACCTTGCACCTGGGGTTGTACCAACTTAGCTTCCTCCAGAACGACACCGCCGAGATGGCCAAGCAGGTGAACTGGGCTAAGGACCAGCCTGGCATTGAGGATGCCCTGATCGCCGCCGAGGCGGACGCCGCGGCTTACTACGGGCAATTGTCCAAAGCCCGCGAGTTCTCCGGCCAGGCCGTGGCCTCCGCGCTGAAGGAGGGCGAAAAGGAAACCGCATCAGGTTACCAAGCCGATGCCGCGCTTCGTGAAGCCCTCTTTGGCAATCCAGCCGAAACTAAGCAGCGCGCTTCGGCGGCCTTGGCACTCGCCACTCCCCGCGATGTCGAATATGGAGTTGCCCTGGCCTCCGCTCTCACAGATACTGGCAAGCATTTCCAGGCGCAGATAACGAAACGCATGGATGACCTGGCCCGCCGTTTTCCTGAGGATACCGTGGTCCAATTCAACTATCTGCCGGCTGTCAACGCCGTTCTTCAAATTAATAACGGAAATTTCGCCAAAGCGATCGAGATCCTGGAAGCGGCGCATCCTTATGAACTCGGTTCACCCAGCAATATTTCCATGAGTCTTAGCATGTATCCCGTTTATGTCCGCGGGCTGGCGTATCTGTCAGCGAAACAAGGTACACAAGCCGTTGCTGAATTTCAGAAGATTCTTACCCATCGTGGGATTGTTCAGACTGAACCAATTGGCTCGCTTGCACAGCTCGCACTGGCTCGCGCCTACACCCTGCAGGGTGATGCCGTCAACGCCAAGGCCGCCTATCGGGATTTCCTCGCGCTCTGGAAAGATGCCGACCACGACATGCCAATTCTCAAGCAAGCCAAGGCCGAGTACGCGAAGCTAGAATAGTTTCCGGTGAGTTGTCCGGTAGCGGCGTTGTCAGGACCTGGCCTTGCTGTTGTGGCAAAATTGTGGACGCCCGTTTTGTTTTGTCCATCTGGCTCTCTACAAGATGGGCAGGCACACATTGGAGCGCGCGCTACTTAATTCGCAAACCGCAGGGAATCATGAATCGACTTGTCCTTATTTTTTGGCTGTTGGTTGCGAGTCGGTTGATTGCCAATCAGACGGCTTCGTCGGGCTCTGTTGTGCCACTTTGGACAGTAGAGGTTCTCCAGCAGGAATCCAATAACTTTGGGAATGGGACTCCCGATGCGTCAATGCAGATTCCCAGTGATAGTCCAGGGGTCGCGTTCTTGGACAACAATCGGCTGATCGTTTATGAGACAGGTTCAACCGGCAAGCTGTCCTCGCGCACCAACCCCGACATCAGTAGTGCATTCCGGCTGCATGCAACCGTGATCGATCCAGCTTCCGGAAAATTCATGCTCACGAAGGATTGGGGCGCCCGCCCCTACGGCTCGTCGATTCAGGTGACGAGTAGTGGAATTCTGGTGCGAACCGGGGAAGTCCTTAGGATCGTTTCCCATGATTTTTCGGAGGTTCAGAGATGGACTTACGCCGAAATCCCAAACAGGAGCGACCCGAGACATTGCGACACACGTACCATGAGCGTCTCTCCTACGGGGGAGACAGTGATGGTCAGCTGCCACAACTTCAAGCTGAATTCTACTCACTTGGAGGTTTGGGACAGTAACTTGTCGAAGTCCAAGTACTCTTGGAACGAAACTTCGCAGCCTGACGTTTTTTTGCACTCGTATTCGATCTCGGATACCGGTATCGCCGCGATGGATCCCCGACAGCAAAATATCATCGTGACGCAGTTCGGTAGTACCGTCTGGGAGACTCTGGACGTAGGAACCAATCAACCAGCGTCTGCGGTATTCTGCGCTAATTTTCCCACGTTGGTTACCGACACTCGGTTGGTTAATGTTTGTAGTAGCGGATTCTTGTTAATCTCGACGGATGGTCACGTCCTGATGACTGAGCCGCTCGATAAAACGGGCTCTCCAACTCATCCTCCAAACAGGAACATCGCCATTTCTCAGAACAGCCAACTGATAGCCGTATCGTTGGACCGCATGGACGTAAAGAAGCATCTTCGGTCGGAAGACAACGGGCGTCGTGTCGCAACACATTTGGTACTGTACGATCTGCGCGTGCGGCGACGGGTTCTGGACGTGAATATCACGCCGTTGCCGGAACGCCACTACGATTTCGCCCTGTCGCCTGACGGATCGAAGTTAGCTGTTTTGAATGCTCGCAACGTTTCTGTCTATTCCGTTCCGGTCCAGTAGCCGGCACCGAAGCGCCACGACGACACATCAGACGAGCGCAGACATGTTTCACCAACGGAGAGCCCTGCACTCACTGGACGGTAAGTCGCATAACCGCACATCTGCCGTAGCCGGATGCTACTGGACGATGACGGCGTTTATCGAGCGCTGGCCGATTTTCCCGCGACTACGAGCAGAATCCTTGACCTCCTGGATTGAGCTGCTCTTAGTAAACAGCGGAATCCAACTGTGCCGCCTCGCCGTGTCTATGCTCATCGGCTGTATTGTTGCGCTGGCCTGTAAAAGAAGGGAGATGTTAGCTACCATCGCGGTAATCCTAGTCTGTGGATTCTGGACCGTTTTGCGCGACCGCAAGGACTACGCGACTCTGGGATCGTTCCTCCCAGTATACTTACTCTTTTTCTCTGGTGGCTTGTTCGCGAGTCTGATTGGCGGCGGAATTGTCCCAAAATGCAGATTTCGGGCTCTGCGTCCTGCTAGGTCTGATTAGTTCGTAATCGGAAACTTCAAATCCACACGGAGGGTAACAGTGTTCATCTTCCTCTGGTGTCAGCTAGATGGAGGGGGAACTCGATGAGAATCATTTGCGCCCTGATCTTTTCGCTGATCGTCCCGCTTGGCCCATCAGATGGAGAACTCTTCGGGCTCGAAGGAGTCTGCGATGCCTAGGACTGCAATGCAGCGATGCCGAGGAGTATCGCAAAGGAGCAACGAACCACGCAGGCCTCCCAAAACCGGCTCCCTTACAGTCTGCCTAAAAGCCATTCGTGTTACTGAGAGCATCACACTTCCACAATCATTAGACGCCATGGTGTGAGCCATTGTGGGCGGCCAAGACATCTCCCCTGATTGTGCAAAAGTGAACAGCGCGCATCCTGGAGAATCTTTAGGATGCGTCACTGGATGGTCAGCCGGCGCCTAGTGGGATTTCTTCATCGGTGACCCGCGATTGCGCAAGGACCAGCTGTTGTGATCGGCCCGGACACGGGAGTATAGCCGGGTCATCAGCTAGGTCCACGCCTTCGTACTGTATTCGCTCAACGTCTGTGCGACACGATGCGCGATTCGGCGCGTATGTTTTTGTCACATCACGAAGTTGCCGGCTAAGGCCTATGACAAACGCTGTGCCCCCGCCCCACGCAACTGAAGGGTGGTGCTTTTCTCCATGAGGATTCTCTTCCCCGCAATATTTTGTTCCCTGTTGTGCACTGCGCCTGCTTCAGCGCAATCGTCAATCGTGGGTGCAAGTGGCGAAGCTTCCGCCGCCGCAAGTGCCGAAACTCCGCTCGCCCCCATAAGGCCAGTAAAGCCCATGAGGAGCAGAACTCCCGTGGCGACGGCCAAGAGCAAGACTATAGAAATGGGGCTGGGCTACTCCTACGTAAGTCAACCAGGGAACCAGTCCAAGCGATTGGGTTTACAGGGCGCGGATGCCAGCTTCACGATCGGTTTTTCTCGACTGGGCATAACGGCTGATGTGGGTTATGCGCGAGCCTCCAATGTGCTGGACACGGGGCGGCACAGTACGGTACTTAGCTACCTCGCGGGCCCGGTTTTCCATCACACGGTCCACCGTAGCTTTGATTCTTACGTTCATGTGCTCGTGGGGGGCGCCAAAGTGAGTGGTCCGCTTCTTACGAATGGCGGGACAATCCTGCTCGGCGGATGGACGACCGGCTATGCCTGGGCGGTTGGCGGCGGCGTTGAGTACTGGGCAACAGATTCCATGGCCATTCGCACGGGCGCGGACTATTTGAGAACTTCCTTTTACGATTCTTCGCTTAGGGTTCGGGGCCAGGGCAATCTGAGGACAACGGCGGCGGTGCTCTATTATTTCGGAAAGCCGTCACGGGGACAACGCCGGCTGGCACCGCATTAACTCTTGGCCGGGTGGCGCGCCCTTTGGCCCTAAAGTGCGTGGATTCCCACGGAGCCGGGTGGCCGCTCTCTTGGGTGGTATCCTCCCACAACCGCCCTACCTCAGCGGGGGACAACGAAGGGGCTTTACTTTTGGGCTGCCCGCCCATAGGTCCTTTTTGGGGACGAGCAAATTTATGATAGAAGCGAAGAAAAAGAAAAAAGGAGCCTTATATCCGCGGCCTAGAAACGCCGAGGCTTTACGCCTAAGAACGGTAATCCTTACTCGCTATGTCCTTGCTGACCGAAACACGTGTCCGTCCGGATACCGCACCTAAACTCCCCGAGCAAACCCCGACACGCCATCCAACGCAACCGCCCCCAATTCTTCTAAACATCGCATCCGCCTAAAATAGGCTTCGTGCCACTTACGGTAACGGCGTTCTATCAGGCACAATGGCAATATGATCGCTTTCTCATCTAATTGTCCGCGTGTGATTGAGTAACCCGCGGTACGAAAGTACGAAAGCCGAGGGGGCTATTCCAGTGAACGCCTCATTGTTGAATCACTTAGGTTCGGCACACAAAGTCCGCCGTCTCTTCCGAAGGGCTTTCTTCCTCTCCTGTTCCTGTGTTGTCCTGATCCTTACAAATGTGTTGCCTCCTCAGAACAGTGAGTCCCGCGATGCGCGCTCATGCGGTCAGAATAGCAACGGGGAGCTCTCAGACACACATTCAACGTGGCGCGCCTATGGCGGTGGCGCGGATGGCGCGCAGTACTCTTCGCTACACCAGATTGACCGCAGCAACGTCGAGAAGCTGAAGAAGGTCTGGAGCTATCCGACGGGAGACGACCTGCCGTACGCGTTCAATCCGCTGGTCGTCGACGACGTCATGTACGTGATGGCACGGACCAATAGCATCGTCGCCCTCGACGCCACTACAGGAAGGGAAATCTGGACTCATCCCACCGGAGCGAAGACGGCACTGATAACCAACCGAGGCATCGACTACTGGGAAAGCGCGGATCGCTCTGAACGGCGCTTGCTCTTTGCAGCCGACAACCATCTGCAGGCAATTGACGCACGGACCGGACAAACCATCGTTGATTTCGGCAAGAGTGGCAGCACGGACCTCCGCGAGGGGCTTGGGCGCGATCCGACGACGTTAACGCTGGTGCAGTCAACTAATCCCGGACGCATCTTCGAAGACCTATTGATCCTAGGTTCCGCGACGAATGAGGAGTACGACTCCGGCCCTGGCGACATCCGAGCGTACAGCGTGCGCTCAGGCAAGCTGGTCTGGAGCTTTCATACGATTCCCCACCCGGACGAACGAGGCTATGAAACCTGGCCAAAGGACGCTTGGAAAACGGCTGGTGGCGCAAATGCGTGGAGCGGTATGGCCGTCGATTCCAATCGCGGCGTAGTCTACGTGCCCACCGCAAGCCCCAAGTACAACTTCTATGGAGCCAACCGCAAAGGGTCAAACCTATACGGCAACTGCCTCCTGGCTATCAATGCACGCACAGGCAAATTGCTTTGGTACTACCAGATGATCCATCACGACATCTGGGACTACGACAATGCTGGCACGCCAATGCTGACTACGGTTCAGCATGACGGCGAGCTGATTGACGTGGTCGCCCAGGTCAGCAAAGTCGGCTTTGTGTGGGTTTTCAATCGCGACACAGGCAAGCCGCTGTGGCCTATTGAGGAACGCGCAGTTCCGAAATCCGATATGCCAGGAGAGGAGACGTGGCCAACCCAGCCCTTTCCGTCGAAGCCGGCACCCTTCGCGCGGCAGAGGTTCACGGTGGATGAACTGAGCCCTTATCTTGAGCCGGAAGAGCAAGATCGCCTGCGAACGCAGATTCTGAAGGCGCGTAACCGTGGGCTTTTCGAACCGCCGAGCACCGAGGACACCGTCCAGATGCCCGGGAACAACGGCGGCGCAAATTTCGGTGGTTCTGCCGTGGATCCCAAGCATGGTTATCTGTACGTCGTCTCGAAAGATCTGCCGGCAATGCTAAAACTCTCCCTGGCAGATCCTCTTTCGAAAACTGACCCGCCGCAGTTGCGTCCGCGCTCTCTCTACCAGGCGAATTGCGCGCGGTGCCATCTTGACAATCTACAGGGAGCACCTCCGGCTATCCCATCGTTGGTCGGACTGCGCAGACGGCTAAGCGACGATCAGATCAGAATGATCGTGGCGGATGGTAAGGGCTTGATGCCACCATTCGCTAAGTTGACGAGTGAAGAAATCAATCTAATCCTAAGTTATTTAGCGGACCCTCGGGGCGCGCCCGCAGAGGCTTCTGCAAATCGGGTTCCAGCCAATGCTGGAAGCGCCGATCTCACGGCTGCGCATTACAAAAGCGGATTTGGATTTATGTTCGCAAACAGTGGCCTCTCTGTGATTGCGCCGCCCTGGACTACTCTGACCGCGTATGACCTCAATTCCGGTGAAATTCGCTGGAAGATCCCCTTGGGTGAAGTCCCCGAGCTTGCGGCGCGGGGCATCACCGATACAGGTTCCCACTTCCCGAAGGTGAACCCGGTCGTCACCGCTGGCGGCCTCATTTTCGCCGGCACGCGTGACCGCAAAGTAAGAGCACTGGATTCCGCAACCGGTAAGGTGCTGTGGGAGTCCACAGTCGACGCCCCGCTAGAGGGCATGCCAGCAGTTTACGAGCAGGCAGGCCGGCAATATGTGGTCTTCTGCGCAGCCGCGAGGGCCTCCACGCACGCACAAGCAACACCGGGCCATCCCACTGACAGGATCCCGGGCGCATACGTCGCATTCGCTCTTCATTGACATTCTCCTCGCCCTAAAGGGCCGTTAAAGGGCGAGGATTCCTACGGAGCCAGGTTTTGCTCCGGTCTCTTCGGTGGGTTCTTCCCATAACCGCGGGCGGCACAAGGCCATTTTGCGCGCTCTAGATTTTCACTCAAGCAGCCGACACTTCGTCCAGGGCGCCAATCGGGAACTACTGCTGTCCTTAAACTAACCCTCTGGACAGCTGGCAGCTTGCTTCCCGAAGCTTAGGCTGCCAACTACCAGTTCTATCTGCCATACAGTTTAGGAGACATTATGCGTGCCCTGAAAATCTTGCCCGTGGTCCTGGCGCTGAGTGCGATCCCCCTGACTGCAGCTCCCCAGCAACAGCCGCCACTGACTGAAGTCGTGGACAAGATCGTGGCGCAAGAGCAGGCGGAGGTGCAATCGCTTCGCCAATACTCACCCATTGTGGAAACGTACATTCAGATTCTCCGTCCCACCAAGGATCTCGGCGCGGTGCCGAACGGCGACAAGTATTTTCTCGGGCGCGCGGAGCTCGCGAAGGGTGTGGAGCTCGAGCCGCTTATCAGTGGCACTCATACCAAACACAATATGATTGGCGGCTTAGGGAGCATGTTCTCGATGGAATTTCTCCCGCGCGGATTTCTTCAAATGATCTACCTGGACACAAACGGCTTCGACCGCCAGCATTACAATTTCGCCTATGTCGGCCGCGAGTTCTTGGGCGAAGTTCGCTGCCTGGTTTTCGATCTCGATCCGTCCTCGAAGAGAGACAAAGGGCGCTTTGTCGGCCGCATCTGGGTGGAAGATCAGGAGTACCACATCGTGCGCTTCAACGGTGGCTACAGTGGTCGCTCCAAGACCAGCTACTACTTCAACTTTGACAGCTGGCGCACAAACACAGGGAAAAACGAATGGCTACCGACTTTCATTTACAGCGAAGAACTCGAAAGCGTGACGCTCCCGTCATTCCGGGCCCAGACGCGCCTTTGGAGCTATGCCCCTAGCCACGTTCGGGAAGAGCAAGAGCTAAGCAAGGTTCTGGTGGAAACGCCTGTGCCAGTGAAGGATCAGAGTGAAATCGCTAACGACTACTCTCCGCTTGAGGCGAAACGCGCCTGGGGACGTCAGGCCGAAGACAATGTCGCAGCCAAGATGGAACAGCTGGGCGTGATGGCGCCTTATGGAGATGTGGACAAAGTGCTGGAGACGGTAGTCAACAACCTGGAGGTCACAAATAACCTCGATATCCAGCCAGCGGTCCGTTGCCGCGTCCTGATGACCTCAACACTGGAGTCCTTCACCATCGGCCACACCATCGTCCTCAGCCGCGGCTTGGTGGATGTGCTTCCTGACGAGGCCAGCCTGGCGGCCATCCTCGCGCACGAGCTCGGTCATGTCGTGCTTGGACATCGTGTGGGCACGCAATATGCGTTTTTCAATCGCTTGCGATTCGACGAAAAAGAGACCTTCCATCACTTCGGCTTTACTCACACATCGGAAGAGGAACAGGCGGCGACACATGAGGGAATCGAATTACTGAAGAAGTCGCCATACAAGGATCATCTCGGAAACGCGCAACTCTTCCTCCAAGCGTTGAATGACCGTTCGAAGGAGATGCCCAATCTGGTTAGTTCGCATCTAAGCGACAGAATCGCGACAGGCTTGACCAGCACTACCGCAGCGCCCACCGAGCAAGCGTCGGCAGCAAAGCCAGCGGGCAACGTCATCACTGCGCTCCCGCTCGGCGGACGCATCAAGGTCGAACCATGGAGCAATCAACTTCACATGCTCAGGTCCAAGCCGGTAGGCACGGTGGCCGAAAACGAGGTGACGCCCTTCGAGCTCACTCCGTTCGTCCTCTATCTCACCCGCCAAGGGGATAACGCATCGGCACAAGTTCCAGGCGCAGTATCTGTGAAGTCGGCTATAGATACGAATATACCGGACATCAAACCGTGAGTGACTCGAGAGAGATTCCTCGAACCGAGTGCCAAGGTTGGAGCGTCGACGCCGTCAGGCCGATCCGATTCCGGTAACTTCAACATTTTGGAACCGGGTTGTCACTCGGGCCGCCGAGAACTGCTCACAAAAACCGGATGCCTATCCCTTAATGCCGCCTTTTGCCGCCTCTTTTTTTGCAACTACCGTCAAGTCAGATAGACATGGCGGAAGCGTGTGGGAGTCGAAGTCAAACCCTAGACTCCCAACTCGCGGCGAATGATGACGTTGCAGCTTCCGCCAAGTTCCAATTGGAGTCGATTGGATCAGAACGGCACCGAGGATTGCTTCCCTGCTTTCTCTTGGGCCTTGTTTCTCGGACTGCCGAATTGCTGACTTGTGTCGGGCGGCCGTCGGCGCAAGTTTCCGAGCTTTTGAACCTGGGTTCGATTTCCTTGGCCCGCTCCAGAATCATTAAAATGAACTTATGCGAAAGCGCTAACCCAGATAATTCATGATCTTAGAAGCACGAAAGGCCTCGCTATGGTACAAATCCGTTGTTGACGCGGGTTTGATACCAAAAGTGAGGCCTTCGCTTGAACGAACATACCACAACAGACTGTCTCCTTTTTCCAGATATTTTTGATCGACCGGTGGTCGCCAAGTTTGACCAACGGCAGGGCAGTTCCGATGGCGGAGCAATTCTGCTGAAGGCTGCCGAGCGGCGCTTAGGTCTGACTTCGGCATTGGCGGCTTGTTTGAGAGATGACCGAGAATCCGGTAAGGTGCGGCATGAGTTGAGTGAGTTGATTACTCAGCGAGTCATGGCTATCGCGTTGGGATATGAAGACGCCAACGATGCGGCACGGCTGGCGTCTGATCCGATCCACAAGCTTTTGGTTGGTCGGGATCCCGTCGAGGGCGAGGACCTGGCTTCGCAGCCTACTCTGTCGCGCTTTGAAAATGCTCCAGATAGTAAGGAACTGTTTCGCATGACAGAAGCGCTGGCGGACCGTGTCATTGAACGCCATCGCAAGCGTCTGCATGGACGCGCTCGTCGCATCACCATCGATATGGATCCCACCGACGACCCCACGCACGGCCAGCAAGAGTTCGCCTTTTTCAATAGCCATTACCATGGCTACTGTTACTTGCCGATGGTTTGTTTTCTCACCTTTAATGAGGAGGCCGATCAGTACTTGGTGGCGGCGGTGTTGCGGCGTGGGAATGCGTCTGGTTCTGCGGGCGCCGTCGGGATTCTGCGCCGTCTGATTGCGCGGGTGAGCGAGGCCTTTCCCAAGGCGAAAATCCGGGTGCGCCTCGACGGGGGCTTCGCGTCCCCGAAAGTTCTGGATTTTCTCGACTGCGAACCGAAAGTGGAATACCTCGTCAACATGGCCTCCAATGCGGTGTTGAAGCGCAAGGCGGAGTCCGCCATGAAGCAGGCTCGTCGTGCGTCGAAGATCTCGGGTCAAACCGAGCATGTTTATGGTGAGTGCCGGTACGCCACCAAAAAGACTTGGCCGTGGAAACGACGGGTCCTCTACAAAGCCGAGGTGGTGCGCGCCGCGGGCAAGGAAGCGAAGGACAATCCGCGCTTCGTGGTCACCAACCTCAAGCAGAGTCCGCAGTGGATTTACGAGCAGGTTTACTGTCAGCGAGGCGACGTCGAAAATAGAATCAAAGAATTGCACGACGGCATGCAGATCGGCCGGACCAGTTGCTCGAACTTCTTGGCGAACACGTTCCGGGTGTTGCTGACAGCGGCGGCCTATGTGCTGATGCAAGAGATGCGCCTGCACCTGGCACCGACCCGCCACGCCCGCGCGCAAGTCTCGACCTTGCGCGAGCATTTTCTAAAACTCGGAGCCCAAGTCATCGTCACGGTGCGTCGCATCGTGCTGCACTTGCCTCAAGCGTTTCCGTACCGTGATAGCTTTCATCGTCTCGCCTTGAGCTTGGGCGCTCAAACCGGTTGAACCTCCCAATTCTTCAACCCGAAACTAACCCCCGTTCGCACTTACCCGACGTGTCTCTCTACGCGTCAAAATCCGATCGTGAACCTTGCTAAGGACTTTAGAATCAGTGTCCCGGTCTAACCAAATTCTGACGCCATCTCATGGTTGTTCACTCTCACGAAAAAACTCTTCGGTGCTCCACTTTTGTGAATAATGCAGGCTAGGCTCCAATTGAATTGTTGCGTGATACTCAATTTTCTGTGCGTCGTTGCTGTTGTTCGGCTGCGCACAGCACATCCGATAACGAGCTTGTTATCCGACGCGGCCTCGAACACCGCGAGCATTCCCGCACCCCGCTCGATAGAAGCTGCCTTCTGTGTCTACGTTTGGTTTAATGCAGCGGACCAACAACTGTGCTAGAGTTTTTCCCTTTCACTGGCTGACGCGGCCGAACTACGCCAAGCCGTGGCTCGAAGATCGATCTCCCGGCCAACTCGAGCTGCCACATACGTAGCGTGATCCGCGACGGAATAGTGAAAGCCCAACGGTCATCCCACACAACGAAGGAGGCAGCCGTGAGCACCAAGGCAGTCCGTACTAATGACCCAACCAACGACGCGAGCGTCGCGAGAGTTGACATGAAGTTCGAAATAGTCGTCATCCCGGTCTCGGATGTCGACCGCGCGAAGGAGTTCTATGGGAGGCTCGGGTGGCGGCTCGACGCCGACTACGACAGCGGTAAAGACTTCCGCGTGATCCAGTTCACGCCGCCGGGCTCGGGGTGCTCGATCATTTTCGGGAAGAACGTCACCGCGGCGGCATCCGGCTCCGCCCAGGGCCTGTACCTGATTGTCTCCGACATCGAGGCCGCTCGCAGAAATCTGCTCGATCGTGGCGTCGAGATCAGCGAAGTGTTCCACGACGCCGCCGGCGTGTACGCGGGCACGGACGAGCCCTACCTGTTTGGGCGGGTCCGGGTCAGCGGTCCGGATTCCGAGCATCGCAGCTACCGGTCGTTCGCTTCGTTCCGTGATCCGGACGGCAACGGATGGCTGATCCAGGAAATTACGGCACGGCTGCCCGGTCGCATCGACCCCGCGACCACGACCTTCGCGTCGGCGAACGATCTGGCGAGCGCGCTTCGGCGTGCGGCGGCCGCGCACGGGCAGCATGAGGCGCGGACGGGGCAAGCCGACGCGAACTGGCCGGACTGGTACGCCGAGCACATGGTGCGCGAGCAGGCCGGCGAAGAGCTGCCGAAATAAACGACTATGAGCCGGTTTTACCTGAATAGGCTAGTGAGGGTGAGGTTTCCACCGCCCGTGGTAACGATGACCAGATTCATTGCGACAAGCATCGTGTCGTAGCTCCAACCATTCGTCCCTGACTTGCCCCATAAGCCCGTGTGCCAAGCGAGTATTTTCTTCTGGATCGCACCGAGCATAATCAGAATCAAACCAATGGCGGCGAGTTGCTCGAAAACGCCCGAGATTACTCCGAGTCCACCCGCTAGCTCAGCCGGGCCCAAAACAACTGTAAAGCTCTTGCCCATTCCAATGTCCTTGCTGCGCGCTACCGGGTCTTTGAGATGTTTATAGCCACTGGTGATGAACACAATGCCAACCATGACGCGCAAGAACAGAAGCGCGAAATCGGTGAACTGAGCCAATTGGAGAAAAGTCATCTGAGTCACTCCGAGCCGCCATCGTACTCTCACGTTTTGCAGGGATGACCCAGTACCTGTCGACAGTGCAGCAGGTGGCGCGCAACGTAAAGCGTTGGCGCGAAGGAGATCAGCCGCTGCGCTGGACAGCCACAGGACTCCTAGAAACCGATAAGAAGTTCAGACGCATCAAAGGCTATCAAGAAATCCTGTTGCTGAAGTAGCGCTTGAATCTCCGCCGCGCGTTCAGCAGAAGGAGGTCCGGACAGTAGAAGTCGCTTGAACTTGGTTGCAGGTAGGCTTACAGTGCCGAACATCGAGAGTCGCTGCAATCAACTAAAACTCGGACATCCTCCACGCGCACTAGCCCGTGCGTCAACTCTGATGAACGCTAGCGCTGAATCGGAAGCGCGTTTTCGGGGATACGTGAAGGCAGGGTGCTCTGCGCGCGTTCGATTCAGCCGTTGAACCTGGCCGCCCAGTTTGCGGCGGACGCGGGCCCTATGGAGATTCAATGATGGGAAGGAGCGGCGTCGAGGTTCGCCACGGCCGAGCGCCAGGGTGCACCACCTGACACCTGGCGCGCAGAAGCTGGTTACGGCGAAAAAGTAGGGTGAAGAAGGTGGTTGAAGAAGCGGAAGAGGGGCGGAATCCGACGGGCAGGCGGAGAGATGCGAACCGCGCCGAGGCACGCGAAGAATACGAATTGGAGAGAATGCTTTCATGCTGCAACGGTGACTGCCGGCGGAGAGCGAAGTTGGATGTCAGCAGCCGTAAGCCTCTCGCTAACCTTCATCGGGCCATCGCACTTGGGGCCATGCCAAGAATCGGAAGAGTCTTTGGTGCAGGAGACGTTTTGTTCAGCTTGCAGTTGTTGTTGTTATTGTTGTTGTTGTCCCGAACCGAGAAGGTGAAAGCCAAGCGGTAGGAGAGTGGCACGCCGCCGCTTGGCCAGGAAGCCGAAGTTCCGTCACTCGCTCCCACTTGCGTGCCTTGCAGTTAAGCCTTCAACCCACTGCTCCAAATCGGGTAACATCTCCCGAATGGTACTCAAGGTGCTGTTTAGCGAAGACCCTGCTTTCGTTTTAAGGAGGGCTGACGAGTTTCTTTCATCGGAACCAGTTTTGCACAATCTGATTTTGTCGATTCTCCACTCCCGCGTCGCTCAGAGCGATGCAGGCCGATATTGGATTGCATTTGACGGGGAGAAAACTGTCGGCGTGGTCGTTCAGTCACCTCTAGAATACCCAGCGACCCTGACACCAATGGAGCCACGAGCGGTAATGGCAATCGTCAATACGATTGCGGAAGCGGGTGTGGCCCTCAGCGGTGTCAATGGGAACGCGGCGACAGCAGCCAGTTTCGCTGGGCAATGGAGTGAGCGATGTAAGTCTGCAGCCACACCCTTCCAGGGGATGCGTCTGTATGAACTCTTGGAGGTGGGAGAAGTTCCCGATACGGAGGGTCAGTTACGGCAGGCGGGTCCGAGAGACCGTAGTTTGATGATTCTCTGGACCCGTGCGTTTCAGAATGAAATTGGTGAGTCTGCAGCCGATACCGAACTTCGCGTAGACAGAGGCTTGGCCGCCAGACAACTCTGGCTTTGGGATCAAAACGGAGAGACGACGTCTATGGCCGTTGGCCGGGAACCGGTGCAAGGCGTGGTTCGTCTGTCCGGTGTCTATACGCCACCCGAGAAACGAAAGCACGGCTACGCGGCAGCCTGCGTTCATGCTTTGTCTAAACATCTTCGCGGCTCAGGGTATCGGTGCGTTCTCTATACCGACTTGGGTAACCCTACATCGAATTCCATTTACCGACGAATTGGGTATAGGGCCGTCGCAGAGGCTCTTCGTTATCGCTTTGAGTGATCCACCAAATGCAGCGGATCGTGCAAGCAAATTACCCGCGTATGTCAGCCACTCCTAACTAATAGCCTAAGACCTGATCACAAAATAGCGTGTCTCGGAGCCCGGCACAAACTGCTCAAAACGACGCACGCAAACGCCGCCTTCGATTACGCCCCGGAATTCTTGCATTTCAGAGGGAACAGTGCTGATGTCTTCCGGTTTCGAGATCACCGAACCTCTCGAAGTCTTTAAGGATTTGACGTAGCCCTTAATGAACAATTGTTCCATTGTTCCCAACCAAGACCCTTCAGTTCGCCGACAAAGTCAGAGTTTAACGGAAGAACTTTCGTTTCTGGCGTGAACTCGGAAATGACCGGGTACCAGTTGGGAAGATGGTGGCACGCCAGATACATTTCCGGAGAAATGAACGGAGTTGCCCGATTCGACTCAATAAGCGTAACGAGTTGCTCGGACTCGCCCGGTGAAAGCATCCAGCCACGATATATTGCAGTGGCGCCTTCCGATATGGTGCCTCGAATTCTGCAGGTCTTTTGGGCCAGTTCTTCCAAACAGATTATTGGTACACCACGGCCCAGTTACGCATTTTGTTGATCTGATCCTGAAATGCCTCGTCAGGCTGCTTGGGGTCGAGTGGGTGAGATGATAGAGAAAGTGTATGTGCACGCGTAGCTCGCAGCCATGTGGACGAAAAACACCCTAAGTATATCGCCGACGCCCAGGATTTCTGGAGTTCTGACTCTGGCGCGATAGATTTCGAGCTTGTCGCGTTCGGCGATGAAACGCTGCGGCGCTCCCGCGAGCGATGATAGCTGCATCGTCATGCTTTGGAAAGCGGGCGCTCTCTTACTGACCCTCGTCCTTTCACAGCCTGGCGCCATCGGCGTCAGAGCCGCGAAGGTAACGGCAAGCAATCTGCAATTCATGGCAGTCCCTTCATTGGTTAGGCACTGGTCTCCAAGAAGCATACCTCAGATATATTTCACGCATGCCGATAGTAACTTGATTGCCGCCCGCCAGTGGCCGGTAAGTTGTGCATTACCGGAGATGTGAGAGGATGTCCGATAGCAAACGCGTGGAAGGATAAGGTTATTTTTTTCGGATGGATTTTCTGGCGGTTCCCCCAGATCGAGCGACTGAGGGGCACCGCCAACTGAAAGTTCACGATCAACAACGCCGACGGGACTCGAACCCTCGGGAGCGACAATGATGATTGCGAGACCAAGCTTATTGGCAGTGCTTGTTGTTGCAGCATTGCTTTGCGGTGTGAGTGCACGTCCTTGTAGGGTCGGGGGCCAGCCGTCAGCCGTAGGTATGGTTCGAGAAGCCGATGTTATCGTGCGAGTGACGCCAGAGTTCTACGTACATGCAGCGTCGGATCCAACTACCGAACCGGATTCGAGGATTCAATTCAAAGTGCTTGAAGTCATCCGAGGAGAAATGCCAGCAGGTCATCTGGTGCTACGCGGCACTCTCGTAGACACTGATGATTTTAATGACCACGAGCCGCCCTATAACTTCGTGCGTCCTGACGGCAGGCGCGGTAGCTGTTTCGCCAGTTCGTATCGCTCGAGTGGGCAGTTTGTTTTGATGCTCAAGAGGAATCGTGACGGTGAACTTACGGTCAACTGGTATCCTCTCGCTCCTGTGAACGAACAACTTCGTTCATCCGACGACCCGTGGCTGCGGTGGGTGCGTAAAGAAGCCCAAAAGCCACGGAATACATCCAGCAAAGAACCGCGATAAACAGTTACGAGACCTCACTCCCGTATGGTCGCGTTAGTCGTCGAGTGGCCCCTTCCGACGAGTTAGAATTGCAGCGAACAACGATGGAATCGAAAGTCAGAACGGTCGTCACATTTGAAAGCACGGCATTTAACATGGCCGAGCCAAAGCACTTCACGCTCGATTTCCACAGGGAAGCGTTATTGACGCGAACGGATTTGTGAACCGCGGAGGGGCCAGTGTTTTCTAGCCTCCGGGTGCCTACGTCCACGACGCGGATCGCGGATGGAATGAGTTGCACCATGTCACTTCTATTCTATGCAGCCAGGTCAATGAAAAGAACAGATCGCCTGCCTACAGCAGTATCAGCGGCTTTTGCGCCCTCTCAAACTGAGCCGACAGTCTTTCACTTCACGGTTCACATTCACAGGGCTACAATGCGAATTTGATCGACGACGCCAACATGAAGCATTATCTCCCACAGAAGATACCTGCCATGATAACCAAGAAAGGGAGAGTCGCCATGCGTACTATTCTTGGCCTCTGCGGTTCGCTCCTGGTCATGGCCACTGCCGCAACCACCAGCCGTGCGCCAAAAGCTCCAGAACAAATCGATGTTCACTTTAGATTTCAAGAAGGAGTGGCGACGTTGCACGAACCCGTTGTGCTGTTATTCGAAGTTCACAACGGGCTGAAACAGCCCATCACCGTGACAGTTGGGTCGCTGACTAGGCAGTTTTACGACTTGACGCTGACAACGCCCAGAGGCCAAGTCCTTCGTAAGGATCCATTTAACGGCCAAGTAGATATCGTGACCGTTGGAGATGGCAAAATAATCGTAGAACCCGGCGCGGACTACAAGGAACCACTGGTGATGAATCAGTGGTTCTCTTTTGAGAGTCAAGGAACGTACTCCCTTACCAGCAAGTTGACTTCGGACATCGAGACTGCGGACGCGAGCTTTCAAGCCGAGAGCCAAACAGCTCAGCTATTGATAAATGCGAGGGACCCCACACGACTCAACAAAATTTGTGCCGACCTTGAGCAGCAGGCAGAAATGGCTAGTTCCGCAGAGGCAGCGCAATTCCCAGCACTGGCGTTGAGCTATGCTAATGACCCCATCGCTGTATCCTACTTGGACCGGCTGTTGTCGGCCCATACTTTGGCCTATGAAAAGGCCATAAAAGGATTGGAAAGAATAGGCACCGACGAGGCTGTCGAAGTTCTGTTGTCTGCCCTGAACGAAAATTGGGGAGACATCGCTGAGTTGGCGACAAGGAGCTTGGGACGAATGCAAGACCGGATCGCCAACCCTGGTCTAAAAGAGACGGTCACCAAGGCTGTAGAACGTTCGTCTGCGCGGGCGCGCAGTGAATTCATCAAAACGCAGATCGCATATTTAGACTACCGATCTCCTCAGCTTCAATGCGCCGCCATACAAAACCTCATGAAAGTTGAGAATGGCCTACAGCAGGCCGAACCCATTCTGCAGCGACTGGCCAATGACCCGAATCAACCCGCCGATGTGCGGGCCGGCGCGAAAGACGCGCTACAGAAACTTCATCTTTCTAACCGAGACCGCTAAATGTAGGTCGTGAAAGAGATTCTGCGTAGTGAGAATTGCGGCAACCTGCTGCTTCGTTGTGTATCCTTTACGGACGCGCTGGCATAGGTAAACCCAGAAACGGGAAGTACTTAGCGCATGCGGAATATTGTGGGAATCACGCCAAAACGCCCTTTGAGCCGAGGTCGCGGGTTCGATCCCCACTGTCCCTACCAACCTCACGATTGAGAAATCATCCACTTACGACTGTCCATTTTCCCGCGTACCTCCCGTTTAGCTTTCCACTCAGTCGGCGCACAAGGGTACGCGGCAATGTCGGCAGCAATTGCGATGCGCTTCCTAACAACCGTACACTTGGAATGGGACGATTTGGGACAAACGCCTTGAGCGAGTCTCCCGGGGTAACCTCATGTTTGAACGGTACACGGAGAAGGCGCGACGTGTGATTTTCTTCGCGCGCTATGAAGCGAGTCACTACGGCAGCCCCTACATCGAGACCGAACATCTGTTGTTGGGGCTTCTGCGAGAGGACCGAACTCTTGCAAAGAGGTTTCTAGGTGAAGTCAACTCCGAAGGAGGAATTCGTGCAGAAATCGAGAGGCACATCACGTCACGAGAACGCTTCTCTACTTCGGTGGAAGTGCCTCTGACACTCGAATCCAAGAAGATTCTGAACCTGGCGGCCGAAGAGGCCGATAGACTGGGACACCGTCACATCGGAACTGAGCACATGCTGCTTGGTCTATTACGCGTGGAGGATTCGCTTGCTGGCAAGATTCTCGCGGCAAGGGGCGTCAGCGTGACAACCCTTCGAGAGCAAGTGGCAAAAATCTCGGTTGAGAGTAGCAATGTGCAGCCAAAATCAAGCAAGAGAGCCATGGCTACTCTGGACAGTTTCCTTGCCGGGCTTAAATGGCATAAAGCGGAGGAACTGTTGACTTTTTTCGCCGAGAACGCGCAATTCGTGGACGTCCATGGAAAACGATGGAATCGCGGGGAAATCCGTAAGGAATTTGAGGCCTTGTTTGCCCCCTATGCCAAGAAAAATGCCACTTACATAATTGAAGAAACCCTCGCGGACAATAACGACCTGCTGATTGTCATTCTCCTGTGGAAAAACGCAATCCTCGCTAGCCTAGAGCGGGTCTGGATCCACAGGATGAGTGTGGTCCTTGTTCCTCAAGGCGATGATTGGGCCATTATCCTAGCGCAAGTGACTCCGGCTCATCCTACGTAGATTATTGTAGTTATTGTATGAAGCCCGCTTTATTTACTTAATCCGTGCATCGAGATCGAGAGATCGGCTAACCGCCCGCTTGAATTGGCACAAAAACCGACCCAAAATCCCTTATTGCTGCCTTTTGCTGCCTCGCCTTTTTACAACATCCGTCACATCAAGAGGATATGGCGGAAGTGTGTGGGAGTCGAATGTAACCACTCTTGGAATTTCAAGGACTTACGAAGGCGCTATGTCAATCCAGCCCAAACGATTATTCTGAAGTGTGACTGAAAATCCAGACACACCCCTAAAGACCCCACATCGGAAAAGCTCTTTCCGATCCTTCGTTCGATGGATTCTCATCGGAGTCCCACTTCTTTGGTCGCTTGCTGTGCTGATCCTTGTGGCTGCCCGGTGGATCGACCCACCGACCACCGCGGTGCATATCGAGCGCCGCTTGCAGGCATGGATTCACCACACGCGGTATCACGAACGATACGAATTCGTTCCGCTGAGCCAAATCTCGCCCGATTTCCAGCACGCTGTCATCGCCGCGGAAGACGCGAGCTTCTACCAGCATCATGGATTCGATTGGCACGCGATGCAAATCGCTGCTGAAGACGATATAGAAGGCGGCCGCATTCGCGGTGGGTCCACCCTTACGCAGCAACTGGTAAAAAACCTGTTCTTCGGAACCGGCCGCTCCTTCCTCCGCAAGGGTGCCGAGTTCACACTTGTCCCGGTGGCCGAATTGGTCCTCGGCAAGCAGCGCATTCTGGAGCTCTACCTCAACGTGGTCGAATGGGGCCCTGGTGTTTATGGTGCGGAGTCAGCGTGCCGTTACAACTACCGAACCTCGGCCCGGAGTATCGACCGGCAACAAGCGGCCCAACTCGCCGCAATTCTGCCGTTGCCCCTGAAGCGACGGCCAGATCACATGAATCACTATAGCGGACTCATCCTAGAGCGGATGCGCCAAATGGGTTGGTAATCGCGCATCACATTGTTGAGAATCTTGGAGCATTCGTACCGATAAAACAGCAAATGGATGCGGGAACGAACGCGATTGTGCGACATTACCGGCCATGATGCCCGCTCAGGCTTAACTCGTTCTCCGCGTGCTAATTAGAAGCGCGTGCACAGATTGGACCAGTAATGTCGAAAATTACCGGCCAAACTGTTTGATTCTATGGCGCTTACGCGCGAATCAAGGTGCAAACAGATTTGGCCGGTAATTTTTAACTAATCGGGCACTGACTGGACACGCAGACCGAGAAGTAGAAACCAACCCTCTTGGCTAGCAATTGGAGCAACCCAACGAGAATCACGCCAGGCATAAAAAGATGGCAAAAGAGATAATGATGCGTCTGAAACGCAATCCTGCGCACTCAACGTCTATACAGTGACGCTCCGCACGCGGCTAAGATTGGTCGACGACGATGCCTCAATTCGCGACGTGGTGCCACGTCGGGGGGAATAATGACGAAGCATCTGAAAGCAGCCGTCGTTTGTTTCGGTCTGGCGATGCCATTGCTGTCCGGCCGCATTAGTGCCGCACAGCAGAAAAAGCCCACGAATCCCGCGCCAATCCCTGCGCAAATCCTCGCAGCGAGGAAGGTCTTTATCACCAATGGCGGCGGAGATGAATCTCACTATGAGGAAGCGTCTTACAGCGGCAGGCCAGACCGCGTATACAACGAGTTTTATGCGGCTATGAAAACCTGGGGGCGCTATGAACGGGTAACCGCGCCGGGGGATGCGGACCTGGTTTTCGAGATACGGCTGACCGTTTTTCAACTCCAGCGTGAACGAGTGCTGACAGACGATAGTCCGGCGTTTGATTCCCAGTTTCGGATCGTCATCCGCGACCCGAAGACCCACGAGACGTTGTGGGGGCTTACCGAGCATGCGCAAGGGGCCGTGCAGCGAAGTCCAGAGAATTGCGGGGCCAGCGGTCGCGGACCCCGCGAAGAATTCGCCCACATTTTGGTGAGAGTTTCAAAAGAAAACGCGGAGTGGCCAAAGTCTGAATAATGGGGTTACCGGAAACTGAGACATTAAGCCTGTTGCGGGAACGGAAGAGGCTTGGCCATCTCCAGCATGGGATGGTGGTATTTTTCGTGGGCGAACTCATGCGCAATCCGCCATCCTTGACGATAATAGAACTGTACCGCGACCAGATTCGACTTAACGACGCGAAGGCGGCACGTCTGACAACCGCGAGCAGCTATCTCGGATTCACCTTGTGCGAGCAGCCTCCTTCCGACACCTTGTCGCCGGTACTCCTGAAGCACCCAAAGGTCATCAACCCACTCCTGGTGCGTTATAATTACCCCAAGAATCTTCGCATCAGATGCTGCTACCCATGCCAGCGGCCAGTCCTCGTCTTTGAACTCCAAGGGGACAGGATTCGGAGCGAAAAGATCCTTAAACGTCTCAGTCGCTACGATCTCTATGAGGTCTCGCACTGAGTCGTACTCGTGGGGTCGCGGTCGCCGGATAGCCACATCGATGGGCACGGACCTATCTTAAGCTTTTGAAGCAAGTCCTGGAGCAGTGAAACCTGCTTGGTGGCTCGAGCGCTATCTTCAAAAGCGAGCACGGCGACTCGGACTTCAATTGCCTGAAGTGTTGTGGCCCTTTACTCGCGCGTACTGGGCGAGCGGTGAGCACGCCAGGTCCTGGTGGCCATCGCCCGGGGCGCGTTCCCGTCATGGAACAGTTGCCTCCACTTCTCCTAGACTTCGAGATCGAACTGGCTCACGGTGGATAGGGCCAGCGTCGCGTAAACCGGCTTGCATGTTGGAGAGGCGACGTACGGCACGATCGTGGATATGAACAAGAGATCAAACTCACGACCGCCTTGGGTGTGGACAGCACTCGCGGTCCAGTTTGCGCTTCTTTCGCTTACTGCTTACGGATGCGTCCAGGCGCTTGAGTTGTGGTCGCGGTACGCGGCTTCGGGAATGGGTGCGCAATTTGCAGTTCGTGTATTCTTCCCTGCGGCAATGGTAGGGGTCTCGCTGATTGGGCTATGGCGGACTAGGCGGTGGGGATGGATCCTTGCTTTGGTTGCGGACGGCGCCTTATGCGCTCAGACACTGTGGTTTCTTTTGGACTACGCGACCCGCGCCGTCCGTAATGCGCGCTGGCTCGCATTCAATATATGGGAGTTTGTTGCGCTCGCCGTCCTGCTACACAGACCTGTGCGGGATCATTTTCTGCAACGGAGCCGGGTTCCACGTAAGGCCACAGTGCCGCTGGTCCGCACTGAAAGCGGGGTAGATCAAGCGGGCAAACTGCTGCGCATACTGGTTTACTTCGCTGTGGCAGTTGTTGCCGCGTGTGTCGTCACGGCTTTTTCGCTCGCAGTCTTCATGGGTCAGAAGAACGGAGGTAGCCAGGGCTTCGCGTTGTTTCTCTACTTTGGCCTTATGACTGGCTGCGTGACATCACTTCTCTTCAGCTTGATCCTTACTTTGGCGGCTCGCAAACTTGGCCCGGCGCGGTTATGGCTGTGGCTGCTACTTGGGGGATTGCTTGCGCCGGGCCTCATTTTCGTACTGGCATCCATTGGGAAGATGTATGGAGGGGCGGGACCCTTCAACTTTGTCTTTTGGGGACCAGAAACCCTACTCCAAGTGTGGTGGCTGACTCTTCCCGCTGGAGTTTTCACTGCGTGGATCTGCTACGCAATGCATCCTTGGGGCTTCTCACAGTCTCACCAAACTAGGACCTACCACCCGCTTGTTTAGTGTTTCCAGCCCTTCGGATTGAACAGAGTCGTTAGCCGACAATTTAAGGTAAATACCGGATTGACGCTGTAACTCTCGAACCGATAATGGATGAGGAGGGTGCCAAGTGTCCTCACGCGACGAAGTGACCGCTGGTACCAACGGAGGCATCCGGAGGGGAGCGCGGACAATCTTGGCCGAGCCGGTAGAGCTTGCCAACCTTAACCGAAGCTGGAGCACGGAGGCTACTTCAACGCATAACATCAGTTCTCGTGGCGCTCGCGTGACCACGCAGCGACTTTGGGAACCAGGAAGTCTTGTGCTACTTAAATCTCTCCGTAGCGACTTCTGGGCGAGGGCGAGGGTGGTCTATTGGCGGTCCTTCTCAAGCAGCAGACATAGTATCGGATTAGAATTCATCGTACAGGGCGGTCAATGGCCGGTGGGCAATTAGCCTCCCGTGATGTTCTCAGTCACGAATGGCCAGCCACCTTCCCCGTCTCCGCGAAAGCCAGCCTCACCATTCCAGCCAACCGAAAATTTAGAATCCTTCACTCGTGGCGAAGCGCGACTGACGTCTCGATCCTCGCTGCGCGCCACGCTGGGAAACATGCTGAGATTGCTGCGGCGATCACAATTGCGCCGAGCACACTGATCCAGGGCGCCGCATCAGTAAGCTGCACGCCAAACAATTGACTTCGCACCGCAAGCCCCGCTATAACCGCACCCAAAGTGCCCGCGACGAGACCTGAGGCGACGACGATCCCACCGCGAGCAAGAATCATTCGCACAACTTGGGACTGCATGGCACCGAGCGCAACCCGTATTCCGATCTCGCGGCGGCGAAGCTCAACTAGATGAGCAAGTGAACCATACAAGCCGACCACCGCGAGCACCATGCCGGTGAATGCCAATCCATTCAGCAGGAACGCGACAAAACGCCGCAGCTTCAAAGACGCGGCGACCCGCTCATCCATGGGCCGCACATCATACAAAGCGACACCAGGATCGAATGTGGCGATGGCCTTGCGTACTGCCACTGTTGTGTCCACATCGCCCTTCGTGCGCAGCACCAGGTACGTTGATTCGGTCCGCTCTTGTAACTCAGGATAGTAGACTTCCGGTTCCTGAGGTCCACCCAAGTCGCTATTATGCACGCTGCCGACAACGCCGATGATGCGGGCTGGGGTGCCCGCTCCGCCGCTGCCGATGGGTTTTCCGACCGGTTCCTCGCCGGGGAAATAGCGGTGCGCCAATTCTTCATCGATCACGGCAACTAGCGGCGACCCGGTCCGGTCGCGATTCGTAAACGTACGGCCCTTCAACAGCGGAATCCCTATGGCTTCGAAATAGCCGGGGAAAGTGATGCTGATCTGCGCTTCCGGAGGTGGATTGCTCTTCGGCCGCTCTGGTAATTGCAATTCTTCGGTCCAGACTCCGCTCGGATTGAACGGAATCGCGTTAGCGCCCGAGGCCGCCTCGACTCCGGGTAAAGATGCCAACTCCGCTAGCAGTGGTTCAAAGAACTTCGTGTTCCAACTCTGATCAGCGACGTAGCTCCGGCTCGGCAGATCAAGCGCTCCGGTCCAGACGTGAGGCTGTTCGAACCCTGCCGGTACGCGTGTCAGATTCAGGAATCTGCGGTTCAACTGCGTGGCCGTAAAAATGAGAGCGACTGCCAAGGCGATCTGGGCAGCCACAATTCCGTTCCGCCAGCCGCCGCCCCTTGTTGACGTGCGCGTTGCCCCGCCTTTTAATGCTTGTTCAACGGGCAGTTCCGCGGTGAGCAGCGCCGGGAGCAGTCCCGCGCAGATCGTGCTTATCAGCGCCAGCGCCAGTGCAAAAAAAAGAGTCCAACTCTGAACTGGTGTGGGCTGCGCCAGTGGTCCGTAGAGATTGCCAAGGTGAACTCCCCAGATCGCGAAAAGAAAGCCCAAAATGCAACCCGAAAAAACCAGAACGCCCGTTTCGGTCAGGATCTGTCGGACAATCCGATATTTCGTAGCCCCAATTGCCATTCTCACGGCGACTTCGCTATTCCGGGCGGTCGCTCGAATTAGCAGCAAACCGCTGACATTGATGCAGGCAATCAGCAAAACCGACAACGCAGCGCCAAATGCAAGGTAGAGCCAGCCCCGGATCGCTTCTGTTTGCTCATCGCCAAGCTGCCGCGTGCTGAAGTGCCAGCCGTCACTTTTCGGATAGAACGATGGGAAACTGGATGCCAGTTCGTCGCCGATCGCTTGCAGCGCCGATTTCGTTCTTTGGAGAGTCACATCCGGAGAAAGCCGCACGACCATATGCAGCCACTTCTCCAGCCGTCCTCCCTGGATCGTAAACTCACCCTGCCGCAGAGCAACGGGAATCCAGAGCTGCGTTTCGTGCGAGGGGAACTGGAAGTTGTGTGGCATGACGCCGACGACCGTGTAGGGCGCTCCATTCAAATAGATGATGCGGCCGAGCACGTTCGGATCGGCGCCGAAAGCACTGCGCCACAACCCGTCGCTGAGAAGAGTGGTCCCAGCGGCTCCATATTGATCTTCTGCCTCGGAGAAAGCTCGTCCCAATTGCGGCTTCACACAGAGAACATCAAAGAGCGTTGCGGACGCGTTGACGGCGTTGATATGCCGCGCGTCGTTCAGACCGGTCAGCGTTAGATCGTTCCAGTAGAAGATGCCGGCGCTCGTAAACACATCTGTGTGTCGCCTGATTTCGGCGTAGTCAAACGCGGAGACGCCCCCCACTGAAACCTGGCTTTTGGGAAAGAAGTTGTGGACGAATAAGAGCTGTTGCGCATCTGGGTACGGGAGCGGCTTGAGTAGAGCCTGATAAAGCACGCTGAAGACCGCCGTCGAACTGCCGATCCCAAGCCCCAGAACGATCACGGCAATAACGGTGAACCCCGGCTGTTTCCGAATCTGCCGCAAGGCAAACCGCACATCGTGGATGAAACTGGTAAAGAGCTGTCCCATGGCGTTGGTCTCGGCTCCAGGATATCTCGCCTCGTTTTACTGGGTCAATTTTTAGAATCACGCCTCGGTGGATCGACGTTCGAATTCCAGGCGCACTTCCAGGCAGGCATTTTGAACGAAAGGGACTACCCGCCGAAAGTCGCCTAGAGTTTGCCGGAGAAGCCAAAAGCTAGCGTCCACGCATTGTAAAAGTGACGCCCTTTTATAGGCTACAATTTCGCTCTATGAGGTTCATCAGCCTTTCGTTAGGCGACGCGCTGATCTTCTTGCAGCTCGGCTCAGGGCTTACGAGGAACTACAGCGAGCACAAAGTGCGTCCATGGAGCGGTCCGGAACGGTTAATGTTCACTGATTGTTCCCTCGTTTTTCGGAAGTCATTTGAAACATTCGATGATGGAAAATTCGCCCACACTTTTAGGAAACCGTCGGCTCGTAACTAAAAACTTAGCGGCACGGATGGCAACCGACATAACATCGCGAATATGCTGGCCCGAAACTCGTAGTCCGGCTGAGGCATCTTTCGGGCGGGCTTTAGTCGACTTCATCGGAATCTCTTAGGGTCTGGATGTTCACGAACCACTTCTACGGTAACGATGTTTACCAGATCTATCTATATAGTTCTGTGTATAGTTCCACGTACGAGAATATTTATTGTTTCCACCATACAGGAGTGCCTTACCGTTGCCGGAAGTTATGCCGGGCCGCAATTCGCACGAGAAAGATGCGAAAAAGTGAGAGAATACGCTAAACTTTCGGAAGGAGATTCGCAAAATGGCCTCGAGCATTATTGTCCGCAACCCGGCTATCCTCAGCGGTGAACCCGTCTTTCGCGGGACGCGAGTTCCTTTTAAGTCGCTGACAGACTATCTGGAGCATGGGCGGACGCTGTCTGAGTTTCTTGAAGATTTCCCCAGTGTAACCAGTGCCGAAGCTATTGCGGCGATCGAAGAAGCCAGAACGAGCTTGACCGCCACTTTGAAATGAGATTGCTCATCGGTCAAATTCCTTTTTGCCGATGGCGGTACTTGGCTGAAGAGCGCTTTGACGTCCTCGTCACAATAGACAAGAACATTCGCCATCAGCAGAAGATCACAGGCCGGAAGATCGCTATCTTGATCATCCGCCCAGCTTCGAACGACCTGGATGACATCCGGCCGCATGTCCCGCATGCTCTCGTCGTATTGCAGTCCCTCAAGCCCGGCCAGATGGTTGAAATCGGGATCCTGGGGTAAGTCCCACTAAATACTTATATGATTTCAGATTCCAAAAACTGCTTGATCGCTACCATTCGTGCGTCGGCTTGCCATTCGTGCCGCTGAGTTTTTAGTTTTGAGCCGACGTTTCCGTCCAAGTGTGGGTGAATTTTCCACCATCGAATGTTTCAAATACCTTGGGAAAAACGAGAGAACAATCAGGGAACATTAACCGTTCCAGGCTGCTCCTTAGACCCACTTTGTGCTCCCTGGAGTTCCTCGTAAGTCCTTGAAATTCCATGAGTGGTTACATCCGACTCCCACACGCTTCCGCCATATCTGGCTGATTTAACGGTAGTCTCAGGAAAACGGGGCGGCAAAAGGCGGCATTAATTAAGGGATATGCATCCGGTTTTTGTGAGCAGTTCTCGGCGGCACGAGTGACAACCGGATTCTAAAATGTCTGAATTGACCGTGGTCCAAAACTTAAATCGAGCTGTCTTCGAGACTACAACCTCGGCCGAGACGAGCTTCCGACGACCTGCTTTCCGCGACGTTGCGTCTCCTTCGCCATGGTAATTGGCAGAACATCAGGATCGCAACCGCTCTCCGCACAAAGGAAACAAGGCAAACACCAGACGTATCGGGGCGCGTCGCTTCATGTAGCCTTTGCTTGAGATGAGGCAGCGA
>Ga0207038_10079_pt1 | contig 28641 bp, 33 predicted proteins | sample Alteio_BWMinCont_76_FD_153285 | JGI IMG/M metagenome (GOLD analysis project Ga0207038, IMG submission 153285) | Enriched cells from forest soil in Barre Woods Harvard Forest LTER site, Petersham, Massachusetts, United States -... | ecosystem: Environmental > Terrestrial > Soil > Temperate forest >...
ATGAAATTATCCCAACTAACCGCCTACCTCGAAAGCCTGGCACCGCTGGCTTACCAGGAAGATTATGATAATGCAGGCCTGATAGTAGGCAACCCCGACCAGGAAGTTTACCAGGCGCTAATCTCCTTAGATTGTACCGAGGCTGTAGTTGATGAAGCCATTGCTAATAACTGCCAGGTAATTATATCACATCATCCCATTGTTTTTCGCGGTTTAAAAAAGTTTAATGGCAAAACTTACGTTGAACGCGTGGTTGAAAAGGCTATCCGCAATAACATTGCGCTATATGCCATCCATACTAACCTGGATAACATTATGAACGGTGTAAACGCAAAAATTTGCGAAACATTAGGCTTAAAAAACTGCCGCATACTTGCGCCAAAACATAATTTATTAAAAAAACTGGTTACATATGTTCCGGTGCGTAATGCAGATGAAGTTAGAAATGCCTTGTTCGAAGCCGGTGCAGGCAACATTGGCGATTATAGCGAAGCCAGCTTCAACGCCGAAGGCATTGGCACTTTTAAAGGCACCGACCAAACCAACCCATATGTTGGCGAGCCAGGTAAGCGCCATCTTGAAAATGAGGTGAGGATAGAAACCATTTACCCGGCAATATTGGAGAGTAAAATACTGATGGCGTTGGTTCTGGCACATCCTTACGAGGAAGTTGCTTATGACCTTTACGATTTAACTAACCAAAACCAGCAGGTAGGCGCAGGGATGATAGGCGAACTGGAAATATCGGTACCCGAAGAAGAATTTTTATATCATATAAAAGAAAAAATGCGCGCCCACGTTATAAGGCATACGGCATTTACCGGCAGGCATATAAAAAAAGTTGCTGTTTGCGGCGGCGCGGGCGGCTTCTTATTGAAGCATGCTATTTCGGCAGGAGCTGACATTTTTATTACTGCCGATTACAAATACCACGAGTTTTTTGATGCCGAGGGAAAACTCATAATTGCCGACATCGGGCACTTTGAAAGTGAGCAATTTACACAACAATTATTGTATGATATAATACGGAAAAAATTTACTAACTTTGCACTCCGTTTAACAGAAGTAAATACAAACCCCGTCAAATATTTTATTTAATGGAACAAACCGTAGAACAAAAGCTTAAAGCTTTATACGAACTACAAACCATCCACACCAAAATTGATAAAATTCGCCAGGTTAGAGGTGAATTGCCTATGGAGGTTGCCGATCTTGAAGATGATGTTGCAGGTCTTGAAACCCGTATACAAAAAATAAAAGCCGAGCTGGATGATTTGGAAGATGATATAGTTACCCGCAAAAACCTGATAAGGGATGCACAGGCTAACATCAAAAAATACGAAACGCAGCTGAATGAGGTTAAAAATAACCGCGAGTATGATGCTATATCGAAAGAAATTGAGATACAGGGATTAGATATCCAGGTGAGCGAAAAAAAGATCCGTGAGTTTGGGTTTGAAATAGCATCCAAAACTGCCATCTATGAAAAAGCCCTTGGCGATCTGGAAGCCCGTAAAAGCGACCTTGATGCTAAAAAAGCTGAATTAGGCACTATTACTGCTGAAACCCAGAAAGAAGAAAACGAGTTGACTACCCTTGCTGATAAAGCTACTACAGGTATCGATGAGCGTTTATTGGTTGCTTACAACCGCCTGCGCCAGAATGCAAAGAATGGCCTTGCAGTAGTAACTATCCAGCGCGATTCATGCTCAGGATGTTTTAACCAGATCCCGCCGCAAAGGCAATCAGATATACGCCAGCGCAAAAAGATAATTGTTTGCGAACATTGCGGCCGTATTTTGGTCGATGAGCAAATGGCTATGGAAGCCGAAACAGTTTAAGCTAATTATTGATTAAACATATAAAAAACAGGCGCTCATTGGGCGCCTGTTTTATTGGATATTAGTAGATTTACGAAGTTTTTAAACTTCGATTTCTATCTTACCATCTCGTTTTTAATGCTGTTCCAGGTAACAAAGCTCGTTTCACCTTTCTCGTATCTGCTTAATCGTCTATCCAACTCCTGTTCATAGGCAGATGATAGGGGGATATCGACAGGGTCGATACTATCCCAAATTTTTTCGATCATTGATATGCGCTCTGCAACGCTCAAATCCAATATTTCCTGTAGTTGTACCATCTTCTTATTTTTTATTCCCGATAGCTGAAGTATAATAAATTTGCAAAAAAAATTAATTCATTGTAACGCTCATGATATTTTAACCAGATCCTGCCGCAAAGGCAATCAGATATGCGCCAGCGCAAAAAGATAACCGTTTTCGAACATCGCGACCGTATTTTCCATATAAACTTGTCATCGCAGCACCGCGACAAAACCCGACAAAAGGCCGGTATTGTTGTGTAAATTTATCACATAGTAATACGTCCCGGTGGGCAACGGCTTCCCATGATAGGTGCCGTCCCAAGCTTTTGGGTATCCCACGCTGCTAAAGACAAGCTGTCCCCAACGGCTGAATATTGTCACCGTACACATTGGAAAGTACTGAAGTGGGGGAATATTCCAGGTATCATTAATGCCATCACCATTGGGCGTAAATGTAATAGGTATCGGGACCGTTGTACAATAATTTTCACTGATAACAACCGTATCCGAAGCCGTGCAGCCCAAAGTGTCGGTAACGGTTACAGAATAAGTTCCTGCGGCCGTTACTTTATACCCCGGGTTGGTGCTTCCGTCCTGCCATTTATAACTGCTAAATATACCAGGGCTTAGACTTGTAGTGTCGCCCACGCAAATCGACCGGTTCTTCCCCAGGGTCGGCTTCGCCGCTACCGTGAGATTTAAAGTGGTAACCAGGCTATCGCAACCTGATTTGCTGAGCAAAACATCGGTATAAACCCCGCTGGTATCTACCTGTTTACCAGATGGAAGCGTATAGTACCCGGAGCATACCGCGGCCTGTAAACTTTGAGTTTTTGGAACAACATATTTGGCATTCGTAACCATCACTGTATTTGATATGACCCGGCAATTTACATAGCCTATATTGCCATTTTCGGCCACCTCCAGCCGGTAAAACCAGGCCCCGGCGGCAATTGAGGCCAGGCTGAAGGTTGATGCCGTGGCCCCGGGTATATCCGTCCACGTGATGTCGTCAGTTGATATTTGCCACTGATAGGCATTTTTGACGTAACAGCTGCCTACTGTTGATGAAAGCACTGTACTGTTATTGCAGGGGATTTTCAGTGTATCGCCCACTAAACCGTTAATGCTGATTTGGGCGGACGGGCCGACGGGTGTAAAGGCAATATCATCGACGGCGAAGTTATTTCCGCCGCTACCTGGTCCCGTCTCGGGGTTGGTATCCATGCGAAGAATTACAGTCGAAATTCCTGCGGTAGTTTTAAAATAAAACCCATATTTGATCCATTGCACGGGGTTGGTTACAGGTAGCTGCCCCGTGCTGTAAGTACCCAAAACGGTACTGTCTGGTGCCTCAATTGAAAAAGTCACGCCCGATGGCAGTTCTCCACCCAGGTTAACCAGCCACGCCGAAAATTCGTAGGTTGTTCCCGGACAAAGGCCATTTATAGCCTGGGTGAAAAATTTACCCGGCGTTGGTGCTGCATTTACAATCATAAAATAACCTCCGGGGTCACCTGTATGATCAGTGAGCGTAGGCCATGTGTTGTAGCACCCCGATGTATAGTTCACGATTGCATATTGTCCGTCATCCGGGCATTCGGATGTCAAATATTTATAATCAGTTACGCCAGGCGCCAGGGGTTGTCTATAAATGAAGCTGCCGGCGCCAAACGTTTCCTTGATAATGGGCGCACCAAGACCCAGGTTACATTGCGAGGTCGCCTGCTTCGGAATCAACCAAATACACAGCAGAATATGTACTGCTTTCAGTAAAAAGCGGATAAATGTCTTCATTTTGATTTCGCGTATTTCGCCGACGTCGCCGGGGAAAACATTTACAAAAAACACCTGTAGGGCCTGCGTTTTACAACACATCCATCCATGTAATACTATTTTTCAGCATCATTTGTCGCAGCAGCCTGATCTGCGGCGTGCAGTGGCTCAATATGTCCTCGTGGAATTTTGAAGGAACCCCTTTTATTTTAATTTTTTGCATTCTTTACTTTCTCGATAATAATTATCCGCTCTATGGTTCCATCGAAGTAAACCCATGCCGTGGTATCGTTGCCTTTATTCATTATTTTACCAACGGTAGTGGTGTCAACCGCATCAACCATACCCTCCTTTATATTTTGGTCGTAATAGGTGCGGCCAACCGCTTTAGTAAATCCATTTGCCGTGTCTGCGAAGTATTTAACAACTTTTGGCTGATAGGAATGATCATACTGCAAAATAAAAACGCTGGCTGAACCTTTTTTATGCCAGTTAATGCCATCGAGTTTAATATTCAAGCCGGGACAATATTCGCTCAATTTCTGACCGCCTATGACAAACAGCTGGCAACCGGATAAAAAGAAGCAGAATAACAGGCCGGCTGTAACCGCGACTGATTTTTTGTGGAGATTGGTTAACGTTTTCATTTAAATTACCATTAACTTATAATTTCTTGATAGCTTAAGTTTGATTGAAATTAAGAATAAATAAATTAATAATAGTTTTATTTTGTGCGATGGAAAATGTTGACCCTGCCGAATGAAAAAATCACGCCTCACCTACCTAAGTTTAATCGTCATCACCATTATCCTCGGCTTGTTGTCCCGCCACATTAAAGGAATCCCACTATTTATCGGCGATATTTTATGGGCAACGATGATCTATTTTGTGTTTAGGTTTCTATTCATTAAAAGGCATGTCAAATTCATCATTATTGCAAGCCTGCTTTTTTGCTACGCGATAGAATTTAGCCAGCTTTACCAGGCGCCATGGATCAATAACATCCGCCATACCGTTATTGGCGGTTTAATTTTAGGCGAAGTGTTTTTATGGGGCGATATGCTGAGTTATACCATTGGGGTTGGTGTCGGGATTTTGATTGAAAAATTTATTGTTAGAACAAGGCAATAACCATTCACTTAATCAACCAAATCCAACCACTTATCAAAACAAATTCACCTGCCTCCCACCTTTCGGCACAAATAACGAATAATCAAATGGCGGCATCTCTCTATCAGATAAAAACCTGTTACAGGCCATTTTAAATAGTTGATGGATGGATTCGGCTACCTGGCCATCGCCGCTCATGCGGCGGCCAAAATCACTGTCATTCAGCTTCCCATCGTGACAAGCCATTATAGCGTTTAAAACCTTTTCGGCCCTTTCGGGGAAAGCTTTTTCTATCCAGTCGGTAAAAATTTCGGCAACGCTGCCATTTAAACGCACTATGGTAAAGCCTGCGGATAATGCACCCCTGTCGGCGGCAGCCTTAATAATGTTGGGTATCTCATTGCTGTTTAATCCTGGGATAATGGGCGCTGCCATCACCCTTACGGGTACGCCCGCCTGCGATAGTTTTTGAATAACTGCCAGCCTGCCGGTTGCGGTAACCGTACGTGGCTCCAGCTTTTGTCGCAACTGCTCATTCAGCGAAGTCAAAGATACGTTAACATGCACCAGGTTCATCGTTGCCAGTTCGGTAATGATGTCAATATCGCGTAGTATCACATTGTTTTTTGTGATGATGCTAACGGGGTTCCGGTACTTCAGGAAGACCTGTAAGAGCGAACGGGTTATTTTTAATTTTCGTTCTACCGGCTGGTAGCAATCTGTATTTCCCGAAAGCAGGATACAAACCGGCTGATAATTTTTTTTGTTGAAATATTGCTCCAGTAACTCCGGGGCGTTGGGCTTGGTAATTATTTTTCGCTCAAAATCAAGCCCGGCGCTAAAGCCATAATATTCGTGCGTATTGCGTGCGTAACAATAAATGCAGCCATGTTCGCATCCCTGGTAAGGGTTGATGGAATACATATGGCTCAGATCAGGACTGTTTGATTCGCTTACTATTCTCTTCGGGTTTTCAATAAACAGCTGGGTAGCCGTATTTTCCAGCATAGGCTCATCAAGCCCCTCGATGTGCTCCAGTATATATTTGTTTTTTAAAAATTTGTTATGGGTATTTACCTGCGACCCGCGCCCCTTAAAATATTCGGGATTCTCCTCATGTGCCATAAAACAAATTTGCTAAATATTTTAGCAAATCACAAATCTATCAGCTTATTTTTTATGGCAAATAATACAAGACCTATGCGACTCCTTACGTTAAGTTTTTCGAATAAAGTATCACGGTAACCATCAACCGTACGTACGCTCACTTTCATATGGTCGGCTATTTCTTTATAGGTAAGCTCGGTGCTGGCTAACCTTAAAAATTCAACTTCACGTACATTTAGTACGTTACTGCTAACCGGGTGGCTAATGGAATCAACCAAAAGGCGGGTAACAAAATCGGGGTAGTACACTTCGCCTTCCGATACTTTTTGCAGGGCCAGTTCAAATTCATCCGGTTCGGCGTCTTTAAGCAGGTACCCTTTTACGCCAAGTTTCAGCATCTCAAGTACTTTTTCGGCATCGTCAAGCATTGATAAAACTATAACACAAATCTCTGGGTAGGTTTTTTTAAGCCATTTAGCGGTCACTGCACCGTTCATAATAGGCATATTAATATCAAGTAAAATGATATCAGGCTTAAATTTGGGCGAAATTTTGTTCATCAGCTCTTCGCCATTAGCTGCTTCAAAAAGCACGTTGTATTTACTGAAATTGTTGATCAACGATGCTATACCACTTCTAAAAAGGCGGTGATCATCAACCAAAGCGATCTGGATGGTATCCATTAGGTTTTAATAGTTGTTCTAAAGGGTTTAGCGTAACCTTTATACAGCAACCTTTACCCGGGGAGCTGTTAATTGTTGCCGCTGCTCCGATAAGGGCCGCTCTGTTTTCCATGTTTCTCAAACCCGACCCATTACTGTTACTTAGTGAGTTAGCCGAAAAACCACTGCCGTCATCTTCGAGGGTTAAATTAAACATTTCATCATGATATTGCAAGCCGATTTTAAAATGTTGGGCTGACGCATGTTTCAACGCATTATTAAGCGCTTCCTGGAAAATGCGGAACAGTACAAGCTCGCGTTGTTCACCTAATGGATAAACATCCCCTTCAATTGTAAGGACCATGTTTATGATGCCGCTTTTGTTTACTCTTTTGGTTTCAATTTCAATGGTTTTTAAAAGTCCGAAATTGGTAATATGTTCAAAGCTAAGGCTTTTTGAGAGGTCGCGAAGGTCGCTGATGGCTTGCGAAACCAATTCCCTGCTTTCGGTGATCTTTGCCTGTTTAGTGTCTTCGGTGCTATTGCCGGCTAAACCAAGGCTAAGCTTTACAAATGACAATACCTGTGTAATATTATCATGTATTTCGCGGCTTACATGCAAAAGCGTTTGTTCCTGCATCTCTATCTGTGCTTTAAGCAGTTCCTGTTGAAATGCAGTTTGTTGTTTTTCCTGTTCCCGCTTATTTTTTAATTGTTTATTACGGTATAACACAACAAAATAAATAATAAAGCCGGAAATACAAGCAAAGAATGCCGTTGAAGCGAATACTAATAAACGTATACTTTCGTCATCCATTATTGGTGGAAGTTTGTTTGTTATCTATAAATATAGAGATTCCTATTAATAGATAAAATATCATGTTGATGCCAGCAATGAAATCAAATATAACCTGGTCATTAAGGTGATGTTTTATATAGTAATTTATAAGGCCAAAATTAAAGAACATTGTTGTCGAATAAAATAATATTGACGTATTAAACCAAAAAACACTTTGTTTTATAATATTTACCGGCAACGGATATAAAAGCATCTGCTTAAAAAGCATTAATGAAAATATAGCATAAATTATTTCTTCGAGAGTATACATATTTGACGGAAAAGCACTGTGGTAAGGTTGAATAAATATAGCATTAACAAAAAATAATATTATAAATATTAACATTATGATTTTAATTGAAGTTCTTATGGCCTTATTTTTAAAAATAAAATAATATGTTAATGACAAAAATATATATTCACTAAGTACGGTAAAATGTGATACAGGGAGATTGTTTTTATATTTTTTAGCACAAATTTCTGATGTAATCTCTAACAGCAGTGTAAGAATTATTAATACACTAAGTATTTTAAACGGAGTGGTAAGCTTTTTATAGCGTACCACCCCGATAACCGAAACGATTAAAAGTAATATAAAGTAAGATATTATATAGTTTGACATTTAAAACTTGTTAAACTACCCCAGATCGGTACAATTCGGTGGGCAAGGGAGTATATTATCAAAAATAGGACCGGTACACACATAAGACGATGTTGTCCCTGCTGCTGTGTTCGTGTTTGGCTCGGCCCCGGCAAAAGCTAATGTAAAAACATTGTCTTGTTTTCCTGCGAAATCAGGATGCTTGGCAAAATGTAAGCTTATACCTGCCACATTTGGATTACTAAGCAATGTCTCTAAACTTTGCCGGTCAATAAAATAACCATTTATAGGCTGTTTAGTCGGGGTTAACAGGCCAGGACCGCCTGCCGCCGCGTTTTGTTGCTGATACTCCTTTATTAAGCTCTTAGCCAATACAGGATCAATGATTGAAGCCATAGTTTATTTGATTAGGGTTTAAATTAATAATTATCCAATTATACGATATTAAGAACATAAGTTATACCGTGTTTTAACGGTATTTATACCGTTAAAACACCAACACAAATAGCGTTTGCTTATGTTTACTGCATATGCGTCAATTTCTCCAAAGGCTACTGAACAAGCCTGTTGTAAAGCTGGCAGATAAACTTTCATCAAGGCCGGATAGAAAAAGAGTAGATAAGGCATTAAACGGCCTTTATCTTCAAATTACAACTAACCCGGGTAAAAAGGGATTGGTTTTGCCTTTTGACGCACATAAGGATAAGTTTATTATACTGTCCGATCAGCATAAAGGTGCAAGGGACGGTGCAGATGTTTTTGCCCTTGCTGAGAAAAATTATATAGCAGCGCTGGACTATTACTACAAAAACAGGTTTTTTTATATCAACCTGGGCGATAGCGAAGAACTTTGGGAAAACCTGCTGATCACGGTAAAGCGCCACAATAAAGCCACTTTTGAGATAGAGGAAAAGTTTTTAAAACGTAAAGCCTTCATTAAAATATTTGGTAACCACGATCTTTATTGGGATAATGATCCGCTGGCAGCTTTTAATCTGCAAAAAATTTACGGTCAAAAAGTATCCATTTATGAGGGCGTTGTACTTAAAACCACGGTAAATAAAAAACCACTGGAAATTTACATGACGCATGGCCACCAGGGCGACCTGCAAAGCGATGGCAATTGGTTCAGTAAATGGTTTGTGTCGGATATTTGGGGGCCGTTCCAGGCTTATCTGCGCATAAACCCTAATACGCCCGCTAACAACGACCAGTTAAAAACTGCGCATAACCGCATGATGTATGAGTGGAGCTCGAAGCGTAAAAATATGCTGCTTATTACCGGGCATACCCATCAACCGGTTTTTAAATCTGTAACACATCTCGAAAAATTATACGAAGAACTTGAAGGCGCTAAAAAAGCGAACGAGAAGCCGCAGGTTGAAGAATTGCAAAAGCAAATAAAAGGCCGCGAAAATAAAGGCGACAGAATGCCAGACTTTAATGGCTACCTGGACACCTATTTCAACAGCGGCTGCTGCTGTTTTGATGATGGAGATATTACAGGGATTGAATTGGCCAATGGCTGTATCAGGCTGATAAAATGGCAATATAACGCAAATAAAGAATGCGAAAGGTTGGTGCTTGAGGAAAGTAAATTGGGCGATCTCAAATTGTAGAGACGCAATATTTTGCGCCTCCTGCTATTAAAGCAACCCGAATGATTTGCAAGAGTAATTTGCAGGTCAGAGACGCAAAATATTGCGTCTCTACATTTAACCTTCTAACAAAAATACAAACAACTCCTTAGGCCCGTGAGCGCCCAAAACAAGCGTTTTTTCAATATCCGCAGTACGGCTCGGCCCGGTAACGTTGCTGATCATTGAGGGCAGATTGCTGCCGTATTTGTTTTTTATCAGTTTAAAACCATCTTTAAGGTCGATGACCATTTGCGAGGTATAAGCTAATACGATATGTACAGGCGGATAAATGCTTAAGCGACGACCTGCCATATTACCGTTTGACAATAAAATACTACCATTACGTGCAATTAATGCTTCGCAAAGGGTGAAGCCCACGTCGGCTTGCTCAAAATCCTTGTCGGTTTCAAAATATGGGTATTCAAAACGGGTTAATATCTCCTGTAGGGGTGGTTCCCAGCAATATATTTTGCGCCATTTACGCTCTTCGGCAAGCTCAAGCAGGTTTTCGATAAATTGTACCTCATCTTCACAAAAAACAAACTGGCCTGATATGCCGGTAAATTGTTCAGCAAAAAGCACTTCAGGTACCTCATCACTTGGGGCATAGTGTGGTAAATCTTCAAGGTTAGGATAGGGGTTATCCCTTTTTTCGAGGAGTGCCTTGCGGATCTTTTTAAGCAGTTTTTCCTTTGATGTGGTGATGTCCCTCATAGTTATAGCTGAAAGCCAAAAGCTAAAAGCAAAAAGCAAAAAGCAAAAAGTCCAAAGGAGCTTAAGAGCTTTTTGCTTTGGTCTTTTAGCTTTCTGCTTAAATCAGCTTTAAGCTAAAATTATTATTTCTTCGCGCCTTTAATGTCCTTTTCTTCAGGATTTCTTTCAAAAGTACCTGAATGATCGGCTACACCTTCGGGTATCAGCGCTTTTGCAACTGGTTCCTGATCGGCTTCGGGGCCGTTCACAAACTCATCATAAGTTGTACGGTTTTCAAACGGACGCTTACCTAATATCTCTTCAAGGTCTGATTGAAACAGGATCTCTTTTTCCAAAAGCTTATCGGCCAGTTTTATCAGGCCTTCGCGTTTATCGATAAGCAATTTCTTGGTCATTTCATAAACTTCGGCTATCTGGTTACGAACTTCCATATCTATCAGTTCCGATGTTTTTTCAGAATATGGTTTGTTAAACTGGTATTCGCCCTGGGTATCATTAAAGGATACGTTACCAACTTTTGCATTCATGCCATATATAGTAACCATAGCATAAGCAAGTTTGGTAATTCGTTCCAGGTCATTTTGCGCACCGGTTGATATTTTGCCGAAGGTTATGTCTTCAGCAACACGACCGCCCAATGTCATACACATACCATCTATTAATTGTTCGGTGGTGTACAAAAATTGTTCTTTTGGCAGGTATTGTGCATAACCCAACGCAGCAACGCCACGGGGAACGATGGATACTTTAACCAACGGGTCAGCATGTTCCAAAAACCAGCCTGCAATAGCATGGCCTGCTTCGTGGTAAGCAACAATACGTTTTTCTTCGGGCGATATGATCTTGTTCTTTTTCTCCAACCCGCCAATTACACGGTCAATTGCATCCTGAAAATCCTGCATATCAACAGCTTCCTTGTTTTTACGGGCTGCTATTAAGGCGGCTTCGTTACAAACATTGGCAATTTCGGCGCCTGCAAAGCCAGGGGTTTGTGCTGACAGTTTTTTAGCATCAACGCCTTCAGCAAGTTTCACGGGTTTTAAATGCACTTTAAATATTTGCTCGCGGCCAATCAAATCTGGTTTATCAATAGATACCTGCCTGTCAAAACGGCCGGGACGAAGTAGTGCCGAGTCCAGCACATCAGGGCGGTTAGTTGCAGCAAGGATGATGATACCCGAATCGGTACCAAAACCATCCATTTCAACCAGTAACTGGTTCAGGGTGTTTTCGCGCTCATCATTACCACCTACAATATTGTTTTTACCACGGGCACGGCCAATGGCGTCAATTTCATCTATAAATATAATACATGGAGCTTTGTCTTTCGCCTGGCGGAAAAGGTCACGAACGCGTGATGCACCTACCCCAACAAACATTTCAACAAAGTCCGATCCTGATAAAGAGAAAAAGGGCACCTGTGCTTCGCCAGCTACGGCTTTAGCAAGCAAGGTTTTACCGGTACCAGGGGCACCGATAAGCAATGCCCCTTTTGGTATTTTACCACCCAGGTTAGTATATTTTTTAGGATTTTTAAGAAAATCTACAATTTCCATCACCTCCTGTTTGGCCTCTTCAAGGCCGGCCACATCATTAAACGTTACGGATACCTGCGCTTCTTTATCAAATAATGTGGCTTTTGACTTGCCGATATTAAATATCTGGCCGCCGGGGCCACCGCCAGCGCCACCACTCATGCGGCGCATAATAAATAGCCATACGGCTACCAGTAAAACAGCCATTATAATACACTGTACAAACCAGTTCGACAACAGGCTTTCGTGCCCCGCCTCGATAGAAACCGGTACTTTGTCTGCATCGGCAACACCTGCCTGGGCATCATTTATTGCTTTGGTTAAACCATCATAAGTAGCAGCAGTAAAAGCATATTGAGGGCCCGTTTCATCATTGCTCAGGTTCAAAGGGCTGTGCTCTTTTTTTGCATCATGATACTGCGGCTTAGTCAAACTTTCAGGCTTTATGTAAACATCGGCAACAATAAGGTCTCCGCTGCGGTAAGCAACAACCTTTTGTACATCATGCTGTTTAAGCATTTCTTCCTCAAACCGCTGAAAAGTTATCTGGCTGGTAGTGGGGGTATTCATTAATGTCGCAACGCCAAGCAGCACTACAACAATAATGGCGTAAAACCACATAATATTTGGTTTTGGCGGTTTTGGCGTAATTTTTTTATTCGGTATTTTCCGGAGCGGTTTTGGTTTTTCCAAGTTATTATCTTTCATTACTATTTTTTATTTGTTCCCGGTAATGAAGCTATCGCAAGCTGTTATTTGTTTTTTAACAGCGTATGATGGTTTCATTCTTTAAGAACTCAAACTTACAATCTTTTAATTAACATTTAAATGGTTTCGACATTGACGCCTGCCCCGGCACATTTGTTACCGATTATTTTAAGCGCTTTTATATAATTTAATTTCTGCGTCGCCCCAAAGGTCTTCCATTCCATAAAACTCACGTTTATCAGTTCTGAAAACGTGTACAACCACATCTACATAATCCAACAGTATCCATTCACCGTATTGCAGGCCCTCTTTTCGCCAGGGTTCCTGTTGTGTTGCTTTAAAAATTTCTTCTTCAATACTATTGGCAATGGCTTTTACCTGGGTGGTTGATTCGGCATGACAGACTACAAAATAATCGGCCACCGAACTAAATATATTACGAAGGTCTAACCTGATAATATCATTTCCTTTTTTTTCCTGGATGCCGTGAATGGCTAACTCAGAAATATAAGCGGATTCACTTAACGCTTTGTTTTTTACCATCAAAAAGAATTAGTTTTGAACGATTCTTGATCTATAATTATTATACTTTGCAAAATAACATATTTTCGGGGTTATTTGTTGGACAAAATTTTCTAACATTAAAAGAAGTAGATTCTACCAACAATTTCCTAAAGGAATTACTGTCAAATTCCAAGCCATTGCCCGAAGGTACGGTCATTATGGCAGAAAACCAATACGCGGGCCGCGGGCAGCAGCAAAATGGCTGGCATACCGAACCCGGTAAAAATTTGACATTCAGCATCCTGCTAAAGCCTCATTTTTTATCAATAACCAATCAATTCGACTTAATAAGGGCCGTTAGCCTCGGTGTTTTTGATGCCCTTGAGCCCTTATTGGGCGAGAAATTAAAAATAAAATGGCCGAATGACATCTATTGTGAAAATTATAAACTTGGCGGAATGCTCATTGAGAACATCGTACAGGGTAGCCAGATAAAAAATTCAGTTATTGGTATCGGGCTTAATATTAACCAGGAAAGTTTTCCGGTGACTTTGCCAAATGCGAGGTCATTAAAGCAAATCTTACATGCAGATTATGATCTTATTACATTATTATCCGAGATTTGCCGCAATATTGAAGCCTGGTATTTGAATTTGAAAGCCGGGAACGTTGCTTTTGTAAGGAAAACCTATTTATCCCGACTATATTGGTTAAATGAAAGTAAAAGCTTTAAAACCGGAAATATTACCTTTGACGGTACAATTAGAGGTGTGAGGGATAACGGCTTACTGGTAGTGCAAAATAATAATAATGAAGAATTGGAGTTTAGCCTGAAAGAAATTGAGTTTGTTCATTAGGGGACGGTTGTTAAATATAGTTAAAAACAACCGTGTCGGCCGCATATGAGCGGCGGTTCAGAATGTTAACAGAAACTGCCGCTACTTTTGAGAGGCTATTATAAATAAAAAGGGATATTGGGTTAATTGAAATAAAAGACAAATAAAAAGACATATGAAGAAAATAATTTTAGTAGCGGCCGTATTATTACTAAGCTATGGCGCATTTGCACAAATTGAAGCCCCCGTAAAATGGTCGTACGCGGCCAAACGGATCAGCAGCACCGAGGCTGTTGTGTTTTTGCGTGCGACAATACAGGATGGCTGGCATATATACTCGCTTAACGTAAAGGATGGCGGCCCTATAAAAACCTCGTTTACTTTTGCGCCCTCAAAAGAATACGGTTTGGATGGTAAAACTACAGAGCCAACTCCTTTAACAAAATTTGAAAAATCGTTTAGCATGGATGTTAGCTATTTTGAAAAAACGGTTACTTTTCAACAAAAAATAAAAATAAAATCTCCCAATGCTGCGGTTGTTAAAGGCTCACTTGAATACATGACCTGCAACGATAAAAAATGTCTGCCACCGGATGATGTTGAATTTTCAATTCCATTAGGTAAATAACCGGCTGCTGAAAATGAAATATTTCAAAAAGCGCAACGCTGTTACAATATCGTTATACCTGTTACTATCGGTTGTTGTACTGTTAACAGGTGTAAGCACGGCTAAAGCCTATCAACAGAAAGCTGCAGACACCGTTTCGAGCAGCGGGGTTGCATTTACGACCATCCCTACTGCTGCCGACAGTCTGGCAGCAAGGAAGAAGCACCTTGATAGCGTTAAAAAAGCAAAATCTGCTGTTTTAAAAACTGCCAAGTTATCAAAGGAAAAGCCAAAGAGCCTTTGGGAAATTTTTATCGCCGGCCTTTTAGGCGGTTTAACAGCTGTAATTTTGCCCTGTATTTATCCTTTGCTGCCATTAACGGTCAGCTTTTTTACCAAAAAGAGCGGGTCAAGGGGTAAAGCAGTAATGCAATCGGCTATATATGGCTTATCCATCATCGTAATTTATGTAGCGCTTGGGATGCTGATCTCTATCATTTTTGGTTCCGATGCATTAAATGCGTTGGCTACAAATGGCATATTCAACATGTTTTTCTTTTTGTTGCTGGTTGTTTTTGGCATATCATTCTTGGGTGCTTTTGAAATTACACTGCCAAGTTCCCTCGCCAATAAACTGGATGCTAACGCTGATAAGGGCGGCCTGACGGGGATATTTTTTATGGCGTCAACGCTTGTAGTGGTATCTTTTTCGTGTACCGGGCCAATAATAGGAACCTTATTGGTTGACGCCGCCTCAAAGGGCGACCGCCTCGGGCCTGCTGTAGGTATGCTCGGGTTCTCGCTGGCATTGGCGCTGCCATTTACGGCCTTCGCTTTTTTCCCTTCAGCATTAAAAAGTTTGCCGAAATCAGGCGGCTGGCTTAATAGTGTAAAAGTTGTACTTGGTTTCCTTGAACTTGCTTTTGCCCTTAAGTTTTTATCAAATGTAGACCTGGCTTACCATTGGAACTGGTTCGACCGCGAGATATTTTTATCGTTATGGATAGCTATCGGCTTATTGATAGGCTTGTACCTTATCGGCAAGATAAAATTTTCGCACGACAGCGATGTGCCTTACTTGTCTATACCGCGTACCTTTTTGTCGATCATTGTTTTTGCATTTGTTATTTATATGATACCCGGTTTGTGGGGTGCACCACTAAAATCCATCAGCGCCTTTTTGCCGCCAATGGCGACCCAGGATTTTGACCTATCGGCTACACCCGGCGGCGGAGCGGCTTTGCCGGCGGTACAACAATCATCCATAAAAGTTAAAAAATACGATGGGATTTATGACCGTATAAAAACCCGAGGACTTGACCCATGGTATGATTATGACCAGGCGCTACAGGTATCGAAAGAATTACACAAACCGATATTTATTGATTTTACAGGCTTCAACTGTGTAAACTGCCGTGAGATGGAAGCCAATGTATGGACTGACCCGAGGGTTTTTGCACATTTGCGGAATGATTTTGTAATGCTGCAAATGGTTGTCGATGATAAAACAAATATAGACCCTAAAGAGCAATTTATATCTGAATATAGTACAAAAAAGATAACCACATTGGGCGGTAAATGGAGCGACCTGGAGGCCTCACGGTTTAACTCGAACTCGCAGCCGTTTTATGTTTTGCTCGATAGCGATGGCAATTTGCTAACCGATAAAAATGGAAAAGAAATAGAGCCTTCGCCAGCTGATTATAATGTTGAGAGCTATTTAAAATTTTTAGAAAGCGGGATAGCGGCGTATAAAAAGCAGTAGTTGTTCCATAATCTACGTTTCATAGCGATGGGTTTTAAACCCATCGCTATGAATTGAAATGATCATAAACCTGATTTTTGTCTATTAATCGCAAATTCAAATCTCTCAATATAGCGATTGGTTTTAAACCCATCGCTATGATACCCATCGCTATGAAACGGTTTAATCATTATCATTATCTTACGGAATGATTTTTCTCCCGAAAAAACCATAAATTCGCGCAAAATTACAATACCCTAATTAATACCTGTTACCTTTGCAACAGGGTTTATAAAGACAAATTATTACTTTAAACGCGAAACAGCGCCTTTTCTGAAAAAATGACGCAAATTAAAAATATAGGACTTTTTACATCTGGCGGTGATTCGCCGGGAATGAATGCAGCCATAAGGGCAGTAGTGCGTTCGGCAATTTATTATAACCTGGAGGCTACCGGGATACGGCGCGGGTTTGACGGTATGATAAAAGGGGATTTGTTCCCGATGGACCGGCGGTCTGTTTCAAATATTATCCAGCGTGGCGGCACAATTTTAAAAACTGCCCGCAGCGAACAATTTAAAACCGTTGAAGGCCGTAAGCTGGCTTACGAGCAGCTAAAAGCGCACAATGTTGATGCACTTGTTGCTATTGGTGGCGATGGTACTTTTACCGGCGCGAAAGTTTTCGGGCAGGAATTTGATATCCCGGTAATTGGTATGCCCGGTACTATCGATAACGACCTTTGCGGTACTGATTTTACGATAGGTTATGATACCGCCATTAATACCGTAATACAGGCGGTTGATAAGATAAGGGATACAGCCGAATCGCACGACAGGCTGTTTATTATTGAAGTAATGGGCCGCGATTCGGGGCTGATCGCTTTACGCACAGGAATTGCCGCCGGGGCTGAAGCTATACTGATACCCGAAAGTAAAACAGACCTGCAATCGGTTTTTGATCGGTTAGAACGGGGCCGGAAAGACAAAAAATCAAAAATTATTATGCTTGCCGAAAACGGCGAAGCAGGTGACGCTTTTGAAGTAGGTCGCCAGATAAAAGAGAAATTCCCTAATTATGATACCCGCGTATCTATATTAGGCCATATTCAGCGAGGCGGAAGCCCTACCTGTATGGACCGTGTGCTTGCAAGCCGACTGGGTGTAGCTGCGATTGAAGGATTAATAGCCGGGCATCGTAACGAGATGGTAGGGCTTATCCATAACGAAATAGCTTTTACCCCGTTTGAACATGCAATTAAACACAATACTGACATTAATCCGGATTTTTTGAAGATAGTGGAGATACTGGCGATATAGGCCGGAATGTTTGTGGCGCAGTTTCAGCCGGGTTTAATAACTGGGTTATAATCAAATTGCCGTTTATTTTGGTAATAAGCTTGTTAGCATTATTTGAGCATGTGTTTTCGTATTATGTCTTTTCACAGCAGTGACGCCTGTTGCCTGTGTTTAGTAATCCAACCTTTTTACAGCTATTAGTAACGCCCAAAATATCCTGTCGGTACCGGGCCTGAATCATATCGTCTGCCGGATATAGGCAAAAATAACCATGTTCATTTAAAAAAAGAGGTTCCTCCGTTACGCATTAGCGGCACCAATCAATACCACTATGGGCAAGCGGCTTAGAAGCACCCGGGACGTATTTATGTAATCTTGTCATAAAAGCAATGGCTAAATTTTTGGACGGGTAAGAACAGTTTAATATCAATAATGGAACTTAATGGTATTTTATCTGTAGCATATTAAAGACCGTTAATGCGCTAACTATGACCGAAACCGTCAAAATACAGTACCTGGCTGCTGTCAGCTTACTGTCAGTTTTTATCATCAATATCCTTACACCCCCCGAATTTGTAATTGATATTTTGTATTTATGCAGTATAGTACTTGTATTTAGACAGAATATCCGTACAATTTTGTACTTTAGTTTAACAGCTTGTGTACTGATCATCATCAATGCACTATTTTTTGACGGTGAAATTAAAGGCAGCACATCCTTGTGGATCAATCGCGGGATTTCCTTAGTGGCTATTTTCATCACTTCCTATATCGCCATACACTACCGCAGGCAAACCCAGGCATCTACGCTTAAAGAGCAGCGATATTTAAAGGCACTGGAAGCCATGTTATTTATGACATCGCACGAGGTTAGAAAACCAGTGGCCAATATTTTAGGGCTTATTGAAACAATGGGTCCGAATAAAACTGATTTAGAAATAATTGATGTACAAGAACTATTCATCCATCTTCAGTCTTCCGCTCATGAACTGGACGATTTTGTTAAGGCGCTAAACACCTTTATTGAGCAAACTGAAAAAGAACACAACCAGGGGTAGTTGCCATAGTACGTCCGTGCCCCAGCCATAGTCAGCTTTAAGCCAAGCTATAATTTATTTATTAAAAAATTCTATCAATGCGGGCGCCAATACTTTCATAGATATATTGTGCGTTTGCCCTTTAAACATTTTTAGTTCGCTGCGGGGTATAGTACCTGCCAGTTGCTTTACTGAATTTTGCATAGAGGCCGGGCTTTTTTCGCCGCCGCCTACAAGCGTGGGTGCCTTAACCGAGGCTGCTTCTTGTACAGGCAGCACAAAACCATTCATAATAGCAGCATCATAGGGCAATGTATGCGCTACTGCCTTAAGCTTTGAAAATATGGGCATTATCCGCATTATAAAAACTATGAATGGCGGCACGCCCACCATATCCTTCATAAAAAATTTAACAGCATCGCCCCTGCGGTCAGCAGCTATTAATGCTTTTAGCTGTGCTTCGGCATCCGGCGGCGGTTGGTGCCCGGTTTTATCAACCATATAAGGGGCCTCATATAAGGCAAGCTTTTTTATGTTAAGCCCTGCCGCTGCCGCCTTAAGTGAAAGCGCCGCACCAGAGGATACGCCGGCTAAAAAAACCGGCTTGCCCACGGCCTGTATCAATGTTTCAATATCTTCTATTTCCCGCTCGGGCGAATAGGGTTGTGTGTCGCCGCTTTCGTTACGGCCGCGGCGGTCGTAATTAATAACGCTGAAATGCGGCGCCAATAATTTTGCAAGTTCAGGCATTGGGCCAAATGCGCGGCTGCATAATGCGCCATCAACCAGTATCACCGGCTCGCCGCTGCCCGATTGTTCATAGGCTATCAGGGTGCCGTCTTTGGATGTTACTGTTTTCATATATCGTTTGGTTTGATGGTTATCCGATATTTATCAAATTTTGTAAATTTTCAGCAAAACGGTCGATGCTCTGGTTCCAGCCAACGTTCATTCCGTCCAATGACTGGCATGCTTCTGGCGTTGAGCTCACCACGATTGCTGTAAATGTCATTTTTGTTTTTCCGTTTTCTTCAGTAAAAATAACTGTGTTCAACACCTCTAGCTGGGCGTTGCCATCATCATCTTCCTTAATGTTTGAAAAAACAATGCGTTCGGGTTCAACTATTTCGTTAAAAACGCCCCTGGTGGGATATTTTGTACCGTCGGGCCCTTGCATAACGATGCGCATAATACCCCCAACCCGCGTATCCAGTTGGCAAACCGGGTTTGTGAAATCTTTTGGCCCCCACCATTTTTCCACCAGTTCGGGGTCTGTCCACATTTTAAATACGAGTTCGCGTGGTGCATCAAAGATGCGTGTGATGTTAACCTGTTGCCTAACAGGATTATCAGTCAGCTCATTTTTTGTTGCCATGATCTTTATTTTTTGCTTGTAATTCTTTTAGTGCAATTTCCATCGCGTCAAACTTACCCTCCCAGAATTTTTTGTACTGGTTTAGCCAGCCCCATATTTCGCCCAGTTTATCGAGCTTTGCTTCGCAATACCGTTCCCTTCCTTTTTTGTTGATCACCACCAGGCCGCACTCTGTCAATATTTTCATGTGCTGTGATACCGCCGAGCGCGTAATATCAAAATGATCAGCTACCTGGTTAACATTCAGCTTGCTATCGCATAACATACTCAAAATAATACGCCTGTTAGGGTCGGCTATGGCCTGGAAAACATCTCTTCTCATCAAAATCTTTAACAATATGTAAGTAAACGCTTACAAATATATATGTAAGCAATTACTTACGCAAATTTATTTTTTGTTTTTTTAACCCAACGAAGTGTAACTTGCTATCGAAGTATGAGGAGACACTTGTACCGCTAATCCTCAAACTTTGAAAAAAACCGGAATTATCATAATAATAGCAAGCTGCATGCTCTCATGCCGCAAAGAACATAAGACCATACTGGTACAAAGCACCCCAGATGGGCCGTCTGTTACTGTAACGATAAATGAAACCCAACCCGGACATGCTATTCCGGCGACGTTTGAGGGTTTGAGTTTTGAGACAGAGATATTAACCGCCAACCCTAATTTTTTAAATGCAAATAACGCGGTGCTTATCCAGATGATAAAAAATCTTGGGCCCGGCATTTTGCGTATTGGGGGCGGCACAAGTGATGAAGTGTATTGGTCGGAAGATGGGCACAGCGCTACAGATTCGCTGACAAAGCCCGACATTGACCGCTTAACCTCATTTTCAACTGTGATAGGATGGCCGGTTTTGTTTGGTTTAAACCTGGGTATTAATGATGGGGCGGTGGCGGCAAACGAAGCGGTTTATGTGCGTAACAGTCTTGGTGGCAACTTATATGCATTCCAGTCGGGCAATGAACCCGATGTGTACAATTATGGTATGCGCCCGCCCAACTATTTATATACCGATTATCAGCAGGATTGGGAAAGTTATTTAGCAAGCGTAAGGAACAAGGTGCCACAGGCGCCATTCGCCGGCCCTGATGTTGCTTATAACAGCAATTGGATAACATTATTTGCCGAAAACGAGAACGCCAACATAAAACTGTTAGACGGGCACTACTACCTTACCGGCCCCGCAACAGACCCATCCATTACCTGGCAAACTATTTTAACCTTTAATGCCAAACTGGCGGGTTACCTGCAGCCTATAAAAGCTGAAGCCGCTAAATTTAACCTGCCATACCGTATTACCGAAAGCAACAATGTTTACGGCGGCGGTAAAGTCGGGGTGAGCGATGTATTTGCGGCGTCGCTTTGGGCGCTTGATGCTATGTGGACAGTTGCCGAAAATAACGGGTCGGGGATCAATTTCCATGATGGTGTTGGCCTGGTGTATTCGCCCATTGTCATCCAGAATGATGCGGCAAGCGCCGGGCCGGAATATTATGCCATGCTCGCCTTTAAGTATGCTGCGGCAGATGGCACAGTTATACCGGCAAATGTTGACGACCCTCAATTTTGCAGTGCTTACGCATGCGTAAAAGCTGACGGCACTTATGTTTTTACATTTATAAATAAAGACCCGGTAAACCGATACAGCTTTAAGGTACAATTAAACAAATCCGTTTCATTAATGCAGGTTGCGCGACTTACAGCGCCCTCAGTTACTGCCAAAACTGGTATAGTGTTTGCAAACGCCACAGTAAATGCTGATGGCACATTTGAACCAAACGCCAATGAGCAATATTCGGTTAGTGGAGAAAATTTTGCAGTTAATGTATCGGCAGGCAGTGCGGCGGTTGTTACGGTAAAGTGAATGATAGCTTATCGATATATAAGGGAGATACTATCGTGCTTTCATAATCCCATTTGCTTTCAATGTTCAATCGCTGATAACAACAACATATTACAACTGTTCTATTTCTTCAACAGACAGCTTAGTGACCTTTGCTATAAATTCAACAGAGGAACCTTCTTTTATAAGTTCACGGGCAATATCTAACGCTTTTTTATGCTCACCTTTTTCTTCAGCTTCCTCTCTTGCAAAAGCTATCGAATTTTCATAATCCCATTTGGCTTTTAAATTTGAATCGTACATTGCTTTTTCCTCCCTGGTTAAATTACTTACTTCAGCAATTTTAAATATTTTTTGAAATACCCTTTTATTTAAAACAGATGGCACTTTGTCGAGGTGGCTCATGTGCTTCAACAGGTAGAACCATCTGTCGAGATCGGTTTCCAGTTCTGCCTCAGTTTTCACAAATTTACATAATTCTAAAAACTTATAACCCAATTTATTGTAAAATATTTCCCCGGTATCTGTGTTTGTAAGGCTAACGTTATGCAGGTACCTGTCTGAGGTATTTTGCTTGAAATTAAATTCCAATATGGCTATTAGGTAAACTTCTTTAAGTTCAATGTTCCAATGGCTTTTACCTTTAGGCAATGTTCGTTTATAAGGCAGGATTATAAAACACTGCCCTATCGCCAAAATTACGCTGTTCAGCCCTTTGCATTTCTATTATGAATTGTTCGCCGTTTTTCCCAGTACAAAGCAGGTCAAAAAATATTTTTTTGAATTCTTCAGTATCGCCGGCGTGTTCGGTGGAGTTATAGGTAAGATCAGCAATTTCTTTCTGATCTTTAAATAGCTGGTTCAAAAAGTCAATCAGGATATCTTTATTTGGCTAATTTCCAAACAAATGTTTAAAGCCAAAATCGCTAAGAGGGTCAATAAAACGGCCAGGTTTTGGTTGCATAGGTTTTAAAGTGATTTCGAAAATATGAAATTTAGATGGATTATTCCCCGCCTTTCTTACCTATTTTCTTCAGTCTATAGTTAGCGAATTCATATATCAGCCATCAATGATACGTGATGTATCCACGTTCATTACCTTTGCTGCATGGAAGATTTAAACGTTTTCACCATCACCGCTGCTATTGCCGATCCCGTAAGATTATCAACAATGCTATACCTTATGCCGGGGCCGGCTTCGGTAACCGAGATTATGAACCACCTCGAAGTTTCGCAAAGTAATTTATCCAACCACCTGGCGGTGCTTAAAAATGCCGGCCTCACCAAAAGCCGGTCAGCGGGCCGGCAAAAAATATATGAACTTGCAAACCACGACGTTGCCCAATTGGTGGAATTGTTATTCAATATGCAACACACTAACATTGCAAAAAAGGAAAGGATGGTAAAACCCATACAAAACGCCAGGACATGTTATGATCACCTGGCCGGGAGGTTTGGCGTGGCGCTTTTTAAAAAATTAGTCGAGAAGAATGCTATTCAATTTCCCGATGAGCTGGCAGCTAACGAGCGCCAATTCTTTTCGGACGAACTCACCCTTGGCGCCAATGCCGAACAGGTTTTTAGTAAACTCGGCGTTGACCTTGCCACCCTCAAAAATCCGCGAAGAAAATTTGCCTACGGCTGCCTTGACTGGACGGAAAGAACGCCGCACTTAGCCGGGGCTTTAGGCGCTTCGCTCTGTCATTCGTTTTTAGAAAAGAAATGGATAGTAAGAAAAAGCGGCACAAGGGCTATTGCAGTTACTTCAAACGGAAGATCGGCGCTGAGGGAGTTAATTGGCTTGAATGTTGACTGATCACACCTATTAAACAATAATAATGAGCAACATGAAATTTAAAACGATTGAACCGAAGATACTTTATTTTGGCACGCCGGTGGCTTTAATTACCACGCTTGATGCGGACGGAAATGCCAATATCGGTCCAATGTCATCGGTATGGGCCCTGGGGAGGACATTGATGCTGGGTTTGGAGACAGAATCGAAAACCTACCAGAATTTGATGGACCAAAAGGAATGTGTGATCAATTTCCCTGATTCGTCGTTGTTTCGGCATGTTGAAAAGATAGCAAACCTCACCGGCGCCAACCCAATCCCCGAATACAAAAAAGGACGATATGAATATGATGCCGACAAATTTACATCGGGCGGATTTACTGCCATTAAATCGGAGATAGTAAAACCGCCGCGTATTGCGGAATGCCAATTGCAATTTGAGGCCGTATTTAAAAATGTTTTGAAAATTAATGACGACCCCGTAGAGGCCTCGGGCATAGCAGCAGTTGAGGTAAGGGTAATAAAAATTCACGCCGATGAAGCGTTAATTATTGAAGGCAAACACATTGACCCTAAAAAGTGGGATCCGCTGATATATAATTTCCGTCATTATTATGGCTTAGGCGATGAGCTTGGTAAAACTTTTAAGGCGGAGGTATAGAAAGTCATTGGTCATTATGTCATTTAGTTATTGGTGGTAGTTTTTCGCCTCCCTCTACTGTCTATCATAAATCATTACAATTTTTCTGTTTCCTTGAGGGGAAACAGAGGATTGGGATATTGACAGTTCTTCCCCGTGATTTTGAAGCCACCAGATTTCGGTTGTCTTCATCTGTGCGGTTTGCCCCCCGCGGTTGAAGATTATAGTTGTTGTTGTATTCAGTGTATCCAGGTTTGTCGACAGCCCGGCAATAGTTCCCCGCGGAGTCCCATAAGATTCCGATTTGGTTTCTCCGCCGCTCAGCATCATTTTATCATCAATTACGCGGTCATCGCGCCATTCTTCAATAAAGTACCGTTGTATGTCAACCTCGTTTTCATCTTGTTTTATCTTCAATTTGTGTGGCAAATTGCCTGAGCCCTGGGCCCCTAAATTGCTTTTATCTTCATTTAATACCCATTCGCCGGAAAAATCAACGGGGTTAGTCATTGATAGTTTTGGCTGGCCGGTTTTCTCACGGAAAGGATTGATCGCATTAATATAGGCTGCATCATTTAAACCAAGCACACGCGGGTCATTCACCAGCGCTTCAAATTGTTTTTTAGGCGTATTGTGCGTCATGCCCGCCCAAATGATCCAGTAACTCCATTTAGGCTGTTTTTCGAGTATTTCAGGGGTTGGCGGTGTTCCTACTTCGCCGAGCGTAATTGGTTTCCCTTGTGATAAGGCGAGCAGCTGGTCGTAATATTCCTGTTTAAAATCCGATCCGTAAACATCCAGTGCCAAAATATCCAGGTAATTATTGCCGGGATAAAAATTTGAAAACTCCATGCCCGCCCTGGTTGGCCTGTCTACACTCCAAACCCAAATAAGGTTGTTAAGTTTGTGATAATTAACCAGCCGGTTGAAAATTTGACGGTACAAAGCTTGGGTACTATACTGGCCGGTGCGGTTGCCCCACCAAAACCAGTTGCCGTTCATTTCGTGGTAAGGCCGCCAGAGGATTGCGATATGTGCTTTTTGCAACTGTTTTAAATAAAAGGCAATGGTATCCACCTGTGCCATCCATTTTTTGTTAAGCGCAGTGCCCGGTGTTAATATATCCTGAAATTGCTGGTCGGTTAAGCGGCCCTGCACGCTTGCCAGCGCGTTTGGGTCGGCGCCTGCGAGAGGCTGAAAAGTAATAGGTTCGTTGGCGGTAGGCGGTACGGCATGCCAGCACAATGTTACTATCGCCCCCTTTTTATTTTGCCGCTTCGCTTCTTCAACCATAGCCCAACGTTTAAGGTATGAGTCTTTGTCCCCCTCTTTAGCAAAGCCGAAATCAGTACTCCAGATCACCGGTGTTTTGCCAATATAGGTTGCCGCAAACTTTGAGTTATTATCTTTTGCCGCCGGAAAATTATGCTGCCCCGTGAGGGTGTATTTGCCCGACAGGCTATAAATAAACTCCAAGAGCGCTTTGGCTTCGGGCGAGGCATTGGGGGTTGCAGGTTCAACTTGTGCAAAGACAAGTGAGTGCATCAGCAACGACACTGATAATAGAAAAGCATTTTTTTTAAGCATCTTTCAAACCATCTAAATCCGGCAAAAATTTAAAGATATATTATGACCCTCACGGCGCCTGGTAGTCAAGTTTCGTGGGGCCGCCGACAAACGTTTTATCAATTATTAAGCGTATTACTTCATCAATTTCGTTGCCCACGGTTAACATATGCTCAATTACCTCTTTGTTGTCGGGGTTGAAGAAATTGCCCCTATCCATAATATTGATCAGCCCAAGCATGCTTGCTACGGGACGCCGCAACTCGTGTGAAGATAAAGATGCAATATGCCGCAATCGTTCATTTTGATCAACTATGGCTTTCTCCGTTGCCAACAGCTCGGTTATATTATGCGAAAAGCACCCAACGCCGGTAATGTCGCCTTTTACTTTATAAATAGGGTTAAAGCTTATTTCGAAACTCAGCACCTCATTTGTTACCAGATCGGTACTTTCGCTTACAATAGTGTATCGTTCGCCCGCCAGTGCACGATGATAATATTCGTCCCACTTTTCAATTTCCCTTTCCGTATACCCTTTGTGCAGGTATGAATACTCGCCCTCCCTGGGCTCAACCCCGGTTATGCGGGCAATCAGGTTGCGGTAAGCCTTGTTCATATACACATACCGGGTTTCCTTATCAATGGACCATATCAGGTCGTCGGTATTATTTATAAGGGCCTCAAGGCTGTTTTGTGTGCGAATAGCCTCCTCACGGGCGCGTTTTTCAGGCGTAATATCTTTCATAAATACCGTAAGCCCCAGTTCCGACGGGTACACCGACGTATCCAGCCACATATCTGTAGCTTCGATACATTCAATAAACTGAACATTTATTTTTTTGACTGCGGCATCACGGCACGTTACCTCGAACTCGGTACCCAACATAATCGGGAAGGCATCCCATATTACAGAACCAATAAGCTCATTTCGGGTTTTGCGCGTTACTTTTTCAAATGCAGCGTTTACACGTACAAATTTCCATTCGTTATCAACAATAAAAAAATAATCGTTAATGCTCTCGATAAAAGCGTCGAGCTTTTCGGCGGTATGCTTTATTTCATTTTCAATAAGGTGCTTCTGCGTTACATCATGGCCTATGCCCTGTATTTCTTTAACCTCGCCTTCATCATTGGCGACAGAAATAAACTCCCATTCAGTATCATAAATATCCCCGTTTTTTGCAAGCTTTTTGTGTGCAAGGTGAATGATCTTCCCGGGGTGGGCAACACAATTTGCAAATGTCTTTTCCAGCCGTGCCTTTTCTTCAGCTAAAGTTACGACGGCGTAATGCCTCCCAAGTATTTCCGCCTTTTTATAGCCGAGTATTTTTAAAAACTGCTTGTTGGCAAATGTAAAGTTGCCGTTGATATCAAACCGGATCAAAAAATTAGTTTGTGAGTCGATAACCGAGTTGAGGAATTTCTCGCGCAATTTTGCTTCGTCCTGCAAGCGGAGTTTCTCGGGCAGGTGGTCCCGGATGACACTTAGTAAAATTTTATGCCCCGAATTTTCATCGGCAATAAGGCTTTTTCTTTCGTAAACCCCCTTAACTGCGCCGCCAGGTGTAATAAATTTATAATATAGTTCAATAGTAGCGCCTGTGGCCAGTTTACCGGTTTGGGTTTTTACGCTGTCCTGGTAATGCCGGTCAATATTTTCAAATAAAAGGTTTGTATTTCGATAAAAATCTGCCGCCGGATAGCCCAATACCTTTATCACATCGTTGCTGATAAACATGAACCGGTGCTCGTCCAGGTCAAAGGCTAAGGTGCATTCATTTAATTCGGAAGGAAAAGCCTCATGCATAATTCAAATTAAACACTTTTTTTGGAGATTAGAACTAATTTTTCTGTTTTGCCTAACCACTGACTGTTAACTTCTTATCCTTTGCAAAAAATCATTTTCAAATCAAAATAATTTACTACCTTTGCATCCCCGCAGAAAGGACTCCGGGGACATGTTGAATACATAAAATAAAGAAATGGCAACTAAAATCAGACTGCAAAGACACGGTAAAAAAGGAAAACCTTTTTACTACATCGTGGTAGCGGATGCACGCGCACCAAGGGACGGACGTTTTATTGAGCGTTTAGGTTCATACAACCCTAACACCAACCCTGCAACTATCGACATTAATTTCGACAAAACCCTTGATTGGGTAAATGATGGCGCACAGCCAACAGATACCTGCCGTGCGATATTATCGTACAAAGGCGTTTTATATAAAAAACACTTACAGGGCGGCCTTAAAAAAGGCGCTTTGACCGAAGAACAGGTTGAAACAAAATTCCAGGAATGGCTTGACCACAAAGACGGCAAGATCACCGGTAAAAAAACAGGCCTTGTTTCGGCAAAAGACGAAGCACGCAAAGCTGCCTTAGCTGCTGAAGCTAAGAAAAAAGAAGCTAAAGCTGCTTCTATTGTTGCTAAAAACACACCTCCGGTTGAGGAAGTTGAAGCTCCTGCCGAAGATGCAGCTACTGAAACAGAAGCTGAAAGCGCTGAATAATTAGAATCAAAATTTAAGAGTCAGGAACCAAGAGTTTTTCTACTCTCAAAACAAATATTAATGGCGAAGATCCTAACAGGATTT
>Ga0207038_10080_pt1 | contig 28597 bp, 28 predicted proteins | sample Alteio_BWMinCont_76_FD_153285 | JGI IMG/M metagenome (GOLD analysis project Ga0207038, IMG submission 153285) | Enriched cells from forest soil in Barre Woods Harvard Forest LTER site, Petersham, Massachusetts, United States -... | ecosystem: Environmental > Terrestrial > Soil > Temperate forest >...
GTGATTTCCTCACTTCTGAATCTGCAGTTCGATATCGAGCACAAGCTGACGCAGGAATTTCGCACGCTCGGCGCCAACCTGATTATTTCTCGCGCACGCGAGGGGCAAACGATTGAGCCGCGCGCCGATTCACCCGCGTTGATGGAACAAGAAAATCTGCTGAGCCAGATCGAGAAGATGCGCACGCAGCAAGTCGTTGCTGTTGCGCCATATCTCTACATTGTCGCGCGCGCTGCAAATTCTCCCGTGGTTGTCGTGGGCACCTGGCTCGACGAAGCACGTAAACTCGCCCCCACCGCGAAAATCGAAGGCGGCGCAGCGCCCTCGCGCGACGACTTGGCGCGCTGCCTCATTGGCCGCGATGTTGCGCGCCAGTTGAAGCTCGTCCCGGGCAGTCAAATTGAGCTGACCTATCTCGGCCAAACCGCTCAGATGAAAGTTGCCGGAATCGTGGACGCGGGCGGCCCGGAAGACAGCCACATCTTTGTGAATCTTCTAGTCGCGCAAAAGCTGGCGGGCTTAACTGGGAAAATCGGGCTTGTGCAATTAAGCGTGAACGGAACGCCGAAGTCGATTGAAGCATTTGCGCAAAAACTGGCGACCGCGTTGCCCGGATTCGAAGTACGACCCATCCGGCAAGTGGCGGAAGCTGAAGGCGAACTCCTCAATCGAATTCGGCTGCTAATCTTCTCGATGGTACTTCTCATTCTCGTGCTCACGGCGCTTTGCGTGCTGGCCACCATGGCCGCGCTCGCAATGGAGCGCCGCGAAGACGTAGGACTGATGAAGGCGCTCGGCGGCTCCATCAGCAGGATTGTGGGACTATTTCTCGCCGAAGTGGGCGTGCTGGGCGCCGTAGGCGGGCTCGTCGGCTGCATAGTCGGTATCGAGCTTTCGCATTGGATGGGGCAGCGCGTGTTCGGCACGGCTATTTCGGCGCGCTGGGAAATTTTTCCGCTGACGATTGTGCTGATGGTCGGCGCGGCTCTCGCAGGAGCACTCCCGCTGCGGCGGCTCGGAAGCGTGAAGCCTGCGGTCATACTGCGAGGGGAATAGTGACGGCAGTCGTCCAAGTCGAAGATCTGCGCAAAGAGTTCGGCGACGTGCGCGCATTGGGCGGCGTCTCCTTCACCGTCGAAGGAGGCGAGTGGATCGCCATCATGGGTCCATCGGGCTCGGGGAAAACGACGCTGATCAATATCCTGGGTGGCCTCGACACGCCGACGGGCGGCAAAGCGATTGTGGATGGCACGGATGTCGCACGGCTGGGTGAAGCAGGGCTAACGCGGTATCGCGCCGAAAAAATTGGTTTCATCTTTCAGCAGTTCCACCTCGTGCCCTATCTGACGGCGCTCGAAAACGTAATGCTCGCCCAGTATTTTCACAGCACCACGGACGAGGGCGAAGCGCGACATGCGCTAGAGCGCGTGGGGTTGGGAGATCGTGTCTCCCATCTCCCGCTGCAGCTTTCCGGTGGCGAGCAGCAGCGGGTGGCCGTAGCGCGCGCTCTGATTAACCATCCAAAGCTCATCCTGGCGGACGAGCCCACGGGAAACCTGGATGAAGCGAATCAGGAGACGGTGATCGATCTTTTGCGCGAGCTGCACAATCAGGGTCATACGATTTTGATGGTCACGCACGATCCAGCGCTCGGATGCCTCGCGGATCGCCGGATCGAGCTGGCGCACGGACGCCTCGCGCACGCGGCGAAAGTTACGCAGGCAGGTTGAACCCGCAATAAAGAAATCCCGCCACTGCACGCTAGCCCTCCACGCTAACTGGGGACTGGCACGGTGCGCTGTTTGCTAGAATGGATGTGACATGCCGATTCCGATGGATGCGCGTAAGAAGCCGATGGACGTGAAGGTGCACGTGTCCACAGGCGAGGGCGTCGTGGTCACCTGGTCAGACGGGCACACCAGCCGCTACCCGTTTCACTACCTGCGCGATCTGTGCCCCTGTGCGCTGTGCAATGATGAGCGCGAGAAAAATGCGCGCGTGGGATCGACAACAGGCGGAGCGGTGTTGCCGATGTACAAGCCGCGCGTGACAGCCAAGAGCGCAAACGCGGTGGGGAATTACGCGATCCAGATTCAATTCTCCGATGGGCACGCCACGGGAATTTACAGTTACGAGCATCTCCGCGAGATTTGCCCCTGCGAAACTTGTGGCCGCGATTTTCGCTCGGTCACAAAAGAAACCTCAGCTTAGATGTTCATCAGCCGCAGCCTTTACTCACTTCCGTTGCTCTGCCGACGAATCTGATAGGCGCACCTCTCCCTCACTTTTCCTCAACGGGAGAGGTGCGACGCAGAATTGCCAGCAAGAAGCCTTAGCGTCCGGCAGATGCCGCTTTTGCCTGGTCCGCGCGAACGACCGGCTCGTCAACCACGTGCTCGGCCAGGAACCAGGTTTGAAGCTCGTTTGTGCGAATTACCTCGCTCACCAGCACGTCGTTGGTGCCGTCATCGCCGGCTTCAGCAGCCTGGCGAGCCATGGTGCGAGCCTCTTTCAGCACTATTTCGTGCGCTTCAAGGAGGCGGGAAATCTGGACGGGCACCTCTTCGCGGCCACGCGGCGGGCGTGGGATGATCGTGGTTTCAGCGACGTCCGCGGCCATTGCCAGGCTGATTGCGCCGAGGCTCTGGATGCGTTCTGCGATGGTGTCCACAAGTTCGTCCTGCTCTCCATGATGTTTATCGAACAACAGATGGAGCTGATAGAACGTGGGGCCCGACACCTGCCAGTGATGTTTCTTGTACATATCGCGAAGTGTCATCGTGTCCGCGAGAATTTGGTTCAGATTCTCGGCGCTGGCGGCGCAGGTTTTTTCGTCGAGAGCGATCGGCAGCCTCGCAATCTTGCCATAGGGTTGAATCTCGGGGGCGTGCTGGTGGACAAGCGGCTTGGCGCGCTCCGCGCCCTCTTCTAGCTGCGAGTAACTTGGAGAACGCTTGTTGCTCTTGGATGCCATTTGGTTATCTCCTTCGTGGTGATTTGGCCCGAATCCTGCAAACGAATTATACGCCTATCGCTTACTGATGCTCGTGGTGGCCACTTGGTCGCATCGAGAGGCGGGCGCTTCCATTTAGGGGCAGTTTCAACGTATAGTTCTTTTCCGCATCCATAGAATCCTATGTCAGCAGATTCCACGGGCCCTCGATTCACGCCGGGTTTTACGCGCCCCGCCGCCAAAGTCTTGGTGGCCACTACGGCCATGCTGGCGTTCATTTCTTTTTGGCGCGCCGCTGCGATTGTCCTCAACGATCTGGCTTCTTCCGCCTATTACGCGGGCGGTGAGGCCGAGCAGTTTATCGGCAAGACAGCTCCCTGGTTCATCCTCGGCATCATGCTGTTCTCCTACGCGGTGCGTGCGATTTACGTAGAGAGCTGCAGCATGTTCGTGCGCGGCGGCGTGTACCGCGTGGTGAAGGAAGCGCTGGGCGGGACGCTGGCAAAATTCTCCGTATCGGCGCTGATGTTTGACTACGTTCTTACCGGCCCGATCAGCGGCGTATCGGCGGGGCAATATTTGGTGGGCGTGATCAACGAGCTGTTCGTCTACTTTCATATGCCCATGCACTTGAACGTGGATTCCACCGCCGCGGCAGTGGCAATCATGATCACGCTGTATTTCTGGTGGGAAAACATCAAGGGCGTACCGGAATCGAGCGGCAAAGCGCTGCGAATTATGGAGCTCACCACGATCATGGTGGTGGTCCTGATCGGCTGGTGCGTTTACACGCTCTACGTTCGTACGGGCTGGCATCTACCTCCCTTCCCCTCGCCGCTCAACATGAAGCTCGATAAGAGCTCGCTCGGCTGGCTCGACAAGTATCAGTGGGCTCACGCGATTACGCTGATCGCCATCTTGGTCGGCCTGGGTCATTCCGTGCTGGCGATGAGCGGCGAAGAATCGCTCGCACAGGTCTATCGCGAAATCGAGCACCCCAAACTGCCCAATTTGAAGAAAGCCGGACTGATCATCTTCATTTACAGCCTGGTGTTCACTTCGCTGGTTTCCTTCTTCGCGGTCATGATTATTCCGGATAGCGTTCGCGGAAACTTTACGGAAAATCTGATTGGCGGCCTCTCGATGCATCTGGTCGGGAGTTTCCCCGTGCGATTGGCATTCCACGTTTTCGTAGTGGTTGTCGGAACGCTGATCCTGGCCGGGGCGGTGAACACGGCGATCGTGGGATCAAACGGCGTGCTGAACCGCGTGTCGGAAGATGGCGTGCTCACCGATTGGTTCCGGCATCCGCACCCGCGTTTTGGGACCACGCATCGCCTTATTAATCTTGTCGTCGCGTTTCAGATTATTACCATCATCGCGAGCCGCGGCGACGTGACCTTCCTTGGAAACTTGTATGCCTTCGGCGTGATCTGGAGTTTTTCGATGAAGGGAATCGCGGTGCTGGTGCTTCGTTACACGCATCCGCAGGACCGCGAATATCGCGTCCCATTGAATCCCGTCATTTTCGGCAAGGAAATTCCGATCGGGCTGGGATTGATCACGCTCGTGTTGTTGGCTATCGCCGTAATTAACCTGTTCACGAAGCCGGAAGCAACAATTGCGGGGCTTACATTCTCAGTCGTATTGTTCACGATTTTTGAAATCTCAGAGCATCGCATGCGCAGGAAACAGGCAGGCGCCACTCACGTAGAGCTTGACCAGTTCAACCTTGCCTCCGAATCAGAATTGACGCCGACGAACGTGGGGGTACAGGCGGGAAATATCCTGGTGCCGGTGAGCAACTACTACGCGCTATACCATCTGGAAGCAGCCTTGCGGCGTGCGGGCAGCCACAACGCAGACATTGTCGTGCTGCATGTGCGGATGCTTCGGCGCGCTGCTTCGGGCGAGTATGATTTAGCCCCGGATCAGCTTTTCAGCACGATCGAGCAGCTTTTGTTTACGAAGGTGCTCGCGATTGCAGAAAAAGAAGGCAAGCCCGTGCGGTTGGCAGTTGCAGCGGCCAACGACTTGTGGGAAGGCATTCTGCGCACTGCGTCAAATTTGGAGTCGAGCACGATTGTCGTGGGCAGCTCTTCAAAGATGCCGGTCACGGAGCAGGCGCGCGAGATTGGACTCTCGTGGGAGCGGATGTCCGAGCCGCGGCCGCGCGTGACGCTCGAAATCTTCACGCCCTCCGGGCAGGAACAGATCTTTTACCTGGGGCCGCATGCGCCTCGCCTGACTCCCAAGGAAATTGACCTGCTCCACAAAATCTGGCTGGAACTCAGCGCCAAGTTACCGGGCGAAGAGGTCCACCATCACGACATCATTCATTTTGCGCTCGCGGAAGTGGAACGCGAGATTGCCCAGGGGCAGGGCGACGCAGTCCTCGAGCGCCTGCGCGATCATCTACACGATATTTCCACCCGGAGACTCATCCCGCCGGCAAATCCCGGAGCGTAACGTCTGGAGTCCTCAGGAACCGCGAAGCTCGGAAGTGCAGTGGGGGCAGCGCGTGGCCTTGATCGGAACCGCCGTGCAGCAGTAGGAGCAATCCTTCGTTGTCGGCGCAGCGACAGGAGCAGGCACCTTCCACCGGTTCACCTGTCGCACCAGCAGGAAAATTACAAACGCGACAATCACGAAATCGATCACCGCGTTCAAAAACAATCCGTAGTTGATCGTGGCTGCGCCGGCTGCCTTCGCTGCGGCCAGACTGTCGTATGTTTTTCCGGAGATGTTTAGAAATAGGCTGGCGAAATCCACTTTGCCGAGGAGTAGTCCGAACGGCGGCATCAGCACGTCGCCCACAAAAGATGTGATGATTTTCCCGAACGCGGCGCCAATGATTATCCCAATGGCCATGTCAAGAACATTGCCGCGCATCGCGAATTCCTTGAATTCTTTCAGCATCGTCCCCTCCTGAGTGATTCCGGATGCGGCGCTGGATTTGGCTGGTTCAAAGCCAAGAGAGTCCCCCTGAGAGTGAATCCCGTTGCTGCGGGAGAGTAGCGGGAAGGGGAGCGCCTTGGCAAGCACGAAGCGGGATACTTTGGTCCGAATGCGTTTGCAAATATCTTCGACTATTCAGTGAGGTATGCCGGCGCGGGAGGCACGCAGGGAGAGGATCCCGCCTAAAATTCCTCGAATTACAAGCACTCCGCCTGCGAGAGCGAGGAGAATGTCCGCATAACGCAGCGGCACTAGGGGAATTGCAAGAATAAACAAGCCAACCATCACCAACGAGCTGCTGCGGATATCTACCGTGGTAACTGGGTCTCGCGTCTCGCGGCGAAATCGAGCGCGCACCCCCCAGTAAATCAGGAGAATGCCCAAAGCAATCATAGCCGAAGGCCGCGCGGGCAGATGCACGCCGCGATTGACGGCCAGCAACACAAGCAACGCACCGAGCAGCAAGATGATGAACTCGTTCAACAGTCGGAACAGACTAGGAGGGTTGAGCACCGTTATGCCTCGGTCGCGCCGGATTATCGCGCAGGCGGCAGTTTCGCGCAAATCCACTGAAAGTTGGCAAGGTGACAAGTGCAGGGCAGGGAGTGTTACAATGCTTCACCTCGTGGCTGCATCGCGGTGCGGTTCGCATTCATCCAATCGCTGAGGAGAATCAAGTGCAGAAGGTGATCATTATCGGTAGCGGTTGCGCGGGGTTGACTGCCGCAATTTACTCGGCTCGCGCGGATCTGCAACCGCTCGTACTCGACGGCTACGAGCCGGGTGGCCAGCTCGCGCTGACCACCATGGTCGAAAATTTCCCCGGGTTTCCGGATGGGATTCTGGGCCCGGAATTGATCGAAAACGCGCGGAAGCAGGCGCAGCGTTTCGGAACCGAATTTCGAGCCGGCGCTGTCACCTCGGTTGAACTGAGCCGTCGGCCGTTCACAATCGTTGCAGGCAAGGAAACGTACCAGACGGAAGCGCTGATTATCGCCGCGGGCGCATCCGCGCGGATGCTTGGAATCGAGTCAGAAAAGAACCTGCTAGGCCACGGCGTTTCCACCTGTGCGACGTGCGACGGTTTTTTCTTCCGAGGCAAAGACATTCTGGTGGTCGGCGGCGGCGATACGGCGATGGAGGAGGCGACTTTCCTCACGAAGTTCGCGAAATCCGTCACCATCGCGCACCGGCGCACTGAATTCCGCGCAACCAAGATCATGCTCGACCGGGCGCAGGCGAACGAAAAAATCAAATTTCTCACTCCCTACATCGTCGAGGAGATTCACAACGTGGACAATAAGGCCGTTGAGGTCGTCAGGCTTCGAAATCCCGACACCAAAGAGGCCAAAGAACTCCAGGTCGAGGGTGTTTTTGTCGCCATCGGCCACGACCCCAACACGAAGATCTTCCGTGGCCTTCTCAAAATGGACGATGCAGGTTACATCCTCACGCAGGACGGCAGCAAAACAAGTGTCGAAGGCGTATTTGCCGCCGGCGATGTGCAGGACCATCACTATCGTCAGGCCATCACTGCGGCGGGCTCGGGATGCATGGCCGCGATGGATGCAGAGAAATTTCTTTCCGGACATAAGGCCTAGCACCGCGGCCCATCTCGCGGCATAATTCCGACTGCATGAATACACGCCAGCCTGCTCCCCTCTGTCACGGGTGCGGTATCCTCTGATGCGTTCTTTCCTTTTGCACCTCTCAGAAAATAAGCGCCTCGCGCCGTTGATCATGAAGAATTCCGTCAGCCGCCGCGTGGCGCGGCGATTTGTTGCCGGCGAAGGGCTTGATGATGCTATCGATGCTGCACGCGAAGTGAATCGCGCGGGCCGCTCGGCCAGCCTTGATTTGCTGGGCGAAAATGTATCCGACGAAGCAGGAGCGCGGCGCGCGGCAGTGGGCTACCTGGCAATCTTCGATCGCATTGCGCGCGAAAAACTCGACGCGAATGTCTCACTCAAATTGACGCAACTCGGGCTTGATCTCGGTGAACCGCTATGCCAGGAACTGCTCGAGAAAATTGTAGCCCATGCGGCGGAACTTGGTAATTTCGTTCGCATTGACATGGAAGGATCGCCGTACACCCAGCGTACGGTCGAAATTACCAAGCGCGTGCGCGCAAAGCATTCAAATGTAGGCACGGTAATGCAGGCTTATCTTTATCGCGCCGAGCAGGACGTGAAAGATCTTCTGAAAGTCGGTTGTAGGATGCGGCTTTGCAAAGGCGCTTACAAGGAACCGCCGGATATCGCCTTTCCATTGAAATCAGACGTGGACGCGAATTACGTCAAGCTGATGAAGCTCTTGCTCCCGAGCGGGATCTACCACGGGATCGCGACGCATGATCCCGCGATGATTCAGGCCACGAAAGATTTTGTGCGCGAAACCAAAATCGGGCGCGACCAATTCGAATTTCAGATGCTCTACGGAATCCGCACCGATCTACAGGCACAAATTGTGCGCGAGGGTTACCGACTGCGAGTTTATATTCCCTACGGCACTGATTGGTTTCCGTACTTCATGCGCCGCCTGGCAGAACGCCCTGCCAACCTGGTGTTTTTTCTTCGCAACCTGCTTCCGTAGTTCGGTCACCGCCGTCTTCTGTCAGAGGGTTGTGCTTCTCTCTGCGCGGAATTAGAATGTCGAAACGCCCAGCAAACTTAAACTTTCTTGCGCACAATTCAAACTCGAACAGGGGGAGACATGAGAAATCAGGCCACATTCCGATGGCTCGCGATAGGAGTTCTATTCCTGCTAGGCGGTTGCAGCGGCTCGTCGTCCACTCCTTCCACCTCAAGTGATTCTGGCAAGGCGGATGACAAGAGCTCAGCCGCGAAAATGGCAGCCCCCGCCCCGCGGCCACTCGAAATTCCCGCGGGTACCGTCCTCGAAATTACGCTCGATCAATCCGTTAGCTCGAAGACCAGCAATCCCGGCGACACATTCGACGCTTCGCTCGCTGCACCTGTAGCTGTAGGTGACAGAGTGGTGCTCCCCGCGGGGACGAAGGCCAGAGGCTCAGTGACAGTGGCGCAGTCCGCCGGCAGGTTCCATGGCCACTCGGCTTTGGCTCTCGCACTGGTCTCCCTCAATTACCAGGGTCAGTCCTATCAGGTTCAATCGACCGCCGTTGAAAGAGCAAGCAAAGGGCGCGGCAAGAGAACGGCAATTGGCGCTGGCGGAGGCGCCGTGTTTGGCGCGATTGTCGGAGGACTTGCCGGCGGCGGTGCGGGTGCCGCCATCGGCGCGGCAGCAGGCGGGGGAGCGGGCGCAGCGGGGGCTGGATTTACCGGGAAGCGTGATATCACACTTCCCGCCGAAACCCGGCTCAACTTTAAGCTGACCGAGCCGCTAACCATCACTCCAAAGTAGCCGGGCGTCGCCGGTTAGCTACGTTTTGCGGCAGACGGCAACGCCGTCGCGCAATGGAACGATCACCGGAAATAGCTCCTTCGATGCGTAGACCATCCGGTTGAACTTCTGGATTGCGCGCGTGCGCGCATCCTTCGCCCGCCGCGCCGCGCGACCGTACCACAGAACATTATCCGTGAGCAGCAATCCGCCGCTGCGCAGCCGAGGGACTGCCTTGCGCAGCGCGTCCGGATATTGTGGCTTGTCCACGTCAATGAATATCAGATCAAACTCACCGGGAACATCGTCAATTAATTCCACCGCATCGCCGACCATCAACTCGATGCGGTCTTCCACGCCCGCGCGGCGAAAATTTTCGCGCGCGCGCATTGCATTATCCGGATTGCCATCGGTGTAGTAAATCTCTGCATCAGGTCCCGCGCCGCGCGCCAGCCAGATTGTCGAATATCCAATGGCCGAGCCCATCTCAAACATCCGCTTGGCGCCGGAAACTTGTGCGAGCATGTGGAGCAGTCTCCCGCACGCCGGACCAATGATCGGTATCTTGCGGCGCCGCGCAAACTTTTCCATTTCTGCCAGCACCGCATCGCGTTTCGGCAGCAGGCTGTCGACGTATTTTTCAACGTGCTTCTCGAGTATTCCAGACATTGATCATCCCTTCTTCAATTCGAAATCGATCATCCTAACGACTCGCCCGGTCTAAGTGCGTGAATCTCGAGGCTCGGAAAATCGCTCATAAGCTCGCGAAGATTTTCGGGCCGCCCCGTGAGTGGCGGAAACGTCCCATAGTGCATGGGAACCACATGATGGACATTGAGCAGACGCACAGCCAGCGCCGCCTCCCGCGGCCCCATGGTAAAAAGATCTCCAATCGGCAGCAAAGCGAGGTCGGGCGCGTACAGGTCGCCGATTATTTTCATGTCACCAAATACAGCCGTGTCGCCCGCGTGATAAATCGTCAAGCCACCGGGCAGCCGGACGATGTACCCGCAGGCCTCGCCGCCATAAATGATCTGGTCGCCGTCCTTGATTCCGCAAGAATGGAGGGCGTTGACCATCGTCACTTCAATCTCACCCACTGTTTGCGTTCCGCCCTTGTTCATCGGATTCGTGTTGGCCACGCCTTTGGATTCCAACCATAAGCAAGTCTCGAAAACCCCCACCACTTGAGGCTTGAATTGCTTGCCGAGCGTGACTGCGTCCGCGATGTGGTCGTAGTGCCCGTGTGTGATCAGCATGGCATCAATGCGATCGAATTTTTTGTCCGCTGCGGGCGTCATCGGATTCGACAGCACCCACGGGTCGATTAAGATCACATTGCCGCTCGGCATGGTGATCCGAAATGTGGCGTGCCCGAGCCATGTGAGCTTGTTCCCGCGGGTCTGAAGCATCAGGGGTGCCTCCGGACGAATAAATAAGATCTGCTGGCCGCCCATTCGCGGACAAATATGGCCGTCGAACTACTTTCCAGTTTTTGTTGTTGCGGGGCTGGTCAGAATCAGCTGGATCGCTTGCTCGAAGCTGGCTCGCGGCTGCTCGCCAATGAAGTGCCCCACAATGTGCCCGTCACGCGCGTAGAAGACCGTTTCCGGCATCGATCCCGTCCACGCCGGATTCACTCCGCGATAAAAAGCGTCCAGATCAATTCCCGGCTTTTGGCGGTAATTCGGGAAGCGAGGCTGCGTGCGGGCAATGAACCGCCGAACGAGATTCATTTCCGCGGTGTCGTCCATGTCCACGCCGAAGACAACCAACCCCTGCTGGGAATACTGTTTCTCGAGTTCAACAATCATCGGATATTCATCGCGACATGGTTCACACCATGTGGCCCAGAAACTCACCAATACCGGCTTGCCTTTGTATTTCGCCAGCACCTGGTTGTACCCGGCCAAATCGATCAGAGGCAGGTCAGCAGGCGCCGCGCTCTTTCCGGAATTCTGTCCAGATTTGCTCGCTGTCGATTGGGGCCGCGCGAACGAACCTGCAGCCACAAAAATGGACAAGCAGATCACAAGGCCGAGCAATTTCCATACGCGTCGCATCTTCAATGGCATACTCCTCGAAAATCCATTCTATCGGTTGCTTACACTTACAGCAACTCCAGCGGTCTCAGACGCCAGTCGTGTGACACGCTTGTACGCCGAGCCAATTTGATGATATAAAAATTGTTTGAGTTTAGATGGCGTGGTTTGTTTTTCAGACCACTGCAAAACGGTCTTTATCCCAGGAGGAGGCCAAATGGCTTATGTAATTGCTGAGCCGTGTATCGGTACGAAAGACACCGCCTGCGTTGACGTGTGCCCGGTGGATTGCATCCACCCGCGTAAAGACGAAGCGGCTTTCGAGGCCGAAACGCAGCTCTATATCAGTCCCGACGAGTGCATTGATTGCGGCGCTTGCGTTCCTGTGTGTCCGGTGACAGCCATCTTCGCGCTGGAAGACCTGCCGGAAAAATGGGCCAGCTTCACACCAATCAACGCGGACTGGTACAAAAAGAAGGCCTAGCTCGGGAGTTATTTGCGGGGAACAGCCACGCGGCTGCTTCGGAATCGGTAATCAAGACGCGACGGGTCGTATGATCCCTCGCGTCTTTTTTTTTTGCCTAAACATCGAGGCCCAGCGCCTTGCGTCCTTCCGCACTTATCATGCTCGGATTCCAGGCTGGCTCCCAGACAATCTCCACATTGATGTCGCGGACTTCATCAATCGCCGCCACTCGCTGCTTCACTTGCTCGGGAATGGCAAGTGCGGAAGGGCAACCCTGTGTGGTGAGCGTCATTTTGACGGCAACATTTCCCGCGTCGTCATGTTGCACGTCATAGATCAAGCCGAGATCCACGATGTTGATCGGAATTTCCGGGTCGTAGCATTGGCGCAAAGCGTCGTAGACGCGCTCACGAGTCAGTTCCATTTTCTTTCTCCCCACGAGCGATCCGTCATAAATATGAAGAAGCATCTCATGATTCGCTGCCGTCGCGGTGCAACCCAGCGTTCCACAGGCGTCGTGGGATGTCAATCACGGTCGCGCCCCCACGAATTGGATTGACTTGAAGCTTTGTGGCTACGCGGTCGCGCCGAGGTAAGCGCGGCGCACGTGGTCGCTTGCTCGCAATTCTTCGCTCGGCCCTTCCAGTAGGATTTTGCCCCACTCCATCACGTACGTGTAGTTTGAGATTTGAAGTGCGTAACTGGCGTTCTGCGCGGCCAACAAAATCGTTACGCCTTCCGCTGCGATCTTGCAAATCAGCTCGAATACCTGGTCCACCATAATCGGCGCGAGCCCGAGCGATGGCTCATCCAGCATCAAAAGGTGCGGTTCTCCCATCAGCCCGCGGCCGATGGCGCACATTTGCTGTTCGCCGCCCGAAAGAGTCCCGCAGAGTTGTTTGTGGCGTTCTTTCAGCCGCGGAAATAACCCATAAATTCGTTCGAGATTCTGATGCGCCTTGGGGCGGAGGTTGGGGGGAAAAGCACCCATCAGCAGATTTTCTTCCACCGTCATCCTTGCCCAAAGCTGGCGGCCTTCCGGTACCAGACAAAGGTGGTGTCGCACTCTCCGGTGAGGAGGATCGAAAGTAAGGTCATCGTTCTCGAATGTGATCTTTCCCTTGCGTACTGGCAGAATGCCTGCCAGCGCTTTCAACGTGGTCGTCTTGCCCGCACCATTGGGCCCTATCAAGCCCACGATTTCACCGCGACGCACGCCTAGCGTCACGCCCCACACCACTTGGATTGCTCCATACCCCACATCAAGGCTTTCTGCCTCGAGCAATCGGTCCGGATTCCGATCACCCGCCATCTAGCTCGCCGCCTTCTTTCCGATGTACGCCTCAATCACGGACGGATCGTTCTGCACCGTGTCGGGTGATCCTTCAAGGAGCTTTTGTCCGTAGTTCATTACGATCACCGGATTGCACACCGACATGATGGCCCGAAGATTGTGCTCGACGTACAAGATGGTTGTGCCCGCTCCACGGATATCGCAAAGCAGGCGCAGGATCGACGCGGTTTCAGTTTCCGTGAGCCCGCTGCAAACTTCGTCGCACAGCAGCAGGCTTGGGCGCGCAGCCAGTGCGCGGGCCAGTTCGAGCCGTTTCAGGTCGCCAACTGATAACGCGGAAGCGAGCCTCGGGGCAAGCGGCGCGATCCCCACCAACTCCAGGTAATGCATCGCCTTCTTTTCACCGCCCACCCTCCTGCCGCTCCGGCCGAATCGCAATCCGACTTCCACATTTTCGAGCACCGTGAGCGTCAGGAATGGCTTCGGGATTTGGTGCGTCCGCGCGACTCCACTTCGGACAGCCTTGAACGATTTCGCTCCCGTGAGATCGCGGCCTTCGAATTGAATTTTGCCCGATGTGGGTTGCAGTGAGCCGGCCACCAGGCTCAGCAGCGTGGTCTTGCCAGCGCCATTCGGACCAATCAATCCGACGAGCCCTCCGGATTCGAGTTCGAAGCTCACATCCTTCACCGCGGCAAGCCCTGCAAAATACCGCGTCAGTTTGTCGAGTTTAAGAATGGGAGCCAATGGAAGTCCTTGCGCGAACAAAATAGTATAGCTTTTGGAACAAACCCAGCACGCCTCCCGGCTCGAACAGAATAATCAGAATCAGCAGCGCGCCATAGAGAAGCAGATGGAACTGCGGAAACGATGCGATCAGTTCCTCCTGCACGAAGCCGTACACCACCGCACCGATTACCGGCCCCCATACCGTTCCGACTCCGCCGATAGTGGGCATCAGCAAAATCGCCACGCTGATATCAAATCCAAAAACGCCCTGCGGGTAGATGAACGCCGCATAGCCCACAAACACGCCGCCCGCCGCGCCCGTTAGCGCTGCACCCAGTGCGTGCGCCAGCAGCTTGGTCCGGAATGGGTCCACTCCCAAATCGGAAGCTGCGTCCTGGTCTTCACGTATGGAGATCAGCGCGAGGCCAAGCTTAGAATACCGCACCAGCATCGATGCCGCCACGGCCACTGCTGCAAGCGCCAGCGCGATGTAGAAATGCAAACGCTGGTTGAACGCTCCCCGTTCCATGATGCGATAACCGCTGGCGCCCCCTGTGATCTCAAGATTGGTCATGATCACGCGAACAGCCTCGCTCACGCCAATCGTCGCAATCGCAAAATACGGCCCCTTCAAGCGAAAAGTAGGCAGGCCGATCAGAAATGAAGCCACCAATGCCACGCCAGCGCTCAGGATGATGGACGCGAAGCGGTCTAACCCTGAGTTGTACGCGATTGCCGTGGTGTACGCGCCAAGCCCATAAAACACCGCAAAACCGAATGACACCTGCCCCGCGAATCCTCCCAGAAGATTCCATGCGACACTGGCAGTGAGCCAGACCAGCGTTACAAACATCAGCCGGATGCTGTTGGGACCGAGGCCAGCAAGAGGAAGCGCTGCCGTTACGATGAGAAGAATAATGCCAAGCACCGCGGAGCGTACAAGCGGCGACGTATTTCCGGTGTTCGTCGCAGTCGCTGTCATGCCCACCGCTGCCGCTTGTTCCAGAGCCCGGCAACCCCATTCGGAAGCACAACAAGTGCGACGACCAATAGCGAGAATGCCACAGCCGGCTGGTAGCCTGAAGGAATCACGAGAATACTGAACGTCTCTACCAGCGCCAGAATTACTGCGCCGATTGCCACGCCCGAAAATGATTCCAGGCCGCCGAGCACGATAATGACGAACGCGCGCAGCATGAACGACCCGCCAAAATCCGGCGTAAACGAATACATCATCGCGAGCATTCCCCCGGCGGTTCCGGCAAATGCGATGCCCACGCCGAATGCAATCCGCGCCGTTCGGTCCACGTTGACGCCGACAATCCGCCCCGCATCGGGATTCTGCATCAGCACGCGGACGGCCCTGCCAAACCATGTCTTGTGCAGGACGAATTCCAGGGCTGCCAGCGAAAAAACCGCCGCTCCGAATACCACCAACCGCACCGTCGGGAAAATTATCGGGCCGATCTGCATGGTCGAGAAAGTTCGCGGCGTTAGAATTGCTCGATCGCTGTTTCCCCAGATCATGTATCCAAGATTCTGCAACACCAGCCACAGCCCGAAAAGCAGCAGCAACGAACTGAGCGTCGGCTGATCCGATCGGGGAATTCTACGCACCATTAACCAATGCAGTGTAATGCCGATAAAGTAGAAGACGGGGAATGCCAGCAGCACGCCAAGCAGCGGGTCGAGATGCAGCCGCTCATTCACCTCAAAAACAAAGTAAGCGCCCAGCATCAGGAATCCCGCGTGCGCGAGATTCACGATTTTCATCACGCCATAGATGACGGTCATCCCGACAGACATGGCCGCATACACCCCGGCCAGCAGGAGCGCAGACACCAAAAGATTTAGAAAATCGACTGTGTTCATTCAGCCGTCGGCCTATTTCTGTGGTCTGGGCGCAACGGCTTCTCCGTTGGCCGCGTCTTTCGGGTAAACGATATCCGCCTTGTCGTCGGGTTTGTTCTGCACGATTACGAAGGGGACGTTTAACTGCCCGTTTTTCCCGAAGCGCAGCACCTGCCCGGGCAGCAGCGAATCCTTGAGCTCCACGTTTCGCAGCGCATCGCGGATGGCGGTCTTGTCGAGTTTCCCAGCCTTCTCGATCGCCGCCGCCAGCGCCCGCATGGCATCGTAGGCGGGTGCCGGGTAATACGAATCCGGTTCATGACCGGTGAACGCTTGATATTCTGCAACAAACTTTTTCACTTGTGGATAGGGAAGCTTCTTTGACCACCACAAGCCCGCGAAAATATAGTTCGTGGCGTCACCGAGCGCTTTCCGCGCATCCGCATCCGGCCCGCGAGCGCCGTAGCTGATCATCTGATGATACATCCCCGACTGAATGTACTGCCGTTCCATGGTGATGTAGTCCGGCAAATGGGCGTCCGCAAGGAAAATATCCGCCTTGGAATTCTTTACCTTTAGCAACAGCCCCGAATAATCCGTGCCGTGCAGCTCGAACTTCTCGCTGAACACCACATGTAAATAGCCCGGATGATCCTTGGTCCAACGCTCCACGCCCGCGCCGTATTCAATACCATGATCGGTATTTTCCAGCGCCAATGCGATGCCAAGATTCTTTTTCAGCTTTCCCTGGTCCACCAAGGTGCCCAGAAATTCCGCGGTCGTATAGCCGAGCGAATCTATGGGACTCAGTGTCCCGAAAACATATTGATATCCGCGGCTGTAGATATGGGCGGCGCCGGCACCCGGTGAAATCCAAGGCGTTTGATACCGGTCGGGCATCACGGACTCGGCCTCGCCAAGTGCTGTCGAGTAGCCGCCAAGCACTGCTACCACATCGTCGGTGGTCATGGTGCGCTCGACGAGCCCGGCGGACTTGGCCTGATCCGAGCCGTCGTCGTAGAAAATTTCCTTTACGGGGAGCTTCTTTCCCTTTTCCTTCACCAGGATGCCACCACTGTCGTTAATTTGCTTGATCGCCAATTCGATCCCCTCGCGCTGGTATTGCCCCGCTTTTGCCTCGCTCCCAGTGATGGGAAGCACCACACCAATCCGGATTTCGTCCCCCGACGGAGCAGCCTTCCCCCTCCCCGTCGGCACCAGCACAGCCGCGCCGATTAGCACTAGGCTCAGCAAACTCCACTTTTCTTTTCGCAGACCATAAACGGATGTATTAGCCACGGCCACTCACCTCCAATTTGATTGGTGTCAAAGCGCTCTGGAAAGGATATCCCGGGCCCGCACCACTCGCTGGTTGCGAATCCTCCAGCAATTGGGCTCAGCTGTCAACAATTCTTGCAGCTCGAGGCAGTTCGCGGGGATCGAAATGCGAGATTTAGGATGCGGTACGCTAAGGCAAGTTACCTGCAGGTGAGGTAGCTTTCCCCTCCGGCCCATGCGGCGCAGTAATCTGCGATACATCAATCAAGTAAGCCACCTGGTCGCTTTTCACAACGAACAACTTCTTCCCGTCGGTGGTTAGGCGAACTAAAGAGAGTCCACGAGAAAACGCCAATTCTTCGCGCGGAGAAATGCGGGTGGGATCAAAAAATTGGAGACGTCCGCGGCCCGGCTCAATCAATACGACAGGCTGTGGGGCGGCAGCGAAGGCCAGAGCCTTCCCGATCACTCTCCCAACCATTTGCCCCGTACTCATGGAATAAACCGTCTGTCGTCCGAGCGAATCAGAAATCAGAATGTAGTCACCCGCGGACCAGACGTCCCAGATCCAGAACGCGTGTTCATGAGTGTCAATTTCGATTGATCCTTGAACTTTTCCAGTCGAAAGTTGAACGACCTCGATGATGTAATTCTGCTCTTTGGCCGACACAGGCGCGCGAATTGATTCCGGCGCACGCTGGCGCTCTGCTTTCAATCCGGCGCCTGTCGCCTGCCAGGCGAACGAAACACGGTCATTCAAGGTGTTCCAAAAGATTCGGGGAACTTCTTTTGGAAAAGGGATGGACCAAATCAGAGACCCGCTGCGGGCGTCACTCACATCGAGCACTTCATTGTGGGGAGGGTCGCGAAGTATATCCTCGAATCGAAAGTCGACGCCCTCGGTAGGCGTATCGATTGTTTCCGGTTTGTTATCCGCCTCAGTCGTTTTGGGCTTACCTGGCGGATGCAAATTCACCAGGTATCTGCTCCGTTGCCGCATAGTGTCCTGGTCAAGCTTTTGAGCATCCATGAAGGCGTGCGAGGAAAGATTCACATGGGCAACTGTATGCCCGGACTTCTCGTCCTTTGGAAACTCGGCATAGAGACCGCCATCATCGCCAAACCAAGCGCCGCTGAACCCGCGCAGATTGAATGCCATCTGGCCGTTTTGAAGATTCCAGACGGCGCCGCGCCGGGTAAACGACACGGCCAGCCAGGAGAAATCGTCCGAGACAGCAGTTGCATGGAGGCGGCCGAGCGGCCCGCGCGGCACAGTGACGGTTGCGACCGGCGTCGCAGTTCCTTCAAACAGGCCGAGCTCGCCACTTTTCAACTGGCTCACACAGTTCTTGTCGAAAACGTCGAGAGCGGGGTCTTTACTGGCCCGAATGATCTCATTATGTTCCAAATCCAGCACGCCCACGGCGTAGTCCCGAATGGGACGAAGCAAGACGTAATTCCCTCGCGTGACCGCGCCCACATGTGCGGATCCGAAATCGACTCTCTGTATTAACTCCCCGCTGGGGAACTGCGTAACTACGGATTTCTCGCCCCTTTGCCCCACGCTCCCCGCAATGCGATCGGATGCGATAAAAGTAAAACTCGTTGAGATTGCCTCCTTTACCGCGCTTCGCAATGGAACTTCCTGGCGCGTTGAAAGCTCAAACGCTAGCGAATTACCATTCTTCGCGGCGGCCACGAAATATCGTCCGTCGGGCGAGAATTCCATGTTCAGGTAGTTGACCTGTACAGTGACCTTGATTGAATAGATCCCTCTCTCCACGTCCACTTTCGGTTTAGAGAAGTGCTCGCGCTCCAATATATGGTCACCAGTCGCCACGTCCACCAGAAGAAGGTCGTATTCTCTGTTGATGCAAGCGAGCGTGCGGCCATCGGGAGCCAGCCTCGTCTGCATGCAGGCTTTCTGAATCACCACCTCGTCGGCTTCCACACGTTGCCGAGTTACCAGATCCCACCGTTCGACACGCAATTCTCGATCGTAGAACACAACGCCGGTTGAATCCGGAGTGAACTGGGAAGGCCGCGCTGAGGGTGCGTCAATTCGGAATACAAATTCGAAAGGCTGGCGCGTCAAAATGTAAACGCTGCTGCTATCCTGCGCCATGATGTATTTTCCATCTGGACTGAACCTCAACGTGTGAAAATCCTCGACCAGCGGTGGGTCGAGTGACTTCCGCCACAAAACATTTTGAAGGTTCTCGCGCCGTATTACGCTGTTCGTGCGCAGCACGGCCGCCCGCCACGCAGTGAAATCCGAACCATCTCCTGCGGCCCGGGCCGTTCCGCAGTTGGCCGGCAAGGATTTCACAGTCTTCAGTAATTCGCGATATCGCTTAGCATTCGGCGGTGTGCCTTGGAAGATGTCAGACCACCAACTCCCCGTCTTTCCCTTGTTCTCTGTCAGCCGATCCAGAAATGCCGGAAGGGCCTGTGGATCATATCCCGCACGCGTTGCAATTTCGATCCCTACGCGGTCAGCTCCGAGCTGTTCATCGTCTACACGTTGTTTTAATCCTTTGCTTTTGTTCCCCGATTCGAGAAAGCGGTTCCATTTATCGAAGATGTCCCGCTTGTCTCCGACTTCGGTGATGCCAAGCTGCTGAAACGCTCGGGTGATATCGATGGCCGTTTGATGGGTGACGATGTGCCCCAATTCATGCGCCAACACCCCGGCGATCTCGTCTTCAGTTTTCGCAAAGGAGATGAGCTTGCGCGATACATACACGCGCCCGCCCACCCATGAATTCGCATTTGCTCCTGCCCAATCGGCGAGGTAGAACCGGAACCGCAATCCCGTCGCCGGTAATTGTGCCACCAGTCGATCACCAATCGCCCTCAAGTGGGCCGCCAGACCATCGTCTTCAAAGGGATTCAACCATCGGCCTGCAAAATCGGTTAACACATCCCCTAATTCAACCTCTTGTTCCGGGGTGAAAATATTGGGCTCATTGCTTTTCGGGATCACCAGGGCTGCTTGGCATCCCTCGGATTGCTGCGGCATTGGAGCTGTCGAAGTGCCGGGAGCGAGAAGCAGGACAACGGCAATAGCAATCAGGGGGATAAGGAGACGGTGGCGTGAAATAGCTTTCCCAGGTCGCATGGCCGTGTTACCGCCTGCATTTCTACATCAAGCTCGCAACCCCGTCCAGCGAAGTTTTATACTCCCAATAAGTCAGCAACTGGTAATCGGTCAAAGAGCCGCGTTTTTCAATTCGATACGGCCACTCGGATCCGTTGGTTCACACGACGCAGTTTGGTCCATACTTGTTTTTGCGCAGTGCAGAACACCCCGTTTATTCACTGTCCAAAGCACCCGCATCCTGTGCACTTCGGAAAGGGATTGGTAAATCGAGCGTGACTCGCAATCTCCGATGAAAGACTGGCTCCCCAAATCGATTCAATGCCTTCATGGCTACAACCGCAGAACATTCCTTTCTGACGCTGTGGCTGGAATTACCGTCGGCTTTGTTGCACTTCCGCTGGCGATGGCTTTTGCGATCGCCTCGGGCGTCGCGCCCCAATCGGGTTTGTATTGCGCGATTGTCGCCGGATTTTTGGTCTCCGCGCTCGGCGGGTCGCGCACGCAAATCGGCGGCCCGACCGGTGCGTTCGTAGTCGTCGTCTTCGGCATCGTCACCCGCTACGGGCTTGATGGCCTCTACATGTGCACCGTCATGGCGGGAATAATTCTTGTCGTTCTCGGGATCACTGGGCTGGGCACTGCCGTGAAATTCATCCCGCGTCCCGTCGTGGTCGGGTTTACCAACGGCATCGCCGTCATCATTGCCAGCACGCAGATTAAAGATTTCTTCGGCATCAGAGTTGAAAGTGTCCCGGGAGTTTTCCTCGCGCGCATTGAAGTCCTCGCTCGAAATTTTCGTTCCTTCTCAATCCTGGAGACTTCCCTCGGCGTGCTTTCCATCGTCGTGATTCTGTTCTTCATGCGCTACGTGAAGAAAGTGCCCGGCTACATCGTCGCGCTTTTTCTCGGCACCGCCATTGTCGTGATCTTCAAATTGCCGGTGCAGACGATCGGGACTCGCTTCGGCGGAATTCCCTCCGGCCTACCGCATTTTGTGCTTCCTACGTTTCGATTCGACCTTATGCGTCCGCTAATTTCGCCCGCAATAACCGTCGCCATGCTGGGCGCGATTGAGTCACTGATGTCCGCAGTGGTATCGGACCGAATGAGCGGCGAGAAGCACAATCCAAACGTGGAGCTGGTCGCTCAGGGCGTCGCCAACATCATTTCGCCGCTCTTCGGAGGGTTGCCGGCCACCGGCGCGATTGCGCGCACGGCGACAAATGTTCGGTCCGGTGCAAAAACTCCCGTGGCGGGAATGGTGCATGCACTCACACTGCTCGCGATCATTTTGTTCGTAGCTCCGCTCGCGCGCTTTATCCCGCTCTCGGTCTTGGCGGGCATCCTTTTTGTCGTGGCCTACAACATGGGCGAGTGGCGCGAAATCCCTGAGCTTTTAAAACTTTCGCGGATGGACATTGGCACCTGGCTGGTGACTTTTCTTTTGACTGTCTTCGCCGATCTGACCGTCGCGGTTGAGGCAGGCATGATTCTAGCGGCTCTCATCTTCATTCGAAAAGTGACCGAGACCACCACAGTCGCCCAAGTTACTGACGAATACTTGCGCGAAGGCCATGCCCACATCCTGCAACACAAAGAAATCCCTCCCTACGTCGCCATCTTCCGCATTCACGGCCCATTTCTGTTTGGAGCCACCGATAAGATCGACGAAGTCATCTCGCGGATATCAGATCTTCCCCTGATCATCGTTCTTCGGCTCCGCAACATGACCGCCATCGATGCCACGGGCCTGCAGGCCTTAGAGAATTTCGCGGATATTGTCCACCAATCGGGGCGCGGCCTGATTCTTTGCGGTGCGCGAGAGCAACCCGCACGTCTGATGCGTCAAGCCGAATTCGAGGGACATGTCGGGGAAGGGAATATCAGCGAAAGCATTGCCGAGGCACTCGAACGCGCCAAGACACTTCATTCGCAAATGACCGGGGATGACTCGGCCCATCACAACGCGGGGAGGAGAAGCACGGACATCCACCCTGTCAGGAGCGGATCATAACGCGCGATTGCGACTTCCCGATTTCGTCGGCCACCTGCGCCCCTATCATTCGGCCCCCTTAATTTTGGGTAGCCTCATCGAGCCGGGGTCCCGCCCCGCACCCAACAGTCGCGCCCACTTTTTCGCGGCCGTCCGCAACTCTCCAATCGAAAGGCCGCGATGCCGTTCTGGAAAGCGCAATAGCTTCACAATCCCGGACGCAAGCAGCGATTCCGCGCCGCTTGGATTCCGTCGCTCATAGTGATGAAACGCCGCCGCAATCTGGATCAATCCTTGCAGAAATGTTTTCTCCGGCTCGGCTTCAACCAGCCATATCTCTTCCCACACCTCATGCGCTTCGAAGAATCTCCGCGAGTTGAAGTGGTCAAGCCCCAGCTTGAATTTCTCCGCCTTTTCCGCCGATTTCATAGTCGACGCATCCAAATTCCCGGTAGAATTTCAGGGTGTCACTGGAACTTTGCCGCCGCGGGAATTGGAAGCATAACAGCACCATACAAGCGAGTCAGAATGGAAATCGCAATCAAATTGCCGGGCGTGAAGCTGGGGACAGTTGAAGCTGACGAATTGCACGTCGTGCCGGTGGACATGGCGCTTGCGAAGTTGATGGACGAAGTCTGCGACCGCAAGCGCCGCGAGTTCACGGTCGAAAGCCTCGCGGAAACTCAGGAGGTCCGGCTGGTCCGCGCGATGTTTCGTGAATGGGACATGGACCCGTCGAAGTATCGCCCCTCTTCCGAAGCGCTGCTGCGCCGCGTGGTGCAGGGGAAAGGCCTCTATCGCGTTTCTAACGTCGTGGACATCTGCAATCTCGGTTCGATCGAAGTCGGATTGCCATTCGGCTGCTACGATCGCTCTCGCATTCGCGCACCCATCGAATTCCGGCATGGCACTTTCGGCGAAACCTATGAAGGAATAGGAAAGAAAATGTGGCATCTCGAAGGCAGGCCCGTGCTCGCCGATCCCGATGGCCCATTCGGCAGCCCCATCAGCGATTCCACCCGAAGCATGATCACTGAATCGGCGCGCGACATTCAGGTCATGATCTACGCACCCGCAAGCACGCCGGAAACGTCTATTGAGAAGTCGCTCGCGCGGCTCGGAGAGCGGCTCACGGAGTTTGCAGGCGCCCGTGCCACGCGCGCCGCAATCTTCAAATAGCACCTACTATCGCGCACGCCTGTGCGGGGAGTCGTAATCAGGTTATCCTGTCTAGCTGCATTGGGGCATATCGGTGGCGAAATTCCAATTGGTTCTGGTTATTCACGCGCATCAGCCGGTCGGCAATTTCGACGATGTGCTCGAATCCGCGTACCAGAAATCCTATCTGCCGTTTCTCGAGGTACTCGCGCGCCACCCTTCGATTCGCCTGGGCCTGCACTACACTGGATCGCTCCTCGAATGGCTTGAGCGCGCCCATCCAGAATATTTCGGCCATCTGCGCGCACTTGTGAAAAGCGGCCAGGTGGAAATCGTCGGCGGGGGATTTTACGAGCCCATCCTTGTCACCATCCCTCACGATGATTGTCACGAGCAGATTACTCGGTTGGCTGATTACGTTGAGAAACATTTCGCGGCCCGACCGCGTGGTGCATGGCTTGCCGAGCGAGTTTGGGAGCCACAGCTCCCTTCGTGCCTTGCGCCCGCTGGAGTGGATTTCACGCTCGTTGACGACAATCATTTCCTCGGCGCGGGATTCGACTTGGAAAAGCTGTACGGCCACTACATCGTTGAAGATCAGGGCCACACCGTCAAACTTCTCCCGGGACTCAAAGCCCTGCGTTACCTGATTCCATTTCGTGATCCTGCGGAGACCACCGAATTCCTGCGCCGCGCCGCCGGCAATCATCCTGGTGCCTATGCGGCCATGGGCGACGACCTGGAAAAATTTGGCGTCTGGCCTGGAACATACAAACACTGCTACGAGGATGGCTGGCTCGAGAAATTCTTCCTCGAGCTTGAGAAAAACGACGAGTGGCTCGAAACTGCCACGCCCGCAAACGCTGTCGCTGCGCATACGCCGCTTGGCCGCGCCGATCTTCCCACCGCTTCCTACACCGAGATGATGGAATGGTCGCTCCCCACGGCCGCCCGCAAACGCTACCACGCGCTTACTGAAGAATTTGCCACGCGGCCGGAAGCACTCCCGTTCTTGCGCGGTGGCATCTGGCGCAATTTCTTTACCAAGTATTCCGAATCAAACCTCCTGCACAAAAAGATGCTGCATGTTTCCGCCAAAGTCCGTCGCCTCGCAAGCAGCCGTCGCGACGAGAAGGCCTTCCGCGCGGCTCGCGAGCAAGCGACCACTCTTCTCCTACGCGGGCAGTGCAACGACGCTTATTGGCACGGCGTTTTCGGCGGCCTCTATTCACCTCATCTCCGCACCGCGCTCTGGAACTCACTGGTCCGCGCAGAAGCCATTGCCGACGGCCTCCTGCATCGCAGCAAACAGTTTGCGGACTCAGCGACGCTCGATTTCGATTCCGATGGACTCGAGGAGTTATATTTCACCTGTGACCGTTACGCAGCTCTCCTTTCACCTCACGATGGCGCCACGATTTCCGCCATCGATTGCCGTAGAACCAACGCCGCAGTGGTCAATTCGCTCATGCGCCGCGAAGAGTCTTATCACGCCAAGTTGAAGGGGTTATCTGCCAAGAGCACTCAGGGCGTGCAATCCATTCACGAACAAACACGCGTCAAAGAGGAAGGTCTTGAGCGCTGGCTGAATTATGACCGCTGGGCCCGCAACGGATTTCGTCTTCTGCTTTTCAGCGGCGCAAAGAATTATCAGGATTGCGCTGCCGTAAAATTAAATGAGGATGCCGCGCTCGCCGGCGGAAAATACCGCGTCGCCGAATATTCTGAAACAGGCGCAACGCTCGTCTCGGAAGAAAGCACGGACTGGCCCGCCACAAAAAAATTCACATTCGTCTCGACCCCCGTGGGTTTCGACATCGGCTGCGACGTCACATTGCGTCGCACCGCGCCCGGTACCGCATCCGTCGTCCTCGGAATCGAAGTGATCGTGAACTTCCTCGCGCCCTCAGCGCCCGACCGCTACTTCGAATCCTCTGGCCAGCGCTATCCTCTCCGTTGGGCCGCGTCAGCACCTGCCTCAGAATTACGCGTGGTCGACGAATGGCAAGGCCTCGCCGCGACCATTGCGGCGCCCGGCGCGCGCGAATTCTGGATCTCTCCGATTGAGACAGTGTCGGAATCCGAAGAGGGTTTTGAACGAATTTACCAGGGTTCGCAGATTATCGCCGTTTGGCCTGTCGAGCTCGCCCAGGGCGCCGAATGGAAAGGAAGCATCGCGTTCAAAATTTCACGCCCCGACTGATGCGCGAGCAGTGATTTCGTTTGGCCGCAAAGCTCTGCTACAGTTGATTGCGCTGGAGGAATCGAATGGCAATCTCGAAAGAATTGCTCGATATTTTGGTTTGCCCGCAGTGCAAGACGCCTGTCAAACCTACGTCCAACCAAAAGGGATTGAAGTGCTCCACCTGCCGCCGCGTCTATCCGGTCCGCGACAACATCGCCGTCATGCTGCTCGACGAAGCCCGCATCGAAGCCGAATAATTTTTCATTCTTGGCCTCGGCCTCCGGGCAGTCACATAGGCCACTAAGGAGCGAATCCGACCGATTGATCTTTGTATTCCACCCGCAAGCGGACTTCCTTGGTCTTGGTTTGTTTTGCCACATCATTGTCGGGTGGGAAGGGAGCGTACGGGCTCACCTCGACAGTGACGTTTACCCCGGACGCTTTTTCCGTTCCTCGCTTTTCTTCCTCCGCGTTTTCGATATGGAAGCTTTTCACGGGTCCGTAGTAGCCGTCGGGTCCCCAGTCATCGAGAAAATCCTTCATGGAATATGACGATGATGGATTGCTCATTCTGTAAGCCTGCTCCATATTTCCCGCCACAATCGCGCTCATGAATTGATTCACCGTGCGCTTTTCCGTGTGGAAGCGCATCAGGTATTGGTACGCAAAAAAGAGCAAAACCAGAAATGCCACTCCGCTTATAACGTACCGGCGGACTTTTGCCGGCGGATGTTCTTCTGAAGAATCAAAAACTCCCACAATCGCTCCTTACCGCTATATTTGCCGTTTGAACAGCGCGATACTGCATGAAATCATCACCACAGAGAATCCCGCCAAAATTAACACGTCCCTGTAGATTCCTTCAATGCCGGTGTTCTTCAGCGTCAGGTTACGAAGCGCGTGCACGGTATATGTGAACGGATCCACATTCGAAAGCCAGCGCAGCCACGTCGGAAACGCCTCCACCGGATATACAGCGCCCGAAGGGAAAAAAAGCAGCGTGTTCAGCACGCCGAAAATCGCGCGCGGCACCAGTGGGTCGTCTACCCGCACCATTACCAGAAACATGAAGCTCAGCATCGCCACTGACGCTATCAGCACTACCACGCTCAAATAAAACAGCCTCACCGGATCCCATAACCGCGGAATTCCCGCCAGCAACCCGCCTACGATTGTAAGCACCAGACCCGCCATCAGCCCCTTCAGCGCTCCCGACCCGATCAATCCCAGCACCATCTCCGATTTTTGAATTGGCGTGACCAGATATCCTTCATGCAATCCGCGCGCTTTGTCATCAATGAATGTGATTCCGCCGCCGATCATGGCCACAATGAAAATCGCCATAGCAATCGACCCTGCGAGCAAATATTTGATGTATTCAATGTATGGATAAATCTCCACCACGTTGACCACCACCTGCCCGGCCAGCCGTGGTTCCACGCTCGGCGCATTCAGCACGTCCGCCATTTGCTGGATGCGTTCCAGTAGTGAACTCGAAACGAATTGATCGGTGTTGTCTTCAGTAAAAGCGATTCGCGGCCGGTCGTGCTGGTAGTAGCGGCGCGAGAAATCGTGCGGAATCTCAACCACTCCGCGAAGAAATCCGGCGCGCAAGTCGTCCAACGCCCGCGGCACCGAATCGTAATTCACTGCGCGAAATGTTTCCGGCCCTGCCGAGATTCCGTTGAACATTTCCCGGATCCGCCGCGACTCCACTGTCTGATCCTGATCCACCACTGCGATCACGGCGCCATGTATTTTCCCGCCGAATGCGTAACCCAGCACGACCAGCTGTACCAACGGAAAAATCATTGAGCTCATCATTAGCGCCGGGCTGCGGAAGAATTTCCGCATGTCGCGCTCGATCAGCGCCATTATGCGATAAAGCTTCATCGGCCTTCGCCTCTCACGCCCAGCAAGCCTTTGTATCCATGCGCACGCCTATCGGTAGAGATGGCTGATGTCATAGCCCGCTCCTCCGTGCGCCGCGTCGCGCAGTTCGCTCCCCGTGTAGTGCAGGAACACATCGTCGAGAGTCGTGCTTTGCACCGTGACTTTGCGAACAGTGACGCCCCGTGTGCGCGCCAAATCCATTAACGCCCCAACCGTGATGGGTCCATCGTGCGAAGCGATACGTACCACTCCGTCGCGATGGCTCACTCCCGCCGCGCCTGCCAGCTTTTCGAGTTGCTGATCCCAATCGGGCGGCGCATTATCAAATTCCGCTTCCACCGCATCCGTTCCTGGAATGCTGTCCTTCAATCGCGTCGGCGTATCCAGCGCTGCAAGCTTTCCGTGATCCACGATCGCAATGCGGTCGCACAGCTTGTCGGCCTCCTCCATGTAATGCGTGGTCAGCAAAATCGTCAGTTCCGATTTGCCGCGAAGCGATCGGATCATTTCCCACACGTTTGCGCGCGAAACTGGGTCAAGCCCCGTTGTGGGCTCGTCGAGAAACAAAATCTTCGGGGAATGCACCAGCCCCCGTGCGATTTCCAGGCGTCGCCGCATGCCGCCTGAAAATGTGCGCACCAGGGCTCCCCGAAACTTGATCAAGTCAACCGACTTAAGCAGCTCTTCAATCAGCGGCGCGCGTTTTTCCCTGGGAACGCCGTAAAGTTTCGCGTGAATCAACATGTTTTCGTCGGCGGTCAGCTCCGGATCAGAGGTGAACGCCTGCGGAATCACGCCAATCGCGTGGCGCACGGCGTCCGCTTCCGCCTTCACATCATGCCCGGCGACGCGCGCCGTACCCTTTGTGGGAGGCGTGAGCGTCGTCAACATGCGGATCAGCGTCGTCTTTCCTGCGCCGTTCGGGCCCAACAATCCGAAAATTTCCCTGTCCGCGACATTGAAAGTAATGTCGTTGACTGCCACAAGTTCGCCGAATGATTTCGTGAGATGGTCCACTTCGATCGCGTTCATGACTTGGTTTCCTGCGGCCTCAGAGGCGCGCAAGCCAGCTTTTCTTCGGGGGCGGCGGAAGCAGCACGGTTGCCGTCATTCCTGTAAACAATCGCCGCTCTGGATTTGGAATGGAGACTTTTATCGCAAAAGTCTTGATGTCGCGTTTCGTGCGGCTCACGTCGCGCTGCGTGGCAAAATCGTTCTCCACGCCTTTGAAAAACACCGGACCCTCGATCACATTGCCAGAAGGCAGTTGTACGCGCAGCTTCTGCCCGAACTGCACCGAATCGATGTAGGTCTCCTCCACGTCCGCATGTACC
>Ga0207038_10082_pt1 | contig 28463 bp, 17 predicted proteins | sample Alteio_BWMinCont_76_FD_153285 | JGI IMG/M metagenome (GOLD analysis project Ga0207038, IMG submission 153285) | Enriched cells from forest soil in Barre Woods Harvard Forest LTER site, Petersham, Massachusetts, United States -... | ecosystem: Environmental > Terrestrial > Soil > Temperate forest >...
ATATTAAAAAAACAGCCAAAGACACCATCTTCAACCCCGCCGCCGTCGTAAAAATAATGAAACGCGTTGGCGACTGGCAGCTGCAATCGTGGAAAACAGATGGCTTTAAACATAAAAAAACAGACTGGACGAACGGCGCCCTGTACACAGGCCTTTTTGCACTTGGCCAAACCAGCGGCGATGAAAAATACGACCAGGCGCTAATAGCAATAGGCAATGATGTAAACTGGAATACCGGCAGCAACCGCCTGCTGGCCGATGATTATTGCGTGGGGCAAACGTATTCGTTGCTGTACATGAAATATAAAGACCCAAAGATGATCGCGCCTTTTAAACAGCAGGGCGACAGCATTGTGAGTTTGCCTTTCAATGAATCATTAGAGTGGAAAAATAACATACAAAAACGCGAATGGGCCTGGTGCGATGCCTTGTTTATGGGGCCAACAGCGCTGGCTTATTTATCAACCGCAACCGGCGATCCTAAATATTTAAATAAAGCCATTACACTGTGGCAAAAAACAACTGACTATTTATATGATCCGCAGGCGCACCTGTACTCGCGTGATGGCAGCTATCTTAACAAAAAAGAAAAAAATGGCGAGAAAGTATTTTGGTCGAGGGGAAACGGCTGGGTGCTGGCCGGGCTGGCAAGGGTAATTGAAAATATGCCTGCCAACTATCCCGAAAGGCAGAAATTTATTGACCAGTTTAAAGATATGGCCGCAAAAATAGCCTCCCTGCAACAGCCCGATGGCAGCTGGCATGCCTCCCTGCTCGATCCTGATAGCTATCCCATTAAAGAAACCAGCGGCACCGGCTTTTATTGTTATGCGCTTTTGTGGGGATTAAACCATGGCATCTTAAATAAATCCCAATACCTACCCGTTGTTAAAAAAGCATGGATCGCTTTGGTTACTTGCGTTCAGCCCGATGGCATGCTGGGTTATGTGCAGCCAATAGGTGGCAGCCCTGATAAAGTTACCGAGCAAAGCAACGAAGTTTACGGAACGGGTGCGTTTTTACTGGCAGGTTCGCAGCTTTATATTTATTTAAACGGAAATAAGGGGAAGATGTAGTAAGATATTCTTCTTCCCCTCTTTCCGCTGCAGGCGAAGAGAGGGGCGACCAGCGTAGCGTAGTCCGGGGTGAGTAAACTATGCGAGCGGCACTATCGTTATTGCAGTAACGTAAATACTTGGCGCATAGTTTACTCACCCGGTCTAGCTTCGCTCGACCACCCTCTCTTCGGCAAGCCGAAAAGAAGGATAAAAAGGTCTTCCTATCTGTAAGCCCTGTAAAAGAAAAACACCGTAATTAAAACAATAAGCACGCTGATAATGCCGCGCAGCACATTTTGATTTAACCTGCGCGCATAATAAGCCCCTGTATAACCACCTACGGTAGTTGCAACAAGCATAATGCAGGTTTGCGGCCACCATACGTTGCCCGATATGATGAAAATTACCACCGCAATGGAATTGGCCGCGCCTACCAACAGGGTTTTATTTACGTTGAGTAATTTAATATCCGTAAGCCCGAAAACGCTCCACACGGCCATCATCATAATACCGGCGCCGCCGCCAAAATAGCCGCCGTATATGCCTAAAATAAATTGCCCCGTAAGTAATGCGGTACGGGTAACCTTAAACCTGCTTTGCAGCAGTTTGCCCGCCTGTTTTCCAAAAATAAAGGCCAATGCACCTACCAATACCAACCATGGGATAATCTTATCAAAGTTGCTGGAAGGCGTAAATATCAGCAACAGCGCGCCGATACAACCACCAATGAGCGAAACAATTAAAAGCGCTTTTAACGATACTTTTTCAAAGCCTTCAAAATCCTTTCGGTAGGCATAAATACTCGCAAGACTACCCGGGAATAAGGCAACCGTGCTGGATGCATTTGCAGGCACCGACGGCAAACCTGCATAGATTAATACCGGCATGCTGATAAATGTGCCGCCCCCCGCCACTGCATTGATCGCCCCTGCAAATAAACCTGCACCTAATAAAAACAAGCTGGTATATAGATCGGGCGTTGATGGAGGAAATATATTAGCTAATACCATATTTTAAATGGGGCATTTTTTATTTTTACATTTACGCCTTAACGGAATAAAATGATACGGCAAAGATGCATACTGACTGTGTTCTTACATTTAAAAATATCGTTATTTAGAAATATTATAAATGGCGTTAGCAAGGGAAGCCGATAAACATGCAAAAACCTATTGACCTGCGCCTCAATTATCCTGTTTTGGAAGGTCAGGACGAAGAATTTACAGCGCTTTTAAAATCAGCCGCGACGCAGTCGATGTCCTTTTTATCGCTTGACGCCACTGGCGGAAGTTTAACCGACCGTTCCATTGCTGCAACGTGGCTATCTAAACCCGGTTACCAGGTTGAACCTGCGGATGTATATGTTACCGGCGGCGGCCATCATACCTGCATGGTGGTCTTACTGGCGGCAAAACTCCAAAACAAAACCATCGCGGTAGAGGAGTTTACCTATTTAAATTTTATAGCCGTTGCCAGGTTTCTTAATATAAAATTAGTGCCTTGTGCCATCGATGGCGAAGGGCTTATACCAGTATCGTTGGCCGAAGTTTGCAGCAAAAACAAAGTTGATGCGTTGTATATTATGCCAACGGTCAACAACCCCCTCGGCTATGTAACACCTGAAAGTCGCCGCAGGGAAATTGTGGCGGTTGCCCGCGAAAATAACCTGCTTATTATTGAAGATGATGCCTACGGTTTTCTGGATGATACCGCTTTACCCAGTTTTTTTAACCTTGCGCCCGAACGCAGCTTTTTTATTTACAGCCTTTCAAAATCGTACGGGCAAGGGATAAAAACCAGCTATTTACTCGCCCCAAAAACTTATGCTGAAAGTATAATTGATGCTTTAAGGTTTACCAATGCCAACCAATCGCCGGTTTTTTCGTGGATCGTAAATGAAGTGATAACAACGGGCAGGTTTGGTGAGATCATTAAAGAAAAACAAAAACAAGGCGCCATTATGCAGCAAAAAGTTAGGCAGCTTTTGGAAGGTTATAAACTTTCGGGACATAAAAATGGCTGGCATTTGTGGGTGGAACTGCCCGAAAATATAAAATCAGATGAGCTTACCCGCAGGATTGGCGAAGCAGGCGTATTAATATCCCCGGCTGTTATATTTTCAGTAACAGGTACGCATAACAATGCTATAAGAATAGCCTTTGGCGCCGAGAAAGATTTTAACAGGATAGTTGAGGGCATTGAAATAATTAAGCGGCAGATTGCTGATTATTAGCATTGACCTTACAGGGGTGCGGTTTAAATAGCATTGCTTGCACCATGCGTTCCTACGGAACGCTTAAAATTGATTTGTTTATGTGCTACCAAACAAACACATCCCTACGGGATGATAATAAGCTGCTACGTCCCGTAGGGACGTTTGGTAGTAGAGATATAAAAGAGCATTTTTACGTTCCATTAGGAACGTTTGGTGACCGAAGCGACAATTTTACATCCTTGCCTTTTACCTCGCCAGCCACAAAACAGCATCCTCAAACATCTTATTTTGCAGGGGCGATTCAAAATTTTTATCGCCGTGCCCCATGTTCATGTACACCATTTTGTATTTGGTGTTTGTCCATACCACTGGCATATCGCCGCTTTTAATAACGTCTTTTTTGCCAAGGGGGTAGTTAACCGGATCTAAGGTCACCAGCACTTTTACATCCTTATTATCCCGCGGATCTGGCCTCCAGCCATACCATTCATTTATTGGCGCGGTGTAGTTTTTGGGCAGATGTTTGGTAACCGGGTGCTTGTTGTCATCGACTATCATTTTGGCAGGCAGCGGCGGCCAGTTGTTATCGTAAAAAACCGCCCCGCCCATAAAATTTACAAACCATGGCCAGTGGGTATCCTTATCATTATAGCCGGATACATGGAAGCCAAGCCACGAGCCGCCGCCATCCATAAACTTCTCAAACGACCGTCTTTCCGGTTCGTTATGCGGAAACTCATTCAACCAAATCACTATTTTATAGTTTTTTAAATTAGCATCGTTCAGGTTTTCCCAGTTGGAGGTGGTATCAAAGGCAAAGCCTTTTTCATCGGCCATATTTTTATAAAATTTTATGGCATCATAAGCAAAATCTACATGGTCGGCCTCTACGTTGGTCGAAAAAAGTGCGAGTACTTTAAATTTTGGTGTGTGCGCTAACCGGGCTGACTTTAGGATTAATGGATACGATCGAAACGAGGCAAACATGGCCGTCATGCTTGAATCCAACCCTTTAAAAAGCGGCTTATCATCTGCCGACCATGGTTTACCCTGCCGGTAATCCCACCAGCGATATTCAATTTTTGAATACTCGTGTGATTTGCCTATTACATTGGAATTTTCGTAAAAATTATAGGCGCGGATGGTATAACCGGTGTCGTTCAAGGCAACTTCTAATTTAAATTTTAGGGTAAAGATATGTGCCTGGTTGGTAATAATTTTAAAAGCACCATCGCAGCTGATATAGTCGGTTGTGATCGCAAAACCCACAATTACATCGGGGAAACTATTTTCACTCCATTGCATAACTGCATTATAAAAGTCCTGTTTCCTGAAACCGCCGACTACCGGGAAGCTTTTTTCATAATAAATAATACCTTTTTTCATAGGAATGGGTATCCCGGTATTGTTTTGTGCGGTGCCGATAATAGGCAGCAGGATAAGCCAGGCGTAAAATAAATTCTTCAGCATAATTTTTATTGGTTCATTAATTTATTGTAAATGCTTAATATTATGGGCTATTAAGCATGCCGTTGGGTGGCAATAAATATAATTGATTTACATTAAAATATATGTATTCGTAGAGACGCAATACTTGCGTCTCTGAACGATTTAGGAAATTCGACGGAGATTTGAGAAAGGATTTACATGGGTGACTTGCATGGCGGAGACGCAAAGTATTGCGTCTCTACAAAAAAAATAAATGAATAGGTACCTGGAACAATAAATATGAAAAAACAACTGCTATGCCTTTATCTTGGTTTATTCATGCTCATTATAAATCATGATGCCAAAGCGCAAACCACACAGCCCCGCTTCAAAGCCCTGGCCATTGCCGAAATAGGCGGGGGCCATGTACTTTTTACCGAAGCGGCAAAAATATGGCTCAACAATCTGGCTGCCGACAGTAATTTTACCATAGATTATATTACCGATACAAAACCAATTACTAAAGCCTACCTGGCAAATTACCAGCTATTCATCCAGTTAAATTACCCGCCATACCCCTGGGATCCGGAAGCACAAGCCGCTTTTCAGGATTATATAGAAAATGGCAAAGGCGGCTGGATAGGTTTTCACCATCCCACCCTGCTTGGCGTATTTGATGGTTACCCTATGTGGCAATGGTATTCCAACTTTATGGGCGGCATTATGTTTAATGATTACCTGCCCGGCGGCACATCGGCGCTGCTGACCGTGGAGGATAAAAGCCACCCGGTAATGAAGAGCGTGGCGCCATCCTTTACCACAAAAGATGAATGGTACCTGTATGATAAAAGTCCGCGCCCTACTGTACATGTGCTGGCCAGTATTGATGAAGCAACCTACAATCCTCCAAAAAATAAAAAAATGGGCGACCACCCCGTAATCTGGACAAACGACCGCTACAAAGCCCGCAACCTATACATCGCCATGGGCCATTTTCCTGAATTATTTAAAGATGACAACTATACTACGCTGGTAAGAAATGCGATATTTTGGGCAGCGGGGAAATAAAGAAACACAATGATTGCCGGGCAGGAGTTGCCCTTGGCCACAAGTTATTTTATTTTTCTATATAAATAAGTTTTATCACCCTGAAATACAGTAAACTCACCGATTTGAGGATCAAATTGTATTGTTATAGCGCCCCGCGTAAATGCAAACTTATCATCACCAAGTGGGTCCAGTGCAAATGGTCGCTGCCCAGTAGCCTGTACAATTAAAGTTGCGTTGTTTTTGGTGACCCTAATTTTTAACGGCATCTGGGTGCTATTATAATTACCAAGATACTTATCCAGGTCGGTTGTTTTTAATGTGATCGTTTTAAATTCAGGATTGGTAAAAGGTTTCTTAAAATAAATGTTTAAAGCAGCGATCATTACATCATTGGTTGAATAAACTGCCCCATTTGAGATATATGAAATAGCCAGCCCCTCTTCCGGGAAATAACTAAGCATTGAGGAGAAACCGTCGATGCCGCCACTATGCCCGTAGGATTTTTTGTCATCAAATGGCATTATAAACATTGCCATGCCAAAATTATCCCTCATGGTTTTCATTTGGTTCAAACTGCTCTGGCTGATAAGTTTGCCTGCAAATAAGGCCTCAATAAATTTAACCAGGTCGGTGGGTGTTGAAACTAAAGCGCCGGCCCCGCCGGGAATGCTCATATCAGTCTCAGGTTCTTGTTTCCATTCCCCCTGGTACGAATAAGAATAAGCTTCGTTATTTGCCGGGTTTATTTTTCCGCCATAATAAGTATCTGTTAGCCCTATTTTTGATGTGATACGTTCTTTTAACGCTTCCGGGTAGGGTTTCCCGGTGATCTTTTCAATAATATATCCCAGTAAAACAAAATTTGTGTTGCTGTACTCCGCCTTGGCGTCAGGTTCAAAGGCAGGCTTCTCTTTTTCCATAACACTTAGCATTGCAGCCTCCGACTGTGGTTTCGTCTCGTACGATGAGTACAGCGTATCACTGGTAAAATTATATAACCCGCTGCGGTGATCAAGCATTTCGCTGATAGTGATCTTAGCGGCGTTGGGTAATTGAGGGTAGTAAGTGGACAAAGGTGTTGCCAGGTTCAGTTTTCCTTCTTCTATCAGTTGAAAAACCATCACGGCTGTAAACATTTTGCTTATTGAGCCAATACGGTATTTGGTTTTGACAGTTGTGGGCCTTTTTATGCTATCGTTAACCTGGCTATAGCCAATAGTCTTTTGATAAACCACCTTTCCATTGCTTGAAATGGTGAGGCTGCCCATATTTTTATTGTGCGCAGATAATGCGTTAAAAAAACTATTTAATTTTGCTGTATCGGGGCTTTGCGATTTATGTGTATAATATAAACCGACAACTAAAATTACAGCGGCAATTAAAATTGAACCGGTAACTATTTTTTTGATCATCAGGGTTTAGTTTAGCTTATAAAGATATTATTTAAATTGCCGATTGATGAAATTTTGTAGCGTGTCAATTTGGAATTTGAATGAACCTAAGAAAAGAGAAAAGTACTTTTGAAGGAAGATAAAAGAAATGAATTAGTGTATCACTAAAAATAAATCGAGATTTGAAAAAGCAAAGTAAGCAACCCATAATTCAATATTTCATATGAACGTAGAAGAACAAATCAAAGAGTATATTACCAGCCAGCCTGAACCAAAGCGTAGTGACATGCAAGAGTTGCACAGGTTTATACTTCAGGTGTTACCGGGAAGTAAATTATGGTTCCTTGATGGTAAAAACAGCGAAAATAAAACTGTTTCTAATCCTAATATAGGATACGGATATTACACCATAAAATATGCTGATGGAAAAACGAAAGAGTTTTATCAAATTGGTATGAGCGCAAACACAACCGGAATCTCTATCTATGTCCTTGGTATGGAAGATAAGACATACTTAGCCCAAACGTACGGAAAAGACCTGGGCAAGGCGAGCGTGACAGGGTATTGCATTAAGTTCAAAAATTTAAAAGATATAAACATTAATATACTTGAAGCGGCAATACGATATGGGGTTGAGGTTACAAGTGAAAATTAAATTTCAAACTGAGACACTACCGAAATTCTGCTACCTGGCTTATTGGCCTTTTTCTATTTCACTCCAACCCCACCTCATACAACCCACCATGCCCGGTGACAAACAGCGTGTTTCCATCTTTCCCACCAAACGCAAGTGAAGTCGGCCTTTCCGGCACTTTTATTACTTTTATTTGTTTGCCGGTGCTGTCATAAACATAAACCTGCCCGTCGGCAATGTAAACATTGCCCTGTGCATCAGTTACCGAGGCAAATTCGCCGCGCTCGGCAAAGTATTTAAGGTTGCTTACATAGCCTTGCGGGTCAACATCCATGCTTACTGTACGTTTATCATATTCATCGGCCATGTAGGCTGGTTTGCCGGGCCAGGCTGTGGCCAGGGCAGTTGAGCGGGCAAGGTCATAGCATATGGGGATAATGGTTACACCATCCGGGGCAACCCAGCATTCTTTGTCGCGGGCTATAATTATGGTATTGAAATCATGATAATCGCGCCAGCGGTGGGCAGGATAAAGCGCTTTATAAATGGGGTTTATTTCACCCATCTGCGCTTTTTTCAGCAATTGTATGGTTTCATCGGGGTTATTGGGATCAACGGAATAAACCAATGTCCCGAAACCCGAATTTCCCCAGCCGCTGAATGATGTACCGCCTGCATCGGGCGGATTTTTAAAGTCTTCAGGCTTGCCATTTATTAGGTAGCCGGGTTTTGGCACATATTTAAAAACCACCAGCAGGTTGTCATTTTTATCGCAAGCTAAAGACAAGGGCTCCCAATGGTAATCGGCCAAAAGGCTTACGGTGCCGGTATTTACGTCCCGCTTGTAAATCCGTTTCATGCGCTGCTCGCAGAAATAAATGTTCCCTTTGCTATCCGAACACATGCCTTCGGCAAATTCAAAGCCAGTCGCAAGTTTAGCTGCGCCGTGCATTAACGGCACTGCAGCATCGATGTCATTGCCAATAAACAGCCTTGCAAACTCCCAGGGGCGCACTTCAGTATCGCTGTTTACATCGTACAGCGGGTTTGTGGTGGTATATTTTATCTGGCTGTAATTATGCACATTTAAAAACTCTATATTTTTATTCCCCCAGCTGCGGATGGAGTAAGGGTATGGTTTTATCAATCGTATCACCCTGAACATGTACAGGTTCGCAAAAACCATATCATGGCAATTTTCCAGTTCCATAGGCTGGCATTCGGTGCCTTCGCGGCTTTCTTCCTCCAGTTGCAGGGCATAAACGTTAAAATTGGTCACCTTATTAAACCTGATCTCGTTGCGCACATGGTGCTCAACAGACAGCGCATAAATATGGCTCGGCGTTGAGGTATTGGAGACATACGCGCCGGTAGTTGCATAGGTGTTGGCTGTCCAGATATTAAAAAATGTACCGCCGCCGCCATCGGTGATCCATAGGCTCCAATATTGCGTATCCCACGATGGGTCGACACCATTGTAGCCCCTGTTGTATATGCCGGGCTTTGGCGCAGTCCCCGGCTTTTGCATACCGCCGTGACCGCCAATAAATTTTACATCATTTAAATAGGAATTTTCGCCCGACATCCATTTGCAGGCTACCGCCAGTGGGTTATCTGCATTAGTCGAAAGACCAATCCCGGTCACAATATTTTCGCCGCCCTTTGCACTTTCCAGCAACGCCTTTGGGCCGCCAAAACCGCCAAAAGCAGGCGAGTTATTGGCCAGTGTTAACTGCGTGGCAATGGGGTTAAGGCCAATAAGCGCCGTATTAGGTTTTAGCTTTATAGTTTCGCTAACCCGGTACCAGCCCTGCGGAAAGTAAATGGTTTGATACTTATCAATGGCATTTTGAATGATCTGTGTGTTATCCGTAGTATCATCCCCTTTTGCACCAAGGGTTTGAATATTTACCCAGGTGTTCATAGCAGGCAGGTCTGGAATATCTTTCTTAACAGGTTCGGGGAAAACGGTTAGCGACTGTATATCCTGTAGGCTTTTATAAACCGGGTCGGCGGTAAGGCTGTCCATTTGCAAGCCGTAAATAAAGTTTTTAACCTTATACATTGGCCCTGCGCCGGGCGTTTGTTTACCGCTGCGGCGATAGCTTGCCAGTATAGGCACATCCCGGCAATCTATATTGCGCAGACTGATCTGGTTAACGGCATTATCCTCATTACTGATAATTATTGCCGGGCCACTCACCTTATCAAACCGGCAATTTTCCATAAACAGTTTTTCGTGGTAATTGGGATTGATACTGATCACTGTTGGTACATTTTTAGCTTGCAGGCGTACGATGGTTAGGCCAGCTTCCTGCGTTTTTATGGCTGCTTCCCGCTGACCTTCAAAATAAGTATCCACCATCATAAACTGCCAGCCCGGCGATGGTTTGGTGGTATAAATGCCGTATTGGCCGCCAAAAAAGCGTACGTCTTCCATCGCATTACCTACATCAAATAAGCCTGCCTTGCCGTTGCCAATGTTAATGTCCGCGTGGGCAATAAAACTATGCTGTGCAAAATGGGCACGTAAGGCTACCGCAACCGGGTTGCCATCCTCAATTTTAAGATTGATATTGCTTAGCGCACTATAAAACGTACCTGCCCCGGCATCGTGTACCGGTTCGCCCGGTTTTGAAAGACGGCTTACAAACCAGAACATATATTTTGCCTTGCCTTTGTCGGTGGTATCAGCCGTTTGAAATCCAGGCGAGTTTTTTGCCAATATAATTTCCGGCCGGTTTTTACCGTAACCAATCAGCCTTATGGCTTGTGGTATAAATATGGTTTTTGAGATAAGGTATTTCCCTTCGGGGATAAAAAGGATACCGAAATTGTATTTTGTTTTTACTTCGGCAATGGCCTGCTGCAAAGCATCGGATACATCCGTTTTTCCATCGGCAGTAATATTAAAATTGGCCGGGGTAAAATAAACAGCATCCGCATCATCAAGCCGCTGCTGGTAAACCGATTTTCCTTGGGGCGGAATTTTTACCGGCGACTGGTATTTGCCAAAACAAAGTTGTGCAAAAAATAAAAGCGCGGCAATGGCGATACTTTTTCTCATGATACGATAATTATAACAGGTTTTACGGGAGGGGTAACCAACAGGCAAGTTAGTGTATATGAAGGTAATTTAGTGTATCAACTTTGTTGGAAATTAACCACAAAGAACACGAAGGTTTCACAAAGGACACAAAGATAAAAAATAAGAAAGCATGGTGAACTTAGTGAAACCTTAGTGTCCTTTGTGGTAATTAAACTTATCAGTAACAAATTCCCTTATTTATCAAAAATAGCATTCAGCACCCCGGCCAGCCTTATACCGGCCTTTTCAATACGTTTTTCAAGTACAGGCATATGGCTTTTATAATAGGCCTCATCAAAATCGGGGTTATCGGCAGCTTCTTTATACAGAATGGTACTTACCTGGTACGATTCCCACAGCCAAACCATCAAATCATCACTTTGCCATTTCTTTATTTCAACCGGGGTTGCATTATCATAGGCATCGGCCATTTGTTTGTACGATAAATGTTGGCGGTCAATTAGCCCGCTGTCCCACAGGCCATGCAGGTTATAGTAATTGCCATCAAAGGTCACTTTAATATTATTCCCGCCATTGTCGTCCTTGTTACTTACATGCATCGGTTGGTGCAGGTCGCCAATAAGGTGTACCAGGAATTTTAACGCGAGCGCTTTTTCCTGTTTTGATTTGTCCCGGTCTTTTAAATCCATCTCGCACCTTAAAACCATTTTGTAAACGTTATCCGCTTTCATCGTCTGCACGGCGGTGGAGAATTGTTCGAAGTTATAACCCATTGGCACGTTTACATAATGGTAAGCACCGGTATATTTATAAGCAGGATCAGAACGTATCTCATCAGCATAATTGCTTACATCGGCAAGTGTTTCATTACCTAAAAGGCTTTTTATGGCTTGTTTTGTGGCCAGCGTAAGATGGTTTTCGGCTATTTGAGCAATAGCCCGGTGACCGGTTGGCCCCCATGAGATTAAAGCAAATGCGCAGACAACCATGGCCCCCGCTAAGAAATATCTTTTCATTTTTTATCTACCTGGAGCGCAAAGATAACGCCTTCGCGAATGTGCTGACTATAACAAATGCTTTACAAACAGGACTAAAGAAACAAACAAATCCGACTTAAGACTTTCGACTCAAGACTTTTGACTTAGCGCTAATGTGCATCCACCATTTCAAACCGCTCAACAGATTCATCGCTGCGGGGATATTTGTTAAACGCTTCGTAATAAACATACTTAATGTCTTTGTCTATACCCGGCATAGTTTTGGCCAGCGCTTTTTTAACCTGCATATTTTCCGCTTTAACCGCATTGGTATCACTTATATTCAGGTGCGTCATATACATTATCAAAGGGTAAGTACCTGCGTCGGTAGTTTTGGTGTACATGCTCAATACCATTGGCCTGGCAGGCAGTTCGCTCAAAGTCATCGGGTACCTGTATTTTTGGTTGGCCTCGTTGGTTACTTTGCTGTAAAAATCGCTGATGTCGCTTTCATTCGGATATTTCCATACCGGCGAAGGCTTTAAACAGCTGGCAGCCAACGCAAGGTTGTTATATGCATTAACGATGTATTTTTTGTCGTATTCCTCTTTAGCAAATTTATAAAGCTCGGGCGCAGTTTTGCCGTTTACAGTATACGGCGACACTTCCATATCGCTCAATTTCCATCCATAACTATATTTACCATAAATGGTGGTAATCATATATTTATTTTCGCCTTTTTTGGGGATATAAAAGGCAATGTAAGTTTCCTTCGTTACGCCCGGATATTTGATATTATAAGCATTTTCGCCGGTGCCGCTTACTGTTAAAGTATCATCCACTTTTTTGCCGTTTACTATATAATATTCGTCCATTACCGAAAAGTCATTATCGGTTAAGTAGTTGCCTACAACGTCAGCAGTCTTTTCAGTGGCTTTATCATCGATCAAATCTTTCGACATTAAAAGCTTCAGGTTTATAAAATCCTTTGCTTTCAGGTCTTTAAAAACATGATCGTTTAGTGCGTGGAAATCTTCCCGTTTACTTGCTTTTATTTGATCGTTTTTCCACGAACCAGGCTGTTCTGAACAGCTTTGTAAAATGGAGGCCAGCAATAAACAACCAGCTAATTTGTTCAGGTAATTGTGTATAGGTTTCATAATTGCTGGCTAAGATAAAAAACCGGCAATTAAATAAAAGACAATAATGCAAAAACAACAAAAATAATTAAATCAACAAAAGTTGAAATTATCCTTAATTTTAAAGGTTTAAACCATTTTGATATAAGCCTGCTAAAAACCATAATGAAGCTATTAAAGCTATTGATTTTTATTTGTTGTTACTTATGCTTTACTGTTACTGCCCGCTCGCAGTCGACTACGGATAGTTTATTGGCTGAGTTGAACGTGGTTTTGGCCAATAAACAATTCTATGTAAATAAAAAGAATGACCAAATAACCCAACTGAAACGCAAGTTAATAACGGCGCAAACGCCCAAAGAAAAGTATGCCATTTACGAGGCGCTTTACGAGCAGTATAAATCATTCAGTTACGATTCGGCGTATACCTATTCAAAAAAATTGCAGGCCATATCGGTTCAGCTGAACGATCCGCACCTCATTGCATCAGCCAAGATGAAACTGGCGTTCACGCTGCTTTCATCGGGCCTTTTTAAAGAAACTTTGGAGGAGCTGAATGGCATTAACATACAATTATTTGATGCCACTGATAAAATTGCCTATTACTTTTTAAAAGCGAGGAGTTATTTCGACCTGTCGGATTATGACAGGAGCCAGGATTACTCAGGAATTTATAATCCGCAAGGGATCGCTTGTATCGATTCAGCCCTTGTACTTTGTAAACCAGGTTCATTTAGTTACCTGGAACTTGAAGGCCTGAAGCAACTACGCAACGGCGATACAAATGGTGGTATGGAAACATACATCGCATTATTAAAATACACCCATCTCACACCCCATGATTTTGCCGTCAACGCCTGTTGCCTTAGCTATATCTACGAGGTAAGGGGCTCGCAGGAAAAATCGTTGGAATTGCTGATAAGGGCGGCTATTTCTGATATAGAATCGGCAACGAAAGAGACAGTGGCCATTTACAAACTGTCCGATATCCTTTTTAAAAAGGGAGATATCGACCATGCCTATGTTTATATTAAGCAGGCGATGGACGATGCTACGTTTTACGGTGCTTTGCAACGCCAGGTAAAAATAAGCAGCATACTGCCCATCATTGAGGCACAATGGATAACCCAGATAGAGCATCAAAAAAAGCTGCTTTATACCTACTCCTTTATCATTACCCTGCTGGTAATATTTGTGTTGGCATTTGCTTATATTATATTTAAACAACTAAAAAAGCTGCGTATAGCTGATGAAGTGATAAAGGCCGCTAATATTACCTTGCAGGAAAACAATAAATCGCTTGAAGAACTGAACCGTAATTTAAGTACGGCTAACAAGATCAAGAATGAATACATTGGGTATTATTTCAATATCAATTCCATTTATATCGAGCGGCTGGAGAGTTTTCAAAAATCGATAGATAAAAAACTCAGCAGCAAACGGTATGAAGATGCACAGGCCGCCGTTAAAAACCTTAATCTCGAAAACGAAAGGCAACTGCTCTTCCACACTTTTGACAAGGTATTTCTGCGTCTGTTCCCCGATTTCATCCGAAAGTTTAACGCCCTGTTTCACGAAGGTGAAGAAATTGCTGTCCCCGAGGGGCAACTGCTCAGTACCGAACACCGCATATTCGCATTGATCAGGATGGGCATCCATGATAACGACCGTATTGCCAAGCTGCTGGGCTATTCTGTAAACACCATTTACTCTTACAAAAACCGTATCAAAACCAAATCCTTCGTCGCCAATGACGAGTTTGAACACCGGATAATGGATATTGAGGCCGTTTAAGCCCGTTTTGCCAAAATCTTAAATCTATATTGGGGTCAATAAGCCACCGTTATAAAGTACTCATTATAAGATATTTATAAAATTTATCCCTTTATTATTTTCTATATTGGGTTAATATAGTATTGCCATTGGTTTTTCTCCGCCCTTTCTTTGACATGGATTTACGTCTTGTTAAATCCATAACCAATTTTAAATCATAACCAATTAATTAATGAAAAAGATCTACTTTTTAAGGTACAGTCTCCTGGTACTTTTTATCTGTCTGGCAAATTGGGTATTTGCGCAAACAGGTACGATATCGGGAAGGATCATCGACGACGCCAACCTGCCCCTCCCGGGAGCAACAGTTGTTTTAAAAGGCACTAAAATCAGTGCCGGGGCCGATGTAAACGGTTATTTTAAATTAACCAATGTGCCAAATGGCGCGCAGGTACTTACCGTATCGTTTATCGGGTACGATGGGTTAGAACAACCTGTAAATGTCAATGGGCAAACAAATGTAACCCTTCAACTAAAATCATCTTCGGTATTGCTTAACCAGGTGGCTGTTATCGGCTATGGTACGGTAAAAAAAGCTGACGCAACCGGTTCGGTTGACGTGGTGACTGCAAAAGATTTTAACCAGGGCGCCGTAAACTCCATACAGGAGGCTATCGCCGGTAAAGTTCCGGGCGTAGTTATTACCTCAAACAGCGGGGCGCCCGGCAACACCTCTACCATCCGTATCCGCGGTACCACGTCCATCAATGCAAGTTCCGATCCGTTGATTGTTGTTGACGGTGTTCCGCTGAGCAATGTTGTTGCGGGTGGCACTGATAATATTTTAGCCACTATCAACCCGGACGACGTTGAAAATGTGACGATACTGAAAGATGCCTCAGCCACTGCAATTTACGGTTCAAGGGGTTCCAGCGGCGTTATTTTGATTACTACGAAACGCGGTACCAAAGACCTGCAAGTTAACTACAATGTCACTGCCTCCTTATCGGTAATACCGAAAGAGGTGCCGGTTTATACAGCCGATCAGTTTCGTGCTTTGATCCACCAGAGTTCAACATTTTCCACTCCAGGCGATCAGGCGGCCGCTGAAGCGTTGCTGGGCAATGCCAACACCAACTGGCAAAACCAGATATACCAAAAAGCATTTGGCGACGACCATAACCTGAGCATAGCCGGTTCAGCCAAAAACATGCCTTACCGTGTTTCGGTTGGATACGATAATGCTGATGGTATATTAAAAACTGATAGCTATAACCGTAATACGGTTGCTGTTGGCTTAGACCCAAGTTTGTTTAATCACACATTAAACATTCACCTAAACTTAAAAGGGCTGTATAACCTGAATGACTTTGCCGACCAGGCAGCTATCGGCAGCGCCGTAAACTACGACCCTACCCAACCCGTTTATAACGGCAACACCCGCTGGAGGGGATATACCACCTGGACAACCAACGGCAACACCGACATTAACGGCGCACCAGTTACATTGGCTACCGCCAACCCGGTTGCCCGTTTAAATGAAACTGATAATAAATCGACCCAACGGAGGAGTTTGGGTAACGTTCAGTTTAATTATAAAATCCCCGGTATTGACGGGTTGACTGCAAATGCTAACCTTGGCTACGACGTTTCGTTAGCCTTTGGGCACAACAATGTGCGCGACAGTACCCAGTGGATATATTTACCTGTTGCTTCGGGCGGTCAGAAAGTGTATTACAACACGGTTAACCGTAACCTGCTGGCAGAATATTACCTGAACTACAAAAAGGATTTAAAGTCGATATCAAGTGTGATCGACGCAACAGCAGGCTACTCGTATTCTGATTTTTATACGAACGGCAATACCATCTCTTCTGATTATGATCAAACTGTTTTTAACCCTTCGCAGCCTTACAAAACCGACTACAGGCTGATTTCATTTTTTGGCAGGGTTAATTATACTTTTAAAGATAAGTACTTATTAACCTTCACATTGAGAGATGATGGCACCTCGAAATTTGCGCCGGCAGACCGTTGGGGCCTTTTCCCGGCAGGCGCGTTTGCCTGGAGAATAAAGGATGAGGACTTTATGAAAAACAGTACCGTCTTCTCTGATCTTAAATTGAGGATCGGTTATGGTACCACGGGCCAACAGGATTTAACCAACAACAATAATTATCCTTACCTGCCCGTGTTTACGCAAAGCGACAACGCTTCGCGGTACCAGTTTGGCAACACTTATTATAACACTGAACGCCCCGGACCTTATGATGCGGGCATAAAATGGGAAACGACCACTACGAGCAATATCGGCCTTGACTTTGGTTTCTTCAACAACAGGTTAACAGGCAGCATTGATGCATATTACAAAAAAACCTCGAACCTGCTTAACATTGTGAACGTACCTGTGCTCACAAATTTTGCTTCAACACTGCTTGAAAATATTGGCAGCATGCAAAATGTTGGCGGTGAGTTAGCATTAAATGCCATCATCATCAGCCAGCAAGACTGGCGCTGGCAAATGGGCTATAACATCAGTTTCAACAAAAACAAAATATTGAACCTGGTTGGCTCAACCAACCCGGGATACATACAGGTAAATCCAAACTCAGGCATAGCCGGTACAACGTCAGGCGATATACAAGCTAACGAAGTAGGCCATCCTATCAATTCATTCTATGTTTACCAGCAAATATATAACCCCAACGGTAAGCCGATTGAAGACGGCTATGTTGACCGCAATGGCGACGGGCAGATCAACAGTTCCGACTTATACCTGGACCACAGCCCGGACCCTACCGTATTAATGGGCATCAACTCCAGCGTTTCTTACAAACGGTTTGACTTCAGCTTTTCAGGAAGGGTGAGCCTGGGTAATTATGATTATAATAACGTAGCAGCAGGCAGTACTTACCGTGGTTTGTATTCGTCATTGGGTTACTTATCAAACCAAACAACAAACGCAAGCTACACACAATTTACAACCGCGTTAATGACTAACCAGTCTGATTATTATATACAAAACGCTTCATTTTTCAGGATGGATTACATGACCTTCGGCTATACCTTCCCTACTTACGATAATAACAAGCTAAAATTACGCCTCACGGCAGGTGTTCAAAATGTTTTTGTAATAACACCCTATAAAGGCTTAGACCCTGAAATAGCCGGTGGCCTGGATAATAATTTCTTTCCGCGTCCGCGTATTTATCAACTGGGCTTAAATGCAACTTTTAAATAAAATATCATGAAATATAAAATATTAACAATTCAGGCATTCATGATAGTCATGTTTGCATCCTGTACAAAAAAATTGGATACGGTGCCAATTGACCCCTTAGTTACTACCTCGGCAAGTGTGTTCAGTACGCCTTTAGGCTTTAAGGAAGCCCTTGCAAAACTGTATGCCTCGATAGCTATATCCGGCCAAAACGTATCATTTACCGAGCCTGATATACAGGCGGCTGACCAGGGCACAGCTTGCTTTTTACGCGAATACTGGGCTGCCGAAGAGGTAACCACAGATGAATGTATAAATGCATGGGGCGATGGCGGCCTGGTAGAATACCACGGCGGTGTTTGGTCCGACGCCAATCTGTATGTACAGTTAATGTACGAACGCATATTTGTGAATATTGCTTATTGCAACGAGTATATCAGGGACGTTAATGCAAAGCTGGGCTCGCTTCCAGCCGGGATAACGGCAGCCACTGCAAATCAATACCTTGCAGAAGCCCGGTTTTTACGGGCGTATTTTTATGAATGCGCTATGGATATGTACGGCAATGTTCCGTTTGCAACTGAAGCCGACCTACCGGGCACGTTTTTACCAAAGCAAATTGCACGGGCGGATCTGTTTAAATACATCGAATCGGAATTGCTCGCCATAGCGCCTACGCTTGCTGCTCCCGGCACAAATGAATATGCAAGGATAGATCAGGGCGCCGATTGGGCGCTGCTAAGCAGACTGTACCTGAATGCAAAGGTTTATAGCGGTACCGACAGGTCGACAGATTGTATTACCTATTGCAACAAAATACTTCAGTCAACCAATTACGTCTTAATTCCAAGTTATGCCAACTTATTTTTGGCGGATAACCACGGCTATAACAGCGACATTATATTGCCTATTGCCGAAAATGGTATCAATACAGAAAGCTATGGCGATATGACGTTTGTTATCCATGCAGCCGTTGGCGGCTCCGAAGATGCTACCAACACTTTTGGCATTGCATCAGGCGGATGGGCCGGTAACAGGTTTACACAGGCATTTATTACAAGGACATTTTCTGACCCATCAGGTAACACAGATAAGCGCGCGATTTTTTATACCGCTGGCCAAACGCTGGGCCCCATTGCCGATCCAACCATATTTAGTGAGGGTTATTTGTGCGCCAAATTCAAAAATGTTACATCAATGGGCGTAGCAGGATCAAACAACACCTTCGTTGATACGGATTATCCGCTGTTCAGGCTTTCTGAGATTTACCTGAACTATGCGGAGGCCGTATTGCGGGGTGGCGCCGGCGGCAATGCCGCTACAGCGCTTAACCTTGTAAACAAAATACGCGAAAGGGCTTATGGCGGTGCGGCAGGCGATATTACATCCGGACAGCTGACGCTTGATTTTATGATAGATGAACGTGGTCGTGAATTGTATTGGGAGGGCTTCAGAAGGACCGACCTGATCAGGTTCGGGCTTTTCACAGGGGGCACTTATTTGTGGGATTGGAAAGGAAATGTGAAGGCAGGTACAGCTACCGATTCGCATTTAAATATATTCCCGCTGCCGGCATCCGACCTTCAACTGAACAGTAACCTGAAACAAAACCCGGGCTACGGACAATAAAAATCAAAACCATGAAAAAAACATTAATCATTATAATGGCGGCTGCATTCGGACTTTTTGCCGCCTGTAAAAAAACGCCGCTGACCACTGTTGCTACCAATATTCAGCCGGCTGTTATAACAAGTCCATCAAGCGGAACATCAATTGATGTAACAGTAGCCGATTCAGCGCAAGTATTAACAATCAACTGGAAAAATCCTAACTATGGGGTATCCGCTGTGGTTAGTTATTTTGTGCAGGTCGATTCCGTGGGAAAGAATTTCAAAACCTTTGCTACACTCGGAAACGTAACATCAGCTAACACATTGTCGCTAAGCTATAATACGCTTAATGCGATGGTGTTTAAGCCGCTAAACCTGGCAGCAAATGCAGCTACATCGTTAGAAATGCGGGTGGGGACAGCTATATATGGCGCCGATACCGTGTATTCAAAGGTAGTGCCTATCTCAGTAACCACGCTCCAGCTCGACCAGTTATGGCTGCCTGGCTCATACGAAGGGTATAACCCGGCCGCTGCGCCGATCATCCCATCGGTTACGCCCGGCACTACCTATGAGGGCTTCGCTTATTTTAGCGCTGCGGGCAACTTTAAGTTTACATCAGCGCCTGATTATAACCATATCAATTACGGCGATGGCGGGAATGGCACCCTAACTACAAACGGAAACGCGGGGGGAATAGGCTACAGCCCGGCAGGTGTGTATTTATTGGACGCCAATGTAGTAGCTTTAACCTACAGCGCACAGTATATACAAACATTTGGCATAATAGGGACGGCAACAGCAGGCCAGTGGAACAGTTCAACCCCAATGACCTATAGTACTTCCACAGGGTTGTGGACAATTACCACCCCACTTACTGCAGGCGCCCTAAAATTCAGGGCTAATGATGGATGGACTATTAACTACGGGCCTACAAACCCCAATGCTTTAACCGGTACTATGGTTTATAACAACCCTAATTCCATTAATATTACTACTGCCGGTACTTATACCATTACTATGGATATGACCCAGACAATACAAAAAGGCTACCTGTATACGGTAACCCCCAATTAACCAGCTAAAAAAGAGAGCGGCAGGCAGCCATAAAAACTGCCTGCCGCTTCTATACTATCCCAATGAAGAATAAATATTTTGTTTTTATACTATTTACTTTTTTTATAAACGTGCAGCAAAGTTTTAGCCAGGATAGCCCTGTAACCACCATCGGCCCCATAGTTTCTGTTAAAATTGAGCAGCAGAAGATCAGCATTAAAACCAGTAATGCTTACGCAGAAATAACTGTTTACACCCCATCGATTATCAGGGTGAGGATAGACAATAAGCCTTTTAAGCGCGATTTTTCATACGCAGTTATTGGTAAACCCATCGATACCAAAGCAAACATCAGCCAAACTGAAAATGAAATTACTATTGCCACCGACTCGCTGAAAGCGGTCATTCAAAAAAATCCATTTTCTGTTGCATTTTATACGCCAGGCGGCGACCTTATCAATGAAGATGAAAAAGGGTTGACCACTTCATGGGTAGGGCAGTCGGTTACCACCTATAAAAAGCTACAGGATAACGAACATTTTATAGGCTTAGGCGAGAAAACAGGCAACCTTGACAGGAAAGGCAGCGGCTACACCAATTGGAATTCGGACGTATATGGCTATAGCACCAGCCTCGATCCTTTGTACGCTACCATACCTTTTTATATCGGTATCCATCACCGCATTAACTACGGGATATTCCTTGATAATACCTATCAGAGCGATTTTAACTTTGGCGCCAGCAATAACCGCTTCTCATCTTTCGGCGCGCGTGGCGGCGAAATGGATTATTATTTTATTTACCATAAACGCCTGGCGGATATTATTACCTCGTACACGTATTTAACAGGCCGTATGCCATTGCCGCCGCTGTGGTCGCTTGGCTATCAACAAAACAGGTACAGCTATTATCCCGAATCGGAAGTTATGCGGATAGCGCATACGCTACGCGAAAATCACATCCCGGCTGATGGGATAACGCTTGATATCCATTACATGGATAAATACCAGTTGTTTACCTGGAACAAGAACCGTTTCCCGGATCCATCGGCTATGAATGCAGAACTTAATAAGCTTGGCTTCAAAACCACTGTTATTGTTGATCCCGGAATTAAGGTTGAACAAGGTGCAAAAGCTTATGAAGACGGATTGAAAGATGATGTGTACATCAAATATCCGGATGGGCAGCCTTATACTGGCGAAGTTTGGCCGGGCTGGTGTAATTTTACCGATTTTACCAGCCAGAAAGGCCGCGACTGGTGGCATAAACAGGTTAAGTTTTTTGCAGATGCAGGCGTAAGCGGCATTTGGAACGATATGAACGAGTTTTCGACCTGGGGCCAAAAAGCGCCTGATAATATTTTGTTTGATTTCGATGGCAGGCCAACCACGCACCTCAAAGCCCATAATGTTTACGGCCTGCAAATGGCGCGCGCCAGCTACGACGGTGCATTGGAGCATTTTAACGAACGCCCGTTTGTGCTATCACGTTCAGGCTATGCCGGTTTGCAGCGGTACTCGGCCTTATGGACGGGTGATAACCGCGCCGAAGACGACCATATGCTGCTTGGCGTGCGTTTATTAAGCAGCCTCGGTCTAAGCGGCGTTTCCTTTAGCGGGATGGATATTGGCGGCTTTACAGGTAACCCATCTATACCTTTGTATGCCAAATGGATGCAGCTTGGCGCTTTTATCCCATACTATCGCAACCATAGCGCCAATGACAGTAAATTGGCCGAGCCGTGGACATTTGGTAAGGATGTGCTTGAAATTGCAAGAAATTACATCAGCCTGCGTTATAAATTGATGCCCTACCTGTACTCAACCTTTTACGGGTCAACCCAAAACGGTTTGCCGGTAATGCGGTCGTTAGCCATAAATTATACGTTTGACCAAAAAGTGCTATCGGCCGAATATCAAAACCAATATGAGTTTGGCGACGCGTTTATGGTAGCGCCATTTGAAAGCAATAAGGGTTTTGGCAAGATATATTTCCCGGAAGGCACATGGTACGATTTGTACACCGGCGAAAAAGAAAATGGCGGACAGGAAAAGATAATTCCTTTAAAGATCAACAAGCTGCCGGTATATGTTAAAGGCGGAAGCATTATCCCTATGCAGTCGTTAGTTCAAACCACTGCCGAGCTGCCAACGGATACGCTTTATATGCATATTTATAATGGCAACGAAATAAACCACTTTGTTTATTACGAAGATGACGGCAAAAGCTTCGATTACAAAAAGGGCGCCTTTTATAAACGGACAATTACTTTTGACCCTGCAAAGCAGGTCATTACATTCGGGCCTCCCGAAGGAAATTATAGCAGCCATTTCAAATACATTAAGCTTATCTTACACGGATTTAGCCAGGTAAGTACAATCCAGGCTGGCAGTGATAAGATCAAACTTGAAGACAGTGAATTTTCTTTCCTCGGATCAGGAATTAACGATGATTTGCAGGATAGAACTTACCAGGTTGAGAATTGTTTAATTAAACAGGCCGTTATAAGCAACAGCAAGGAAGACATTCAAATAAATTATTAAAAAAGTATGAAGGGAAAAGTGAACATGAACATTAACAGAACAAAATTTCAGATGAACAGTTTAGCAATTATCATGATGCTTGCCGGATCATTATCCGGCTGCAGCAAACATAGCGTTACCCCAACGCCGGTACCTGTGCAAAAAGACACAACAGCTACCTATCACGATCCGGCGCAATTCGGCACACCATATACCGGCGTACCTGCCACAAAGGATATTGTGATGTACGAGGTGAATATGCAAACTTACACCCCGGCTACATTCCAGGGGGTAATGGCCCGGCTTGATTCCATCAAAGCGCTTGGCGTAAACGTAATATGGCTGATGCCAACTTACCCTGTGGGCAAGCTTAAAAGTATCAACTCGCCGTATTGTGTTCAAAATTACAATGCGGTCAACCCTAATTTCGGCACGGTGACCGACCTGCAAAACCTTGTTGCTGCTGCGCATAGCCTCGGTATGGCGGTTTTGATGGATTGGGTAGCTAATGATACCTCGTGGGATAATGTCTGGATAACGGCAAACCCATCATGGTATATGCAAAATTCTTCGGGCGCCATCATCAGTCCCCCAAATACAAATTATACCGATGTGGCTGCATTAAATTTTAACAATACCGCTATGCGTACCGCTATGATCCGGGCCATGAAATACTGGATATTTACCGCTAACATCGATGGTTACCGCTGTGATTTTGCCGACAATGTGCCGGCTGATTTCTGGGCGCAGTCACTTGATACCCTCAGCAACATAAAAACCCATAAGCTCATCTACTTAGCCGAAGGCACATCTGCTGCTGAAATAACCTCAGGGTTTCAGCTAAGCTTTGGCTTTGCTTATTACAGCACGCTCAAAGGCATATTTGCAGGTTCGCAAAGCCCGAGTTCGATATTCACTACAAATACAAGCGAAAACAATTCAATCCCGTCGCCGGGCATTAAATTAAGGTTTACTACAAACCATGATGACGCATCGTCTGACGGAAGCACGCTTACCGTTTATAATGGCAAACAGGGCGCGCTCGCTGCATTTGTAATGGCTGCCTATATGGATGGTGTCCCATTGATATATGATAGCCAGGAAGTAGGTTACCCCAACGCGATAAGTATTTTTACCAATGTGCCTGTAGACTATACCGCCAATCCTGACCTGGTGGCCGCCTATAAACAGATCATAGCCTTCAGAAATGCACATGAGGCCATTAAAACCGGAGCCTTAACCACTTATAACGACCCTAATATTGTCGCTTTTGAAAAAGTATCAGGCACTGATGATGTTTTGATTTTGGATAATGCCAAAAACAGCGCAGAGAACTTTACCGTGCCGGCAACACTGCAAAACACCACATGGATAAATGGTTTAACCGGCGCCAGTGTCACCCTCGGTACCCAGGTTTCATTACAGGCTTATAATTATTTGATATTGAAAAAGAATTAGAAAATAAAATATCGTAATAAATACCTTTCAGCGCCCTTATGGTTTATACCATAGGGGCGCTGTGTTTTTATGGGCGTCCGCTGCAACACTTTAGTGCCGGTGATAGTTAAATTGACATGTGTTAGAAGTAATAAGCCTTTGCGCTATTAGGTTAAGATCATTAGGTTAACGAAATTAACTTACACCCGGTGATATTTATGCGCCTGCTTATCAGTTACCCACAAATAACGCGTTTTTAAACATTTTGCACAGAAGTATAATTTAATAGGCAGAAAGAACAACACATTCCGCAATAACCAATTCTTTTTAATTGAAAAGTGAAATACTGCCCCGCATTTACCGCACCTAAGGAAAGGTTTTTCCATAATGATATATATACGCAGGCAATCCCATCGCGGTTGCTTGCATTTTATCCGCGATATTTTCATCTGCTTAATTTGTTTATTACGATATAAAGTACTTACTTAAAGCAATTTATTGCAATCGTGCCCTTTCATGAAGTAACAATTGACCCCGGATAGTAATTTGTCACGGACAGGAGTTCACAATTTCGCTACCGATAAAATAAATTAAACTAACGAAATGAGAAAATACCTCAAAATACTACTCTTCGTGCTTGTCCCCATTTTGGGGTGGGCACAGCAGCAATATCCCGACAGCTTAAGGAAGGTTTTAAAGACCGCCAACGCCGATTCCACGCGCTATTCCGCATTGAACGGCATTGGCGAATATTATGCTGAAATTAATGGGGACTCGTCTCTTACTTATCTTAACCAGGCACTTTTGTTGGCCAGGAAAAATAATCAGGGTGTCAATGAAGCTGCAACGTTGGCGCGTGTAGGTTATGTACTGACATTCAAGGGAAAGTATGCTGAATCACTTGGCTGTTTTCAGCGAGCGCTAAAATTTGCTGAAGATCCTGCAAAAGAAGGTACCGTATGGAACCCAAACTGGCCCTGGATTCAATACTCCACCCCGGAAAAAAACCGGCTCACTATCCTCGCGGCAATCCATCTCTTTTACTCCATACTGTTGGCGACAACCGGCGATTTTGACCAGCCAATAGCTCAGATAAAAATTAGCAGAACACTTGCAAAGGAAGCCGGCAACCGCACTTTCGAAGCCATAGCGGATATGAACATCGGGGTGGCCTACATGGAGATCAACAAGTTAGATTCTGCCCTGGTATCACTACAAAATGCTGAGCAGATATTCAAACAAACCGGCTATAAAAAATACCTGGGTGGTCTTTACGGGGCCATAGGCCATATATATTTAACCAAAGGTAACAGCGATTTGGCAGTCCAATATTTTCACGAGGGATTAAATGTGAGTTTGCAACAAAAAACTTTTTCATTAGCAGATTATAATTATGCTCCCCTGATAAATTACTACCTTGTTAAAAAACAAAAGGACTCAAGCCTGTATTACGCCAGGAAAAGACTGGAAATCGTGCATGCCATGGGCCGTGCCGACCTGGACGAGGCTTATGAGGGCCTTTACGAGAGCTACAAACTTATTGGGAATACCGATAGCGCCTACAAATACCAGGGCCTTACTTTAGCGGCCAGAGATAAAAAATATGAAGCCAACGTTAAAAGCTTAGCCGATTTTCAGAAATTATCCTTCAGGGCACAGCTCCGCTCACAGCAACTTGAAAAAGAAAGGGCAGCCTCGCAAACCAGGATACGGACATATGTATTGCTGGCAGGCATCGGTGTATTTATGCTGCTGGCAGGGATATTTTATCGGAATAACCGGCAAAAACAAAAAGCAAACAAAGTGTTGGAAAATACGCTCGATAACCTCAAATCAACGCAAGCCCAGCTGATTCAATCCGAAAAAATGGCATCGCTGGGCGAGCTAACCGCAGGTATAGCCCACGAGATACAAAACCCGCTGAATTTTGTCAATAATTTTTCGGAAGTAAATGCAGAATTGATAGATGAGTTGCAGCTGGAAATTGAGAGAGGCGACCTGGAAGAGGTAAAAGCTATTGCTTTTGACATTGGTGAAAACGAGAAAAAGATAAATATGCATGGCAAACGTGCAGGCGCAATAGTAAAAGGCATGCTGGAACACAGCCGCACCAATACCGGCGAAAAACAATTAACGGACATGAATGTGCTTTGCGATGAATTTTTAAAACTGTCCTTCCACGGCTTGCGGGCAAAGGATAAATCGTTAAGTGCCGGGATGATCACCTATTTTGACCCTTCCTTGCCTAAAGTAAACGTATCGCAGCAGGATATGGGGAGGGTTATGCTTAACCTGTTTAACAATGCTTTTTACGCAGTGAACCAAAAAGCGAAAACAGCCACTGAAGATTATAAACCGGAAGTATCAGTGTCAACCTCCACCGAAAACGGGCAGGTAATCATCAAAGTAAAAGATAACGGCAGCGGAATACCAAATGCGATAAAAGATAAGATCATGCAGCCGTTTTTTACCACCAAACCAACTGGCGAAGGTACAGGGTTAGGTTTGTCGTTAAGTTATGATATTGTGGTAAAAGGGCATGGCGGACAAATAACAGTGACGAGCAACGAAGGCACCGGGTCTGAATTTAGTGTACATATGCCTATAGATTGATTAGCCCTATGAAAATTTATAAAACCATTTTTTTGTTTTTCTTCTTGTGGGCGGGTGTTTGCAATGCGCAGGAAAGTGTGCTTATTGTTAAACCGGATACCTTTGCCGGATCCAACACCGCATTACAATTGGGTGATGCCGGCCAATGGTTATTTAAGGCCGGAAATGATACAACCTTGGCGGCGTCCAACGCCGATATATCGGCCTGGAAAAAGTTGGCGCCCGGCGGACTTTCGGCAGATTATGCCGATAAAAGCGGGCGCGTGGAATGCTGGTTCCGGCTAAAAGTAAAGATAGACAGCGCGTTTGGCCAGGAGCATTTTGGCCTCGGCTATTTTTCATGGGGCGCTGCCGATATTTATATCGATGGTAAATTGGTGTATCAAAACGGCAAGGCAGGCCAAAGCCGTGCTACATTTCGCGAAAGCCGTACCATACAGGCATTACCCATACCGGTGGACCTGAATGCCGGGCGCGTTCACACCCTGGCCATTCATTTCGTTGATTATGTATCGCCTTTTCCCCCGCGGCGGCTAATGTCTGAAGATTTCCCGCGCAGGTTTTTAATAAGTCTTAACACGTCGAAACACGACCAGCTTATTTATAATTATGGGTTAACACTAAATACTTATAATGTGATTTGGGTTTCGGTATGTACAATACTGAGCGTGCTATTCTGGCTGCTGGCACTTCAAAACCGGGCAGACCGAAATATCTTGCTTATCGCAGCTTGTTCCAGTTCATATGCGCTTACGTTTATTTTCGTAATGGCGACACATTTGTACGGTTTGTCGTACACCTGGTATTATTGGTTTAACTTTTTTGAAAACGTTGTAAGCAGCGTTATATTTATCACAGTACCACTTATTATTGCGGGCATTTTTAAGCGCAGGGTAACCGGGGCGCTTAAATTATTTTTGTGGGTAATATTTATTTTTTCAATCGCAGGTTATTTCGCACCTGTAACATTGAATGTACTATTATCCGGCATCTTTGCTATAGGCGTTGTTATAATTTGTATTTACTACATTATTTCATCATGGAAAAACCTGCGCGGTGCACAATGGGCTATCGTAACCGGCCTGCTTGTTTCATTAGGTATGGTTTTGTGGGCCTTTGCGCAGGTTTTGTCGATCTCAAACACAGCTGACCATAACCCCGATTCTTATTATTATGCAATGACTGGTTTTTCGCTCTCGCTGCCATTATCCATGATGGTTTATGTGGCGCTGCGGTTTAAAGAGATCATTGCCGAAGTACGTTTGAATGCCGCACAGGTAGTAAAACTTTC
>Ga0207038_10083_pt1 | contig 28354 bp, 15 predicted proteins | sample Alteio_BWMinCont_76_FD_153285 | JGI IMG/M metagenome (GOLD analysis project Ga0207038, IMG submission 153285) | Enriched cells from forest soil in Barre Woods Harvard Forest LTER site, Petersham, Massachusetts, United States -... | ecosystem: Environmental > Terrestrial > Soil > Temperate forest >...
GCGCCTGCACGGCGACACCACGTATTTCAACGTCAACCGCCACATCAACCCCACCGACGTCTGCGTGGCAAGCTGCCGCCTGTGCGCCTTCGGCAAGCGCGTGCGCGATCCCAAAGCCTACACCATGTCGCTCGAAGAGGTATGGCATCGCGCCGGTGAAGGTTGGAGCGAAGCCGTCACCGAGTTTCACATTGTCGGCGGCCTGCATCCCGAGCTCACGCTCGATTGGTACTGCCAGATGCTGCGCGGCCTCAAGCAGCGCTTTCCGCAGGTCCATCTGAAGGCCTTCACCATGGTGGAGATCGCGTATCTGGCGCGCCGCCAGAAGATTTCCGTGCGCGAAACCCTGCAGCGCCTGCGCGACGCCGGCATGGATTCGCTGCCCGGCGGCGGCGCCGAAATCTTCCACGAGCGCGTGCGCCGCATCATTTGCGATCACAAGATCGATGGCAACGAGTGGCTGGAAACCGCGCGCGTGGCGCATAGCTTGGGGTTGCGGTCGAACTGCACCATGCTCTACGGCCACATCGAAAACGAAGAGGACCGCGCCGATCACTTAGTGCGCCTGCGCGAATTGCAGGACGAAACCCACGGCTTCGTGACCTTCATCCCGCTGGCGTTTCATCCCGACAACACCGCGCTGCACCACGTCCCCAAGACCACCGGATTCGACGACATCAAGAACATCGCCGTCTCGCGGCTGATGCTCGACAACATTCCGCACATCAAAGCTTATTGGGTGATGATGACCCCGCGCATCGCGCAAGTGGCGCAGCGTTTCGGCGCCGACGATCTGGACGGCACCATTGTGGAAGAGCGCATCTACCACGACGCCGGCGCAACAACCACGCAAGGCCTGCGCCGTGCCGAGTTGCTCCAGTTGATCCGCCGGGCCGGCCGCGTACCCATGGAGCGCGACACGCTCTACCGCCCGGTGGAGCGGACGGAAGCCACATTCACGGTTCTGGTATAAGCTCAACCTCCCGCCCGCTAGCAACTAGCAACAATCGCCGGCATACCCCCCGAAACTTGCGTGTTACCAAAGACGGCCGATTAGTAGCGGGAAGTCGGCATCGCGACGGGAAAAGTGCGCCCGTATGCCAGCACACCCCGCAATCTGGACGTTAAGTGGCCAAGCGGCCCATATGTGATCGGTCTACGCTGCGCGACAAGGCAGGACTTGGCCGCAAGACAGGCTCTGCTGTCGCCTTATTAGCTGACGCCAGCGCGTTGGAATGCCGGGTAGAGCGGAATATTGTGTGTCTCGCTGGGCCACTGGCTCCTTAGCCGTGCACGGACCCGGTGCGCAGACTTACCGAGTGCCGGGAACCGCCCAAACTCCTCAGACGTTTTAATGAATGCCGATAACCATGCCAGCAATTGCTGCCGCAGACTCGCGGCGCCTCTGGGCCTGTCCGCCTTCATAGCGTCGGGCACACGCCAAATCATGTGAAAGACACTCCATCTCGCGGCTGCTTCCACCATCGCCTCCCGGAATCGGCTCTCATTTCGCGCCGCCGGGCATCCGGTCGAAAGTTCCTTGCGGTATGCTTCTTCAAACGGAAGAAAAAGCCGTTTCGGCATACGGTTTATGCATCCCCACGTCATTCGATGCGGTATTCCTTCAATCAGCGCATGACGGAGTCCAGCAACGCCGAAATCGATCATCCGATGCGCTCCGTCCTGACGTATGCATTGGCGCGTCGAATTCTGATCTCCCTGGCATAGAGTCAGGAACTCGCCTTGGTGTTCCTCCACCAAATACGTGACCTCTTCGATTTCGTCGTCAATCCCCGGTTCAAGTGGTACTCCCAAGCCGGACAACACCGCGCGATATTCCGCGATGGCCCGCCGGATCTCCTCCGGTGAATGCGAGCAGGCGTCCGGCCATGGGTCATGAAAGAGCGGTCGCCGTCTCGGTGGCTCGGGGAGCCCGTTGCGCAGCTCCCTGAATCGCTCTGGCCTGGCAGCGCCGCAGCCGTGCAGGCGCCCCAGCGTTCGGGCGTATTCGAGTATCGCTTTCTCCGCTGCTTCCGGGTCGTTGCCCTCGATCATCTCGTATGGACTACCATCGCCTGAACCCAAATCCTCCATCACAATGAACGGGCTGGATCTGTCCGCGACGCCAGCGTAGAACCTCGCGGATACTCGAGGTACACAATGGAGCTCGTCGAGGTATTGAAGCGCCGCCCATTCATTGAAGATCATCTGCTGTGGATCGCCGGCCAATTCTGGATTTGCCGCCTTGACAATCAGGCTGCGAGGGAGTGCTCTATTGGAGCCGGTCTGCTCGACACGGACAATGTAGCTGGCCGTCGTATCGGGCGCAACCCAAACGACGCTCAAGCGCAGCGGTTCTCCGGTCGCAGCCTGTAGCGCTTGTTCGACGGCGCGCATTAGTTCCGGGAAGTCCATACCGGTAGCAGTCATTTTGACCTACAAATGAGCTCGGCGCCTTCGGGCGGAACGATGATGGCCGGCTCTGGGCAGGCGGCCCGCGATCAACGGCATAGCATAGACCGATCCGCTGGCACGTCCAGCCGGAAAGACCGGGCGGATAGGCCGCCCAAATCCGCCCGGAGACCTTTTCAAAAACCCGCCGGAACCTCACGACGGCTGGCGCCCGGAAACAAGCAACCCGTCTCTTGCACTGCCTAAGAGCAGACCGCCATGCCCAGTGGTCAACGTGCTGGCGTGGATACAATTGCTGTCGCAAAATCAACATATTCTATCGACAGGCGCTGCCCCATCCATCCACGCGCCCGGCTTCCAGGTTCCAAGCCTCCCGCCTGCCTATCTCCACTCTGTCGGCAAGAGCGCTTCTTTCCGGCAGAATTGCGGCGCTCCGCTACGGTTAACCCGCCAGTGATAGTATTTGATGGCTGGCGCTTCGCACAGTCTTCAAACGCGACGGGCGCACATGATAAACGCATCTGATCCGAAAGACAGACGGTCGGCTCGCATTGCCATTGTAGAGCGGCACATCCGCCTTGAGAACGGCCACGATCTTGAAGGCGTTCTCCGCACCTTCGGTGAAACTGCGCGTTATGATGATGAGCCGTGGGGCGAACATTATACGGGCCGGGACGAAGTCCGTCTGTTCTATGAGCAGCTAATGAAGGCGTTGCCCGACCTCGAGATCGCGGTGCAGCGTCGGCATATTGCAGAGGACGCCGTTCTCGTTGAAGTCGTGATTCGCGGCACACACCTCGACGGCTGGCGTGGCCTTCCGGCTACGGGGCGGCGAGTCGAGTTCCCGCTTTGCGGCGTGTACACGCTCGACGCCGACGACCGTCTGGCCGGTGAAAGAATTTACTATGATCGCGGGTCGGTCCTGAGGCAGCTCGGCGTATTCCACGAGCCCCGAAGTCTATTGGGCCAAATCTGTATTGTGGCGACGCATCCCATCACCATCGCCCGGGCCTTCCTCAGGAAGCTCCTGCGCAACTGACCTTCGTCCGAAGCTCGAAAGGCCGGCCGCCGATGCAATTCTGTTCTTGTCGCCGAGTCGCGCCTCGATTAGTCCCCACAAGTCGGCTAGCATCTCGGCAACCTGTGCGGATATGCACCCGGCCTGCGCATATATACGGGTCGGCCGTTTCGCTACCGAAGAGCCATCCAACCGAAGTCCGAGGGTACACGCAGAGCGCGCGTTCCGGTTACATGTCGAGGGCGGAGCACAGATCGGCGCGTGAGGCTGCGGTTTGTGGTCTATTATTGCTCTCCCCCTTTATCTATCAGGGTTCAAGAACGATCTTGCCACGTGTATGACGCTGCTCGAGCTCTCGATAGGCATCGCGAACCTCGGCCAGAGGATAGACCTTAGCGATCGGGATCTCAAGGCGGCCGGCCGCCAGCAGCCCAGCTAATTGCGCGAGCACGTCTGCAGTCGCGCCTTCATAGTTGCCCTCCGTCTTCACACCATACTTAGCCGCCGCGGCGAAGTCGATGATCGTGTCGATTCGATTCGGAGCGATGCCCAACTTAACTGCAAGTTCGACGTACCCTCCACCGAATGTGTCAATGAAGGCATCGACTTTCCCTCCGGATGCAGCGCGGATCCGGTCCTCAACCCCATCGCCATAGGTAACAGGAGTTACGCCGCGATCGGCGAGCCACTTGTGATTCGCGTTGCTGGCCAGGCCAATAACCTTCGCCCCGGCATTCCTGGCCAACTGCACCGCGATCGAGCCTACCCCACCCGCGGCGCCGGAGACAACGACCGTGTCACCCGCGCTCAGAGCAACGCTCCGCACCGCGGCGTAAGCCGTGGAGCCGGCCACGAACAGGGCGCCGGCTTGCTCCCACGACACGTTTGCAGGGCGCGCCACGAGGTGGCCAGATTCGACGAGCACGAACTCGGCTTGGCTCGATCTGTCGTTGGTGAATCCAATGACCTCATCACCCACCGCAACATTCGCCACGCCCGGGCCGGCCTCCTCCACGATGCCGGCTAGATCGCTGCCCTGCCCTGAAGGAAATGTGGAAGGCCAGCGGTCGGCAAACATTCCTTTCCGGATCGAGGCCTCGCCCGGATTAATGCCGGCGGCCTTGACCCGGACAAGGACCTTCCCAGGCCCCGGGGTTGGGCGGTCCACTTCTACCACTTGCAGAACTTCGAGCCCGCCATACTTATCGAATCTCACTGCACGCGGCATAGCGCTCCTCCTCTCAAGAGCAACACGGTTATAGATTCCCCTCGGCCGCCCCCCGATTCTCCAAACTTACCGGATCGGTTTAGGGCCTTCGCCGATCAGCCACCCCCTTAAACAGATCCCGTCTCGGATCGGACTGTTTCCACGCTCAGGAAATCAACGGGCTCTAGATAGATATAGCCAAGGGCTGCACCCTTGAAATCCCACGGAGAGGCTGACGAAGTCTCCCTGAAACCTCTTTGCGGCTTGGCGACTTTGCGTGATCATCGTCTTCAAGCCCATTGACTATGTAATGCCGTCTTCGATCGGCGCGAGATGGAAGTTGCCCGGAGTCGACGACCTCCTCGGCAATAGCGTTCTTCATCATGGTGGTCTTCTTTTTGTCTCTCGCCAAGTCGCCAAGTCGCCAAGACGCAAAAAACGCGGGTTGATTCGACTAGTCGCAGGGGCATAACTGAGGCCTTGCTCTTGAATTGAAATCCCACGGAGAGGCTTCCCGTGGCAACGTTACGCGTACGTTACACAGTCTTAACCCGCCTTAACGGCCGGCAAATTCTGCGAGATGGATTCTCAGATTTGCGCGGCTAGGAACCTAGACGATTGTCGAAGGTTCAATGCCGGCTGGGAACTTGTCAGTACCCGGAAGCCGGCATCGCGCCGATGACGCCGCGGGAGATGCCGTCCGCCGATTCGGCGAAGGAGCGCGTTTCTCGGGGGTATGGGGAGTTATGATGCGGTCGTGGCGGGATTTGCTGGAGGGAAGATATGGGTGCTGCGCGAACATCTCGGGAGCAGAAAGTAGAGCGGCGATGAGAACGGAATTGCTGCGATTCAATGGCGCTGTCGAGCGGGATCCCGCCATCGATGCGTGGATGAAGGAGCATGCAGGTGAATTGGGAGCTATCGCGCATCACTGGTTTGAGGTGATGCGAAAGTGCGGGGACGAAGTCCGGGAGCTTTTGCATGACGGCTGTCCGGTGGCATGTTTGGGCGATGCGCCCTTCGGGTACGTAAATGTATTCACCTCGCATGTGAACGTGGGGTTCTTTCACGGCGCCGCCCTGCCGGATCCGGCCCGCTTGTTGCAAGGCACAGGCAAATTCATGCGTCATGTGAAGCTTAGACCGGGAACGGCCTCAAACGCCGCAGCGCTGGACAGGCTCATCGACACAGCGTACTCGGATATAAAGGAGCGCGTCGAAAACGGCTAGCTAAGCTAGCTCAGAAAACCGCCCGGAGATCCCGACGCGGAGGTGAATCGCCGGATTAGTACGGGAAGCCGCCTTGCATCCGGCGATTTGCTTCGCGCCACTTGGACGTCAAACGCGCAAACGGTACAACTGACCGGCCGCGCCGGATTCCTGTCACAGTCGCAAAATTCACTTCCCGTGTGTTTCACTGTTTTGCGTGCGGGGCCGGCGGCAATGTGCTGGACTTCGTCGCGGGGATGGAAGGCTGCTCGGTGCGCGTAGCGGCATTACGGCTGCAAGGATCTTATGGCCCGGGCAACGGCTCAGTTGGGGGGCCGGCGAGCGAAGCGGGGCAGGTCAACCCGCCTTTGGGCTTTACCCTGAACGTCGATATCACCCATCCCCCATGCGTGCGCCGCGATCCATCCCTTCGCCTTCAGCCGATGCAAAGCTGGATAGAGCGACCCGGTTTCCACCTGCAGCAGTTCCTCCGGCGTCTGCTGGATATACCTGGCGATTGCGTGCCCATGCGCCGCGCCGCCGAGCAAGGTCCGTAAAATCAAAAGATCGGGCGTTCCTTGCAGCAAATCGAGCTTCTGATTCCTGTAGCCATTCTACTCAATATTCCATTGCTACCGATCGCCATGACGGAAGTCTTCGACGGGTGTCACCGGGGCGTTCGTGTATAGAACGAAACCAGACGCGCGGCACGCAGAGACGATTAATTCGCCCGCACGCATACCCCTCGGAGTCCTCCGCGGATTGATCCTGGGGCACGCTAGCGCGAGGGAATTGCGTGCTCCCAGCCTGGCGGGCCGTAACCATCTTTCGCGTAACCGTTTGCCGCCGGCGGAGTATAACCGTTAGGCGGGAAATATGAATCGATATGCAGCGGATCTACGATTCGGGATTCGGCAGCTTCGGCTGAATCCCACGTTTACACTCGTCTCGGTACTTTCCTTGGCGTTGGGGATCGGCGCGAATACGGCGATTTTTGAGCTGATCGACACAGTCCGGCTGCGGGCGCTGCCGGTGGCGAATCCGCAGGAATTAGCTTACCTCGATTATGCGCCGCATTCGACGCGGGGTGGATGGTGGTCGACGCGCAGCGCCGTCTTCTCATGGGCCAATTGGGAGAGCATCCGTAAACATCAGCAGGCGTTCTCGGATGTCATCGCGTGGAGCGCAAAGCAATTCAACCTGGCGGCGGAGGGCAAGGCCCGGTATGCGGAGGGGCAGCTCGTCAGTGGAAACTTCTTCCGCGTGCTTGGCGCGCAAGCGATGGTAGGGCGGGTATTCGGCGATGGGGACGATCGGCTTGGATGCGGGTCTCCGGGCGCCGTCATCGGGTATTCGTTCTGGCAATCGGAGTTCGCAGGCGATCCGAAAGTGACGAGCCGCGACGTGAGACTCGATGGGCGGCTCTTTCCGGTAATTGGGGTTACGGCGCCGGATTTTTTCGGCGTGGAGATCGGTCACAAATTCGAGATCGCCGTGCCGCTCTGTTCCGATCCGGTGTTCTGGGAGCCGGGGAAAGGGCATATTCCGTCGCGGACGGCGTGGTGGCTTTCGATCATCGGGCGATTGAAGCCGGGGTGGACGGTGGAGCGCGCCGATGCGCAGATTAAGGCTATCTCGCCCGCGGTCATGCGGGAGAGCTTGCCGGAAGAGTATCGCGCGAACCAGGCGAAGCATTTCCTCGAAAATAAGCTGATAGTGACGCCAGGCGGGACGGGCGTTTCGCAGCTTCGGCGCGATTATCAGCAGCCGCTTTGGATACTGCTCGCGACCACAGGGATGGTGCTGCTGATCGCGTGCGCCAACCTGGCGAACCTCTTGCTGGCGCGCGCCAGCGTGCGGGAGCGGGAGATCGCCGTGCGGCAGGCGATTGGGGCTTCGCGCGGCCGGCTGGTGGCGCAACTACTAACCGAGAGCATGCTGTTGGCCTTGTTGGGCGCCGCGCTGGGAGCTGGCCTGGCAGCGCTGCTGAGCCGCGGATTGGTCGCGTTCCTGACGACGGAACAGAACCGAATGTTTGTCGGGCTGGGAATCGACTGGCGCGTGTTGGGCTTCGCGGCGGCGACGGCTGTACTGACGTGTGTGCTGTTCGGGTTGGTCCCGGCTCTTCGGGCGACTGGCGTCGCGCCGGCCGCGGTGATTCGCGCCTCTGGGCGCGGGCTCACGACGGGCCGCGAAAAGTTCAGCTTGCGGCGGATTTTGGTGGTGGCGCAGATAGCCATGTCGATGGTGCTGCTGGCGGGCGCGCTGCTTTTCGTCCGGAGCCTCCAGAATCTGCTGGCGATCGATCCGGGGTTTCGGCCGGAAGGCATCGTCCAGGTTTCGGTGGATTATCGCGCGGCGCATTTCCCGAAAGAACGCATGAACCAGGTGCGGCGCGACACCCTCGCCAGTCTGATCCGGCGGACGGCTCCGATCGCGGCGGCGGAGGTAGACATGGCGCCGGTCGGCGGCGGCGGCTGGGACCAGAATGCCTGGGAGCCCGGTTATGGAGGGCCGAAGCTGGACGTACAATTCAATCACGTGGGACCGGGGTACTTCCACACGATGGGGACGACGTTTGTCGCCGGGCGCGATTTCAACGAGCGCGATGACCTGAACTCGCCGCAGGTGGCGATTGTGAATGAGGAGTTCGCGCGCAAGATCTTCCAAGGGAAGAATCCAGTGGGGCGTGTGTTCCGGCGGGAGGAGTTTGGGAACACTCCGGACGCGGAATTTCTCGTGGTGGGCGTGGTGCGGAACACGAAATACTATGAGCTCCGCGAGGATTTCAAGCCGATTGGATATTTCCCCGAGGCGCAGGTCCGCGAGCCGGGGACGGGAGGGAATTTCGTGCTGCGCACGAATGCCCCGTTGGGCGAGTTCTATCGCCATGCCGAAGCGGCGGTGACGGCAATCCATCCGCAACTTAGCGTAGAATTCACGGTGCTGACGACGCGGATTCAACAGACCCTGATGCGCGACCGGCTGATGGCGCTGCTAGCGGGAGCCTTCGGGCTGTTGGCGGGAACCCTCGCGGTTCTGGGGCTCTATGGCGTGATCGCGTATATGGTGGCGCGGCGGCGGAACGAGATCGGCGTACGAGTTGCGCTCGGGGCGAGCCAGGAGCGCGTGATCGGGCTCGTTATGCGGGAGGCGGTGCTGCTGCTTGCGGCGGGCCTCGCGGTCGGGCTGGCGCTGGCGGCATGGTCGGGAGAAGCGGCGGCGTCGCTCGTGTACGGGATGAAGCCGAGGGATCCAGCCACCTTGGCAGGGGCGGCAGGGCTGCTCTCGCTTGTAGCATTGATGGCTAGTTTTGTCCCCGCGAGACGGGCGGCGCGAGTGCAGCCGATGGATGCGTTGCGGGAAGAGTAACGATCAGGCCGCCGGCAGCGGCGGCTAACGCTACCTTGACGCTTCAAATCCGTCCCGCGCGATAAATATTGAACAGTCTGCCATGCGATTCTTTGTTAAATCCCAGGCAATAACCTTCACGTCTGGGCCTGATTCTTCTTGAGGAGAGGGAGGGTACCACTGACGGAGATCGCACGTACTCCAGGCGCCGCCACGCCCCATACCAGTTTACTCGCTCGCAATGACACCAAACCTCAACTGGTAGGTCTCCGATAGGTAATTCTCGGTGACACTGAGTAACAGCAGCTGGTCGAGTGACGCGTTCGCCTTCGATCTTCTGGATTATCGCGAAATCCTTAAATGTCGTGGCATCTGTGTTAACTGCTCGGTGAACTCAACCGAGTTCACTTTATCCGCCGGCTCTCGATACTGACCTTCGCTCGGATCGACCAGGGGTATCTGCTGTCTAACTGCATGGCTCTCTCGCGCGCAAGAGCCGTACGAGCATAGACTCGTGAAGCGCCCAGCGCCACTCGCACGCTAATCTCTTGTGCCCGAGTGGCATTGGGTCCATTGACCGCCAATATACGCATAAGCAGTTCCGAGGTCGAAGGGATCGAAACGGACCGAAACCCGCTTGCGCAGAATCTTGGGATCCTCCATAGCATCGCACCAGTAATAGATATAGTTGATCTTGACCCCGCAACCCAGATGGACCATTGCGGTACCTTTGAGAGTAGTCGGCATGGTCGCGATCATGAAGTCGCGATCGTACTGGATCAGCCGCTGAAACCGCGAACCAGTGTTCTGGAATCCGTGATCGACCTGGAAAAGATGTAGAAGAATTCCTGAGATCACTCACCCCAACGTGGATCGAACCCAACAATCTGACCGCCGAGCAAATTGAGCGGATTGTCAGCGACTTGATAGCCACTTATAGGCGTTCGCCTCCATTCGCCTTCATCTTGCGGATTGTGGACATCGAAAATCGCTGCCCGAAACCGCCGGCACTCTCCGGCCACATGGACGAAGATCGGCGGAACGCCACGGCGCTGCCGGCGGTGGCTGACAAGGGCGCCGCAATCCTGCGGGGAAGATGTCAAGCACCGCTTCGGAAGCGGAACCCTTCCGGACGTGAGAGGCGCCAACCTAGCCTGGATTTTCGCGGCAAGTAGCCAGCTAACATTTTGCAGCGGCAAGAGCGGCGTGACGACTACCGGAACTGGATATGCAGCGGTAGCCGTTGCCACCACGGAATGGGTGTGGATTTCTCGCCGAAGCCGGCGGCGATCAAAAGGGGATTATGAGCCCGCTTGGGCAGAGTGACTTGCACGCGCTTGTCGCTGATCTCTACTTGGGCGCTGGTGTTGAGGAAATGGCGAAAGAGTTGGCGGGATTTGGCGGCTTCGTAGCCCGGCAGGAGATGTGCCAGCATCCGATACAGCGCGGTGGCGACCTCGGTGAGAGTCACGTCGAAGTCGATCTTCATGCCGACGGCGGAACTCAAAGCGTCCAAGTGAAAGAAGTCCACCGAATCAGCCAGGGAGTTCTCGATTAGCGTGCGCTGCGCATACCGGGTGATGCGCTTGGATGCGGCGCTGCGCAAATCGTTGGTGAGCAGCACCGTGGGGTGTTCGTGGCCCAACTCGGTGATAAACATCTGCCTCAGTTCGCCCTGATAACCAGACAGGGTAATCCTTCGGTCGACGATCTTGGGTGTCTGGTAGATGCGATGCGGCACGTCCAATTGAATCGTGCGCCAAGCCGAGCGCGGCAGATTGGCCATCTCGCGCAGCAAGCCCGGAGAGCGGCGGCGCAGGGTCATGAAGGTAATTCCCATGCGATTCAAACGGTTCAGATTGGCGTAGGTAGTGAGCCTGGAATCGAAGACCAGTTCCGCCGGCGGGCGCCCGTAGCTTTTCTTCCAGAACTCCACAAATCCCAGCACCGCATCGGCCTGCTCGCGCCGCAGTAGACCGGCCTGGGAATAGCAGACCACTTGACTGTCGGCGTCTTGCGCCAGGAAGACCAAAATGGACTTCTGGCTGCGGCTGCGCTTGGACAAGTAGTGGCGCTCGACAAACTCGTCCTCCCCAAAATAGGGGATGGTGTGGAAGTCCAGATTCAAGCTTTTGCCGGTCAGCAGTTTCTGGCTTTTCAGGACACTGATCCAGGCGTTGCGCAAGCGCTCGTTCATTTTGGGGGAGACGCTGTGCGAATAAGTGGCCAGGTAGGTGGTTTTCGGGACCACATTGAGACCGGCGAACAGCGCGATGCCGTCGTCGAATACCAGATCCATCACATGGCTCTTCCGTTCGGTGGAGGAGAGTTTGAGGGCGAGCATCGACAACAGAGCCTGCAAGGCCGGGATCATTTTGGTGCCGGGATAGCCGGCCTTGCGGACCAATTCGGGAAAGTCGCAACGCACCAGAAAAGGGAGGAGCAAAAAGAGGCCGCCGATCTGGGTCTGGAACTTTCGCGGCTGCAAGGAGAACTCGCGCCGATCGGCCACGGCGGCTGCGGTAGGGCGATTGGAATCGGGGCGATCCTGATCTTCTCGCCGCGGCAGGCGAGCAAAGCCTTCATTGTGCAGAATCTCCCAGATGGCCGTGCAACTGAGGGGTGTGTTGTGGTCCTTGAGAGAGCGCTCAATGTCATAGATGGAGAGATTCTGTTTGCGCATAGCCAGAACGAGGTCGTGGGCGGCGCCCTTCTTGGGCTGGGTGCGGGGTCCGGGTTTAAGGTCCTGGAAAAAAGTGGGTTTAGCGCGGCGGAAATGGTGACAGAGAACGCGGAAGGAGCCCGGAGAGTAGCCGAAGCGCTCGGCGACCTGATGGGAGGGGGAGCCTTCCAGGAAGTAGGCGCGCAGGGCCTCATATTGGCGCTGGGCGGGGGAGGCTGGCTCCAGGAAGAAGCGGGACTCCTCCGTTAGCAGATCTGGTGAACTTTCCATAAAACATATTATTCATAAAATGTGCACAGAACGCAATACTAAAATGGCGTTTGGCCGTGACAAGATGAAGAAAAGTGCCCAATACCGCGTAATCTCGGCAGTTCGCAGCAGTCTCGAGCGTCGCAAGCAGCCCAAGCCGCACGGATCAAACCGGAAAGAAGCTCTTTACGCTTTGAATCAATATTCACCAAATATATAACGAATGCAACGAGCGAACCGCCGCCATGCACCGTAACTCGTGGTTTCTACCTTCGGTTTGTTAACGGAGATTTGCCGCGAAAATCCAGGCTAGGAAATAGACCAGGCCGAGAAGGGCGAGATCGGGCAGGTGGTTTAACGCGGGTATGCGGTAGAGCGCTACCGCCAGAGGAGAAATGAGCAGAATCGCCCATATGCGGATCGCCCAGGAGAGGCACTCCAGGGCCAGGATGAGGCAGGGGAAGAGCAGCAACGCGGAATCCGACACGGTGAGGTGATGACCAACCAGGATTCCACCGGCCACGACGGAACCCAGCGCAATCGGCATCGGAGCGCGGCGGCAGACGTACCATACCGCGGCGGCGACAGTGATTCCGAGGAGAATCTCGAGCGGCAGGCGGCCTGCAACGGTTCCGCGCAGGTTGTGCTCCATGGTGGGATAGGGATCGATATCTGGGCTCGAAATCGCCGCGACAAATTGTCCGGGCCAGCTCCAGCCGCCAACCGCGAAAGAAGCCGCCAGCAAGACCGTACCGCCGGCGATGGCTCCCGCCGCGACGCGCCGCAGGTTACGCGCGATCAGCAGCAGGGGAAGCAGAATCATCAGATGGAATTTAGCGGCGCAGAGCGAAAAGCAGAGACCGGCGGCGAAGTCGCGGCGTCGCGACATGAGGACCCCGGCGGCGGCGATAAACAGCAGCAGGAAGGAGCTATCTTGTCCGTTGTCGAAGTCCCACGCGAGAGGGCTCGACCACGCACAAGCGAGCAGCGCCCATTTCCAGTGGTTTCCAAAGCTCGCGATGAAACCGATCTCGGCTGCCACCAGTGCGACGCGCCACATCCCGAAAGCAACTGCCATAGGAAACAAAGTCAAGGGCCAAACCAGCGCCGCAAAGTACGGAAGCCGGATGAACGCGGACGCCGGACCGGTACATCCGACTTCTTTTTGCATGATGGCCTGGGCTGCCTGCGGGGAGTAGAGTTGCGGAGTCCCGAGCAGCTTCGCGCCTGCATAGAATACGGGGAAATCGGCGCCGCAGGCTGCGACCGCGGGGCGCGCCCGCCACGCGGCGACATGCCCCAGGATGGCGACAATCACCAGGAAGGCGATAACGACGTTGGTCTTCACCGGATTCAAGAGTAACATTCGTGCGATCGAGGCGGCGAGCGATATAACGCGGAATTCCTCTTGAAGCCGGCTGCTAGCCGCTAGCCGGACCGGGCCGGAAGCGATCCGGCATGTTCACAATACTATGGGCCGGCCTTGGGGCATCGGAATAAACGGATATAACTATTTGCGAAGATCGGCGTCTCCGTCCAGACCCAACTGCCATGGCTGGCCCACACCGGGTCGGTATCCTTGGCGACCATTAAATCGGCTGGAATAATCCGGCAAATATCCGCGATACTCTGCGAGTCCGGCTTTACCTGGACAGCATAGAAATCGAGTAAACGCGACACCACCGGGGCGCAGAGTTTGGAATCGCCGCCGAAGGCCGTCCCGCATCCCAGATCGAACGCGACGAAGCGGCGATCCGCATACAGCATGATGGGAATATCTTGGGATATCACTTTGGGATTGTACTGGATGGCGGCCGCCGCCGGCGCTGCCGTTCGCGCCCATTCGTAGGCGTAACGGCTGGCATAAATGCGTTTGCCGAGTTGGCGGTCAGGCGACATCCAGTAGAACGGAGGGATGATTCCGTCGTCCGACAGTACCGCAAAGAAGCGATTGATGGCCAAATCGTAGACGCTGCCGGCCGCTCCAAGCACGATAAAGATTGTGAGCAATCGTCTCACGTCGGCGACCGCCGCATAATCCGCCAGAACGTCAACTGCCCAGAGCAGCAGCATGAACTGCGCGACCAGCAGGCCACGCCATCCCAGGTCGTTGTTTTCGATCACGCTGGAGCGGAGAAATGTGCAGATCAGAAGGCTGGTGGCCACCATGATCACGGAGGCCAATTCCTCGCGTGAAAGGCATCCGCCACGCTTCCGGAACTTCCGAACCACAGCGAGGCCAACCAGAAAAAAGAACCCGAACTCCAGCAGGTAATTCAAGGGGATCATCGGCCCGTTGGCCAGAATCAGACGCCACCCCGGCGTCATCGCAGACCAGCCCGGCATAAGGTGGGCAAAAGCAAAAGCGCGCACCGTGAGTTTCAATGGCGCCCCCCCTCCGGAACTGGGTCCCAGAAGCATGTCTCTTAGGTATGGATAGATCAAGACCACGCACACCAAGCCCGCCAGGACCAGCGCCGCCGTTTCCCTGTACCATTTCTTCCAGACCGTAACTACCGTCCAGGCGATCAAAAAAACGGCGAATACGAAGGATACATAGACCGAAGCTCCAATCGACGAAGCCAGCGCCAGGGCGGCGGGCAGGCTATACCGTAAGATGCCAGTCCAACCGCGGGCGGCAGGAGCTTTCGAGAGCAGCAGGAATCCGATAAAACACGCCATCATGCTGTGAACCGCATGAGTGCTCTCAAGAATCGAAAAAATGAACCAGGTTACCTCCTCATTCCACAGTTCCACGCTGGGCAGAACGAAGTTCATCAGGCCCTTGGCATAGAGGAAGACGAGCCATACGGTGGGAATAATGTCCAGGCCGGTGATGCCGAGCAGCAGGATGCCGGTCAATGCGCGGCGGCGGAAGCGCGCCGGATCGCCGGCAGCGAAAAGGCGAAGGTAGAGCGCGACCAGCGCCATTAATCCAATGCCGCACCAAAAAGTTCCGCCGATGAGCGCCTGTCGCGGGCTAACGGCGCCCCGGCCTGCGCTTTCCGCAAGGCTGCAGATCAGCAGCCAGAAGTAGTGATAACGCAAAGTAGCTGGAGGCCCCGCGAGATAGAGCGGGTTTTGCGGTGGAATTCCAGTGGCGGTGATGGAATGGATGAATTCGGTGTGAACCGAGTTATCGAACGCATTCGCCGGATAATAGAGGCGGTCTCCAATCTGGATGTCTATAAGGGAAACAATTGCGACGGCCAGCCACACGGCGCAAATAATGGCGAAGATGCGCATGTCTTTTGGAATACCTAACCGCCACGGCGCCCCTTTGCGCAACTGGCCAATGGAGACAGCCAGGAAGTGTATAGCCGCGGCGGCATAGAATACCCAGACGGCTCTCATGGAACCGAACCGGCCGGCCAGGTAGGTCACAATCGGACAAATCGCCAGCGAAAGCGGAATGCTGAGAGCGATGCGAAAAGCGGTGGTGCGTTGGCGAAACTCAAACAGGCTGAGCAGCCACGCGATCGCGTACCCGGGAAAAAATACGAACAGTGGAAATAGGCCGATGGCTTTCAGGCTTCCAATCAGGTCGTCGATCATGAAGTTGTGAATCGCGGCCTGACCGGCGAGGACACTGAATGCCATACTCACTCATTAGATCAGATTGGTTTGCCCGGCGTAAAAAGAGCTAAAGCGAAGGATTGGCGTATGTCCGCCGAAGATAACGGCGCCGGCCCCAATCTTGACATCCAAGCTGTGCGAAGTAGCTAGCTGCCCGGTCCTTCTCTTCGCGAAGTTCGTCGATCGCCTCGGCGTGGCGGAGAGTCTCCTCCTCCACGCAAATCATGCGAAGAACGCGCCGGCGCGCGGTGAGCTCGACGGCAAAATCGAATGCCTTGCGGTTACTATCTCAGCCGTCGTGGGCAACCACAATTTGCTCGATCAGATTACTCTCCAGCGCCGGCATCTTCGAGTAACGTCGGCCGTACAACCGCCTCCGCCTTCGGTAGCAGATGTTTGGGCATGAACCAGGCGTTGGCGATGGCCGTCGGTATTACGGCGCTGGCGATCACGGTCGCCACCAGGTGGGAGTACTGCGCATCGGTAATGATATGATGATTCAATCCGAACAGAGCGGAAATCGTCCCGAAAGTCAATCCGGTCGACATCATGAGAGAGTAATAGAGTCCCTGGTGTCCCTGATGGTTGAACGCACGGACAGTGGGAACCAGCGGAACCATCTTACTGACCATTTTGGCCGCCAACAGCGCGAGAAAGACCAGCGGAGTAGCAGCCAGCGCCGGCACTGAGACCAGCGATCCCGCGCGAATGAAGTAGAACGGCGTAAGCAGCCCGAATGTTAAGGTGCGCAGACGCCGGATCAGAACGTGATCCTTGCCCACCGTTCCGGCCAACACCATCCCGATAATGTAAGCCGGCAGCACCGCTTCGCTACCGGCCCACGTCGCTAAACCGCCCATGCCGAATAGCAGAAACAAAATGTACTTGGCTTCGAGCTCCGAAACGCGTCCGCCGTATTTTCGAAAGAACCAGTGAGTGACAAACGGCAGCGCCGCGAATACCACTACACACACGACGACAAAGATCAGTGTCCGCACGGTGAACGGGGCAAAGATGAGGCCCAACGCGATTACAGTCCCAAGATCGTTCACGAAACAAGCCGCGAGAATGCCCTTGCCGAAGTCGGTGCGGTTCAAGCCGAGTTCCAGCATGACGGCATACACGACCGCAACGGAAGTAGTGGACAGGGCGACTCCAGCCAGCCGGCTTGAGGGAATGGACCACCCCAACACGAAGCGTGCCACGGCCGCGGCTCCCAGAAACGGCGCGAAAAAGCCCACCAGCCCCACGACCATCGATTCCTTCCACTTCGTGCGGAATGTGGCGGGATCGAGTTCGGCCCCTGCGAGAAAGGTGAGCACGATGGCTCCCGTGCCGGCCAGAAAGCCGACCCAAGCCGACTTCGCTCCCAGCAAATCGGCGCCGATCAGGGCGCCGATAATAAGCTGAGCCACCGTGCCCACCACGATCTCCGACAGCGCTGTCGAGATCCTGAACCAAATCGATAGCAGCGTGGCGATCAATGCAAGGATCAGCCAGAGCGCCGCTGAAAACCAGACCTGTTCCATGCCGGTCTCCTTTATTCAGATTTAGCTGTAGGGGATTCGGCCGAAGCCCCACAGCAGGTACTGCCGTAGGAGTCATTGGCCGCTTGAGAAGCGACAGTTTGGCGAACTCCACCGCCTAACCAGAGAATACAGCAAAGCAGCGGAACGGCGCAATAGCGGTTGATAGACGAAAACGTCTGTCCCATCCCACGTTGGCGTTTTGGTGGGGCAGGCGCTTTCGCCTGCCATGTGCGCCTGACGTAGGCCGCCCTACAGGCCGTTAGACAACAGGCTTCTCTCCGAGCGCAGAAAGGATTGATCTAACCATCCCTCATACCATTCCAGGAATCCAAGCCGCCGTCCCTGGGCGTCCACAGCAGGGTACACGCCAGTACCATCGGCTTGCCAGTCGTGCCACACCTCGCCCTTGCATGGGCCAGTGACAATCAAGAAAAGGCGCAGGGCGCAGCCATAGTTACAAAGATAGAGTGCGCCAGGCAAAGACATTCCCGCAAACTTACCATCGTCATCCCATTCGACGCCTTCCTCATCGCATGGGTACTCCCACGTTTCCGGATTGAATGGCTCGGTCCATCTGAATGGCTTCGATAAATCCCCGAACCCGGTAAGGCATTCCGGATCCTTGCTATCGAGGGCAAAAAGACCGTAGTAGGGTCCCGCCCCTCCGTGGCCGGCTGCCGCAAGAAATTGCCGGTAATCGGAAGGAAGCGTCACGCCCAGCTGGCGCTCATGCGACTGTAACTCGGCTTCCGTGAGCGGGGGACCTAAGCGATAACAGTGCGACCGGGAACCATGTTGCGCGAACGTCCCGTCGATCGCTCGCGGGCGATCTAGTTTCTGCTGGATGCGTGCCAGGGAAGCAGTTACTTGGTCTGACATTGTTCCTCTTCAAGCAGCTAAATCGCGAGTGACACGAGGACGCGCCCCGGAGCGATCCGTGTCCGCGTTTCCGGATGATGCGGCGTCAGGCGGATGGATCATAGCGGCAGCAGCCCCTCCTTGAGCCAGGCGATCAGCTTGGGCGCCTTCATGGGCATGTCCGCATAGCCTGGGACGCCGCCCCATTCGAAAGCCAGCCGCAGGTAATCGACAAAGTGCAGGCCGTGCCCTTCGTTCTCGAGAACGGCATCGGCTCCTCGGTTGGGCAGCGTGACCCCACAGAGAGGGGCGCTCCCGTCTCCACCGGCCTTGGCGCTGCGGTGCGGTGAAATCGGCATCCGGAAAGGCGGCGGATCCTCTTCGTCTACGTACTCCTCAGCCCATGCCAGGCAGAGATCCAGCACAAACCGAAACGGCGCTACAAATAGCGGATCGCACTCGACTCCGGGCGGGGCGAGCTCCGGGTGGTTCCCAACCAGGTTCACGCCCCCGATTGTCGCGTGCCAAGCTCTAAGTGAGAGTGGTATTTCACCCGCCGATCTCACGACCCTCTTTATCAAGATAGCGGCCACGTGGTCGCCGGCCATGAGGGGCCGAACGATTCCCATGCGCCGCTCCCGAGCTGCCGTGGCTTGCGCCTGCGTGCCAGCGCGTTGCCGCTCCTGGTGAGCGAGCAACTGCTCCCGCCGACCTTCCAACGCACGTGGGAGAATCATGGGTCTCTCCACCGACGCCTCGTTCAGGAACTCTTCAAACATGTCCGCCATCGCGCCGTCGGCGCGCGACGTTTTCCAATAGGGCGAGTACGCCGTTGGTTGAAAGTTGAATCCAACCGCCTCCAGCCGGTTTACGAGGGTCTGAACGTTCGTCTTTGCCCGATGCATGGTCTCATAGGAAACAGCCAATGCGTCGGCCGCGATTGGGTCATACCAGACAGAGTCGCCAAGTGCGGTCAAGTCCGCCCACACCCCGCGAAACTCTCCCCCGAGGTACCGCTCATGAAATCGCAGGCGGCCCGCAACCTCTTGTAGAGCCTTAATTCTCGTGGGGTGATCGGGGAGCGGCCAGTCCTGCGTCAGGATCTTCGAAATTCGCTTCCTTGTGGCCATTGATCCCATCGTCTCAAGTCATTGAGAATTCCCCAAGCAGTACAATTTCCGAACCTTCCCGCAGGCTGGAGTCACTGTCCGGTGAGATGTCCCCGGCAACGGAATGTTAGAGCGAGCCGTCACTGCGCGCCCTGGTTTAGGACTCCCAGAACGCGTACGCTTGCACGCCGGCCGGGCTAAACACAGGCTCCGCGCTGTTAAACTCCGCTGGCAGTGGATAGTATGTGGACGCCGGAACCGCGCCCGCCGCCGTCTTAGAGGCCGCGAGCAAATCGGGATCGGCCAGCAATGCCAGCGCCCGTTCCGCAGGCACGCCGAAGCGCCGGGCGACGGCCAGCACCCGCTTCTGCATCGCAGGGTGGGTCAGGATGGAGCCCTGTATGCCTCCCCAATCGAGCGGCGAATTCCTGATCCTGCTCAGCCGCGCCAGAGCCGCGATCACAGCCTCGGGGTCGCGGGTAATTCGCGCCGCCCGCAAGTCGGCGTCAAACTCGTGACGCTGCGAGACTCGCGCCACGATCAGCGTATAGATCACCGGCCCCAGCAGCGCAAGCGGAAACCACTCGGGCAGCGAAACCACCGAAGTTAGCAAGGCCATCGCCGGAACCTGAAACAGTATGATGGCCCAGAAAACCGTGGACCGTATGCCGATGTGACGGCCGCGCAGATGCCCGGCTTCGTGGGCGATCACCGCGTCCAATTCGCGCCGCGGCAGCCGTTCCACCAGCCCCTGGGTGAGGATGATCACGCCCCGAGGACTGGCGAATGCGTTCACTTCTTCCGCCAGCCGGTTGCGCAGCACGTATACGCCTCGCAGTTTCGCCCCCGCCGCATACGCGATCGCCGTCATCCGGGCCGTCAGCTCCCCGTCCCCCACTACCTGCAGTCCGCTGAGCTGAAGACGCGCGCCATACCAACGGATCGCGCGATAGAGCATGTAGGCCGCGGGCAGGCAGACAATCGAAAGCGCTGGCTGCTTGTCGAGTGCCCCCATAACCGACAGGAACAGCCCCAGCGGAACGATCAACGCCGCCTGTTGCGCCAGGGCGAGCCAGATCAGGCGCCCCCTTGCCTCGGAGCTGGTGGTTCGGGTAGTTCCCAATATCCAAAGGCACGAGGCCATGGAGCCCAGCGGCGGCGCGGCATACAGAATCGCGCCCGCCAGCATCAGTAGCAACCGGGCGCCCAGATGAAACTTGCCCAGGAGGCCGGCGATATCGACAGGATGCACCGCCGCGAGCCAGTAAAGTAATGCGCCGTTCAAGATCCAACTGAGCCACATTGAGGACGCTTTGCCCGCCCCCTGGCGATTGCCCCGCCGCCTCAGCCGGAGCGCCAGCAACATCGGCCCGAACATCACAAGCAGCAGCGGCGCAACCAGGCGCGACGGCTTCGACCGTTCACCCTGGGTCACGACGAAGGCCGGCGGCATGTCGAGGTAGTCCGCGGAAGCGGATCGAAACGTGAAGTATTCCGTTTTAGAGCTAAAGAAACCCCCGGATTCGACCACTTCTTTCCGCCACCCTCGGGGAAGAATTGGGGGTGGCGAACTGGCCCACAGCCTGATGTTTACCCCGCTGGCGCCTGCCGCCCGTAGCGTGGCCACCAGCGGAGCAAGTTGGATCGAGCCCTCGCCGTACGTCGCATCGCCAGCCGCATCGCCGTGCAGCCACTTTTCGCACACGCCCCAAATGGTGTCTTCGTCGTGATCGAGTTCCCGCCACTTGCAGCCCATCGCATCGCGCGCCGTCTTCGCCACCAACGCGGGCGCAGCCTGGGAGCCCTCAATGTCGATATCGACATCGCCGTTCCGCAGCGGCGTGACAAAGATCCGGGCTGCGGGATCGCTCGTCGATGGACTCGAAAAATCCGTCACCTGGGCGAACAGCGGAGCTGCTGCGATGAGAAGGAGGAGTGGCTTCATGTCGGCGCCTTGGCGCGTTACCCAATAATGATAAGGAGAAGCACTGGAGCATTCAAGATCGGCAAATTGGATTAGTCCGCTGCTATCAAAAGTTAAGATGGGAACAAACGGCAACGTTATCGGCCCTGAAGAGAGACGGTTGTGAAGGGGTTAGGCGTTTGCCGCTCCGGCCGGGGCCACGGCTCGCCAGCCGGCTCCCGCGCATATTTCGACACCCCGGTTAACGGGGCGCCCTGGGCCCGGCTCCGATCTTAGCCACGACCGTTAAGGGAGTGATTCTCCGCGGCCGGGGTTCGGCTATTACCAACAAATCCGCCGCTCATCTGGAGCGCCGGGGTCAAAAGGCTTTGGCGAGGTCCCGCTTGACGCGCCCCGCCGTTTCCTCCCGAACCAGGAGCGTTACGGCGTCCAGGTTCCGACCGTCTGCCAGCCCGAGTTCAGCCCGGCCAGCGTGCTGGCGTAACTGTAGATACTCTTCGCTCCGCTGAATCCACTCTGGAAACTGACAGCCAGGCTCAAAGTGTACGTGTTGCCCGATAGCGCCCCGCTCGACGACCCTACATTTACAGAGCACTGGCTGTTTTGCAGCGTTCCCGCGGTTCCCAGCGTCATCCCAGCCGGCCAGTTTCCCGCGTCGCCCGCCAGCCAGATTGCGCCCGTCCCCGGCGTCACCCACACGTAGCACGAAGACACGCCGCTATTACTTGCGTTGATCATCGCTTGCGCCGAACCCAGGTCCGACGCGCCGTTCGAATCCGTGTAGACGAATGTGAACGTTTGGCTGGCTGCGCTGCCCGACGGCGGACTTACCGACACCGCGTGCGGCGCCTGACTGGTCACGGCTACTGTCCACGTGCCCAGCTGCTGCAACCCCGTGCCGGTCCCGCCAGCACTCTGCGCACTGCCGTACACGTTCTTCGCGCCGGCGAATCCGCTCTGGAATCCGATCGCCAGATTGAGCGTCAGTACGTTGCCCGATACCGTTACGCTCGAGGCGCTGCCCGTCAACGTACACTGGCTGTTCTGCTGGCTGCTGCTGCCAGGCGCGATCGTGCCCGATGGTTGTGCGCCGGCATCGGTCAGCAACGCCAGCGTGTTGTTGGCACGGTTGTAAGTCACCGAGCACGCGCCCGAAACTGCCGTGCTGCTATTAATCAGTGCCGAAACTGTGGATAAGTCGGATGCGCCCGCGCTGTCCGAGTATTGGAAGCTGAATACTTGCGATCCACCCGAGCCCGATGCCGGATTCACCGCGACCGGGTGCAGCGTTGGCCCGCCGCTCACCGTCCCGGCAGTCCACGTCCCCAGAGTCTGCCAGCCCGAGTTCAGCCCCGCCAGACTGGTAGCATAACTGTAGGTGCTCTTAACGCCGCTGAATCCACTTTGGAAAGTGACAGCCAGACTCAAAGTGTAAGTGCTACCCGATAGTGCCCCGCTCGACGACCCCACATTCACCGCGCACTGGCTGTTCTGCAGCGTTCCGGCGGTTCCCAGGGTCATCGCCGCCGGCCAGTTGCCCGCGTCGCCCGCCAGCCAGATAGCCCCCGTCCCCGGCGTCACCCACACGTAGCACGAAGAGACGCCGCTGTTACTCGCGTTGATCATCGCCTGCGCCGATCCCAGATCCGACGCGCCGTTCGAATCCGTGTAGACGAACGCGAACGTCTGGCTGACTCCGCCGCCCGACGACGGACTCACCGACACGGCTTGCGGCGCCTGACTGATCGCAGCCACTGTCCATGTTCCCAATGGCTGCAAGCCCGTGCTTGTCCCGCCGGAACTCTGCGCGCTGCCGTAGACGTTCTTCGCACCCGCAAATCCGCTGGTGAACCCGATTGCCAGATTCAGCGTCAGCACATTGCCCGACACCGTTACGCTCGATGCGCTGCCAGTCAGCGTACACTGGCTGTTCTGCTGGCTGCTGCTGCCAGGCGCGATCGTGCCCGATGGCGATACGCCGGCATCGGTCAGCAGCGCCAGCGTGTTGTTGGCGCGGTTGTAAGTGACCGAGCACGCCGTGGATAATGCCGTGCTGCCGTTGATGAGAGCCGAAACGGTTGCCAGGTCCGTGGCTCCCGCACTGTCCGAGAACTGGAAGCTGAATACTTGCGATCCACCCGAACCCGATGCCGGATTCACCGAGACCGCGTGCAGCGTTGGCCCGCCGCCCACCGTCCCGGCGGTCCACGTCCCCAAACTCTGCCAGCCCGAGTTCAGCCCGGCCAGGCTGGTAGCATAACTGTAAATACTCTTAGCCCCGCTGAATCCACTCTGGAAAGTGACAGCCAGACTCAACGTGTAAGTGCTGCCCGATAGCGCCCCGCTTGACGATCCCACGTTCACCGCGCACTGGCCGTTCTGAAGCGTTCCGGCGGTTCCCAAGGTCATCGCCGCCGGCCAGCTCTCCGCGTCGCCCGCCAGCCAGATTGCGCCCGTCCCCGGCGTCACCCACACGTAGCACGAAGACACGCCGCTGTTGCTCGCGTTGATAATCGCCTGCGCCGATCCCAGATCCGACGCGCCATTCGAATCCGTGTAGACCAGCGTAAAGGCTTGGCTGACGCCGCTGCCCGACGACGGACTTACCGACACCGCGTGCGGCGCCTGACTGATCACAGCTACGGTCCATGTGCCCAATGGCTGCAACCCTGTGCTCGTCCCGCCAGCGCTCTGCGCACCGCCGTAAACGTTCTTCATTCCCGCAAATCCGCTGGTGAACCCGATCGCCAGATTCAATGTCAGCACATTGCCCGATACCGTCACGCTGGATGCACTGCCGGTCAGCGTACACTGGCTGTTCTGCTGGCTGCTGCTGCCGGGCGTGATCGTGCCGGATGGCGATATCCCCACATCCGTCAGCAGTGCCAATGTGTTGTTAGCACGGTTGTAAGTCACGGAGCATGCGCTCGATACGGCCGTGCTGCCATTAATCAGCGCCGAAACCGTGGACAAATCGGATGCGCCAGCGCTATCCGAGAATTGGAAGCTGAAGACCTGCGATCCACCCGAACCCGATGCCGGATTCACCGAGACTGCCTGCAGCGTCGGCCCGCCGCCCACCGTCCCGGCGGTCCACGCCCCCACCGTTTGCCAGCCCGAGTTCACCCCAGCCAGACTGGTTGCCAGGCTGTAGATGTTCTTGGCTCCGCTGAACCCACTCTGGAAGCTAATAGCCAGATCCAGAGTGTAAGTGTTGCCCGACAGCGCCCCGCTCGACGATCCCACGTTCACAGAGCACTGGCTGTTCTGCAACATTCCGGCGGTTCCCAGCGTCAACTGCGATGGCCAGTTTCCAGTATCGCCCGCCAGCCAGATTGCGCCCGTCTCCGGCGTTACCCACACGTAGCACGACGATACGCCGGTAATGCTGGTGCTGATGAGCGCTTGCGCCGACGCCAGATCCGACCCGCCGTTCCAATCCGTGTAGACGAACGTGAATGTCTGGCTGGCCCCACTGCCCGATGCTGGACTCACCGACACCGCATGAATCCCCGTTACGGTCCATGTTCCCAGCGTCTGCCAGCCCGAATTCAGCCCGGCCATATTCGTTGCCAAGCTGTAGATGTTCTTGGCGCCACTAAATCCACTCTCGAAAGTGATTGCCAGATTCAGCGCGTAAGTGTTGCCCGATAGCACCCCGCTCGACGATCCAACGTTCACCGCGCACTGGCTGTTCTGCAGGGTCCCCGCTGTTCCCAGCGTCATCGCGGCCGGCCAGCTTCCATTATCGTTCGCCAGCCACACGGCCCCGCTTCCCGGCGTCACCCACACGTAGCACGAGGATGCGCCGGTAATGCTGGCGCCGATCAGCGCTTGCGCCGACGCAAAGTCCGATGCGCCGCTCGAATCGGTGTAGACGAACGTGAACGTCTGGCTGGCCCCGCTGCCTGACGATGGACTTACCGACACGGCACGTACAGGCGTTGCCGCGATTGCCGTCATATCGGCCGCGGCCGCGCTCGCCGAACCGCCTCCCGATACGCTCACTTGATTCGTCACCTGCGACGCCGCGTTCGATGCCACGTTGACTGTCACGGTGATCGCCGGGTAACTGGCCCCGGCCGCCAGCACGTCGCTCCGCGTGCAAGTAGTTCCGCCCGGCGGGCAAGTCCATCCCGTCCCCGCCATCGACGCCAGCGTCAGCCCCAACGGCACAGTCTCCGTCACTGTCACCGTGCCGCTGGTCGGGCCGGCGCCAATTGTATCCGACACCGTAATACTGTACGTCGCCCCATTCTGTCCCTGAGCGAAGTTGCCGGCGTGCGTTTTGCTGATGTTTAGAGCCGCCGGGGTTGTGGCCAGGAACCGATTGAATTCAAGGAGTCCGGGCTGCACGGTTGTGGCGTTCTGAAATAAGCCAAATGCTTCGAGATCCGCAGGAGGATTTGGCCCCGCCGCTCCGGGATAATACTCAGGATAAAAGTAGTTGAAGCTCAGTACAGTAGGATTGTTCGACGCAAATCGCAGATTGGCGTTGATCCAGGAAGCTTGGCCCTGGGGAGTTAGCGGAAATTCTGACATCGGGTCGTTGACCGAAACATTCACGGTGCTGTTCTGATAGGCCGCCTCGGCGATCATCCCGCTCTTTCCCAGCGCTGCGATATCGCGGAATGCGGCGTCCATCCGCCCCGCCCAACAGGCGAAGGTATATTGTGGCAAGGTCCAGCCCGGAGACATGTACGGCAAGGAAAGCGCCGCAACGTCGAACGGCACGCCAAGGTTGGTCATCGTGCTGAAAAATCCCCGCACGAAGATGTCGGCAGGTGTAAGCCCGAGGCCCTCAATATGTAGCGCGATCCTGGCATTTGGATCGGCCATCTTGACGCCTTGTATTGCCGCATCCAGAAGTTGAGCCTCAATCGGCCAGACATTCTGCTGCATGAATTCAATGGCTTCATACGGAGAGGCGCCTTGGGGGGCCGGCAAGCGCTGGCCTGGGAGGAAATTAAGAATCCCCAGACCGATTTCGTTACCAATTCCGTAAAGACCTATGTTGATGCCTTTGCTCTTATAGTAAGAAACTGTCTGATATGTGTAATTCTTTAGTTCCGCGGCGGTATCACTCACGCTCAGGCCTTGCCAGGCGGCGGGCGCGTTTTGCAGTCCGGCGTCGGCGTTCTGATCGCTCAGAAACATTTCAAGGTAGTTCTGCATGCCATCCTGCTGTGCCTCAGCCAGAAGATGGGCTCCGACCTGTTGACTCGACCAGAAGTCGCTGTTCCCCAGTAACGTTCCCCATTTCTCGAACGGCGTATTTTCCAGGGCGGAACTGTTAATAGTTGTGACGCGTATGTGCGCGAGCCCAAAACCATTGGAAGCCATGACCGCATATGGATGGAAGTCACACGCGGTCGTTGTGCCTGAAGAGCAGCTCAATTCCCAGAATGCAGACTCCGTGGCTGAGTCAAACCCGGCTGTAAAATCGGGGCGTGCCACGACTTGGGCCGGCAGCTGATATGCCTGAAAGTTTGTAACCCCACTGTTAATCTTGAAATTCCGGAATGTAGTCGTGACGGAGTTCATCGCATTCACGTTCCCCGAACCCAGGCTGAATACCGCCTGCCGAATCGGTCCGGTCCAGCTGCCGACTGTCGTCCAAGAGCCGCCTTTCAGCGCCATGAACTCGATTAGCATCCCACTCCGGCTGATACGCAACGTGCCCGACAGATCGCTGAATGGAACCCCCATTACGACGGTTTGCCCTTCAGCAATACCATAGAGAACCAACAGATCGTCGCTGGCTGTGCGGTCCCGAAAGAGGGTCAAAGAGCTTTGGCCGTCGAAATAGATTGTAAACGAGGCGCCCTGAAAATGAGAGCCGGCGCCGGCGGGGGCGATCATTGCGCTCCAGGTTGAATCCAGTTGGTAATCTACCTGGACGTCAAAGTCTCCCGGTAAGTAGTACTGGGAGTATACCGCGGTCTCCGAACTTGGCTGGGAACCATCAGAAGTTATAACCAGACCGTTGTTCATCTGATATTTGCCGCCGATGGAACTGGTGGAACTGGAAGTATAAAACCACCGGCAACTGTCGAGTGCACTCTCTTGAAAGTTGTCACTGGGAAGTTGGGCGAACGCGCTTAAGCATAGCCCGACGCCGAATAAAACGACCCTTGCGCAATGCATTGCAAATGTATATTATCATACATTGACAAGAGGCGAGAGCCCGGTCGCGCATGTTCGCCGCAGCGCAACGACGCCCCCGGCGCGGGCGAAGGTGTACGTCAATCTCGGCCAATGATAGCGCGGTCGTGCAAGCCGACGACCGTTTGAAACATCTATGCCGTTGAGCGCGGCTGCTACCTCCCGAGGTCTCGACGGCTCTCCACTTCGGCCATGATGTCGTCAATCGTGGCGCCGCTAAGCCAACGATGCCGGTCACGGGTATAATCGTCGCTTCCCGCCGGTTCAGGCGACGGAAACGCGCCAGTCCGTCCAGCCCCAATTCTCGTTGAAGAATCGCGAAGGCGTGCCGTTCGAAGTCCTCGTCAGTCATACTGCCGATGGAGATCATGATTGCGCTTCCTCATACCACGATACAGGGTCCTCGACCCGGATGTGAAGCAACCCAAGACTTCGCCGGGCGCGACGCAATAAATCGTCGTCGGTTGTAAGGAAGACATCCGCCCCACCCAGTTCAGCGCTGGCCAGGTGCAGTGCATCGAACGGGCTGAAGCCAAGTTCTTCGATGCGCCGGGCACGATCCGCTTCGGCGCTCTTCGGAACCACGATTTCATTCACGAACGACAGCAGCGCCTCAGGTTCACAGCAAAGGAAGTTCGACCCGAAAGTCCGCGTTTTGTCTTATCCGCGTTCATCGGCGTTCATCGGCGGCCAATTCTGTCTTTCTTCACTTCCGCACCTCCTCGAAATCGGTCACAGAGCCTCCAAGATCGCCAACTACCTCATTCCACACCATTTATCAAGATGACCCCGCAAAACATTACCACCACCCCTGCTACCCTGAAATAGAGGGCCTTTTATGCCAACTATTAGACGAATCGCAGCCAACCGCGCCAACCCGCAAAAATCCACCAGCTCAGGCAACCTCTATGGACAGGGCCACATCCCGCTTCAACACCCCGAAGGCATGCGGCAGAGGGAAGTGGGCGGCCCCATGGGCTGCCAAGCTCGCAATCCAAACATTGCAAAACCACTTCCACGTTCTCAGCTTCGTTCCGCTACTTTTCAAAGCAAACCGCTCGCGCC